>WNGA01001076.1_pt1 | contig 42346 bp, 49 predicted proteins | sample 5400061 | NCBI WGS metagenome assembly WNGA01 (sample SAMN13153366, study PRJNA577476) | soil metagenome | isolation source: 100 cm soil or saprolite under grassland replicate 2 | place: USA:California | collected 2016-06-15 | reverse complement strand
GATGCGCTAGTCGCCGAACTTCTTTCGCACGGCCGCGTTTGTGTCTGTCCAGCCGCCGTGCGCGAACCGGACCGTGCAGGAAGGTGCTCGTGTCGCCGGGGACAAACTCCACAGCGACCTCGCTCGGGTGCTGCGGGTCCTGGGCGAGCGTGAACGTGTGCACAAGCCGGCGTCCGGGCTCCCAGACGCTGACTTCGCCCCAGTCGTGCTTGCCCATGTCGCGGTGCGTCGCGTACACGCGTCCGCCGACATGTGGCTCGACCGTCACCGACTGCAGCGTCTCCGCGTTCGCCGTGTAGCGCGGGTCCCACCACTCGCTGATCCGGCCGGTATACGTGGCGAACGCGTGCTCCGGAGTACAGCGCACGGAGCACTCGTGGGTGATCGGGGATGTGGACTCGTCGCTCATCGCGGCGATGCTAGTGGTTTGGCCGGTAACGTTGCCCGGGCGAGCGTTGCCGGTCAGACCACGAGCCCGGTGCGGCAAACTGACGTCGTGGCCACGCCGCTCGCCCGCATCGACCGCCAGAGCCTCTGGGAGAAGATCGAGAACGGCGCCGACTTCGTGCTCGTGGACGCGCTCTCGCCGATGTCCTATGCGATGTCGCACCTGCCGGGTGCGATCAACATCACCCCGGATTGGATCGACGACCGCGCTCGACGGCGGATTCCCGATCCTGAAACGGAGGTCGTCGTTTACTGCGCGGACGCCGGGTGCGACAGCTCGGTGGCCGTGGTCAGCCGACTGATCGAGCTCGGCTATCGAAACGTGCGCCACTACGCCGAAGGAAAGCGCGACTGGGTTGGAGCCGGTTTGCCCGTTGAGGGCGGCCGCGTCAGGTTCGGGCGACCGGCTTGACGGCGATCGTCCGGTATCTGGTCGACGACGTGGACGCGGCCGTAGCGTTCTACGTCGACCGCCTCGGCTTCACGCTCACGCAGCGAATGCGGCCTGCCTTCGCGATGGTGACGCGCCCGGGCCTGACCCTCTGGCTCGCCGGGCCTCAGAGCTCGGCGGCCCGGCCAATGCCGGACGGCCGCCACCCCGCGCCGGGGGGATGGAACCGCTTCGTCATCGAGGTGGATGACATCGAAGCCAAGGTCAAAGAGCTCCAGGCGGAGCACGTCCGCTTTCGCAACGAGATCGTGACCGGCCCGGGTGGCAAGCAGATCCTGATCGAAGATCCGGCCGGCAACGTCGTCGAGCTCTTCCAGCCGGCGTAACGCCTGGCTGCCGTCCGATTTACGACACGGTCTTGACCGCAGCTCTCGTTGCGCGCATGGGACGCCGCCAGACGTCCACTGCTCGTACCGCTCCACGACTTCCGCGTCGCGTACCTGCGCCGCGCGCAGATCGTAGCCAGCCTCGCGGAGCGCCGCGGCCGTGACGGAGGAGATCCCAGCATTGATCCAGGCCGAATTTGATCGACTCGAGTCGTCGGTGCTCGCTCTCGCTGAGTCCTCCTCCCGCACCGCGCTCGTAGAGTTGATGTTCCTCGGCGACCACCTCCTCGATGCGGTTGTAAATCTCGCTGTCTTTCATTCGAACCCTACGTCTGCAGGTGTGCCTCGACGAACCAGAGGTCCTTATCGATCGCACGTGAGACCTCGGTGAAGAGATCCGCTGTGTCCTGGTCGTCGAGCTCGACCGCCGCATCGATCCCCGCACGGACCGAGCCGCCGTAGGCCGCGAGGCGGTCGGCGATCGCGGCCACCGTGTCCATGCCTTCGACCGCGCCGACCGGATACTCGTCGAGCGTCGAGGCCGCGGCCGCCATCCGGGCGGTGCCGAGCGCAAGCCCGCCGAGCGCGGTTGCCCGCTCCGCGATCATGTCGACGTACTGCAGAACACGCTCCGCGACGTCGTCGTAGAGCTCGTGGAGCTGGATGAAGTCGCTGCCCTTCACGTTCCAGTGCGCCTGCTTCAACTGCGAGTAGAGGTCGAAGGTGTCGGCCAGCCGCACGTTCAGCAGCTGGACGAGCTGCTCGCGCGAAGCCTCGGCGATATCGATTCGAGTCGCGAACGTGCGCTTTGTCTGCGTTGCCATGATGTCCCTCCTAGCAGGGTTTACTCTGAGCGATCGTCTGACCGGTGGCGTCGCGGTCCGTACTGACGGAACGAATGGCGGACCGGATTGGATCCGCTAGGGCTTCCCCGCGCACCCCGCCGGCAGGCGTCTCCTGAAGTGGGCTCGTCGCGACGTCGTCAGCCAGCCAGTGGTTCTGCACCCCCGCGTCTACCCCTAACCGGCCACGTCCGACGCTCGGTCTGAACCTAGTCCACGAGCTTGCGCGTCATCGCGTAGATCGCGATCCGCCACATGATCAGGCCGAAAGTGACGAGCACGCCGAGGCGGGCCAAGTCGGTCCAGCCGTCCGAGCCGAACGCGGCGTGGCGGACGAGCTCGACGCAGTGGTGGAGCGGGTTGAACTCGCCGGCGATCTGGGCCCACCGCGGTAGCTGACTCAACGGGAAGAACGTGCCCGCAACCAGGAAGAGCGGCGTGAGAACCGCGCTGACGACGTAGTTGAAGTTCTCGAATGACGAGGCGAAGCCCGCGACGGAGATCCCGAAGCACGCCCAGCCGAAGCCTGCGAGGAACGCGATTCCCGGCACCGTGAGCATCCCCCACGCCGGATCGAGGCCGAAGACCAGCGCAACGAGCAGCGGCACACAGCCGTAGACGCCTGCGCGCATGGCCATCCACAGTGCCTCGGCGGTGACGAGCTCCTCCGTGTCGACGGGCGCGGCGAGGATGGCGTCGTAGGTGCGCTGGAACTGGTACTTCACGAACGTCCCGAACATGGCCGGGAAGGCGCTCGAGAACAGCACCGACGTCGCAACCGTCCCCGTACCGACGAACTCGACGTACTTGTAGCCGCCGATCTGGCTGACGAGCGAGCCGAACCCGAACCCGAATGCCAGCAGGTAGATAGTTGGCTCGACAGTCGAAGAGAAGGTCGACGACCGCCAGTACGAGGAGTAGTTCACGATCTCGCGCACGAGCACGCCGGTGAGCGCAGGACGCTCCAGACGACCGAGTCGGGCTCCGCGCGGCTGAGTCGCGACCGCCATCAGGCGATCTCCTCGCCCGTGAGGAGGACGAACACGTCCTCGAGGTTGGCGGGTCGCCGCTCGCCTTCGGGTGCACGTCCGTCGGCTCCCTCCACGCCGAGGACAGAGATGCTCGTTCCCGTCCGCCGCGTGCGAAAGCCTGCCGCGCGCGCGGCGACCTCGACCTCGGCGAGCCGCGGCGGCGGGCCGTAGACCTCGACCGCTTCCCTACCGGCGTGCTCGGCGACGAGCTTCGAGGGCGAGCCTGCCGCCACAGCCTTCCCGTGGGACATGATCAACACTGTGTCAGCCAGGCGCTGCGCCTCTTCGATGTAGTGGGTCGACATCAGAATCGTCGTGCCCTCGGCGCGGAGGGCGTCGATCAGTGCCCACAGTTCCTGGCGTACCTGGGGATCGAGGCCCACGGTCGGCTCGTCGAGCAGCACCAGCCGTGGGCGGTGTACGAGCGCCCGCGCGATCAGCAGTCGCCGGCGCATGCCACCGGACAGCTTGTCGACGCGCGTGTCGCGACGATCCACGAGATTCGCCATCGCGAGCGCACGCTCGACGGCCGCGCGTCGTTCCGAGCGGCCGATCCTGTACAGGTGGGCGAAGACGAGGAGGTTCTGCTCCACGGTGAGCGTGACGTCCAGGTTGTCGAGTTGCGGGGTGACGCCGAGCTGGGCGCGGGCCTGCTTCGAGTCTTCCGGCAGCCGAAAGCCGAGTACCTCCAGCTCGCCCTCGTCGGCGATCGCCTGGGCCGTCAGCAGTCGCATGGTCGTCGACTTTCCCGCGCCGTTCGGGCCGAGCAGCCCAACGCAGGTGCCTTCGGGCACGTCAAGATCCAGTCCGTTGACGGCGGTGATTGCCCCGTAGCGCTTGACGGCGCCGCGAAGTCGGATTGCGAGCCGGCGCTCCACCTCTCCTATCAGTCGGCCTCGGCGCCGGCAGGGACACCGGCCGGCTCTTCGGTTGCATGCGCGACGGCCGAAACATCGGCGCGGATCAGGGCACCGGCGACCGCAGCCGCCACGACGGCGAAGACAGCGCCCACGACGAAGGCGAGGTGGTATCCGCCGTTCAGGGCCGCGAGGGGCCCGTGTTCCGAGGCCGTCAGAGACTCCGTCCGCGAAGCGGCAACGCTCGCGAGCACGGCCAGGCCGAGCGCGCCCCCCATCATGAAGGAGGTGTTGACCACGCCCGAGGCAAGACCCGACTCGCTCGGCTCGACGCTCCCCATCGCTGCGAGCAGGATCGGGTTGAAGGTAATGCCGCCGCCGAGTCCGATCAGCAGCATGCCCGGGAGGATGTCGACGGCGAAGTTCCCGTCGGTCGGCGCCCGTGCGAAGAGGAGGAGCACGAGCGTGTACAGCAGGAGACCGCCGATCAGCGGCACCTTGATCCCGAAGCGCATCACGAGCTTGTCCGAGACGAAGAGCGAGGCCGCTCCCCAGACCAGCGTCGCAGGCAGAAAGGCGAATCCGACCTCGAGCGCGCTGTAACCCAACACGCGCTGCAGGTACAGCGCAGAGAGGAAGAACCACGCGAACATCGCGCCCGCGAGCAGGATTCCCGTCACATTTGCGCTTGCGACGTTTCCAATGCGGAAGAGGCCGAGCGGCATCAGCGGCGCGCTGACGCGCGCCTCGATTGCCAGGAACGCAGCGAGCAGTACGACGGCGCCGGCAAGCATGCCGAGCGTCTGGGCGGACGTCCACCCCTCCTGGTTTCCGTTCACGATCGCGTAGACGGCGAGCATGAGCGAAGCCGTCACCGTCACCGCGCCGGCAATGTCGAGCTGTCCCGTTCGCGTCGGGCTGTCGGACGGCAGCAGGGCGAGACAGAGCGCGAAGACTGCAACCCCAACCGGGAGATTCACGAGGAAGATCCAATGCCAGCTGAGCGCGTCCGTCAGGACGCCGCCGAGGAGGACGCCGGCCGTGCCGCCGCCGGAGAGGACGAAGCCGACGACGCCCATCGCCTTCGCGCGTTCCGCCGGCTGGGTGAACAGGATCATGATCAGCGAGAGCGCGATCGCCGAGACGATCGCTCCGCCGAGGCCCTGCACGACCCGCGCAGCGACGAGAAATCCCTGCGAGTTCGCAAGTCCGCACGCGAGCGAGGCGACCGTGAAGGCCGTGATCCCGATCAGGAACAGCTTGCGCTGGCCATACAGATCACCGAGCCGCCCCGCGAGCAGCAGAAAACCTCCGAAGGTGAGCAGATACGCGTTTACGACCCAAGCGAGCGAGGCCTCGGAGAAGCCGAGGTCGGTTCGGATCGACGGTAGCGCGACGTTCACGATCGTCGTGTCCAGCACGATCATCAGGTCTCCCAGGCAGAGCACGTAGAGCGCCAGCCAGCGCGTCCTCGCGTCAGCAGTCATGGTCTCGATCAGCCTCCTCTGTCGGACACGGTTTCCTGTAGACCGTTTGAAGCTTCAAACTCATCGGCCGCCGCACCGATTCCCGCCTCGCGATGAGTTTTCGGGCATGTAGCGGTCTTTGCGTAGAACAACCGCGAAAGGAGCTCCGCTGTCGCTTCGACCGCTTGCCGGGCCGAGCGCGAACGTCTTGGTCATCGGCGGGACGATCACGTGCGTCGATGCGCCGGCGCTGTGCGAGCGTGTGCGCCAATTGCTGAAGGACGGCGAAGCCGAGTCGATGATCTGCGACGTGGGCGCCGTCGCCGGCGCAGACGTTGCCACGGTCGACGTGTTGGCGCGGCTCCAGCTCACCTCACGACGGCTCGGGAGTCGGATTCGACTGCGCAATGCATCGTCTGAGCTGCAAGAGCTTCTCAGCCTCGTCGGCCTCGCAGACGCCCTGCCCCTGAGCGCTACGACGCGGGCGGCGTCGCGGGCAGGCCGAAGAGCGGGAACAGGCGCTCGGTGTCGAGAAACGCGTTGAACCCGACGATCCAGCCGTCTGAAATCTCGAGCACCTGGAGCGCCCACGGCTCGTAGCTGCCGCCGGGGCCACTGGGCCGGTACTGGCCGAATGCAGGCAAGCCATTCGCCACGGTCGGAGTGAGCCACGAGCCACGACACGGGGCCCCGGGCCCGGCCCAGAAGCGCAGGATCTCCTCGCGACCTCGCAGCCACAGCTCGTAGGGCGGCATCGTCTGCGTAGCGTCCTCGTGCAGCAGAGCCGTGAGCGACTCCATGTCGTAGCGCTGGAAGGCATCCACGTAGCGGGCGAGCAGATCTCGCTGCTCCGCGTCGAGCGGCTCGAGCGGATCGGTGGGGCTGACGTCGCTCGCTTCGAGCGCCGACCGGGCCCGCTGGAGCGAGCTGTTGACTGACGCGACGCTGGTGCCGAGGAGCTCCGCGACCTCGGTCGCCTTCCAGCGGAGAACCTCCCGCAGGATCAGCACCGCCCGCTGTCGCGGCGGCAGGTGCTGCAGCGCGGCCACGAAGGCGAGCCGCAGCGTCTCGCGCGCGACTGCCAGCTCGGCCGGGTCACCGTCGGCGGGGAGTACACGGCTGTCCGGGACCGGCTCGAGCCAGGTCGCCTCCGGCAGCGTGCTCAACGCGCCCTCCACTGTTCCCGCCGGCCCGAGATCCATCGGGCGTGCGCGGCGCTCTCTTCCGTTCAGCATGTCGAGGCACACGTTGGTCGCGATGCGATAGAGCCACGACTTGAGCGCTGCCCGACCCTCGAAGCGATCCAGGCCGCGCCAGGCTCGAACCAGCGTCTCCTGCACAGCATCCTCGGCCTCGAACGCCGATCCCAGCATCCGGTAGCAGTAGCCGGTCAGCTCCGTGCGGTGCTGCTCGAGCTGGAGCTCGAGCTCCCGTGGCGGAGCGGCTGTCGCGTCGAGTTTCGGCATCGGCCCGACATCTTAGAGACGGGCCCAGGGGTCGTGATGAGTTTCCGGTCGCCCCGCCGTCTAAGGAGAAATGGCCCACTCGATGAAGGAGGCGGACACGATGAGCGAGCTCGAGCAGACGGCGACGGACGATCGGAGGCGCTGGTTCGCGCTCATCGTCCTCTGCATGGGCAGCCTGATGGTCGTCCTCGACACGACGATCGTGAACGTGGCGCTGCCGTCGATCAGGGCGGATCTCGGGTTCTCCCAGACCTCCCTCGCGTGGGTCGTGAATGCCTACATGCTCACCTTCGGCGGGTTTCTCCTGCTGGGCGGCCGGCTCGGCGACCTCTTCGGCCACCGGCGGCTGTTCCTGTCGGGCATCACGCTCTTCACCGTCGCCTCGCTCGCCTGTGGGCTGGCCAACTCGCAGGAGCTGCTCGTGGGCGCACGCGCGATCCAGGGCCTCGGCGGCGCGATCGCATCCGCCGTCGCGCTCTCGCTGATGATGAACCTCTTCACCGAGCCGGCCGAGCGCGCCAAGGCGATGGGCGTCTTCGGATTCGTCGCCGCCGGCGGAGGAAGCATCGGCGTGCTCCTTGGCGGCGTCCTCACGAACTCGCTCGACTGGCACTGGATCTTCCTCGTCAACCTGCCGATCGGCGTCGCGGTCTACGTCCTCTCCCTGAGGCTGCTGCCGGCCGCTCGTGGTGCAGCGGCGGGCGGGCGGCTGGACGTCGGCGGCGCCGTCACGGTGACCGCCGCGCTGATGCTCGCCGTCTACGCGATCGTGAACGGGAATCAGGAAGGCTGGACGTCCGGCCAGACGCTCGGCCTGCTCGGCGCCGCGGCGCTGCTGCTGGCGGCCTTCCTCGGGATCGAGTCGCGTGTTCCCTCACCCCTGATGCCGCTTCGCCTCTTCCGGCTGCGCAACGTCGCAACCGCGAACGTCGTGGGCGTTCTCTGGGCAGCCGCGATGTTCGCGTGGTTCTTCCTCTCTGCGCTCTACCTCCAGCTCGTGCTCGGTTACAGCCCGCTGCAGGTCGGGCTCGCCTTCCTGCCGGCCAACCTGATCATGGGTGCCTTCTCGCTCGGCCTCTCCGCCAAGCTCGTGACGCGTTTCGGCATCAGGACGCCGCTCGCCACCGGGCTGTTGCTGGCCGGTGCCGGACTCGTGCTCTTCGTGCGCGCGCCGGTCGACGGGAGCTTCGCCGTCGACGTCCTGCCGAGCATGATCTTGCTCGGATTCGGGGCAGGGATGGCGCTCAACCCGGTGCTGCTTGCCGCGATGAGCGACGTTGCACCGGAGGAATCGGGCCTCGCCTCGGGCGTGGTGAACACGTCGTTCATGATGGGCGGCGCGCTCGGGCTTGCGGTGCTCGCCAGCCTCGCCGCCTCGCGCACCGACACCCTCCTCGCCTCCGGCGACGGACGCCTCGGCGCGCTCACCGGCGGCTACCACGTGGCCTTTCTGGTCGGGACCGTCTTCGCCGTCGCGGCGGCATTCCTCGGCGCCGCGCTGCTGAGGACGGGAGCGCCGGAGTCCGCGCACGAGCGTGACGAAGCGATCAGCGTCCCTGCCGTTGCCGAGTGCTCGTAAACGACGACGCCGAACTCGGTCTCGTCCGCACCAGCGCCGAGGAATTGAGGGCCGCCGGAGTCACCGCTGCAAGTTCCGCCGTCGCCCGTGTGCACGTTCTGCGAGATGCGCAGGTACGTGCGGTTGAGCGCGTCGAACTCGCCGACGGCGAAGCGACGCTGCCCGTCGAACGCGTTCTGGATCCCGCCGGGAGCCTGCTGCGGCTCCTGCGTGCCGTAGCCGACCGACGTGAAGAGCGTCCCGGTCAGCGTGCCGTCAGCCTTCATCTGGTCGAGCAGCCCCGCCGGCGGCAGCTTCACGGGCGTGATTCCGTTCACGGGCTTGTCGAGCACGATGACTGCGATGTCCTCGCTGTCGGATTGGGTCTGATTGAACAGCGATTCGTGTGCATCGTCCCGTGGAGCAGCTTCGACTGCGGGTCGAACGACGAATCGAACGTGACCCAGATGTCCGTCTGGCCCGTCGACTCCACGAACGAGGTGCAATGCGAGGCCGTTAGGAAAATGGTCGGCGAGATCAGCGACCCGCTGCACGTGAGGCGGAAGGTGCTGTCACTGGGACGCAGTCGGATCATCGCGCCTACGGCGGCATGCCGGTTTCCGTCGAGCTCGCCGTAAGTGATGCGGAATGCCGCGCCTGCAGCGAGGAAGACGCACGTCGAGAGCGCGGCCGCAACGATCTCCTTGAGCATGTCGAGGCTCCCCTGAACGGTTGAGCGATGCGGCAACCGTAAGCGGTCGGGTGATCCTCGGCGGCAAGTTTCGGGCAGGTCTCACCCCGCGGAGAACGACCCGGTCAGGTCACGATCTGGATCGCGTTCTCGTCTATGCCGGAGAAGCTGTTGCCCCCCGCTTCGGCAAACGCGAATGTCAAGGCCTGGGCGCTGCCCGGCTGGAACGACCCTTGCGACGCTTGAACTCTGACGGTGACGGTGTGCCGCTGGCCGTCGCACGTCGGCACATAGGTGCCGTTACCCGAGGTCTGGCCCTGGGAGACGTTCACGTATGACTGGTGAACGACTGGAACGAGCCGGTACAGGTAAGCGGGAACGATGCTTGGCCCGACGCCTGAGGTTGGGTGACTGTGACGAAGGCCTCCTCCACGGTCCACCTCTCCGGACACTTGGCCAAGAGGTCGATCGCGACCGACCGACCGTCCGGAGCAAGTCTCGCGGCCGATCCGAGCTCGACGGTGGGACTCTGGACCGGGCCGGCTTCGACAGGCGCGGCACTTACAGCGACAAGAAAGCCGGCCCCTACCGCCAGCGCAGACCGCCGGAGGCGCTTCGGCGCGATGCGGCCATCCATGCGACCACCTCCTTCGGGGCCAGAAGTCGGTTCTTCCGAAACTCGCTACGTGCCTAGGCCGGCACGGTTTTCAGCGACCGACGGGCGAGGCTAGGCGGGAATCGGGGTCTCGATCGGCGCCGGCGCCGCATCGACGAGCTGCTTGAGGAGGCGGCGATTTCCCTTGACCGACACGAGATCGAGCCGGCCGTCGACGAACATGTGGTAGATCCCCTCGGGATCGCCCTCCACGACGACGTCCGGCTGCTCGATCGACCCGGCCTGGGCCTCGCCGTCCACGAGGGATGCCACCTCGTCCCCGACGCGGAACTCGAAGCGTCCGGGCGGCGCGATCGGCCCGAGCACGGTGTCGACGGCGTTCTCAAGCCAGCCGGGGAAGAGTTCGTCCTCGCCGGTCGGCGGCCCGAGTGAGCGAGCGCCCCACAGGGCGAGCTCTCTCATGACCGGGCGCAGGTCGCTTCCGTAATCCGTCAGCTCGTACACGCGCGAGGCCGCCGGAGGCGGCAGCTTCCGCTTCGTGACGACGCCGCTTGCCTCGAGGTCGCGCAGCCGGGACGCGAGGATGTTCGTGCCGATTCCAGTGAGGTGCTCGACGAGATCGGTGTAGCGCTTGGGGCCGTGCATCAGCTCCCGCACCACGAGCAGCGCCCAGCGGTCGCCGACGAGATCGAGGGCGTGGGCCACCGGGCAGTACTGCTCGTAGCGCTTCATCGCCCCAGTGTAGCGCGAATACTTGCTGTTGCGAAGGGAATACTTGCAGAATACAAGTTCGTTCTGTTAGCTTGCAAGCCTTACCTACGCAACCGAAAGGAACTGGACGACAATGGTGACTACCGAACGACGCAAGTGGCTGGCACTGGCGCTCCTGAGCGCAGTCCAGTTCATGGTCGTCCTGGACATCGCGATCGTGAACGTCGCGTTGCCCTCGATTCAGGTCGACCTCGGCTTCTCGCAGGAGAATCTCCAGTGGGTGATCAGCGCGTACGCGCTCGTCTTCGGGGGCTTCCTACTCCTCGGCGGGCGGGCTTCGGACCTGCTCGGGCGGCGGCGCCTCTTCCTCGTCGCAGTCGTCGTGTTCACGCTCGCCTCGCTCTTCGCCGGGCTGGCGTGGTCCGAGACCTCGTTGATCGGTGCGCGCGCCTTGCAGGGGCTCGGGGCCGCGATCATCACCCCGGCAGCCCTCTCGATCCTGTCGACGACGTTCGTCGAAGGGCGCGAGCGCAACATCGCGCTCGGCGTCTGGGGCGCCGTCGGCGGCTTCGGCGCGGCGGCCGGCGTCCTCCTCGGCGGAGTCCTCACCGACGCGCTGAGCTGGGAGTGGATCTTCTTCGTCAACGTCCCCGTCGGCGTCGTCGCGTTCACGCTCGCGCCGTTCCTGCTCACCGAGAGCCGCGACGCCCACGTGAGGAAGTTCGACCTGCCCGGCGCGGTGCTCGTGACATCCGGCCTCTCGTCGCTCGTCTACGCGATCACGCAGGCAGGCCAGCAGGGCTGGCTCGCCGGCCAGACGGTGGGCTTCTTCGCCGCGGCGCTCGTCCTGCTCGCCGGCTTCGTCGGCTGGGAGCTCCGGCACTCCGAGCCGCTGATGCGCTTCGGCATCCTTCAGAGCCGGACCGTGAGCGGCGCGAACGTCGCCGGTTTCATCATGGGCACCGCGATGTTCGCGATGTTCCTGATGCTGACGCTCTACATGCAGCAGGTGCTGGGCTACTCGGCGATGAAGACGGGCCTTGCCTACCTCGCGGTCGCCGGAACGGCAATCGTCTGGTCGGCGGTCGCCGCGCAGCTCGTTACGCGCCTCGGCGTGAAGCCGGTGCTCGTGATCGGGATGACGGCGCTCACGGCAGGCCTCGTGTACTTCACGCAGGTCTCGGTCGGCGGCTCGTACGTCGGCGACCTGCTGCCTGGGTTCCTCCTGATCGCAATCGGCATCGGCTTCTCCTTCGTGCCGATCTCGATTGCGGCGCTGGCCGGCGTGCAGCCTGCCGAGGCGGGCCTCGCCTCGGGCCTGATCAACACGTCGCAGCAGATCGGCGGGGCGCTGGGCATTGCGGCGCTGTCGACGATCGCGACGTCGCGGACCGACGACGCGGTCGCGGCCGGGACGGCGCTGCCCGCCGCGCTTGTCGACGGATTCACCGGGGCGTTCATCGCCGGCGTGGTCATCGCAGGCCTGGGGATCGTCGCCGCGCTGACGCTGATCCGCCGCGACGAGCTCGAGCAGGTGCAGATCGACGCAGAAGAGCCGGCGCTCGACCTCGCAGCCTAGGGACCTCGCGGGGGAGCTCTACGCTCCCCCGCGAGCCCCACCTAGTCAGGAGGTAGGAGTGCAATCGACGCAGCACGAAAAGGGCGCGAGCTTTCGCGCGCTTCACGACGGCCCGGCCTTCATCATCCCGAACCCTTGGGACGCAGGCTCGGCCAGGGTGCTGGCCGCGCTCGGATTCAAGGCTCTCGCCAGCACGAGCTCTGGCTTCGCATTCACACTCGGGCGCCTGGACGGCGGCGTCACGCTCGACGAGGTGATCGAGCACGGTCGAGTCCTCGCTGAAGCGACGAACGTTGCGGTCTCGATCGATCTCGAGAACGGGCACGGGCCACGCCCCGAGGACGCCGCCTTGGCGATAGCTCGCGCCGCCGAGGCCGGAGCCGTCGGCGGTTCGATCGAGGACTTCGACCCGAAGGGTGAGATCTACGGTTTCGATCACGCCGTGGAGCGCGTAGCCGCAGCCTCCGAGGCGGCCCGGCGCCTCGACTTTTCCTTCACGCTCACCGCGCGAGCCGAAAACCACATTCGCGGGAACCCGGACCTCGACGACACGATCGCCCGACTGCAGGCCTACGAGCGAGCCGGGGCCGATGTGCTGTATGCGCCCGGCCTGCGGACCGCAGGCGAGATCCGTGCGGTGTGCGAGGCAACGTCGAAGCCCGTCAACGTGCTCGCCCATCCAGGCTTGTCGATGCGCGAGATCACCGACGCGGGCGCGCGGCGCGTCAGCGTCGGGGGTGCGTTGACCTGGGTGGCTGTGAGCGCGCTGATCGCGGCGGCCGAGAAGATGCGCGACGTCGGCGACTTCTCCGCTCTCGACGCGGGTGTCCGGATCGAGGACTGGCTCAGCTCTTCCGGACGTCAGACCAAATCGTGTTCGAACGCGAACGCCGTCGCCGACGTACGCGATGAAACACGGAGCTTGCCGAGGATGTTCTGCACGTGCCGGGCGACCGTGTGCTCGCTGATCTCGAGGACCGACGCGATCTCACGGTTGCTCTTGCCGGCGGCGACCAGTCGCACCACCTGCAGCTCGCGCGGTGTCAGTCCATGGGATGCGTCGGGTGCCGGGCGAGGGGTCGTCGCAAGACGTGCGATGTGGGTTGCGACGCGCGCTGCGTCTCGGCCGACGCCCGGAAGCACGTCGGACGTCACGGAATAGAGAAAGACCAGTCCCACGAAGTACAGCCCCTGCTCGGTAGGGACGATGCCGCGCTCGTGCAGGGGCTGTCCCTCTTCGCCGAGGACGGGAAGGTCGATCCACGAGAACTCGTGACGGAACCCTGTGCACCAGACGACGTTCGTCACCTCGAGGACGCGCTCGTCCTCCAGCATCGGCAGACCGCCCCGTACCCCGCTGACTCGGGGGACGCGCTCGATGCCGGCGGCCGCGAGGTGCTTGGACTTCACCCGGATCAGCGGCGTCGCCCCGGTCGCGAGCTTCGGGCCCACCTTCCGGCCGATCGGCGTCCTGACCGTGAGGACGCGGTGGCCAAGGAAGCGAAACACAGGGAGGAAGAACCGTGCCGGAACGCTCCCGTGCTGGACCGGGATCTGGCCGACCTCCTTGCCCGAGAGCCACGTGCGATGCGTGCGACCGACCTCAAACGCGATCTCGGCTCCGGAGTTCCCGGCGCCGACGACGAGGACTCCGCCGTCGCGCAGCTGGGATGGAGCAACGTACTCGCTGGAATGCAGCTGCACGATGTCCGGATCGAGCTCGCGTGCGAACGCAGGAACCCGCGGTGTCTGGTGCGCACCGGACGCCACGACGACGTTGTCTGCCTCGAACCGGCGGTCGCCGGACGCAACCACGTACCGGCCCCCTTCTTTGGAGAGCCCGTCCACGCGCAGGCCCGTTCGAACGGGCAGCTCGAAGCGCGCGGCGTACGCCTCCAGGTAGTCGGCCATCTCGTCCTTCGTCGGGAACGACCAGCCGCGGGCGGGAAAGCGCCACCCCGGTAGTCCGTCGTACTTCGCGGGCGTGAAGAGACGAAGCGAATCCCAGCGCTTACGCCAGGCGTCGCCGATCCGCTCGTTCGCATCCAGGATCACGAACGGCCGCCGTCGCTCTGCCAGGTGATACCCGACCGAGAGGCCCGCCTGGCTTCCGCCGATGATCACTGTCTCGAAATGCTCTGAGTGAGTGTTCCCGTCCACGTGTGTCCTCCCGTCGTCCGTTTCGGATGACGGTAGGCCGCCGAGAGCCCGAGTTCATCGCGGGAACCAGCCAATTTCGGTTTCGGAGGATGTGGTCAAAATTGACCACATCGCCCGCGTCAGCCGGCGAGACCTGTTAGACGAGGTCGTGTTCGAACGCGAACGCCGTCGCCGCGGTCCGTGACGAGACGCGGAGCTTCGTGAAGATGTTCTGCACGTGCCGGGCAACCGTGTGCTCGCTGACGACCAGCTTCGAGGCGATCTGGCGGTTCGTGCTCCCGGCGGCGACCAGGCGGAGGACCTCCAGCTCGCGCGGCGTCAACCCGTGAGCATCACCCGTCGCAGCGTCCCGCCTGAGCGACTCGACGCGGGAGAGATCGGGTAAGGCTCCGAGCTGCTCGAAGACGCCGGTGGCCGCTTCCAGCTCCAGCGCCGCCGAATCCTCATCGCCGAGCATGCGGCACGCCAGTCCCATCAGCACTCGCGTCCGTGCCGCCTCGTACGGCGCGTCGAGCTCCTGCCACACGCGCCACGCCTGGCGCAGCGCGACTAGGGCAGCCTGGGCGTCGCCCTCCGCCAGCTCGACCGTTCCTCGGACCTGGGCGGCGATCGCGCGCAGCATGGCGCTCTCGTAGCCTGTGGCGATCTCTGCGAGCTCCTCGCAGGCGCCGCGTGCCTCGTCGACGTCGCGTACCGCAAGCATGATCTCCGCATAAGCGGGCAGCAGCCTCGCGCGCCTCAACGGCTCGGTCGTCTCACCGAGCGCACGGCGAATCGCGGCGGCCGCCGCCTTGTCGTCCCGTTGACCAAGTCGCAGAAGGGCGAGGCCCGGTTGCGGCTCCCGCCCGCACTGGTTCGCGTCTCGGTACGCGGCTTCGGCCGCGGCGAAGTCCCCTTGCAAGCGGTGGAGCTCACCTTGCTGGTAGAAGGCCTCCCCCGCGGCCGGCTGGTTCATCCCTTGCTGGCACCGCTCTCGGGCTCGGCGCGCCTCGTCCAGCGCGTCCTGCCACGCGCCGTGCAGCTGCATGATATCGGCGCGATGGGAGAGGCAGCGGCCGGTGAAGGCCACCATCTCGGGCTGCTGTTCGCACCAGCCTGACAGGGCATCCGTCCATTCCTGGGCGCGGCGCACGTCGTACGCCTCTTCGCACCCCGCGATCACGCCGCAATAGACGACGCCGGCGATGATCGGCGACAGCTCCCCGGCGGTGACTGCGAGCATCGCCTCGTCCAGCAGCCCGAGACCCTCTTCGACTCGTCCTTGCTTGATCAGGACTTGGCCCTGTGTATGGACGGCGAGTGCAAACAGGTCTGCATCGCGGTAGCGCTGGCCCATCTCTGCCGCCTCGGCCGCGGCGGCATGAGCCGCCTCGTAGTTGCCGGTCGCCTGCTGCTGGATCGCGACCGGCAGCAAGAGATATCCACGCTCGACGCACTCGCCCTCCTCGCCTTCGACGAGGCGCTGCGCACGGCCGAGCCATCCGCTCGCGCGGCCCATCTCTCCGCGGATTGCGAGATTGATGCCGATGTAGAACGCGCAGCGCGCCGCGCGCGGCGCTTCACCGGCGTCGACGTACGCTTGATGGGCACGCTCGAGGAGGCTGAGGAAGTCGTCGACGCGCCCGAGCATGTAGGCCGACGTCGCGAGCAACTCGAGGTCTTCCGCGCCCAGCGGCTCCGCTTGGTCGGCCCCTGACAGCGACGTGTAGGCGTCCCTCCACGCCCGCCGTCGGTAGGACTCACGGCCCCGTTCGAGTTCGTCGATGGCATGTCGCACGGCTGCAAGCCGAATCGTAGGCATCCGCGCTGCAGGACCAAAAGCGTTGCGTCAATTGGCGGGCGCCACGCCGAAAACCTCGAGCAGTTCCTCGACTCGGTCTGGGGCACCGCTGAGCCCGATCTCCCGCGAGGGTAGGCGCCGCTTCGAGGGTGGCCGGGTGACGAACTCGGCCAGGGCGCGTGCAGTCGTGCTCACGACCACATCGGGCCGGCGCTGGGCGCCGTCGGCGGACCAGCGCTTACCGTCGAAAGACAGGTCGAAAGAACCGTCCGGCTCCTCGAACTCGAACCGCCATGCACAGAGGCGGGAGGGCCTCGGATTGACCTCGTTCAGCGCAACCTCGAGGCCGGCGATGAGGTGTTCCGGATGCGCCGCCTCGTCTGCGCCGAGTGGCTGCCGCTCGTACTTGAGGCCCCAGGCGATCAGCGCTTCGAGGACCGGTGCCAGGTCGCGGCCCTTGTCGGTGAGCTCGTACCAGACCTCGCGCCGGCCCGCCCGCTGGTCTCGCTTCAAGATCCCGGCGTCCTCGAGCTGCCGGAGCCGGATTGTGAGCCACTTCGGTGTCACGTTCGTGAGCAGGCGGCGGAGGTCGCTGAAACGGCGCGGTCCGGTGAGGAGGTCGCGAACGATCAGGAGCGACCAGCGGTCGCCAATCGTCTCCAGGCTCCGTGCCGCGAGGCAGAAGTGACCGTAGCTCGTCGTCATCGCTTGACGTGAGTCTAGCTCCTTTGGTATCTCTAGGATACTTTCTTTGGGAAACTCTAGGAGGGAGCGATGATGGAACGGTTGGCACAGCTCGCGGATCGGCGCACGAAGACGATCCTGATCCTGGCAGTCATCTTGTTCGTCGCCGCCGGTGCGCTTGGGGCCGGCGCGGCCAAGCGGCTCGACCCGTTCGGCGCCGACGACCCCGGGACCGAGAGCGTGATCGCCGACCAGCGCCTGGAGCACGCCGGCTTCCGAGAGACCGGTGTCGTCGTCCTTGTCAGCCGCACCGACGCGCGCTCCCCGCAGGGTCGCGAGCGCATCGAAGCGATCGCCGGCAGGCTCGAGGCGGACCGCGACGTCGCCTCGGTGTCGAGCTTCCACAGCACCGGCTCGCGCGACTTCATCTCGCGCGACGGTGACTCGACCTACCTCGCCGTCGCCCTCCGGCCGACCGACGATCACGGCCGCCAGGGCGCAGCCGGACGCATCGCCGATGCGCTGGCGGGCGAGCCCGGAGTCACCGTCGGCGGACCCGCTCTCGCAGAGCGCCAGGTCAACAAACAGGTCGAGCACGATCTGCGCAACGCCGAGCTCTACGCGTTCCCGCTCCTCTTCCTGCTCTCGTTGCTCTTCTTCCGCAGCCTGGTGGCGGCGCTGCTGCCGCTGCTCGTCGGCGGACTTGCGATCGTCGGCACGTTCCTGATTCTTCGCGTCGCGAGCGAACTGACCTCGGTCTCGATCTTCGCCCTCAACGTCGCCACCGGCCTCGGGCTCGGGCTGGGAATCGACTACAGCCTCTTCATCGTCTCCCGCTACCGCGAGGAGATCGTCCGGACTGGACCCGGCCTCGAGGCGATGCGCCGGACGCTGGCCACGGCCGGGCGTACGGTGCTCTTCAGCTCGCTGACGGTCGCCGGCGCGCTGGCCTCGCTGCTCGTCTTCCCGCAGCGCTTCCTCTACTCAATGGGGATCGCCGGCGTCTTCGTCGCGCTGATCGCGGCCGCGATCGCACTGACCGTCCTCCCCGCGGTGCTCACCCTGCTCGGCCACCGCGTCAACGCACTCGCGCCTGCATTCCTCACGCGGCGTGCCGAGCGTGACGCGCGCCCCGCACAACAGGGCTTCTGGTACAGCCTCGCACAGTTCGTGATGCGCTTCCCTGGTCGCGTTGCGGCCGGAGCCGCCGTCCTGCTGGTTGCGCTCGGGATCCCCTTCCTCGGAATTCAGTTCACATCTGTCGACGCGCAGGTTCTGCCGACGTCCGCAAGCGCCCGCCAGGTCGACGACACGCTGCGAGCGGACTTCGCGCCCTATCGCGACACTCCGATCACGCTCGCGCTCAGAGGCGGCGGTGGTGAGACGGAGCGGGTCGCCCGGGACGCCGCACAGCTGCCTGGCGCCGCCAGCGTCTCGGCGCCGCGTGAGCTCGCCAGCGGAAACTACGCCGTCGACGTGATCTCGACCGCCCCGCCCCTCGCCGACCAGAGCCAGCAACTCGTTCGCGACCTACGCTCGCTCGACGGCAACGTCCTCGTCACGGGGTTCACGGCGCACTACGTCGACCTCCAGCAGAGCCTCGGCGAGCACTTGCCGCTTGCGCTCGTGATCGTGGCTGCGTTGACGATCGCCGTTCTCTTCACCATGACCGGCTCGCTGATCCTTCCGCTCAAACAGCTGCTGATGAATGCGCTCGGCCTGAGCGCCATGTTCGGGATCCTCGTCATGATCTTCCAGGACGGTCGGCTGGAGGGCCTGCTCGGCTACAGCAGCCAGGGCGGCCTCGAAGCACCCCAGTTGCTCCTGCTGTTCGCAGTCGTGTTCGGGCTCTCGACCGACTACGGCGTCTTCCTGCTCGCACGGATCAAGGAGGCGCGCGACGGTGGCTACTCGGACGCCGAGGCGGTCGCGGTCGGCCTGGAACGCACGGGACGGATCGTCACCGCCGCCGCGCTCCTCTTCTCGGTCGCCTTCGGCGCCTTCCTGACGTCGCAGATCATCATCACCAAGGAGCTCGGCCTGGGCACGGCCGCGGCCGTCCTGATCGACGCGACGATCATCCGCGCCCTGCTCGTGCCGTCGCTCATGCAGCTACTCGGACGCTGGAACTGGTGGGCACCCGCGCCGCTGCGACGGTTGCATGCGCGGATCGGGTTCAGCGAGGCCTGAACGAGCCGCGGAGCGCGCTCGGTAACGATCAACCGGGTCGAGGCATCCAACCGATCATGGGTCGATTGCTCCTGGCGACCGTCGTGACCCGAAGGGCCCGAACCAGGGCTTCGAGGTCTTCATCCACGCCGCCTTCGGTCTGATGCTCGTCCCCTTCTTACTGGGGCTTCGTCTGAGGACGGCCGAGACGCGAACGCACTAGCCGCAGCTCGTGGGGGACGGCGCCGCGGGCGCCGTCCCCCTGCCGGACGCTCGAGCCGTCACGCGCGGGCGTGCCCGATTCCGGGGGTCCGCCACGCCGTGTCCTTCGTAGGAAGAGAAGAGCCTCATGTGGTTCCGCCTCAACCTGCTCGCGTATCCTCGATCCCTCAGCGGAACGTTCCGCATGACGGGAGGCTGACCTCGCGGCGCGGAGGGCCTGAAGCTGCCCGTTGAGCCTCCTCTCGACTCACGAGGGTGACCGACCGCCTCCAGCTCGGCGACGGCGATACGGAGCTCGTCGCGCAGGTCAGACGCGGGGACATGCGGGCGTTCGGCCTTCTCTACGACCGCTATGCACGTGATGTCTATGCGCTCGCGGCCCACGTCGTGCCTCGCGCGGACGCGGAGGAGATTGTCCAGGACGTGTTCGTCCGGGTCTGGAACAACGCGCGGCAGTTCGATGCGGACCGCGGGTCTTTCGTCGCGTGGCTGATGACGATCGCGCGGCATCGAGTGATCGACGATCTGCGGCGGCAGCGCGGCTCGCGCTCCCTTCAGGACGTGGAGGACGTGTTGTTGAACGCCGAGGATCCGGCGGCGGACGTCGAGCAGGAGGCGTGGGTACGCGAGCGCCGGTTGATCCTGCTGGAGGCAATCAGGAAGCTTCCGGCGGAGCAGCGTCGGGTCGTCGTGCTCGCATACTTCGGCGGCCTCAGCCGGGCATCGATCGCCCATGAGCTCGGGTTGCCGCTCGGCACCGTCAAGAAGCGAATCCAACTCGGCCTTCAGAAACTGCGAAGGGCCCTGACCGCCGATGTGAACGTAGAGGAAAGAGAGAACGACGAGCGCGAGGTAGCGAAATGAGAGAGGACTTGACCTGTAGCCGAATCAGAGAGCTGCTCGAGGCGTACGCGCTCGGAGCACTGGAGACGGACGAGCAACAGGCCGTCGAGCGGCACCTTGCGACGTGTCCGGACTGTCGGGCGGCGGCCGCGGAGCTTTTGGACACGGCACATTCGCTCCCGCTCGCCTTGGGTGCAGCTTCGCCGCTTCATCCTCCGACGTCGCTGAAGGAGCGAGTCCTGCAGGCCGTTTCAGGCGATGGTGGACCAACGGGGAGGAAACAAGGACGACTGCATTCGCTCCGGCGACCGCGGGTGGCTCTCGCGCTCGCCGCCCTCGCGATCGTCACCGGGTTCAGTGCCTGGAACGCGCACCTCAGCTCCGCGCTGTCGCAGGAGCGCTCGCAGCGGGAACGGTTGGCACGTCTCGTAGGTCGGCAGGAGGCCGTGCTCGACATCGTCGACTCGCCCAGAGCACGACGCGCCTTCCTGCGGGCGCCGGCGGGCACCGACTCGCGTGCCTACGGGAAGGTCTTCACGACTCCGGATGCTCCGGGCGTGGTAGCCATGGCCGCGCGGCTGGACCAACCCTCAGCCGGGAAGACCTATCGGCTCTGGTTGACGCGTGCGGGCCGAACGCACTCCCCGGGGCAGATGGTCGTCAACCCGCAGGGGTTCGCGTTACTCGTCTTCAGGGCGGAGCACCGCGGTCCCGCGTACGACGAAGCGCGCGTCGTGCTTCAGCGCAAGGACGCAGCGACGCCGGCCGGGACGACCGTGCTCATCTGGCGTTCCGGCGACTGAGCGGGGGCCAAGCGGCCCGCGGGTGCGTACCTCCCCACAGAGAAATCGAAGGGAGGGGATTTCAATGAAACGGACCCGCATCGCCACGATCGTCATGGCCGGCCTGTTCATAGGCGTCGGCGCGACGGGCGCGGACACGGCTGCCAAACCGAGCGCTCTGACCGCGGCGCCGTCCTCGATTGTCTCGGTCGCTCGAGAGATGTTTGGGGTGAACCCATTCCTCGGCGGCCAGGTTGCACCCCGGTTCTACACCTGGGTGAACGACCGCGTACTCGTCTTCATGCAGTTCGACCGCCCGCGACTCGACGAAGCGAAGGCTCTCCGCTACATCGGGATCGGCGTGAGAGGGACGTTCTGCGCCGAGACGCAGCCGGGCGGGCCGAAAGGCGGATTCACGCACTTCCACCGGCTGAACGCGCCCGTCTACGCGCAAGGGCACGGCGGCCCTCCCGGCACGGAGGGCTACTGGCTGATGTGGGTCTCGGTCGACAACTTCGACGCAGCCGACGGACGCACGATCAGCCCCGGCGTCGACTACGGCTTCTCACCGACACCGCCGCCGAGCTGCGGCGGAACGCCGACGCCCAGCTTTGCGGGTCCCGGCGCGCACGCACTCACGAAGGGCGAGATCAAGCAGTTGGCGGCCGCGTTCTACGACAATCCGTTCCGCGGCGGTCAGCGCGTCCCGCGGCTCTACCGCTGGATCACAGGCGACACGCTCGTCTTCCTCCAGTTCGACAGGGCCGACCCGGCCAAGGCGCGGGCGCTGCGCTACGTCGGGGTCGCCAAGCGCGGGGCCTTCTGCAACGGCGACCGTGGCCCGAGCGACTTCACGAGCTTCCAGGCGCTGACCTCCCGTACGGCCGCGAAAGGCCACGGCGGGAAGGCCGGCCGGATCGGGCTCTGGCACCTCGCGGTCGCACTCAGCGACTTCAAGATGCCGTGGGGCAACGTGACGCCCGGCGTCGATCGGGAGTTCTCGACGACGCGCGCCACCGACTGCCCAAAAGCGTAGGGGGTTCCCAGCCGGTCGCCGCTGAGATCAAGCTGCAGTCCGAACCCGGGAACCCCGACCGTCCGTTCGCCTTCCAGCCGGGGAACGTGACCGTGCCGGCCGGCTCGACCGTGCGGTGGGTGAACGCGGAAAACATGTTCCACACCGTGACGTCCACGGACTCGCTTGCAGTCCGGCGGCCGAATGGTCTCTTCGACAAGTCCCTCGTCAAGAAGGGCGACACGTTCGAATACACCTTCACGAAGCCCGGCGTCTACCACTACTACTGCCAGCCCCACACCGAGTTCATGTGGGGAGGGGTGACCGTCACCGGCTGACCCAGGCGTCGGTGAAGAGGGTCGGGGCCGCGTACTGCCCCACGCGGCCCCGATGGCGGGCGCCTCGACGTCGCATCTCCGCTCGTACCTTGGGACTACTTGAAGATGTTGACCGCGCGTGCGGCCACGAGCAGCACCGTCGTCGCCGAGATCGCCGATTCCGCCAGCATCAGCACCTTCGCCCGGCGGCTGAGCGGCATTGCGTCCGTCGGACTGAAGGCGATCGAGTTCGTGAAGGAGACGTAGACGTAGTCGAGCAGCCGCGGATGCCAACCGGGCGCTGCGAGCTGCGGGTTCTCCATCTGCGGAAACTGGAAGTCCGGCGGGAGCGGATCACCCCGAAGCCTTCGCACGGGACCGCCGCGATCGAACGCCCAGAACCAGAGGCCGAAGGCGATGACGTTCGAGCCCCAGACGGTCCCCGCCTTGAGCAGGAGCTGTGCACCGCTCTGCTCGTTCCCGCGCACGAGTGACGCGACGACGGCGAGCAGCAGGAACGCGTTCGCGAGGCTGACGACAGCGAGCAGCGCGAGCGCAACCGTGCGGCGGAGGCCGAGTTGCTCCAGTTGCCGGCGTGGACGGTGCCACGCGAGCGGAACCAGCAACAGCAGCTCCGGGACGGCCGGCACGAGCCAGACCCACCATGAGAAATGCCACAGCCTCCAATCCTGGTGTCGGCTCAGGAGTGCGAGGAGCACCTGGCCGGCGATGACCAGCGCAACGGCGGGAGCCGCCTCCCAGCGGGACTCGATCTCCTCCTCGCGCAGCGGATCGTGCGCCACAGTCGGAGAATGTATTGACGATCGAGGAGGCCGAGATGCTTCAGCTGACCGAAGAGCTTCGTGCGCTGCTGGACGAACGACGCTACGCCACGCTCGCGACGCACGATCCAGAGGGAATGATCCATCTCACTCCGATCTGGTTCCTGTTCGACGGGGAATGGTTCTACTTCGAGTCGTTCTCCGGCAGCAGGAAGGTCAAGAACCTCGAGCGGAATGCCTCGGCATCGGTGGTCGTCGACGCACGCGAGCCGGGTCGCGAACGCTGGGTCTCGGCGTCTGGGACGACCGAGATCATCAGCGGCGACGAGGCGCAGGCGATCAACTCCAAGGTCAGGCGGCGCTATCTGACCCAGGACGCGCTGGAGGACGCGCGCATCGAGCCGGCATTCGCCGCCGGCGACGACGTCACGATCAGGCTCAAGCCGACCCGCTGGAGATCGTGGGCGGCCAAGGATCTCGACGAGCGCGTCTTCGGGGGCATTCTCGGCCGGATGCCCGAGCGCTGGTTCTTGACGGTCGACGTCTAGCAGCGCCCGGCGCGCTCCATATCACCTCAGGGCGAGTTCGAGGCCGTCGTGAGAAATCCACGCTTCGATCCCGCGCTCCCGACCGAGAGCGCGGACCTTCGCCGCAGAAGCCCGGGCGTCGCCCTTCACGATCTCGGAGTCGCAGTGGGTGAAGACCGCGCGGCGGACCTTCGCGCCGGCGCACCACTCGAGCTGTGCCTGGATCGAGGCATGGCCGATTGCGCGCCCGTCACGGCGCCTAATGATCGAGTGCGCAATTGCACTCCACGTCTCCTCGGTCGCATACACCGGACAGGGAGCGCCGTCCCGAAGCCCCGCCGCGTGGTCGGGGTGGGCGTGCGTGAGGATGATCGCCGACGGCCGTAGCCGCGCGAGCCCCTTGCGCCAGTCGAGGCCACAGTCGATCATCACCTCGCGGCGGCCGTAGCCGACGAGCAAGACGCTGTGTCGGCGGTGCCTTCGCGTTCGCGCCTCGATCTCGCCTCGAGTGCCGAGGAAGCGAAGCCTCACGGAGTCTCAGCCACGACCTCCGAGTCGCTCTGCGGCACGGTCGACGACGACGCCGACTGTCCGCGGTGCCGGTGGCGGTCGGCCGCGAGTGGCTCCACCTCCTCGGAGCCACTCTGCGTCGCGCGCTGATCGATCTCGGGCTTGGGCCACGTTCTGGGTGCCCGCCCGGTCAAGTCAAGGATTCGGCCTCGTATTCGCGCAGGAACCCTTCGAACAACCGCCGGTGCGCTCACCCTGTGCGGTCGCGCAGCTCGGAAACCCCTTCCTGCTCCGCACAATGTGCGCAGCAGAAGATCCGGCCGTCGGCCTCGACGCCGTGCCCGATCACGCGACAGCCACAGTGGGCGCAGACCGGCGCAAGCGCCTGAATCGCGCATTCGAAGCTGTCGAACGTGCGGGTCTCGCCGGCGCTCACGACCTCGAAGGCCTTGTCGTAATCGTTACCGCAGACCTCGCAGACCGCCACTTCACGCTCCTTTCCCTGCCTATCCGGGCTGTCTTTCCATTCCCGCCGGCCGTGTGTACGGAACAGGCGCTCGCCGGCTGTTATTCGGGACGACCGGTGGGTACTGAAGAGGTGAACGCGGAGAGGGGGAACAATGACAAAGAGTGTTCGTGACACGATGACCCGAGATCCTCGCTCGATCGCTCCCGGCGATCCGATCGTGAAAGCAGCGCGGCTGATGCGCGACGAGGAGGTCGGATCCCTGCCCGTTATCGAACAGGGCAGGCTTGTCGGGATGCTGACGGATCGCGACATCGCCGTACGGGTGATTGCGGAGGGGAAGAGCTCGGAGTCGACAACCGTCGCCGAAGTCTTCTCACGAGACCCGGTCGTGGCCGAGCCCGACCAGGATCTGGATGAGGCATTGCGCCTGATGGCGCGGCATCAGGTGCGGAGACTGCCGGTGGTCGAGGATGACCGGCTTGTCGGCATCCTCGCCCAAGCCGACGTTGCTCTCGAGGAGAAGGAGAAGAAGACGGGCGAGCTCGTCGAGTCGATCTCGCAGCCTTCGGAAGCCGAGCGGCGTTGACGCTTCGCCGGCTCTGACCCTGCACCCCGGGGCCCGTTACTCGTCCGGGTTCAACCGCACCCCGGCCTGCTCGAGTTGCGCGGCCATCCGTTGGTGATCCTGCTCCAGAATTCGGGCGACACTGTGGGCAATCGCGTGGATGGTCGGTGCCTCTCCCTCTGCCCGTATCGCCCGCACGAGTTCCTCTTCGAGCTCCGATCGCAGCTCGTGCTCTGCGATGCCGAAGCGTCCGTAGGTCTGCTCTGCGGCCACGAGTCGCACCTCCTGCTCTGCCGTTGCTGCCTGCTGGTTCGATTACCCGGCCGGTCGCTCGCCTAACGATCTTCTGAGGCCCGCCGGCCGCGGCGCCGGGCGCGCGAGGCTCGTTCGCGACGCCGGCGGCGGGCTTTGCCTCGAGCGCCCGGCCGAGGTCGCTCATCGAGAGGAACCCGCCCGAGCTCGTACAGCCGCAGCGAGCAGAAAAACAGAGCGGTTGCGACGAATGCCATCGCGAGCTGGGCGCCGCCGCCGAGCCTCGGATTCGTCGAGGGGAAGATTCCGGTTGCGAGCGTCCACAGGAGCAGCGCGAAGACGACCAGCCAGCTCCAGTTGATGCGATCTCGATGCCTGCGATGCGGCCGAGACGGAGACTGGTTCCCATCTCGCCGCGCTAGTGCACCAGCAAGACGTCTCGGTCGGCCCGTCGCGCCACGGCCTCGTCGACGGAGTGCCCGAGGAGTCGCTCGAGAAAGCCCCGCTCCCGGCTGCCGACGACGATCAGATCAGCGTCGGTTCGGTCCGCGACGTCGAGAAGCCGCTCAACCGGATCGCCTACCTCGACGACGTACTCGGCCTTCACGCGCCGGCTCGCCAGCGACATGCGAGCCCGCTCGAGCTGGCGCCTGGCGAGATCCTCCGGTTCAGGTGCTGCGGGCTCGGGCCGGGCGTCGGGCAGCGGCACCGTTCCGCCCGTCGCGACGGGACCGGCTGCCGCCGGCGGGACAAGCAGGGCTGACGGCTCGAACGCGGAGACCGGAACGGGTACGTGCACCAACCCCGTCACGCTGACCACGAACAGGCGCGCGGAAAACGCCTCGGCGAGGTCTGACGCGCGTGCCAGCGCCCGTTCGGCTGAGTCTGACCCGTCGTAGCCGACGACGATCGCCTTCACGCGTGTGGTGTACCCATCCCGGCAAGGCTTCCAACTAGTGGTTTGGCCGGTAACGTTGCCCGGTTCCTGGGTCGCGAGCACCAAGCCAGCGGCCGCGATCGTCCGCAGGCAAGGCTTGAAGCCTTGACAAGGGCGAGCGTGGACGCTGGCGCCGCGTGATCGCGGGCCAGGGACCCGGCGAGCGTTGCCGGTCAGACCACTAGATGCCTTAGCGCTCGTACGTCCCGACGAGCTCGGCCGTCGTCAAGACATGCCCTTCGATCGCTTGCTCCAGCTCGGGCTTGGCCGCGCCCGAGCCGAGGTCGAGCTCGGTGTCGAGCGCGTACAGGCGGAAGTGATAGCGGTGGGCGCCATGGCCCGGCGGTGGGCACGGGCCGCGGTAGCCGGACGTGCCGAAGTCGTTGCGCCCCTCGCTCGGCGCCGGCTCGCTTTCGCCGAGCTCGGCTGCCCCAGGATCGAGTCCCCAGGCAAGCCAGTGCGTGAAGACGCCGCCTGGGGCGTCCGGGTCGTCGACGATCAGCGCCAATGACTGCGTCTCCTCGGGGAGGTTCGTCCAGCTAAGCGGCGGCGAGAGGTCGTCGCCCTCGCACGTGTGGCGGCTCGGAATCGCCTGCGCATGCTGGAAAGCAGTGCTCTCGAGGGCGAACTCGGACATCAGCAGGTCAAGTGAAGAGCAGCCGCGGAGCGGCGCGGGTCGAGCTCGCCGTAGCGGCGGACGGCCTCGCCGGTCGGCAGCGCCTCGACCTCGACACCCCGCTCCCGCAGCTGCTCGATCGTCTCGGGGTCGGGGCGCATCTGCCCGTAGGCGCCGGTACCCACGACTAGGTGCTCGGGCAGCTCCTCGAGCACATCATCGAGATCGGCGAGGACGAGCCTGTGCCCGTCGGCGCGCCACCAGTTCGTGACTACACGGTCCGGCAGCACGATGACATCCCGCGTCTGCTCTTCGCCGTCCACGACGAGCTGACCGAATTGGTATCTCTCCAGCCGCGGCATCGATCCGAGTCGAAGGCGCTCCGGATCGGGCCCGGGCGCCTCTCTGACTACTGACCCTTTCGGTGACCCTTCTCGCTGTGCTCCTTCATCACGGTGCGCGCCGCAACTTCCTTCTCGCGCCCCGGGTATCGGCCTTCCTTCTGGGCCTCCTCCTTGATGTGTTCGTACTGCCGCTGTTCTTTCTCGCTGACGCCTCGTAGGTGCTTCTTCTCGGGCATCCGGACTCTCCTCCTAACGCCCTCTGCGGATCGCGCTGATCAGATCCCACTTGCCCATCTTCGAGCGGCCGGGAATATTCCTGTCCTTCGTGATCTCGTAGAGCTGCTGTCGGTTGCGGTCTTCCAGCGCACGACCCGCTTGCCCGCTGCGCTGACGTCCGCGGGCCGCCTGCTTGCCCAGCTCACGGCGCGTGCCCCGCGGGAGATGCGCGATCGTCCGCTTCCGTCGGGCGGCCTGCTGTGCCTTCTTCACGTTCCGTTTCGCGGCTTGAACTTGCCGCGTCGAGGCCATGCGCCTCACCTCCATTGCGTTTCTCGCTTCGGTGAGGTTTACCCGGCTGGACGCTGTGCTAGTCACGCTGTTTTGGCAGCAGGATCGCGGGCAACGCTTGTCTCGAGGACGACCAAATGAAGCGAAGGTTCCGCAACCGCCGTGAGGCGGGCCGGCTGCTCGCGGAGCGGCTCGCCGACCGCGCCGGCCTTCCGCGGCTGCTCGTACTCGCGCTCCCGCGCGGCGGCGTTCCGGTGGGATTCGAAGTCGCGGAGGCGCTCGAGGCTCCGCTCGACGTCTTCGTCGTGCGGAAGATCGGCGTTCCCGGCTACGAGGAGCTGGCGATGGGCGCGGTCGCGAGCGGCGGCATACCGGTGGTGAACGAAGAGGTCGTGGCAGCGCTGGGACTGACGAAGGACCAATTCGCCGCCGCCGCTGCGGCGGAAAATCTCGAGGTCGAGCGGCGGGAACGGCTGTACCGCGGCGACCGCCCGCCGATCGACGCCCAGGGTCGGAACGTGATCCTCGTCGACGACGGACTGGCGACGGGCGCGACGATGCGTGCCGCCGCGCGAGCCGTTCGTGCGCAGGAGCCGGAGTCACTCACGGTCGCAGTCCCCGTAGCGGCGGAGGAAACCTGTAACGAGTTCCGAGCCGATGTCGACGAGGTCTTCTGCGCGTTTACGCCCGCCCCGTTCATTGCGGCCGGCGTCTGGTACGAGGACTTCAGGCCCACGAGCGACGACGAAGTACGAACGCTGCTCGCGCGGGCGGAGCAATTCGACCGGAGCGCGCATTGAACTACGACGCCTGATCGACGGCGCTGCCATGGTTCGCTTCGTGCTGCTCGGCGAGGCGACGCACGGGACGACTGGCTCGACTCGGCTCGCGTCGACGCCTACTGCACGAGACGGAGCGGTTGGAGGAGGGCCCGTTGTTCTCGCGCGCAGCACTGCGGCTGGCCGCACCGTGTCTCGAGCGGAGGATCGGCGTCATCTACAAGCCTGAAACGGAGCGCTGGAGCCATTACGTCGCCGCTCGTATCCGCGAGCAGTTCGACGCCGTCGTGCACATCGACGAGACCAGCGCCGTCGAGCCGCTCGAGTTGACCTCGATGTGGGAGCGCGGCGAGCTTCCCAAGACCTACCGTTTGCGCTCTGACGAGCGAGGCGGCCGACACCTCTCACACGGCGACGTCCTCGTAGAGCCTTTCGCCTCGATGAAGGCGGCGCGCAATCTCGAACGTCTGTCGCTGTGAGCGCGTGGTGGCGGCGTGCGCGGCGAGGTAGCGTGCGGCAGCGACCAGCGGCAGCCCGGCGCCCTCCCGCCCACCGAGCAGCTGGTGCTGACGGACGGCAGCCTCGACGCACTGGATCGTGTGGAAGTTGCGGTCCTCGCGCACGAGCGCGGCGCCGAGGGCAGCGACGAGCAAGCGCGGGTCGCCCCCTGCGCCCAAGAACGACGCGACAAGCTGTCCGGCCTCGTCGACCTGCTGCTGCCGGTCGAGCAAGCGCGGAAGGTCCTCCAGCAGGTCGTCGGGATCCGCTGTCGGATTCGGTGTCGGAAGCCTCGCCGGCGGCACGTTGAGGAAACGGTCGAGGTGGATACTGATCGCGGCATCGAAGACGCCGCGGAGGAGTTCGGGTGAGGGTGAGCGCCGGAGTCCCTGCTCGACTGCGTTGGCGAACGTAAAGGTGTGCAGCGCAGTGTCCCAGTCGCTGAATTCGTTGCTCGTCGGAAAGCGGGCGATGCGGGTGACTGCAGCGAACGCGACCGCCGAGGCGAGCTCGACCTCGTCTATGCCATCGCCGAGCGCCGCGAGCAGCGCATCGATGCTCGCCGCCGGATCGTCTCCGAGGATCGTCTCAACGAGCGCTGCACGGCCCATCCAGCCGCCGCGGCCGGACCCGGCCGCCCGCAAGGCATCAGGTAGTCGCGCGGACGCGTCTTCGAGCAGAACGACGAGGTCGACCGGGTTCCGCCAGGCGTTCGCCTCCTCCATCCGCTCGGCCCCCGCCAGCTGGGTGGGCAGCGACGCGAGCACCTCTTCCGCCCGCTCCCAACCGGCAACGTCGAGCGCTTCCAGCGCCTTGTTGATGAAGTCGAGTGTGTGGCCACCGTCGAGGTAGCGATGGTCGGTCGCCGCGGCGAAGAGCATGTCGGCGAGCTCCTGCGGCGACACGCCCGTCCGCACAGCGGAGACGAGCGCGCGCTCGGCTCCCTCGGCGTCACGCACCTCGATGAAGCTGCGGAACCACCGCGCGAGCTGCGCCGGGGCTTCCGGACGACCGGGGAGCGGCTCGAGCTTGAAGCGCGGCGGCTCTCCGGCCGAGTCGGCGGCGACGTCGGCGAGCCCGTGGTACAGCGCTGCGGCACGGTCCTCGGGTTCGAGCCTGGGCAGCAGGTTCATCAGGCAGCTCAGCGTCGTCAGCCCGCGAAACCACCCGCCCCCGCGGCGCGCGGCGCCGAAGTCGAGACCGGCACGGAACGTGTCGACACCAGTTGAGTCCGCCTGAAGAAGCGTGAGCGTGGCTTTCGCGAGCACGAGCGGGATGTCCCGCTCGAGCCCGTCCCGAAGTCTCCTGCGCTGGTGCGCGAACGGGTCTTCCGGCGAACTCAGATCGAGCAAGACGTCGTCACCGCGCAGCTCGAGCGGAAAACGGCGCAGGTCGTCTGCCCACTGGTCAAAGGTGCCGCCGGTGGCGAGGTCGAACCGAGCGTGGTGCCAGTGGCACGTCAGGATCCCGTCGCAGACCGTGCCGCGATGGAGCGGGAAGCCCATGTGCGGGCAGCGGTTGTCGACCGCGTACACCTCGTCGCCCGCGGCGAACAAGCAGAGCGTGTGCCGGTCGACGTGAACGACGAGCCGTCCCGCCGCGCGCAGCTCGGCAAGCGACGCAGCGCGGACGAGACGTTCGGGGGCGACGGCAGTCATCGACTCCTCCTTGTCGACAGTCGGAACAATGCGGACACCCTAAAACCTCAAGTAAGGTTTAGGTCAAGAAGGATGTCCAGCGAGCTGACGATCGGGGAGGTGGCCTCGCGCAGCGGGGTTGCACACTCGGCACTTCGGTTCTACGAGGACGAAGGCCTAATCGCCTCGCGCCGAACGACCGGGAATCAGCGGCGATATGAGAGAGCGGTCCTTCGACGGATCGCATTGATCCAGGCCGGCCGAGCGGCGGGGATGCCGCTGCAGCAGATCCGCATAGCGCTTGCGACCCTTCCCGCGCATCGCACCCCGACCCGCCGGGACTGGGAGCGGCTCTCGCGCGGCTGGCGTGAGGATCTCGACCAACGAATTGCGACGCTGGAGGCGCTCCGCACTCGGCTCACGACCTGCATCGGCTGCGGCTGCCTTTCAATCGACGCCTGCGAGCTTCTGAACCCGGACGACGAGGCGGCGAAGGCCGGCTCAGGTGCGCACTACCTCAAGCGAGACAGCCGCCGCGCTCACTCGCCGGCGTAAGCCAATGCGTGCAGCTCTGCGAGAGCGTCGCCTTCGAGCGCGGATGCGCTCCACGTATCACCGCGGTCCTTGCTCTCCCAGATCTGGCCGTTCGCGAGGCCGGCGAAGACGCGACCGTCCCCGTCCGCGGCGACCAGGGCATACGGCATCGCCGGGATCGGCTCGGGGAGCCCGCCCGCGAGCGCGCGCCACGCCCCGTCGCTCCGGGCGTAGATGCGCGCTTGCGGGTCGCGGCCGCCATGGGCTGCGAAGGGACCGGTGCTGGCGGAGACATACCAGAGCTCGGGGTCGTTCGGGTCGACCGCCACCGACCATGTGTAGTGGCGATCGCGGCCCTCGTCGGCGGGCTGCCAGGTCTCGCCGGCATCTTCACTCCAGGCTGCGCCACCGCCACCTGCCTCGTACGCCCGACCTTCGACCCGCGGATGCCAGGCGAGCGAGTGGACGTCTCGTTGCGCGCCCGGACGATGGTCTGCCCACGTCTCGCCGCCGTCGGTCGACCGCATCAGGCCCCCGAGCTCGATCCCAACGAGCAGGAGATCTTGGTCGTGCGGACTCGGCGCGATCCACCGGACGTGCGAGGTCCACGGACGAGGCGGGAAGCTCCAGGTTGGACGGGAAGGAAGCTCGAGCAATGCATCCAGCTCGCGCCAGCTTTCACCTGCGTCGTCGCTGCGGTAGAGCGCGCTCGGCTCCGTCCCCGCGTACACTGCCCCGTCAACAGCGCTGACCGCGAGCGAGAACACGCCGCTCGTCGGGAGCGCGGAATCGGTCCACGTTCGGCCGCCGTCGGCCGTTCTCTGCACACCCCCCACGCGCAGTCCCGCGTACACGACATCACGATCGGCGGGGTCGACCGCAAGACACTGCGCGCCGCTGCCGCGCAACGAGAGCTCGACACTCCACGAACCGTTGCCTTCGTCGAGTCGAGAGATCGCATCGCCCGTTGCGGCATACAAGCGCGCCATCTCGACAACCTACTCTTCGCACCGAAGTCAGCGCAGCAAGAGAAAGGAGGAGCCGTGTCGGAGACAAAGCGTGGCCGCGATGTGCCACGCCCGTTCGCCTTTCACTGGGGCGGCGGTCAAATCATCGAGGAGGCGTCGTACATCGGGAGGTACACCGAGCCGGCGATCCAGCTTCTCGAGTACGAGGACGGCGGCGCGTACGGAATCCGCTTCTGTTACTACAACCATGACGGTCGCTTTCAGCGGAGCCCGATGATGATCGACAGCGAGGACTCCCTTGAGGGACTGCGCGCGGCACTCAAAAGCACCCCGAAGCTCCGCGCGCTGCTAAAGAAGCTCGTGACCTGAGGTCACGGAAGCAGTAGCAACTTCCCGGTGGTGCGACGACCCTCGAGACCCTCGTGCGCTTTCCGTGCGTCCTCGAGCGGATAGCGGCCGCCGATGTGCACTTCGAGCTTGCCGTCGGCGACCCAGCCGAGCACCTCGCGGGCCCGCGCGAGCAACTCCTCCCTGCGGGCGGTGTAGTGGCGCAACGTCGGACGCGTCAGGAAGAGCGACCCCGCGCTCTCGAGCTGCATCGGATCGAACGGAGGAACCGGCCCACTCGCCGCACCGTAGAGAACCATCGTCCCCCGCACCCTCAGTGAGGCGAGGCTCTCCTCGAAGGTCGTGCGGCCCACGCCGTCGTAGACGGCCTCCACGCCGTCGCCCCCGGTGAGCTCGCGCGCGCGCTCGCCGAAGCCGGCGTAGCGGATCACCTCGTCGGCTCCTGCACCGCGGGCAAGCTCCCCCTTCTCCTCGTTGGACGTGGTGGCGATCACGCGGCCGCCGCGCTGCTTCACGACCTGCGTCAACAAGAGGCCCACGCCGCCCGCCGCCGCGTGAAGGAGTACGGCGTCGCCTGCTTCGACGCGATAGGTGTCGGTGGCCAGATAGTGGGCGGTCATGCCTTGCAGGAGCACTGCCGCGGCGAGCTCGTTCGACAACCGTTCCGGAACCGGCACCAGACGCGTGGCTTCGACGGCGACGCGTTCCGCGTAGCTGCCGGGAGCATCGCTCCAGGCGACGCGATCTCCTTCGGCGAGGTCGGTCACTCCTTCGCCCACCTCGAGCACGGTGCCCGCGCCCTCGACGCCGGCGATCAATGGCGGGGTCCGGTAACGCCCCTCCCGCTCGTACACGTCGCGATAGTTGACACCCACTGCTTCGATAGCGACGAGGAGCTGCCCCGACTGCGCTTCCGGCTCAGGAACATCCTGGACCTCGAGCACCTCAGGCCCGCCCGGCCGGGTCACGACGATCGCGCGCACGACGCGCACTCTATGGGGACGCGATCACGAGGAGTCTCAGGGCGCGTGCCGCAGACTGCGTCCTTCGCCGAGCACGATCGCCGTGTTGACGAGGGCGAGATGCGTGAATGCCTGTGGAAAGTTCCCGAGCTGACGACCCGCAAAGGGGTCGTACTCCTCCGACATCAGGCCGACGTCATTGCGCACGTCGAGCAGCCGCTCGAAGAGCTCACGCGCCTCGTCGACCTTTCCTTGAAGCGCGAGGACGTCGGCGAGCCAGAACGAGCAAGCCAGAAAGACGCCCTCACCGTGCGGCATCCCGTCCACATCGCTGCCGTCCTGCGTTCGGTAGCGAAGAACGAGCCCGTCGACGGTCAGCTCACGGCGGATCGCCTCGACCGTCGCGACGACGCGCTCGTCGGTCGGCGGAAGAAAGCCGAAGAGCGGCATCAGCAGAGCGCTGGCATCGAGCTCGTCCGAGCCGAAGGACTGTGTGAACGTCCGTCTTCGCTCGTTCCATGCGTGTGTGAGCACCTCGCTGTGGATCTCGTCTCGCAGGGCTCGCCAGCGTTCGACCGGGCCCTCCCGCCCGAATTCCTCGTGGTACTTGACGGCGCGGTCGAATGCGACCCACGCCATCACCTTCGAGTGCGTGAAGTGGCGAGCCGGTGCACGCACCTCCCAGATGCCGGCGTCCTCTTTGCGCCACCCGCCCTCGAGCCACTCGAGCAGCTTCCGTGTCAACGACCAGGCGTTGTCGTCCGGTGGCGCACCGTGCGCGCGGGTTTGGTAGAGGCCGTCGACGACCTCGCCGTAGACATCGAGCTGGAATTGCTCGGAGGCCGCGTTCCCGATGCGAACAGGCCTCGAGTGGTCGTAGCCCGGAAGCCATTGGAGCTCCCGCTCGTCGAGCCTTCGCTCGCCGGCCAGCCCATACATGATCTGAAGGTCGGCCGGATCTCCCGCGACCGCGCGTAGCAGCCAGGTGCGCCAGGCCTCCGCCTCTTCGCGGTAGCCGGCGTTCAGCATCGCCCGGAGGGTCAGCGTCGCGTCACGCAGCCAGCAGAAGCGGTAGTCCCAGTTCCGCACACCGCCGATGAGCTCGGGCAGCGACGTCGTCGGGGCCGCGACGATCCCACCGGTAGGTGCGTACGTCAGCGCCTTCAACACGAGCAGTGACTGGTGGATCTCCTCGTGGTAGTCCCCTCCGTGCTGACATTGCCCGGCCCAATCGAGCCAGTAATCCTCCGTATCGCTCAGCGCCTGCTCGGGGTCGATCTCCTCGGGCAGCTCCTCGTGGGAAGGGAACCACGTGAGCACGAAAGGCACTCGCTCGCCCGGCGAGAGGGTGAACTCGGAGATCGTCCGCATGTCTCTTCCGTGCAGGTCGACAGGGGTGCGGAAGCAGAGAGCGTCGGGACCGGCCGTAGCGACGACGCCGTGGTCAAGCCTGCGAACCCAGGGGACGATGTGCCCGAAGTCGAAGCGGATCACGAGCTCCGAACGCATCGGCACCTCGCCGTCGAGCCCTTCCACGATCCGGACGATGTCCGGCGCCTTCCCGCGTGGCGGCATGAAGTCGATTGCCCGCACGGCGCCCTCGTCCGTCTCGAAGGTCGACTCGAGGATCAGGGTGTCGTGCCGGTAGCGGCGGCTGGACCGCCGTGCTCGCGCGGTGGGTGCCAGGCGCCAGCGTCCGTGATCGGGCTCGCCCAACAGCGCGGCGAAGCAGGCGCCCGAGTCGAAGCGTGGGAAGCAGCACCAGTCGACGGAGCCGTCCCGGCTGACGAGCGCAGCCGTCTGCAGGTCTCCGATCAGCGCGTAGTCCTCGACCCTCGGCATGGGTCAACCCTACGGGCGGCCGCGCGGCCGGCGCCGACTCACCTCAGCCGAGAAAGCGCACGCTGAGCCGCGGACGACGCTGCCGCGCCGCAGCCCGGGTAGCCCGTTTTCACGTTACGTCGCGTCGGCGGAGAAGCCAGCCGGATGCCACGAGCAAGACGGTGAGGTATGACGCGAGAACGAGCAGTGCCTGAACTCCGCCCACGAAGGGTCCCGAGAACGACCCCGGTCCTCTGTCGGCCACATCCTCGGCGGACACGCCGAGTGCCGCAACGAGCGAGTACCCGTTCGCGCGCAGGAAGAACTCGACGAGGCGGTCGAGCAGGCTCACCTCGCCGGCAAGCGCGCTCAAGAGACCTTCGATCACCAGCGAGTAGAGGATCCCGATGCCGACGGCGAGCGACGTCCCGCGCGACAGCACGGCGAGCAAGATTCCGAACGCCGCCCAGACCGCGAGGATGAGCCAGCCCGCACCAAGTCCGCGCAGTACGAGCCAGGCGGACGGCCACTCGATGTCCGCCCCTTCGCGGAGTGCGATCCCATAGCTCGAGAGAGCGCCCAAGACGAAGACGACGAGCACGAACGGGACGAGTGTCACGGCCAGCGCGAGCAGCTTGGCGGCGAAGACGCGCAGTCGACCGGGACGTTGCGTGAAGAGCGTCTTCAGCGTTCCCCAGCCGTACTCGCTGCCGACGGCGAGCACGCCAAGTTGCAGCGCGAACACGCCGCCGAAAAACGGGAATCCCCCCATCAGGGTGCCGACGAGGTGCTCCGGGAGCAGATCGCCGAGCGGCTGCCGCGACGAGCCGTTCAGGTACTGGACGTACGGCACGACGTACGCGAAGAGCAGCGCCAGCAGGGTCCAGATGCCGAGCAGGATCCACGTGCTTACGCGCTTCCGCACGACCAACAGCTCCGCTGTGACGCTCCGCGTCACGCTGCCTCCTCAGTCAGCTCCAGAAAGACCTTCTCAAGGGATGCACGCTCCGGACGAAGCTCACCCACCGCGACTCCGGCTTCGACGAGCGCCCGGTTGATCGCCGACGCCGCGGCGGAATCAACGCCGACGCGAAGGCCACCGTCGATGCGAGCGACCTCCTCGACGCCTCGGAAAGCTCGGACCACCCGCTCGGCCTCCTCGAGCGGCTCGGCTCGCACCCACAGGCTCTCGCGGCCGCGTAGCTCGTCCACGGTTCCCTCGCCGACGAGCGACCCCCGGCTGATCACGCCGACGCGGTCGCAGATCTGCTCGACCTCCGTCATCAGATGGCTTGAGAGGAGCACCGTCCGCATTCCGCGGCCGAGACTGCGAATGAAGGTGCGCATCTCCGCCATGCCGGCGGGATCCATGCCGTTGGTCGGCTCGTCGAGGATGAGGAGCTCCGGATCCTTGATGAGCGCGGCCGCGATGCCCAGCCGCTGCTTCATGCCCAGCGAGTAGGTCTGGAACCGATCGCCGGCGCGCGCACTGAGCTCGACCTCGGCGAGGGCAGGCCCGATCTGCGTCTCGGGAACGCCGGCATGCAGCGCCAGGACGCGCAGGTTGTCCCGACCGGACAGGAAGGGATAGAAGGTCGGGGTCTCGATCAGCGCACCGATACGGGCGAGTCCTTCCGGCGACCCGGGCGCGGCGCCGAGCACGAGCGCGCTGCCGGAGGTCGGGCGAACGAGCCCCAGCAGCATCCGCAGCGTCGTCGTCTTGCCGGCGCCGTTTGGGCCGAGGAACCCGTAGACCTCGCCGCGGCGAACCCGCATCACCAGTCGATCCACCGCCACGATCCGCTCGCCGTAGCGCTTGCCGAGCTCGCGTGTCTCGATCACGAACTCCGCGGCGCTCATTGGTGACTCCGCAGCTCGGCGAGACGCTCCCGATACTCCTCGCTGCTGAGCTCACCGCGGGCGTACCGCTCGGCCAGGATGTCCGTCGCCGAGGGTGCACGTTGTCTCGTGTTGCGTACGACGAACCAGATCACCGCAGCGAGGAAGACGACCCACAGCAATCCGAACGGGAACCACCAGACCCCGTCGTGATGCCAGTTCGAGCCGGCGAGGAACGGCGTTATGGCGTGAAAGGCGGTCATGCAGGCCACGGTACGGGCGCGGGCTATGTGCCGACAACGCCCTCCGGGAGGAACTTCCGCGTCCCCCCGCAGGAGGACGTGGATCCTCCTCGCGGGCGACTCCGCAGACACCTTCGCGCCGCTACTTTCCCAAGGACGTGCGCGCCCCAACGCGCAAACAGTTCCTTTTTGACGCGGTGCTCGCCGCCGTGCTCTTCGCCTTTTCGCTCGCGGTGATCTCGCACGCCGGCTTCGACCGGGCCGACCGCGACCTCGACCTCCTCGGCGCCGCGCTAGCTGCGCTTGCCTCGCTGCCGCTCGCGGCGCGCCGGCTCGCGCCGCTTCCCGTCTTTGCTCTCGTGACCGCGGCGACGTCGGCGCTCTACGGCTTCCGGTATGGGCTCGGACCGCCGATCGGCTTCGCCCTCTCCCTCTACTCGGTTGCCGAGAACCGCGACGACACGCGACCCCGCACGTGGACGTTCGCTCTCGCGGCGAGCCTTGTCGTCCTGCTCGGGCCGCACGTGGTCGAGGGCGAGTTCGCGCCCGAGCTTCTGCTCGGGGCCGTGGTCTGGGCAGCAGCCTGGTTCGCCGGCGACCGCGCGCGGCTGCGGCGCGAGCGCCTCGCGGAGCTCGAGGAGCGGGCGCTGCGCGCGGAGCGCGAGGCCGAGCGCGAGCGCCGCCTGGCGGCGGCCGAGGAGCGCACCCGCATCGCCCGCGACCTCCACGACTCCGCCGGCCACGCGATCAACGTGATCCTCGTCCAGGCCGGCGCGGCGCGACTCCTCCAGGAGCAGGATCTGGAGCGCTCCCGCGAGGCGCTCGAGACGATCGAGGAGGTGGCCCGCGACACGCTCGACGAGATCGACCAGCTCGTGCGGGCGCTGCGGGAGAACGGCTCGGTCCCGGGGGTCGAGCCGCCGCCCGGTCTTGCCGCGCTCGAGATGCTTGCGGAGCGCCATCGCGCCTCAGGCCTCGAGGTGACCGTCAGAGTCGACGGATCGCGCCGGCCGCTCGCGCCGGGGGTCGACCAGGCCGCCTACCGCATCCTCCAGGAAGCGCTCACGAACGCTGCTCGCCACGGCCGCGGCAGCGCAGAGGTCGAGGTCGCGTTCGGCCCGAGCGCCGTCGACATCACGGTGACGAATGCGGCGATGCCCGACGGCGCCGCTCACGGCGGCGGGCACGGGATCGTCGGTATGCGCGAGCGTGCGTCACTCCTCGGCGGCAGACTCGACGCGGGCACGAGCGACGGGCTCTTTCAGGTCCGGGCCCGCCTTCCCTACGGCGGCGAAGGCGACACGCAACCGTGACATCGATTCGCGTCTTGCTGGTGGACGACGACGACCTCATGCGCGCCGGCCTCCGTTCCGTGCTCTCGAGCGACGAGACAATCGAGGTCGTGGGCGAAGCCGGCGACGGGCGCGCGGCCATCGAGCGCGTCCGCGAGCTGAGACCGGATGTCGTCCTGATGGACGTTCGCATGCCCAACCTCGACGGCATTGCGGCAACCCGCGAAGCTCTCGCGGCCCGAGCGGAGACGAAGGTGGTGATCCTGACAACCTTCGAGGAGGACGACTACATCTTCGGTGCACTCAGTGCGGGCGCCTCCGGCTTCCTGCTCAAGCGCTCGAGCCCGGAGGCGCTGATCGGCGCCCTCCACAGCGTTGCCGCCGGCGACTCGCTGCTCTCGCCGTCGGTCACGCGCCGCGTGATCGAACGCATGGCGAAGCAACCAGCGCCCGAGACGTCATCGAGCGAGCGCCTGGAGGAGCTGACACCGCGCGAGCGCGAAGTCCTCGAGCTCGTCGCTCGCGGGCTTTCGAACAGCGAGATCGCGAGCGCCCTCGTCATCGAAGAATCGACCGTGAAGACACACGTGAAGCGGATCCTGATGAAGCTCCGTCTGCGCGACCGCGTCCAGGCCGTGATCTTCGCGTACGAGAGCGGCCTGACCCGGCCGGGATCGGGAACCCCCGCCGAAGTACGGCGCTGAGAAGAACCAACGCTCGCTGGGCCGAGGAGCCTATTGCCGACAGGATGGCTTTCCGTCATCGTCATTCGAGCCCCCAAAGGGCAGGCGATCATGCAGTCCGTGGACGGGTGAAGGTGCCGCCGAAAACAGCTCTCAGCATCCTGCGCGCAGTCATCGTCGACGACGACGAGCTCTTTGCGGAGTCGCTCGCGGCGCTGCTCGCCGACGAAGACGACATCGACGTGATCGGCTGGGTTTCCGACGGGGCCGACGCGGTCGATTTCGTCGCCGCCGAACACCCGGACGTCGTCGTCATGGACATTGCGATGCCCCGCATGAACGGGGTGGAGGCCGCAAGAATCATCGGTCGGGACTCGCCCGATACACGCGTCATCCTGTTGAGCGGCTCGCTCTTCGGCGACAAGCTCGAGGAAATCGCGGGCGACACGCGGGCGTCGGCCTACGTCACCAAGGCACGGGTTGCGCTCGATCTCATTCCGACCCTCCGGACGGTCGCGGCGCGCTGAATTCGTCCGGAGTCCGGACGCACTCAAAGTGAGCGCAAGGTTGCCGCTTCGGACGGGTCTACTCATGGCGGATGGGCGGAACAACACGTCCAGATCACGAGTTGGTCGCCTGCGGGCGCAACTCATCCCGCCGCTATCGCCTGATCCGGCTGGACGAGGGCCACAAGACCGCGGAGGTGGAGACGGAGCGTGATCTCCACCTGGGGGACCACGTGGATGTTCGCGGGCGTCGCTACGAGATCGTCGGGCTCGCCTGGAAGAGAAACCGCGAATACCTGCTGTGCACACCCAGTCCCGAGTCCCCCGCGGCCGATGAGCCGCTTGGGAAGGAGTGGACCTTATGGTCGCCGGACTGGCGGAATCACGGCGGCGAGTGAGACGGTGCGTGGCCGAGACCGCAGCAGCCGTGGCGCATTCGATGACTTCGGGCGGTCACGACACTCTGGCAGCCGTCAGGCGGGCGGGCGTATTAGCCCTTCGCGATGTGCGACGGCGACTGCCTCCGCACGACTGTGGACCCCGAGCTTGGCGAGGATCCGCTGGATGTGTGTCGCTACGGTCTTGGGGCTGATCACGAGTTCCGCCGCGATCGCGTTCTGCCGCCGGCCGGCCGCAAGCCGCATGAGGATGTCCCGCTCTCGGCCCGTCAGACCAAACGCCCTTCGCCTCTGGTCGCCGTTGGAGCGCAGAGCAGGGTCAGAGCGGACGATCGACCTTCGCACGCGCGCGAGGAGCTCGTCCGAGTCGAACGGCTTGATCACGTAGTCGTCGGCGCCAAGCAGCAGGCCTGCCACTCGGTCGCCCGGTTCCGTCCGCTCTCCGGTTACGAAGATGATCGGGAGCGCCTCCCCGTACTCGTCCCTCAGCTCGCGGCATACCGCATATCCGGTCACGCCGGGAAGCAGGACATCGAGCAGGACGCATGACGGCCGTTCTTGCCGGACTGAGTTCAAAGCCTCCTCCCCCGACGAGGCCTCCCTGGGCTCGTAGCCCACGCGTGTGAGCATGCTCGACACGAACGCGCGGTAGTTCGCGTCATCGTCGACGATCAGGATCGTGCCGCAGTTAGCGTTCGCCGTCACCCCAGCCCCCTCGAGCCCCGTTCTTGCCGCGGGACAATTCTCGCACTTTCCGGGGCGCTTGTACAGCAATTGCAGTAGCGGGGCCACCGCACCTCGTTGTAGGCGAAAGATCATGCAAGCGCAGCTAGTCGAATAGCCCCGCCCGACTTAGGTTGTCCTCGCCGTCTTTGCGGGCGAAGGAGGACCGTTTGGGAGACGGGCGGCGAAATCTGCGGGACGCGAGCGATCTGCATGTTCCCGCGTCTCGGTGGCGGCTCGGCGTCCTGCTCGCCCCGCTCCTGGTCGTCCTCGCGGGTGGCGCTTCCTTCACTGGGACGGCCTCCGCTCTATCTGGGCCCTCGTTCCTCGCGAAGGCTCTCGGTTCATCGGTCGCAAGCGCCCCGCTCCGCCAAGACGCGGCCACGCGCGTAGCAGTCACCATCGATAGGGCCGGCTTCACGGTCAGCCGCAAGGGGTCCGCGGTTTCGCTCGCCCAGGAGCACGCCGGCGCTGGGCGATGGGATCGGTTCGAGCACGGGGTGTCACGCCGAACGCCCTTCGGCCACGAGACGATCGTCGTCGACAGAATGAAAGCGGAACAGTTTCTGACCGTCGACAAGCACCAGGGACTCAAGACGTGGAGCTGGGCACTCCAAGCGTCGAATCTCAGGCCAAGGCTGAGGGCTGACGGGGCCGTCGAGTTCCTGGCCGGCGGGAGGCTCGCTCCCCTGCTCATCTCTCCGGTCGACATCCTCGGGGAGACAAGCGTCACGCCGGCCGGTCTCCGTTGGTCGCTCGCCCGCCAGGGCTCCTCGTGGCGGCTCGAGCTCCGTCTCGACGACTCGAGGCTTCAGCTGCCCTACGTGATCGACCCCGCGATCGTGTTCAAGGCCTCGTCCACGGCCGGCAACATGGGGATGACGGCGTCGCTCGTCATCCCTAAGCCCGTGGGCGCCGTGGCAGGTGATTTCCTCATCGCTGGGGTGACCGTCAGAGACAACCCGACGATCAGCGCTCCGGCCGGCTGGAACTTCGTTCGCGCTGACACGAAGAGCCCCAACCTCAAGCAGGCGATCTACTGGCGGGTCGCCGGGCCCGAGCCCGGCCCTTACACCTGGACCTTCGGAGCGACGCTGTTCGCATCGGGCGGGATCATCGCCTACACCGGGGTCGACCCGAGCAACCCGATCGACGACTCGAGCGGTAAGACGGGGAACGGGACCACGCTCACGGCCAACCCGGTGACCACGTCCGTGTCCGACGCGATGGTCGTCGGCTTCTTCGGCACCGCGAGGAGTAACACGCTTACCCCCGAGTTGGGCATGACCTTGAGGTACACGGTTGACTCGGGTGGCATGGGCGGCGCGACGGCGCACACGATGTCGATGGCGGCGGACTTCACCCAAACGACGCCGGGCTCGACCGGAAACAAGACGGCCACTGCCGGACAGGCCGCCGACTGGGTCGCCCAGCTTGTCGCCCTGCGGCCAGTGACCCGCTCGACCTCGACCACGCTCGACTGCCCGGCCTCGACGCCGGCGAACAGCCCGGCCAGCTGCACGGTCACGGTCACCGACACCGCTTCCGGGACGAAGAGCGCCCCGGCCGGCACGGTCGGCTTCAGCTTCACCAG
>WNGA01001388.1_pt1 | contig 42421 bp, 43 predicted proteins | sample 5400061 | NCBI WGS metagenome assembly WNGA01 (sample SAMN13153366, study PRJNA577476) | soil metagenome | isolation source: 100 cm soil or saprolite under grassland replicate 2 | place: USA:California | collected 2016-06-15 | reverse complement strand
TGGACGCCGACGGTCATAACCAGATCGGCGTAGCGCCAGGTGCCAACCACCGGCTCACCGTCGCCATGGCCAGCGCGCACGAGGGCTCGATTGCCTGGGCGCAGGTGCTTCTCTGCCAGCTGGAGACACCCCTGCCCGTCGTCCACTGGGCGCTCGAGACGGCGAAGCGTCACGGCGTGACGACCATCCTCAATCCGGCACCGGTCCAGCCACTGGCCGATGACCTGCTGGCCCTCACCGACTTCCTCACGCCCAACGAGTTGGAGGCGGAGGCGCTGTCGGGCGTTGAGGCGAGTGATGTCGAATCGGCGAGCGAAGCCGCCGGGCGCCTCCTGGCCCGCGGCGCCAAGCGCGTCGTGATCACCCTGGGCGGGCAAGGGGCGCTCGCCTGCGACGGCGTCGCCACGCTCCATTTCCCGGCCTTCCCGGTCACGGCGGTGGACACGACGGCGGCAGGCGACGCCTTCAACGGCGCGCTCGCCGTCGGCCTCGCCGCCGGGGGCAGCCTCGAGCAGGCCATCCCCCTCGCCGGCGCCGCCGCCGCGCTCAGTTGCGCCACGCGCGGCGCTCAGGACTCCTTGCCCGACCGCGCTGCCGTCGAGCGCTTTCTGCAATCGCTGCGCGAGCGGTAGCACATTCGGATCGCCGACGGTTTCTACATCGGCGTTGACCGCCGCCGAGGTGAGGAGGAACAATCTCTTCATCAACCATTCGTGCGAGCCCAGCCTCGGGATGAAGGGCCAGATCATCTGATGCACGCCGAAGGGTTCCCTGGGGGCCGTCCTCAGCGCCTCAGCCGGGCCGCGGCGAGATTCCGTCTGGCCTTTTCGTATCCGGGATTGATTTGCAGCGCTTGTTCGAAGTGCTCGATGGCGGGCCCGGCGTTGCCCTGCAACAACAGGGCGGCGCCCAAGTTGTTGTGCGCCGCCGGGTCGCCAGGCCGCGCTTTCACCTCCTTCTCGAACAGCTCGATGGCCGCTTTGAACTTTTCGTGCTTCAGCAAGAGGTAGCCCAGCTGCGCCCGGGCCTCCCCGGCCTCCTCAAATCTGCCCAGGCGGGCGAGAACGGCCGCCAGGTTGGTACGAGCGTCCTCCCACTCGGGACTGAGTCGGAGAGCCGTCCGGATCTCCCGCTCGGCCTCGTCGAGCCTGCCCTGATTGAGGAAGATGAAGCCCAGGTTGTTACGCGCGATGGAAGATGCGGGATCCACGGAAACAACGTACGACCAGAGCGTCTCCGAGTCGTGCCAGATCCGCGTTTGTCTCCAGGAGAGGATTCCGAGGCCGACGAAGCAAGTGACGACCCCGGCAGCCCCGATGCGAACCCATCCTCGGCCGAGCCTTCCGCCCGCCGCTCCGTGAAAGAGGAGGCACACCGCTGCACCGACGAGAAGCGCCCATCCAAGGCACGCGAGGTAGCTGTAGCGTGCCGCGACGAGCTGGGGCCCGGACTGAGCGATCCCGCTCACCGGCGCGAGGAGCACTGTGTAGGAAACCCACACCGCCAGCCCCGCTGGCCACTTCCGCCGTAGCCAGAGCAGGCCGCCGGTGAGGGCCACAACCGTCACGGCGCTCGCGACCATCGGAAAGGCCAGTGGGTCCACGTGGGGGGACATCTGGTACAGAGGCGAGATCGGGAAGGGGATGAATGTTTTCCACAGATAGAAGCAGAGCCCGTAGAACGCCACCGCGATCCGACCCTCGACGGGCTGCGCGGCGAGCGGCTCGGCGAGTGAGCGCTGGGCGTAGCCTGCCACCCCGGCCGCACCGAGAGCCAGAAGCAGATACGGGATCTTCTCCACCCAGACCCGTCGCGCCTCGCGGGCGGTCCAGTCTCGCCATCGGGCGCCGATCCGCCGCAGCGGATAGACGTCCAGGAGGATCAGCACCGCAGGCAGCGTCATGACGATCGCCTTTGAGGTTACCGCCAGGGCGCAACACGCCAGGGAGCCCGCCAGCCACCACCGCCGACGGGCGGGGGCGGCGGCTGCCGCCTCGAGGTACGTCAGGATGCTGAAGAGGAACCAGACCCCGGAGAGGACGTCGCGCCGCTCCGTGGCCCAGGCGACGGACTCCACGCGCAGCGGGTGTATGGCGAAGAACAGCGAGGCGGCGAGCGCCCCCAGCCGGAGGGCGACCTCTCCCGCGCCAGTTGCTGCGCGCAGCAGACGGAGCGCCACGAAATAGAACGCCACGGCCCCGGCCGCGTGGAGGAGCAGACTCGTCAGGTGGTATCCAAGCGGCTTCATCCCCCAAAAGAGGTAATCGGCGCCGAACGTGATCCAGGTCAGCGGGATCCAGTGCCCCATGAGCGTCGTGGTGAACATCCAGCGCAGGTTGCGCCATCCGAGCCCGCGGAACTCAGGATTGTTGACGAGATTCACGTCGTCGTCCCAGTCGACGAATCGATTCTCGAGCGTCGGCAGAAATACAGCGATGGTGATGCAAGCGGATGATAGAGCCGCCAGCCAGTGCCCGGTCGGCGAGCCCGGCGTGAGAGTCGAGCGGTCGAGATTAGGCGGCTTGGCGACGTGCGCGGTCTGGCCCCTGCGCTGAGAGGGCCTCGCAGCTCGAGACTGCCGTGTCACCGAGTACCTCCGGCGGTTACTGGGCTGTCCGCGTTGGCGCTCCCTTTGGGCGCTCCGGCCGTGTTCGGAATAGCGCGGGCTACGGGGCGATGCGGCGTCTGAGCGCCGTCACGTGATCGAGCGCCGCGGCTACGCGCGCGCGGGGGAGCCAGCCGTCGGCGAGCGCGCGCTCGATCGCGGCGACGACTCGCTCGGCTGCGCGGGGCTCGCCTTTCACCGAGTCTTGCGAGATCAGGAGCACATCCACGCCGGCGCCGAGCGCCTTGATCGCCGCCTCCTCGAGGCCGTAGTGCTGGATGATGGCGCCCATCAGGAGATCATCCGAGACGACCACGCCGTTGTAGCCGAAACGGCCGCGGAGGATCCGGTTCACGGTGTAGCGCGAGAGGGTTGCGGGGTCCCAGGGGTCGAGGCCGCGGTTGAAGACATGCGCGGTCATCACGCTGTCCGCCAGGTGCTCGTCGATGAGCGCGCGATACGGGGCCAGCTCCCTGTCGAGGTCGGCGGTGTCGGTCACGTCGGTGAAGCCGGCATGGGAGTCCTCGAGGCTCGAGCCGTGACCGGGAAAGTGCTTGAGCGCGGTGAGGACACCGGCCTCGTGCATGCCGTGGACGAAGGCCCGCGCATGCGCGATCACGCGCTCGGGATCGGAGGAGAAGCTGCGCCCGAGGGTGACGACGGCGGGGTTGAGGGGATTCACGGCCACGTCGACCACCGGGGCGAGGTTCCAGTTGATGCCGGCCCCCCGCAGCATGGCGCCCATGCGTCGCGCTTCGAGCTCGGTGTCGGTCACATCGCCGGACTGGCCCAGCTCCTGCGCGGAGGGCGACGGGAGATACCCGAGGCGCGAGGAAAAGCGCATCACCCGCCCGCCCTCGTTGTCGGCGGCGATGAAGAGGGGCCGGCCGGCGCAGCGACCGGCCAAGGCCTGGAGGTCGGCCGTGAGCTGTCTCACCTGCTCGGGGCTGACCATGTTGCGCGGCTGGCGCGTGGCGACATCGCGCTCGAAGACGAGCACGCCGCCGACCTTGACGTCGCAGACGAGCCGCAGGACCTCCTCGTTGCCTTCGACCTGGGTGCCGGGGAAGCCGACGAGGAGCAGCTCGGCGACGGGGAGGGGCGGGCCCGGGCGCCCGGCGAAGGACGCGCATCCGTCGAGACACAGGAGCGCGAGGAGGAGAGGCGCGGGGACGCGCACGCGCATCAGGCGTGCGCGGCTTGGACGAGTCGCCTGACCCGCCGCGGGTCCACGGGATTGGCGTCGCCGTAATTCTCCACGAGGAGCGCGTCGGCGCCGCCCTCGGCGAGGGCGCGGGCGTCCTCGAGCGCAGCCTGGATGACCGCCTGCATGCCGCCGGCCCAACAAGGGCTTCCCGGCAAGGCGCGGAGATGCACCATGCCGATGACGGCCTTGGGTGTGTCCAGGATGGCGGCGAGACTCATCTGGCGGAATGATAGCACGCGCGGTATAGTGGGTGATGGCTCCGCCCAGTCCTAGACCATCGCCGCCCCGGAGGACCAGCCAGAAGTGGGTCGAGCATTTCTCGAGAAGCTGCGACTCAAGTCACCGGCCTTAGCGCCCATGTCTCTCCGCGAGGCGGTGGACGGGCGCGTCAAGGACGGCGGCCTCGCAATTCTGCTGGCCTTGGGCTGCGGTTCTTGCGGCGGGGCCACGCTCTTCCGCTGGTGAGGTCCGACCCGTGTTGACGCGGGTGCTCCGCCGACTGGCGCAGTTCCGGGTGCCGCCGAAGCGGGCCCTCGTGCTGGCGGGCGGCGGCGTGGTGGGCGGCATGTACGAGGTCGGCGCCCTCGCCGCCCTCGACGAGGCGATGCCGGGCTTCCGCGCCAACGACTTCGACCTCTACGTCGGCTCCAGCGCCGGCGCCGTCGTCACCGCGCTGACGGCCAACCAGGTGCGCCCGCTCGACCTCTACCAGATCCTGGACGAGGAGCGCGACGACCCGCTCAACTTCCACCGGGGCGCCGTGTACCACAAGGGCTCCTTCTCCATCGCGGCCAGGAATTTCTTCCAGCTCGTCTGGGCGGTGGGCAGGAAGGCCATCTCCAAGTACCGCCTCGAATGGCCGGACATCCTGGCCCGGAGCGGCAGCGACATGCCGGCCGGCTTCTTCTCACTGAACCCGCTCGAAGCCTACGTGCGCGAGGCGTTCGGAGCCAAGGGGCTGTCCAACAGCTTCCACGACTGTCCGCGCCGCCTGCTGATCCCAGCCATCGACCTGGACCGCGCCGAGCGCACGGTGTTCGGCGCGGGGCCTTTCGTCGGCACACCCATCTCGCAGGCCATCGCCGCGTCATCGGCGATTCCGGGATTCTTCGAGCCGTTCCGGATCGATGGGCATGACTACGTTGACGGCGACGTGGGGCACACCGGCCATGCGGATCTGGCGGTGGAGTGGGGGGCGACCGTCGTGGTCATCATCAACCCGGCGGTGCCGCTCCGCGTCGGCGCCCCCTACGAGCCCGAGGTGAGGCGCCGGGGCATGTACGCGATCATGGAGCAGGCCGGGCACATCACCAGCGTCCGGATCCTGGAACTGGCGCTCACCGAGCTACGCTTGCGCCGGCCTCAGGTGGAATTCCATCTGATCCAGCCCGATCACCGTCCCTCGCCGCTCGTCGGCCCCTCCATGGGCTTCGAGGCGAGCCGCGCCGCCCTCCGATTCGGCTACACCTCGGTCAAGGAGTGGCTGGGTACGCAGGATGCGGCGGCGATTCGGCAGCGCTTCGAAGCCGCTCCCCCGCATGGACTGGCGGTGCGGTCTCTCTCTCTGCTCGGGCGCGTGAGGAAGGAGGCGTAGCCCGTCCGCCCGGAGAGAGGGAGAATCGCTCATCGCCGGGTCACCTCTTCCACGACATAGCCCGCCTGGGCCAGATGGCGCTTGATGGTCTCGATCTGTTCGCGGCCCGAGGTCTCCAGCGTCAGGTCCACCTCGGTCTCGCCCACGCGGGCCCGCGAGAAGGCGCGGTCGTGGTGGATGTGGAGCACGTTGGCGCGGGCCTCGGCGACGAGGCCCGTGAGCTGGGCGAGGGCGCCCGGGCGATCGCGGAGCATCACGGTCAGGCGCACGAGGCGACCGTCCTTGACGAGCCCGCGCTCGATGATGCGGGAGATCAGGTTGACGTCGATGTTGCCGCCCGAGAGCACGAGGGCAACCGTCTTGCCTGGCAGAGCCACTCGCTTGTTCACGAGGGCGGCCAGCGGCACGGCCCCCGCCCCTTCGACCACGGTCTTCTCGATCTCGAGCAGGAGGAGGATCGCATTGGCGATCTCCTCCTCGTCCACGCCGACCACCTCGTCCACGTAGCGCCGCGCCAGGTCGAGGGCGTGGTCGCCCACGCGGCGAACGGCGATGCCGTCGGCGATGGTGGTGGCCGCGGGCACCACGACGCGCTGGCCGGCGGCGAGGGCGGCCTTCATGCCGGCTATCTCCTCCGCCTGGATGCCGACCACCCGCACCGCCGGCCGGAGCGACTTGACGGCGAGGGCGACGCCGCCGATGAGGCCGCCGCCGCCCACCGGCACGAGAACGGCGTCGAGTCCGGCCACCTGCTCCACGAGCTCGAGGCCGATGGTGCCCTGGCCGGCGATGACGCGAGGGTCGTCGAACGGGTGGACGAAGACGAGATCACGCTCGGCCTCGATCTCCTTGGCGCGGGCATAGGCCTCGTCGTAGTTCTCGCCGTATAGGATCACTTCGGCGCCGTGGCGGCGGGCAGCCATCACCTTGCTGACGGGCGCCCATTCGGGCATGACGACCACGACCGTGATGCCGAGCTTGCCGGCGTGGAAGGCCACCGCGAGGCCGTGGTTGCCGGCGCTGGCGGCCGTGACGCCCCGGCGGCGCTCCGCGGCCGAGAGCTGGAGCAGGAGGTTGGCGGCGCCGCGCTCCTTGAACGAGCCCGTCATCTGGAGGTTCTCCAGCTTGACGAAGACACGCGAGCCGGTCAGGACGGACAGCGTCTCCGAGTAGGCGCACGGCGTGGCGGCGATGGCGCCGGCCAGCCGCGCCCGCGCCTCCGTGATCTCCTCCAGCGTGATGGCGCCGCGGCTCCCGGTCACGGTCGCGCGATCACCTGTCGGCGGGCGGGGGACTGGAGCCCGACCGGCATGAAGGGCGTGGAGTGGGCCCAGGCCATGCGGCCTTTCCAGTCGACAACGATGAGCCCGCCCTGCCCTCGCCCTTCGTCCACCAGCACGCTGAGGGCGACTTCGCAGGCGTGGGCGGGATCGTCCACCGATTTGAGGATCTCGAGTGCCCGCCGTGCCAGCGCCACCCGGATGATGGCCTCGCCTTCGCCGGTGCACGAGACCCCGCCGAGCGTGCTCTCGGCGTAGATCCCGCAGCCGATGAGCGCCGAATCGCCGACGCGGCCCGGGAGTTTCCCGGCGGTGCCTCCGGTGGACGTGGCAGCGGCGATGGTGCCGGCATGATCGAGGGCGACGGCCCCCACCGTGCCCGGCTGGAGCGTCGCCAGCTGCCGGAGCCGGCGCTCGGTCACCAGATCGGCGGGATCGCAGGGGTGGACACCCAGAGCGCGAGCCCGCTCGAGGGCGCCCGGCCCCGCGAAGAGCGAGTGCCGGCCGTCCTCGAGGATGCGCCGCGCCAGCGAGATCGGATTGCGGATGCCGGAAACGGCCGCGACGGCGCCGGTTCTCAGCGTGTCGCCCTCCATGATGGAAGCGTCCATCTCCACCGTACCCGCCGTGGTCAGAACCGAGCCCCGCCCGGCATTGAAGCGTGGGTGGTCTTCGAGCGAGCGCACCGCTGCCTCCACGGCGTCGAGGGCGCGGCCACCGTCGGCGAGCACCCGCCAGCCGGCATCGAGCGCATCGGCGATGCCCCGTTCGAGCTCCCCGGGGGCATCGGTGGGATCGGCGCTCGCGCCGCCATGGACGATGAGCGCCGGCACGCGGCTTGTCATCGCTTCGGGTCCGTCGCTATCATGGCGCCGTGATCGTAGCTCGAGTCGAGTTCCAGCATAACGCGAAGCTTCGGTCCCTCGCCCGCCGAATCATCGGCTGCCGGCTCTGCCCGCGGCTGGTCCGCCATCGCGAGGCGGCGGCCAGGGAGCCGCCGAAGCGCTACCGCGGTCAGGGCTACTGGGCCAGGGCGCTGCCCGGATTCGGCGATCCTCGGGCGCGCGTGCTCGTCGTGGGGCTGGCTCCGGCGGCCCATGGGGGCAATCGCACCGGCCGCATGTTCACCGGCGACCGGAGCGGCGACTGGCTCTTCCGGGCGCTGTTCGAAGCGGGCTTCGCCAATCGCCCGAACTCCACCCATCCCGGCGATGGCCTCGCGCTTCATGATGTCTACATCACGGCGGCGGCCCGCTGCGCGCCGCCCGCCAACAAGCCCACGCCGGTCGAGATGCGCCGCTGCCGGCCGTTCCTGCTCGCGGAACTGCGCCTGCTCCGCCGGGTCCGCGTCATCGTGGCGCTCGGCAAGATGGCCTGGGACGCCTATCTGCACGCACGCCGCGAGAGCGGACACGCGGTACCGCGGCCGTTGCCCAGGTTCGGCCATGGGGCCGCCGCCGTCATGCCCGATGGCCCCATTCTCCTCGGCAGCTTTCACCCGAGCCAGCAGAACACCTTCACCGGAAAGCTGACGCGTCCCATGCTGGGCGGGGTGTTCGCGCGCGCCCGGCGCCTGGCGCGGGCCCCTCACCCCTCTGACGCTCTCCCAAGAGGGAACGGGGATGATCCCTCTCCGCCGCGGCAGAGGGCATAGCCGGTCAGGCGAAGGTGGGCATCACCCGCTTGGCCAGGAGATCGATCTGGCGCGGGTCGTCGGTCACGGGACCCAGCACGAGGTACTGGAGTCCAGCCCGCGCCAGGTCGGCGATGCGCGCATTGATCCGGTCGATGCTGCCGATCATGTAGCACTCCTGCAGGTGCTCCCAGCTCCGGTGGGTGCCCATGGCCCGAAAGAACGGGCCTTTGGACTCCTCGAGGGCTCTCTCGTGGCTAGCCGTGTCCACGAGGTGGGTGAAGTTGCAGTGCCCGAAGGTGAGCGTCTCGGGATCCCGTCCGAGGGCCTGCGCATGGGCCTGGAGCTGACCCCAGTCGCGCTTCACCCATTCCTGGGTGCCCGAGCAGCGGGAGAGCCAGTTCCCGGCCTTCACGATGCGGTCCATCACGGTCTTGGCGATCACGGGCACGTCGTGCTCGTCCGGATCGGGCACGCGCGAGCCGCCCGAGACCCAGACGTCGGGTACCTGCGGCGGGCGAGGATGGATGGTGACGTCGTTGAACTGGTAGTAGCGCCCCCGGTAGCTGGTGTTCGGCCGGCTGAGTAGCAGCGCGACCGCCTCGATGATCTCGTCGGTGCGCCTGCCCCGCTCCTCGATGCGAGAGCCCGTGACCTCGTACTCGCGCGCGTACCAGCCGGGCCCGACGCCCCAGACGTAGCGGTTGTTGGAGAGGTGGCAGAGGGTAGAGATCTCCTTGGCCAGCACCACCGGATGGCGGACCGGTAGCACCAGGATGCCGGTCGCGAGCCTCACCGTCGAGGTCAGCGCGGCCGCGTAAGCCAGGACACTAAGCGGCTCGAGCCAGGCATTGCCGTACAGCCCCGGGGCCGAGAGGAGGTGGTCGATCACCCAGACGTCGATCCCGTACTCCTCGCACTTCTTGATGGACTCGTGGATGCGCCGGGCGTTGTCGGGGTCGCCGGGCCCGTCGGTCCACGCGTAGGTGGCGATCCACGCTCCGAACTTGAGCTTCGCCATGGCCGGTCCCCCTGGATCCTCCGTCAAGGAGCGCCCCGCGGCGCCACGCCGAGATTCTTGCGGATCAAGGTTAGTATAGGCACGTCATGCCCGCCACGCCTTATTACGCGATCTGGGCGGTGCTGGTCTACGCGTGGGTGGCCAATTACCTGATCCGGATGGCGCTCGGGGCGCTGCTGCCGCCCGTCATGAAGGAGCTGGCGCTCTCGTACGGCGAGGCCGGCTTTCTCTCCACGGCGTTCTTCTACGCGTACATGGCCATGCAGTTCCCCGCGGGCGCGCTCGGCGACCGCTTCGGCAGAAAGCGCATCCTGATCACGGGCGTCGTCCTGGGCGCGCTGGCGTCGGTCGCCACCGGCCTGGCGGGCTCCTTCCGCGGGCTCTTCCTGGCCCGGCTGCTCACCGGCATCAGCCAGGGCTTTCTCTTCTCCAACGACCGGGCCATCATCGCCGCCACCACGCCCAAGGGAAAGATGGCGCTGGGGCAGGGGATCTCCTTCTCCGGACCCGGCGTCGGTACGACGCTCGGCCTGCTCTTGGCGGGCGCGCTCGGTGTCGTCATCCCGTGGCGAAGGGTGTTCGTCCTGTTCGCGCTGCCGCCGCTGCTTGCCGCGTTCCTCATCTGGCGGCTGGTTCCCGAGCCGCCCCGCCACGCCGCGGTCGCCGACCCCGCGTGGCCCTTCAGCCGCGTGCTCCGCACGCGCGACTTCTGGCTGCTGGGAATGACCGGCATCATGCCGGTCTACGTCCAGTTCGTCCTGGCTACCTGGGCGCCGCTCTTCTTCGCGGAGGTGGGAGTGCCCGATCTGGGCCGCTCGGCGGCGCTCGCGAGCCTTCAAGGCGTGCCCGCGCCCTTCGGGCTCTTCTTCTCGGGGCTGTTGGCGGATCGATTTTATCGCCGCGGCCTGCCGCGCAAGCTGATCATCGCGGCAACGCTCTTCCTCACGGCGCTCTCCGTGAGCGGCATGGGGTTCGTGCTCCGCGCCCACGGCCCCGCGTGGCTCCTCATCGTCCTCATGCTCGGCGCGAGCTTCTTCTTCTGGTGCGCGTGGGGCCCCGCCTATGCGATCTTCGGGGACTTGTTCCCCGCCTCGGTGCTCGGCAAGGCGTTCGGGCTCTACAACACCACCTGTTTCCTCGGCGCCATCGTGGGACCGCTGGTCACCGGGATCATCCGGGATCTCACCGGCTCCTTCGCCGCCGCGGTGCTTGCCGCCGGCGCCCTCTGCCTGCCGTGCGTGCTCACGGCCCTTGCGCTCCAGCCCGGACGCGGGCCCTCGCTTGCTGCCCGGTAGGCGCTATAAGATAATCCCTCCATGTGCTCCGCCCGGTGGCTGCGCGGCCTCTGTTTCCTGGTCTGGTTCGCTGTCGCCCTGAGACCGGGCGGCATGGCGTGGGCCGCCCAGCCGGCGGCGGATGTCGCCGAGGCGACCCTCGACAACGGGTTACGCGTGCTCGTGTTGGAGGACCACCGCAGCCCGGTGGTCTCGATCCAGCTGTGGTACCGCGTGGGCTCCCGCAACGAGCGGCCGGGCGCCACCGGGCTCGCCCATTTCCTCGAGCACATGATGTTCAAGGGCACGCCCACCCACGGCAAGGGAGAGTTCGCCCGGCTGGTGGAGGAGAACGGCGGGCAGGACAACGCCTTCACTACCCAGGACGTGACCTCGTACTTCGTCGACATCGCGGCGGACAAGGTGGACATGGTGCTGGGTCTCGAGGCCGATCGGATGCGCCACCTCCTGCTGGACCCCAAGGAGATCGACTCCGAGCGGCAGGTGGTCATGGAGGAGCGCCGCACGCGGACCGAGGACGACCCGGACGGGCTCCTCGCCGAGGGGATGAACTCGCTGGCCTTCAAGGCGCACCCGTACCGCTGGCCCATCATCGGCTGGATGGAGGACATCGAGCGCATCAATCCGGCGGAGCTGCTCGCCTTCTACGACACTTACTATCAGCCGAACAACGCCATCCTGGTGCTGGTGGGAGACGTGAAGACGCCCGAGATCCTAGAGCGCGTCCGCCGCCTCTTCGGCGCGATCCCGCGCGGTCCGGAGCCGCCGCCGATGACGGCCGTCGAGCCGCCGCAGACCGACGAGCGGCGCGTCGTCGTCAAGAAGGCCGGTGCCCAGCTCCCGATCGTGGACCTCGCCTGGCATGTGCCGAATCACGAGTCGTCTGACGCCCCGGCGCTCGAGCTGCTCTCCGCCATCCTCTCCGACGGACGCGCCTCGCGGCTCTACCGGAAGCTCGTCTACGAGGGCCGGCTGGCGCTCGGGGCCGGCGGGGACTACTCGTATTTCTCGCGCGACGCCACCCTGTTCGCATTCTACGCGACCCCGCTGCCCGGGCAGACTGCCGAAACGCTCGAGGGGGCGCTGCTGGCCGAGATCGAGCTGTTGAAGAACGAGCTTGTGCCCGAGGAGGAGCTCCGGCGCGCCAAGAACCAGATCGAGGCGGGCTTCGTCTGGCGCCAGGACTCCGTGCACTCGCGCGCCTCCAGCCTCGCCAGGTTCGAGCTCTCGGGCTCCTGGCGGCTCCAGGCGGACTTCGTACCTCGCATCCGCGCGGTCACGGCGGCCGATCTGCAGCGCGTGGCCCGCACCTACTTCCCGGCCGACAGAAAGAACGTCGCCATCCTGCTGCCGGCGGACGAGGCCAAGCCGGCGGCGAAGTGACCGCGATGCGGTCCCGCGCCGCCAAGGGCGCCCTCACCCTCGGCGTCGTGCTCGTGATGGGGCTGGCCTATGCCTACGGGGGCCGGTTCTTCGGCAACGGTGCCCGATCCGTCGTGAGCGTCGCCGGGACCATCGAGGCGACCCAGGTGGACGTGAGCGTCAAGATCACCGGCCGCATCCTGGCCCGCCTGGTCAACGAGGGCGACCGGGTCACCGAGGGACAGGTCCTCGTGCGCCTGGATGGCAGCGAGCTCGAGGCCGACGTCCGCCGTCAGGAGGCGGCCGTGCGCACAGCCGAGGCGACGCTCCGGGATCTCCTGGCCGGGGCGCGGCCGGAGGAGATCAAGGAGGCGCGCGCCACGGCCGCCCGGGCCCGCGCCCAGCTCGATGACCTCCTGGCCGGCGCCCGCGCGCAGGAGATCGAGGAGGCGCGCGCGGCTGTGAAGAGCGCGGAGGCCACCCGGCAGACGAAGGAGCGCGACCTCCAGCGCGTCGAACAGCTTCACCGGAAGGAGCTGGTGGCCCAGCAGGACGTCGATCGGGCTCGCGAGGCCTATGAAGTGTCCGCGGCTCAGGAGCGGACAGCGCGCGAGAGGCTGGCCCTCACCCTCGAAGGGCCGCGCCGGCACCAGATCCAGGCGGCGCGCGCCGAGGTCCAGGCGGCCGAGGAGCGCTTGGCGCTCCTGCTCGCGGGGCCGCGGCCCGAGCAGGTGGAGGCGGCGCGCGGCCAGCTGGCCCAGGCCCAGTTCGCCTTGGCGATGGCCCGGAGCCGGTTGAAGGAAACGACGGTGGCGTCGCCCATCGACGGGCTGGTGCTGCGAAAGAACCTCGAGGTGGGCGAGACGGCCAACCCCGGCGTGTCCATCCTCACCCTGATGAACCCGCGGGAGGTCTGGGTCCGGGCCTATGTCCCCGAGGAGCAGATCGGCCGGATCCAGCTCGGCGAGTCCGCGCACGTGACCGTGGACTCCTATCCCGGACGGCCCTTCTCGGGCCGCGTGAGCGAGATCTCGTCGGAGGCGGAGTTCACGCCGAAGAACGTGCAGACCAAGAAGGAGCGGGTCAACCTGGTCTTCCGGATCAAGATCATGCTGGACAACCCCGAGGGCATCCTCAAGCCCGGCATGCCCGCCGACGCGGATATCGGGTGAGCCATGTCGGCGGTCGCCTCCGATTACGCCGTCGTCACCCAGGGGCTGACCCGGCGCTTCGGCAAGCGGGTGGCGGTGGATCACCTGAACCTTCAGGTGCGAGCGGGGGAGCTGTACGGCTTCCTCGGCCCCAACGGCGCGGGCAAGTCCACGACGCTGCGCATGCTCTGCGGCCTCCTCGAGCCGAGCGAGGGCACCGGCACGGTGCTGGGAATCGACCTCACGCGAGACCCCGAGCGCATCAAGTCGTTGATCGGGTATATGTCGCAGAAGTTCTCGCTCTACGACGACCTCACGGTCGTCGAGAACCTCATGTTCTACGCGCGGGCCTACATGGTGCCGCGCGCCGCCAGGTCCGCCCGCATCGCCCAGATGGCTCAGCTCGCCGATCTCACCGGTCGCGAGCGGCAGCTCGCCGGCCAGCTCTCCGGCGGCTACCGCCAGCGCCTCGCGCTCGCCTGCGCGCTCGTGCACACGCCCCGGCTCATCTTCCTCGACGAGCCCACGGCAGGGGTGGACCCGGTCTCGCGGCGCAACTTCTGGGCGCTGATCCGGCGGCTCGTGGACGATGGGACGACGATCATGGTGACCACGCACTACATGGACGAGGCCGAGCTGTGTGACACGCTCGGCTTCATCTACCAGGGGCAGCTCATCGCCCAGGGCTCGCCCGGCTCGATCAAGAGCACGAGCTTCCACCAGCCCGTCATCGAGGTGGACGTGGCCGACCTGCGGCGCGCCGCCGATCTGCTCGGGGATTGGGACGCCATCGAGGAGGTCCTGCGCGTGGGGACGCGCCTCCGGCTGGTCCTGGCGAGCGACCGGACCACGGCCTCCGACGTCGAGGCCTTCCTCAAGCGGGCGGGGCAGGAGGTGCGGTGGGCTCACGATGTGGAGCCCTCGGTGGAGGACCTGTTCGTCTCCTTCGTGGACAAGCAGCGAAAGGCGCGACTGCGGGAGCAGCTTCGCGCGCTGAACGCCGCCCAATGATTCCCCGTCACCCCGCTCTCTCCCCCTGGGGAGAAGGTCGGACCGAGGTGAGGGGAAGCAGGGGGTAACGTGGGCTCGCGGCTCCTCGGCATCATCGTGAAGGAGTTCATCCATCTCAAGCGCGACCTGCTGGCCCTGACCCTGGCGCTGGGCGTGCCGGTGGCCATGCTCTTCATCTTCGGCTGGGCGATCAATACCGACGTCAAGCACGTGCCGACGGCGGCGTGGGACCAGTCGGGCAGCGTGGAGGCGCGCGCCTTCCTCGAGGCCATGGTCAACAGCCAGTACTTCGACATCCGCCGCTGGGTACGAAGCCAGAGAGAGCTCACGCGGCTCATCGACGACGGTACGGCCAAGGTGGGCGTGGTCATCCCGCCCGACTTCGCCGCGCGCCTCACGCGCAGGCAGGCCATGGTGCAGGTGATCGTGGACGCCTCCGACCCCTTGGTGGCGACCTCGGCAGTGAACGCTGCCGGCTCGCTCGGGGCCCAGCGCTCGCTGCAGATCTTCGCCCAGAGCACGGAGGGCACTCCAGTCCCGCGCGACCTTGCCCCTCCACTCGACGTGCGCGTCCGCGCCTGGTACAATCCCGACTTGCTGTCGGCCGTCTTCATCGTTCCGGGGCTCATCGGTGCCCTCCTCATGCAGACCACCATCACCGCCATGGCCGTGTCGGTGGTGCGCGAGCGGGAGAAGGGCACGCTGGAGGCCCTGATCGTGAGCCCGATCCGGCGCTGGGAGCTCTTGCTGGGGAAGATCATCCCGAACCTGCTCGTCGCCTACGGGCAGATGACCATGGCGCTGCTGGTGGCGCATTTCGTCTTCGACGTGCCGATCCGCGGGAGCCTCCTCCTGCTCTACACGCTGTCCCTCGTCTTCATGATGGGCACGCTCGGCATCGGCATCTTCGTGTCCACCGCTTCGCGGACGGTGCCCCAGGCCATGCAGCTCGCCTTCCTGACCTTCCTGCCCTCCATCTATCTGTCGGGCCTCCTGTTCCCCATCGAGGGCATGCCGACGGCCGCCCAGTACCTGGCCTCCATCATCCCGCTCACCTACTTTCTCAAGATCGTGCGCGGCATCGTCCTCAAGGGCGTGGGCTTCCAGTACCTCTGGCCGAGCTTCCTGCCCCTGGTCGCCTTCGGTGCCGTAATCTTCTGCCTGGCCGTGCTCAAGTTCAGAAAGCAGCTCGATTGAGAGGACCCCTATGCGACGCCTTCTGCCGCTCGTGACGCTGCTGCTCGCCGTGCCGCTCTCCGCGCCGCCCGAGGCGGCGCCGCTGGCCCATCGCGAGGTGCTGGCCAACGGCATCCGGCTGCTCGTCGCGCCGCGGCCGGCGATCCCCATCGTGGCGCTACGCGTGTATCTGCGCGCGGGCTCGGCCTTCGACCCGCCCGACGCGCCCGGCTTGGCCAATCTCACCGCCGAGCTGCTGACGCGCGGGACGGCCAAGCGCACCGGGCCCGAGCTGGACCGCGCCATCGAATTCGTGGGCGGCGGGCTCGAGGCCGATGCGGGGCGCGACGGCACGACGGTGAGCCTCGCCGTCCTGAAGAAAGACCTGGACCTGGGGCTGGACCTGCTGGCCGAGGTGCTGCTCACGCCGGCGTTCCCCGAAGATGAGCTCCGGCGCAAGGTGGGTGAGATCGAGGGCGCGCTCCGGCGCTCCGAGGAGAATCCCGAGGCCGTGGGGGGGCGAACGCTGGCGCGGCTCATCTACCCTGGGCATCCGTATGCCCATCCCGTCGCCGGCACTATCGAGTCGGTGGGGAAGCTCACGCGCGACCAGGTCGTGCGCTTTCACCGCGAGCATTACCGTCCGGACGCGGCGGTCATTGCGGTCGTCGGCGACGTTGCCGTGGACGAGATCCGTCCGGCGCTCCTGCGCCGACTGGCCGGCTGGACCCCGCCGAAAGAGGCGGTCAGCGTCATCCCTCCGGCCCCGGCATCGACGCCGGTGGCGACGGAGACGATCACGCGGCCTGACCTGACCCAGGCCACCGTCTATCTGGGCCGGCCCGGGATCCGCCAGGACAATCCCGACTACTTCCCGCTGGTGGTGGCGAACTATGTTCTCGGCGGCGGCTCGGCGTCGCGGCTCTACACGCGGGTGCGCGAGGAGCGGGGCCTCGCCTACTCCGTGAACAGCACCCTCTCGCCCGGCCGTTACGGCGCCTCCTACGTGGTCTCCCTCCAGACGCGGGTGGACGCCGTGAATGAGGCGGTGCGGCTCGTCAAGGAGGAGATGGCCCGCATTGGCCGGACGCCGGTGCAGGAGCGGGAGCTCCAGCTTGCCAAGTCCTACCTGATCGGGAGCTTCCCCCTCCGGCTCGACACCTCGCAGAAGGTCGGGGACCTCCTGATCGGCATCGAGGAGCACGGCCTCGGCCTGGACTATCCCGATCGGTTCAAGGCTGAGATCGCCAAGGTCACCGCTGCCGACGTCCAGCGCGTGGCCGCCCGCTACATGGACCCGACGACCTACTCGTCGGTGACGGTGGGGAAGTAGGATGCTACAATACGCGCCACATCGGGGCGGCCACGCGCATGCGAGCAACCGGACGACGGGAGTGGTGAGGCGATTCGGCTGGTGGTGGCTCCTCGTCCTGTCGCTGGGCGTGTGTCTCACCGCGGTCAGACCCCTCGATGCGGCCTCCTTCACCCTGACGCCACAGGAGCGCGACGCGGCCGTCCGGGTGGGCAAACGGAGCATCACCGGCGAAGACTTCGGCGGCGAGTGGAGAGTTGGCGGCGAGGGGCCGGGCCAGGTGCTGCTGGTGATGACGCCGTTTCACCACCTGGCCCTGGCGGCGCGGAACTCCGCTTTCAAGAACCAGGAACTGAAGGCGACGGATGTCGAAGCGCTGGTCCGAGAGCAGGAGGGGATGCTCACGCTCTGGGCCACGCTCAAGGGCGGCAAGGCTGACTTCGCCCGCTTCTACACGCCGGTGATCGTGAGCGGCGAGCGGGAGATCAAGGCGCGCTTCACCCAGAACGAGCGCACGGCGCGGCGCGAGGACGACGGTAGCTACACGGCGCGCTGTCTGTACGTGTTCCCGGCGGAGGGCCTCAAGGCCAACGACACGTTGATGCTGATCGTGAGAGACTCGGACGACAAGCCGGCGGCGAAGTTCAGGGTGGATCTTTCGGCCATGCGCTAGGAAACTCGGCGGGGGGCTTCGCCCCCCTTCCGAAGCCTCCCCCCAGGAATCGGTGGCGCCGGCAAAGCCGGCGCTCGAACGGCGACGGAGCCAGGCGGGTGCGCCAGAGAGTCCGGAGAGGCACCGCGAGGCGCCCACGGGCCGGAAAGGGACCGGGACCATGGTGACCAAGGAATGCTTCGCGCAGGGGATAACGTTCCAGCAGTACCGGGACCGGAGGCCTAGTCTGCCATGAAGGCGATTCGCGTCCATACGCCCGGGGGTCCCGAAGCCCTGAAGTACGAGGATGTTCCCGATCCGACCCCCGGCGCCGGCCAGGCGGTCGTGAAGCTCGGGGCGTGCGGCGTCAACTACATCGACGTGTACTTCCGCACCGGCCAGTACAAGGCGCCGCTGCCGCTGACGGTGGGGCACGAGGGCGCGGGCACGGTGACGGCGGTGGGGCCGGGAGTCGCCGACATCAAGGCCGGGGACCGTGTGGCGTGGACCGGCGTTCCCGCCTCGTATGCCGAGATGAACGTCGTGCCGGCCGACCGGCTGGTGAAGCTGTCCGACGGGCTCTCGTTCAAGGACGGCGCCGCCGCCATGCTGCAGGGGATGACGGCGCACTACCTCGCGGCTTCCACCTACCCGCTCAAGAAAGGCGATGTGTGCCTGGTCCATGCCGCGGCGGGTGGAGTCGGCCTGCTGCTCTGCCAGATGGCCAGGATGCGCGGCGCGACGGTGATCGGCACCGTGTCCACCGACGCCAAGGCGGCGGTGGCCAGGTCGGTCGGGGTCGATCACGTCATCCTGTACACCAAGCAGGACTTCGAGTCCGAGGTCAAGCGGATCACCGCCGGGGCGGGCGTTCATGTAGTCTACGACGGCGTGGGCGCCAGCACCTTCGACAAGGGGCTGAACTGTCTGCGCCCGCGCGGCCTCATGGCGCTGTTCGGCCAGGCGAGCGGGCCGGTGCCGCCGCTGGACTTGCAGGTTCTGAACGCGCGAGGCTCGCTCTTCGTGACGCGGCCGAGCCTGAACCACCACATCGCCGGCCGCGATGAGCTGCGGGAGCGCGCGGGCGACGTGCTCGGCTGGATCCGGGACGGAAAGCTCAAGCTCCGCCTCGAGCACCAGTTCCCTCTGGCGGACGCCGCTGAGGCTCACCGGGCGCTCGAAGGACGCCGGACGACGGGGAAGATCCTGTTGATTCCGACGTAGCGATGCTGCCACACGGGATCCTCTCCCCTCTGGGCAGAGGGCCGGGTGAGGACCCAGGAGTCTCGACTCGGCCCTCATCCCGGCTCTGTAGCTTCGAGCGAGAGGGAGTGGAGACGGGATGAACATCGCCCAGAGCCTCGAGCGCGCGGCGCGCCATCACGGCGAGCGGACCGCGCTGATCTTCCGCGAGCGGCGGTGGAGCTACAGCGAACTGGACCGCCGGACGTCGGCGCTGGCCGCCGGGCTCAAGGGGCTGGGGCTCAAGCCGGGAGAGCGGCTGGGGCTCCATCTGCCCAACTGGCCCGAGTCCGTGCTGACGTATTACGCGGCGAACAAGATCGGGGTCGTGCCCATCGCGCTCAACGTCACCTACAAGGCCGACGAGATCGCCTACATCCTGAGCGACGGCGAAGCCTCCGCGGTGGTGACGGCCGACCCGGTGGCGGTGAACCTGCCTCCGCGGGCGCGGATGCCGTCGGTACGCCACATGATCCGCGCGGCCGGGGCCGGCGGCGCTCCGCCGCCCGCGCTGGACGGCGCCATCGGCTTCGAGGACCTCACGGCAGAGCCGGGGCTCTCCGCGCTGGATCTCGACCGGAGCCTGACCTGCGCCATCCTCTACACCTCGGCCACCACCGGTCGCCCCAAGGGCGTCATGCTCACCCACGAGAACGTGGTGTCCAACACGTGGGCGACGAATCACCACCTGCTCATGACCCCCGGCGACGTCGGACTGTGCGCACTTCCGCTGTTCCACTGCTTCGGCCAGAACTTCATCATGAACGCGCTGGTCAACGCGGGCGCGACCCTGGTCCTGCACGAGCGGTTCGCGCTCGAGGAGTTCCTGGCGGCGCTGGGCGCGTACCGGGTGACGTTGCTCTATGCCGTCCCGACGATGTACATCCTGCTCCTCGCCTCCGATCTGTCGCGGTATGATCTCTCCTCCCTCCGGCTCTGCTTCTCGGCCGCAGCGAGCCTTCCCAATGAGACGGAGCGTCAGTGGAAGGCCCGAACCGGCCACGACATCCGGCAGGGCTATGGCCTCACCGAGTGCTCGCCCTTCGCCTCCTACAACCACGACACGGCGTTCCGCCCGGGCTCGATCGGCACGCCCATCGAGAACGTGGAGATGAAGGTGGTCGATCCCGCCACGGGCCGCGAGGTGGGCGACGGCGAGCCGGGCGAGATCGTCATCAAGGGTCCCAATGTCATGAAGGGCTATTTCCGCAATCCACAGGCGACGGCGGAGGCGGTCCGCGACGGGTGGCTCCACTCGGGCGATATCGGCTACCGCGATTCGGACGGTTACTTCTACATCGTGGACCGCGTGAAGGACATGATCAACGTCTCCGGCTTCAAGGTCTTCCCGCGCGAGGTCGAAGAAGTCCTGTTCCTGCACCCGGCGGTGAAGGAGGCCGCCGTGCTGGGCCGGCCCGACCCGGTGCGGGGCGAGGCCGTCAAGGCCTTCGTCGTCCTCAAGGAAGGTCAGTCCGCTGACGCGGGGTCGCTCCGCGCGCTCTGTCGGGAGCGCATCGCCTCTTACAAGGTGCCGGAGGAGATCGAGTTCATCGGGGCCCTGCCCAAGAGCCCGACGGGGAAGATCCTCAAAAAGGATCTGCGCGTCCCGCGCTGATCCCCATCGGGGTCCAGCCCTATGCGGAAGTGGGTCTTCATCGCCGCCGGGGTCCTCGCCGTCCTGCTGGCCGCCCTCGCGTCGGTGCCGTGGTTTCTCAACACGCCGGCGTTCGAGGCCTATGTCTCCCAGACCGCCACTCACGCGCTGGGGCGTCCCGTCAAGTTCGAGTCGCTTTCCATTGCCGCATTCCCGCTCCCCACGGTGAAGCTCCGCGGCCTCGAGGTTGCGGATGATCCCGCCTTCGGGACCGACCCGTTCCTGACCGTGGGTGAGGGAAGGTTGGGCATCCGGGTCAAGCCCCTGCTCTCGGGGCGAGTCGAGCTGGCCAACCTGACGCTCGAGGAGCCGAAGATCGAGCTGGTGGAGGATGCCCGGGGACGCTGGAACTGGGCGAGCCTCGGCGCCGCGGCGCCCAGCGCCGCCGGCGCGCCAAGGAGCGGTGGCCGGGTGGCGAGCCCCTCCGCGGGAGCGGTGCTGCTTTCCCGGATCAGCATCGTCGATGGCCGTGTGCAGTACAGGAAGGTGGGCGGGAAGAGCGCCGAGCTGCAAGTGGAGAAGATCAACCTGACCGTGAGCCAGACGGCGCCGGGCGCCGCGCTCCGGCTCCACGGTGATGCCGTGGCTCAGCCGGGTGATGTCAGGCTCAAGATCACCGATGCCTCGCTCACACCGGCGGGCGCGCGGTCGCTTGGCGAGATGCCGCTGCAGGCGACCGTGGAAGTGGAGGCGCGCGACGTGGCTCCGGTCGGCGGCGCGATCGCGGCAGCCCCGGCCCTGGCCGGCGCGATGAAGGGCCGGCTGGAGATCTCGGGGACGGCCGCGCGGATCGCCGCGACGGGAGCCGTGGGCCTCGACCGCCTGACGCTGTCCGACGACCGGCCGCAATGCGAGCCCAAGCGCCGCCAGCTCCTGCTGAGCGATCTGCGTGTCCCGGTGGCTTACGCCGGGACCCAGCTCGACAGCGTACCGCTGGAAGCCAGGCTGGCGAGCGGGACCGTCTCGCTGCGGCTGGCCATCTCCCTGGCGTTGGCTCCCGCGGCGACCCTCAAGGACATCAGCGTCAAGGGCGTGGAGCTGGGGCCGATCCTGGTGGACTTCCTCTGCCAGGCATATGCGGTGACGGGTCCCATGGACCTCACCGGCGAGGCGAGCCTGCGCGCGGCCGATCCGTGGCGGACGTTGAGCGGGTCGGGCCGGCTCCGCATCGGCCCCGGGAAGGTCATGGGCAGGGAAGTCGTGACTCTGGTGAACGAGGTGGTGGGGCTGGCCGGGGTTGCCTCCACGCTGCTGAGCCCTGAGCGGCGCGCCCGCCCAGGCGCCCCGCTCGACTTCGAGTCCATCACGGCCACCTACACGATCACCAACGGCGTGGTGAGGACCGACGACCTGCTCTACCAGGGCCCTGACGTGCGGGTCGCGGCCGCGGGGACCTTCGCGCTTGCCGACGGGCGCGTCAACATGGACGTGACCCTGACCCAGGGACAGAACGAGGTCAAGGGGGTGGTCTCCGGCACCTCCGGCGCCTTGAGCGTCGTGCCGACCGGGGTGCGCATTCCGGACACGCGCGGGATCAAGAAATTCCTGGACAAGCTCTTCCGCTGAACCGCGCGCCGCCGATCTTGCCCGCCTCCACCAAGCCCACGAAGAACTCGTAGAGCTGGTTGTACTCGTCGTAGCGAGCCTGGCCGAAGCGGGCCACGGTGTCTTCGCGCATCCCGCGGTACATCCGGAGGCGCTCGCGCAGGATGCCCCTCCATTCCCCTGAGAGGCTCTCGGCCTCGATGCCGGCGAAGCCGGCGCGCGCGAGCATCGCCCGGTACCTCGGGATGCTCTGTAGGGTCGTGGCGGCCATCCACTTCTCGAGGCGCCCGTGCTCTCCGTCTTGGAGGCGCGGGGTGGCGATCCAGTCACTGAAAGCGATCCGCCCTCCGGGCGCGAGGACTCGGGCGCATTCGCCGAGCACGGCGCCCTTGTCGGGGACATGGAGGAGGCCCTCCTGGCTCACCACTGCCGTGAAGGAGCCGGTCCTGAACGGAAGTGACTGTGCATCACCATTGACCATGGTGACCTGGCGGCTCAGCCCCACGAGGGCGGTGAGCCCGCGCCCGGCGGCGCAGCGGCCGCGGTTCAGGTCTAAGCATGTGACGTGGCAGCCGAAGCGCCGGGCCAGGAAGCGAGCGGGACCCCCGAGACCGGCGCAGACATCGAGCACCGAGCTGGCCGGCCCGATCTCAGCGCGCCTGGCGAGGGCGTCCACCGCCCCGACGCCGCCGTAGTGGTCCTGGTCCCACTCGTACAGATCCTCCGGGGCCAGCGCTCGAGGGTCCTTGCCCCGGCGTCTCAGGGCGGCCAGGATCTGGGCCTCGTTGATCGGGTGTCGGTCATAGAAGTCGATTACCGCCGGGAGATGCTCGGTCATGGCGAGGAGTGTAGCTCCAATCCCCCAATCCCCCCGGAGCCTTGAAGTGGCCCAGCGTGTATGGTACAAGATCGGCTCATGTGCTGGAGCAGCACGGAAACAACCGGCTGATCCGGCCCTGCTCGGAGTAGACGGCCCGACCGAGGCGACGTATATCCCGCTCGCCGAGCGGTAAGCGTTTTCACCCGGCCCTCTCCCCGACCAGGTGAGAGGGAGACGCCGATGGCGACGAGCGTGGTCTTGGTGGTGCTCAACCAGCTGGCGCTGACCCGCGCGTGCCTGGAAAGCCTTCGGCCGACCACCGTGCCGTTCGACCTCTGCGTCGTGGACAATGGCTCCACCGACGGGACGCTGGCGTACTTCCGGGAGTTCGAGCTTCCGTATCGGTTGACCTATCACCGGAACGATGCGAACGTGGGGCTGATCCGTGCGCTCAACCAGGGCGCGCGGCTCTGCCGGGGGGAGTTCCTCTGCTTCCTTCACAACGATGTCGAGATGTGGGAGCCGCGCTGGCTGGAGCGGTTGCGAGGGGCAGTCGACGCCCCGCTGGGCATCGGCCTGGCTGGGCTCTACGGCGCGCGAAAGCTTCGCGCGGACGGACGCTATGCCGGGCGGACCATCGTCCACTGCCTCCAGGGGAGCGCCACGATAAAGACGCAGATGGTGGAGGTGGCGGCGGTGGACGGGGTCTGCCTGTTCCTGCGCCGCTCCGTTCTCGAGTCGGTGGGCGGATTCGACGAGGGCTACGGTTTCTTTCACGGCTACGATCGCGAGCTCTCCTTGGCGGTGCGCGAGGCGGGCTGGCGCTGCGTGGTGGTGAACGCGCCCTTCGTCCATCACGGCGGGGGCACCCGGACGGGCGCCGGCGCGCCGCTTGACGTCGCGGCGGATCTGGCGCAGCGGCGCGAGGCGCTCCGCCGCTTCGCGACCAAGTGGCGGCACCGGCTGCCCAGCGATGTGCGGGGTGTCCGCGAGCGCTGGAGTGACTGGCTCGCAGGCCCGCGGGTGCGCTCATGATCAAGGCGGGTTCGGGCTTCGCGCGGCACCAGGACCCCGTGGAGGCCGCGCTCGAGGCGGCGCTCATGGCGCAAGAGCGGGTCGGGCTCGATCATGCCGATACGTGCGTCGTCTTCGCGACGGCCGGCGCCTACCCGGCGGCGCATGGCGTGCTCCACGCGGTCAGGCGTGCCACCGGCGCCCGCGCGGTCGTCGGCTGCAGCGGCGCCGGCGTCCTCACCGAGCGCGGTGAGCACGAGGATCCTGGTGACGCGTCGTGGGCGGATGGGTGCGCGGTGGCGGTCCTGGCCATAGGCAGCGACGAGCTGCGCGTCACGCCGTTCCTCGTGGATGAGACCGAGGGGCTGGGTGGGGTGGCGGGCACTGTGGCGGGGGCGCGGGCCTTCGAGGGTACGGGGGGCACCGGTCTCGTGGTCGCGCTGCCCGATGCCACGGGCCTCGAGCCGGGAGAGATGCTCCAGGGCATCAGGGACGCGGGCGGTCCCATGCCCGTAGTGGGCGGGGTGGCGGCGGGGATGCCGCTGTTCGAACTGTACAACACCGACGCGGTGCAGGGGGCGCTGACCGGCTTCGCCCTCTCGGGGCGGAAGCCGGTGATCGGCGTCACCCAGGGCTGCGAGCCCATCGGCGAGCCGTTCGTGATCACGCGCGGCGAGGACAATGTGGTGCGTGAGATCGCCGGCCGTCCCGCCCTCGAAGGGCTCAGGCGCGCGCTGGCGGAGGTTCCCGGCGGCGAGGCCCGGCTCAAGCGCGTGGGGGTCTTCGCCGGGCTCGCCATCAACCCCGCCAAGTCGCCGCTCGAGCGCGGGGACTTCCTGGTACGGAGCCTGGCCGGCGCCGACCAGAAGTCGGGCGCTATCGCGCTCGCCGGGCCGGTCCGCGTCGGCCAGACCATCCAGTTCCAGATCCGCGACGCGCACGCCGCGTCCGAGGACCTCGTGCAAACCCTCGGTGGCATCCGGGCGGCGCTCGCCGGACGCCGCTCCGGCTTCGGGGTGTACTTCAACTGCGCCGGGCGGGGCCGAGAGCTCTTCGGCGAGCCCGATCACGACGTGAGGCTCATCCGCGAGCACCTGGGCGCCTTCCCGCTGATTGGCTTCTTCGGCAACGGCGAGTTCGCGCCCGTGGGCGGGCGGAACTTCTTCCACACCTATACCGGGGTGCTCGTGATCTTCCCTGAGACCGATGAGATGGCATGATCCCGTTCGTCAAAGGTCACGGGCTGGGCAACGACTACATCGTGATCAACGCCGCCGACCTGCCCACGCCGCTCGCGCCGCGACAGGTCGCGCGCATCTGCGACCGGAACTGGGGCGTCGGGTCGGACGGCATTCTCTTGATGGTGCCGGCCTGGGAGGGCGCTGAGTTCGGGTTGCGCATCCTGAATCCCGACGGGAGCGAGGCCGAAAAGTCGGGTAATGGCCTTCGCATCTTCGCCAAGTACCTCCACGACCATGGGCACGTGAAGCGAGACATGTTCACCGTGGCGACCAAGGGCGGCCGCGTCGAGTGTCGTTGCCACGTGGCGAACGGACGCGTGCACCTCGTCACGGTCGAGATGGGACGCTGCACCTTCATGGCACCGGAGATTCCGATGAACGGGCCCGCGCGCGACGTGGTGCGTGTGCCGCTCCAGGTGGACGGCGAGACTCTGCTGGTGACCGCTGTCTCGGTCGGCAATCCGCACTGCGTGATCTTCGCCGATCGGCTGGACGAGGCCCTGGTGCGGCGGCTCGGGCCACTGGTGGAGCATCACCCGGCGTTCCCCAATCGCATCAATGTCCAGTGGGCCCGCGTGGTCTCGCGGTCCGAGGTGGACATCCTGATCTGGGAGCGAGGGGCTGGGTTCACCCTCGCGTCCGGCTCGTCGTCGAGCGCCGTGGCTTGCGCGGCGGTGAAGAACGGCCTCTGCGACCACGGACCCGTGACTGTGAGGATGCCCGGGGGGGCGCTCACCATCGAGGTGAGGCCCGACTGGTCGATCCGCCTTCAGGGGCCGGTGGAGGAAGTGTACGCGGGGATGTTTTCGCAGGACTTCATGGACGCGCTCAACGGGGAGGAGCGCGTCTGAGAGAGGCTCGCGTTAATGTGACCGGTGTTCGCGCGCCGGCTTTGCCGGCGCAACGGAATCCTGGGGGGGAGGCTCCGGAAGGGGGCGGAGCCCCCGGCGAGTGACTTCATGGACGCGCTCAGCGGGTAGCCCACACACCACGAAGGGAGAAGCCCAATGGAATTCGAGTACTCGAAGCGGACCAAGGAGTATCTCGAACAGCTCGCCGACTTCATGAACAAGCACGTCTATCCCAACGAGCGGACCTTCGCGGAGGAGCTCAACGCGCAGCCCACCCGCTGGCAGGTGCCGCCCGTCATGGAGGAGCTGAAGGCCAAGGCGAGGGAGCGCGGGCTCTGGAACCTCTTCCTTCCAGACAGCGAGCGAGGCGCCGGGCTCTCGAATCTCGAGTACGCGCCGCTCTGCGAGGTCATGGGCCGCTCGCCCATCGCGCCCGAGGTGTTCAACTGCTCGGCGCCCGACACCGGCAACATGGAGGTGCTGGAACGCTATGGCACGCCGGAGCAGAAGAAGCGGTGGCTCGCGCCCCTGCTCGAGGGCAAGATCCGTTCGGCCTTCGCCATGACCGAGCCCAAGGTCGCGTCGTCAGACGCCACGAACATCGAGTCGAGCATCGTCCGCGACGGCGAGCACTACGTCATCAACGGCCACAAGTGGTGGACGTCGGGAATCGGCGACCCGCGCTGCAAGGTCCTCATCTTCATGGGCAAGACGGACCCGAGGAACCCCGACAAGTACAAGCAGCAGTCCATGATCCTGGTGCCGCGCGACACGCCCGGGATCAAGGTGATCCGCATGCTGACCGTGTTCGGCTACGACGACGCGCCGCACGGCCATGGGGAGGTGCTCTTCGAGAACGCCCGTGTGCCGGTGACCGACATGTTGCTGGGTGAGGGACGCGGCTTCGAGATCGCTCAGGGACGCCTCGGTCCCGGCCGCATCCACCACTGCATGCGCCAGATCGGCGTGGCCGAGCGGGCGCTGGAGGCCATGTGCAAGCGCGCGGCGTCGCGGGTGGCCTTCGGCAAGCCCCTGGCCGACAACGACATCACGCTCGAGCGGATCGCCGAGTGCCGCATCGAGATCGATCAGGCGCGGCTCCTGGTCCTCAGGGCCGCCTACATGATGGACACGGTGGGCAACAAGGCGGCGCGCTCCGAGATCGCCCAGATCAAGGTGGCCGTGCCGAACGTGACCCTGAGGGTGTTGGATCGCGCCATCCAGGTGCACGGCGGCGGCGGCGTGAGCCAGGAGTTCGGCCTGGCACTGGCCTGGGCCCACTCGCGCACGCTTCGCTTCGCCGACGGCCCCGACGAGGTGCACCGCCGCCAGATCGGCCGGCTCGAGCTGCGCCGGCACGTGTAGCGCGCAGGCGGCGCCGATCCCGGAGGAGGGCCGGTCACCACCACCGCGCCCCGCGTTCCGCCTATCGCCATGGCATCCGCCCGGACTCGCTCGCTACCGAGGTTAGGCTCGAATGGCCGCCCGCGAGCTGGGTCGGCTCGATCGGCCGCTCGGTATCCGCCCGGCGCGGCCGCAGACGCGCGCCGCGCCGAACCGTTCATCGGGCCTGATCGACGCCGTGTGGTTCACGGTGGCGCCGGGCCCAACCGCTCTCCGGAGTGGAAGCTCAGCCGCGCGGATGGCCCTCGGGGCTAATTGCTGGATTTCGGCTCCGCGGCCTTGGGCGGCTCCACGGCCTTGGCGGGCTCCACCCCGAGCACCTTGAGCTCGAACACGAGGGTCTTGCCGGCCAGTGGATGGTTCAGGTCGAGGACCACGGTCTTCTCTTTGACCTCCTTCACCGTGACCGGCCGCTGCTCCCCGTCGGCGTTGCGCGCGATCAGCCGGGCACCGACGTTCAGCGCATTGGGCGGTAGCAGCTCCTTGGGCACTTCGGTCTCTGCGGTCGGATTCACCGGCCCGTAGGCCTCCTCCGGCTTCAGGACAACTTTCTTCTCCTCCCCTGGGTGCATCCCGACCAGCTGCTTCTCGAGCCCCAGCATGAGCTGCTCGTCGCCCTGGATGTAGGTCAGGGGCGCCTGTCCCTTGTTGCTGTCGAGCAGCGTCCCCGCATCGTCCTTGAGCGTGTACTCGAGCTGGACGGTGGAACCCTTCTCGATGGCCGGAGAGGCCGGCGCCTGGGCGGGCTGGGTCTGGGCGGCCGCCGCGATCGGCGCCGAGAGAAAGAGCGTTACGGCGAGGAGATGAGCGCGAATCATGGACACCTCCGGGTTTTCGCGTGGGAGATGAGCTGTGAATTCAAAGTGTAGCACCGCGCCGCGAGGCGGCGCAATCTTCTCTCCTTGTTGATCGGCAGCGGGACTGGTAGCTTATGCGAATCAGCAGGGACGCTCGGGGTCTGGAGGCACCCATGAACGACGCAGTTCTGTACAGCGACGGCATCCAGGTAGGCATCTCCCCCTTCACGGTGACTCTGGGCTTCACGGTGGCGCCCCAGGCTCAGCCTGGCACCCAGGTGCCCCTTCCCGTGGCGACCATCCGGATGAGCCTGGAGCACGCCAAGGTCATGGCCATCATCCTGCGCAAGCAGCTCAAGCAGTTCGAGCAGCAGCTCGGTCAGGAGATCGCCCTGCCCCTTCAGGTCTACCAGCAGTTGGGCTTGAGCCCGAAGGAAGACTGGTAGTCGGGGTGCCATCATGCCGCCGAAGAAGCTGGGCGAGATCGTGCGGGAGTTGCGCGAGGCGAGGGGCCTGACCCAGGCGCAGCTCGCAGAGCGCGCCCAGATCGCCTTGAGCTACGTCACGCTGATCGAGGCCGGGCAGGAGGCGAATCTGTCACGCCAAATCCTTCACCGGCTCGCCAGGGCCCTGGGCGTTCCGGCCAAGCGGCTCGTGGAGCCGGAGGCGTGAGGGCGCTCTTCCCTGACGACCGTCGCGTAGCCAAGATGCTCGAGGGTGCGGAGCCAGGGAATTGGCCGGTGGAGGAGACGACCCGGTTCGAGCCGGTCATCAACAACCCGAACACCGCCACTGCGCTCGGGCTCACGATCCCGCAGTCGCCGCTGCGGCGGGAGAATGAAGTCATCCGATGAGGTTGCGCTCGTTGGGATGGTCGCGCTTGTCGTCTCGTCGAAGCTGAGGGGAGAGGAACAATGGAACTCGTTGGCCGGATGATGGACGGCACGATCTCCTACAGTGACCGCCGACGGCTGGAGCCTGTCCCGTCAGCGGCCGGCATCAACCAGGGTGACAAGATGGAGCGCCTGGAAGCCGTCCCGTTGTTTCAGGCGTGCACCCGGCAGCAACTGCGCGCCGTGGCAAAGATCGCTGAGGTCTTCGACGCCCCGACCGACACGCTCCTCATTCGCGCTGGTGAGCCGGGAGAGGAGTTTTTCCTGATCGTGGAGGGAACGGCGCGCGTCCACGTGTCCGCGAAGAAACGGCTGCGGCTCCAGCCCGGGGACTTCTTCGGCGAGATGAGCCTGCTCGATGGGGGGCCGCGCTCCGCCACCGTGGTCGCCGAGACACCCCTCCGGCTCCTGGTCATCAACCGCCGGAACTTCTCGGCGCTGCTCAATAAGGTTCCGGGCTTGACCCAGAATCTCCTGGCCACCCTCTCCCGTAGAGTCCGGCAGGCCGAGCGCGCGCTGGACGTATCGCGTGGCGGCAAGTGAGAAGCTCGACAGGCGTGACGCCCATCGACTTCCCCATCGAGTAGGCCAGCAGGGTCGAGGGGTTGACGCCCGCCCCGTAACCCTGTAGATTCGCCGACACGGACGATTAGCTCAGTTGGCAGAGCACCGGCCTCACATGCTGAGGCCTGAATCGACCTTCAGCCCTTCACCGAGCCCGCGACCAACCCCTCGACCATCCAGCGGTGGATGAAGACGTAGAGGGCGACGACCGGCAGGGTGGTGATCACGGAGGCCGCCATGAGCTGGCCCCAGTGGAACACGTCCCCGTAGATCAGCAGGTTCAATCCCACGGGCACGGTGAGTGAGCGCTCGTCCTGGATGAAGACGAGGGCATACAGGAACTCGTTCCACGACAGGGTGAAGGCGAAGATGGCCGAGGCCACGAGGCCCGGCGCGGCGAGCGGCAGGAGCACGCGGACGAAAGCGGTGGCGCGGCCGGCGCCGTCGATCAGGGCGGCTTCCTCGAGCTCGTCGGGCAGCGCCTTGAAGAAGCCGATGAGGAGCCACGTGCAGAAGGGCACGGTGAAGGTCGGGTACGACAGAAAGAGCGCGGACAGGTGGTTGGTCGCGCCCAGCTCGGCGAGCACGCGGTAGAGCGGGATGAACAGCAGCGCGGGCGGGATCAGGTAGAGGATCAGGATGAGGCTCGCGATGGCTTCCCGCCCGGGGAACTTGATCCGCGCTACGGCATAGCCACCGAGGCTCGCGATGACGGTCGTGGTGACCGTCACGACGAGGGCGGTGACCAGGCTGTTCTGGAGCCAGAGCGGAAAGCGCGTCTCGGTCCAGAGGCCGGAGTAGTTCTCCCAGGTGAAGGGCTTCGGCACGTAGATGCTGGTGGCGAACTGGATCTGCTCGTAGGTCTTGAAGGACATGCTGGCGATCCACCAGAAGGGGACCAGGATCACCAGCAGGAAGACCACGAGCCCGACCGCGGTCAGGATCTTGGGCGCGCGCATCTCACCGCTGCTCCCGGAGCAGGTACCGGCTGATCAAAGCGATGCCGACCACGAGGAGCGGCACCAGGAAGATCGAGATCGTCACCCCGCGCCCCCAGCGGAGCTGGTTGAAGGCGACTTCGTAGGAGTACGTGGCGAAGATCTGCGTGGCCGTGCCCGGTCCGCCGCGGGTCATCACGTAGACGATATTGAAGTCATTGATGGTCAGGATGAAGCTGAGCAGCGTCGTGACGATGATGACGTGCTTGAGCCCGGGCAGGGTGATGTGCCAGAAGCGGCGCGTCGCCCCCGCGCCGTCCACCGCGGCCGCCTCGTAGAGCTCCTTCGGGATGCTCGCCATGCCCGCGAGGAAGGAGACGCCGAAGAACGGGAAGGCCCGCCACCAGTTGGCGACGATGACGGCCGCCATGGCCCCTTCCGGCGTGGCCATGAACGCGATCGGCCGGCTGATGAGCCCCGCGTCGAGCAGCACGCTGTTGAAGAAGCCGCGGCCGGGGAAGGCGTCGAACATCCAGCGCCAGGTGAGCGCGATAATGACGGTGGAGGTGATCCACGGCAGGAGGAAGAGCCCGCGGAAGAAGTTCAGCCCGCGGATCACGTTGTTGAGGACGAGCGCCATCGCCAGCCCCGTCACGATCTTCAGCCCGACCGAGCCCACCGTGAAGACGAGGCTATTGCGGATCACCTGGTGAAAGGTGTCCTCCTGGGCGAGGTAGATGTAGTTCCGCAACCCCACGAAGCGCTCGGGATAGCCGACGAGCTTGTCCGTCAGCGAGAGCCAGATGGCCCGGTAGAACGGATAGAAGATCAGCCCGCCGACGAGGACGAAGAGCGGGAGCAGGAAGAGGAGCGCGGTGCCGGCGTCCCGGCGGCGCGCGCGCCCCCACGAGGAGGTGCGCGGCCGGACGGGCCGGGCCACCGTTCGCTGATCGACGGCCACGTCACCCGCGCAGGGTGTCGTAGACGTCCTTGATCTTCTTGTCTTCCCAGTCGATGGCCTGGTCGAGCGGCCACTTGTCCACGATGACCTTGGCAGGGGCGTCGGTCAGCACATTGGTGGCCTGCACCTCGGCCGCCGCCGTGGTGACGGGGCCGGGCCAGCCGGTGCCGACGAACCACTCGGCCGCGCGCCCGAAGTTCCGGTAATTGTCGTTCTTGTTGAAGTAGTCCTTGGAGGCCGTGCGCGCCTTGTCGAGGACGGGCGCGAACTGGCCGTAGGAGTCCTTCATGATCCCGAGCGTCTCCTCCGGCGACAGCAGATGCGCGATGAGGCTCATCGCGGCCTCCGGGTCCTTGCTGTTCCTGAAGATGCCCATGCTCATCGCGATGGCCCACATCCGCCGGCCGTCGGGCCCGGCCGGATGCGGCAGCGCCACATGGTTGGCGAGCGCCTGTTCCCGGAGCTTCTTCTCCTTGGCGTCGGTGGCCTTGGCGAGCGCGTTCTCGAGTGCGAAGGTGATGCTGGGGCCGTTCGACGTCTGGGCGATGTTCTTGGCGATGAAGTTCTCGTTATTGCCCGACCCCGTCCAGGTGAGGGTGTCTGGGGGCTGGATGCCTTCCTTGTAGATGTCGGTGGCCCACTTCATGGCCTGCTGCATGGCCGGGCTCTTGATGGACTTGTACTTGCCGGCCTTGTCCGCCCAGCCGGCGCCGTAGGAGTACATCAGGCTCTGCATCACGCCGTAGCCGTCGGCGGTGCGGTTCCAGCTCTGGCCCATGCCGTAGAAGTTGTCCTTGGGCCGGTTGAGCGCCGTGGCCGCCTGCTTGGCCTCCTCGAAGGTAGTGGGCAGCTTCACCTTGGCCTTGTCGAACACGTCGCGCCAGACGTACCAGAAGGCCGCCATGACGTACCACGGGAGCGCGTAGGTCTTGCCGTCGATGACGGTGACCGGGGCGACATTGGCGAGCGGCTTGCCCACCTCGCCCTCGACCTGCTTGGCGAAGCTCGACAGGTCGAGGAGCTGGCCCATGCCGGCGAAGCGCGCGGGGGCGCCCGTCTCGAGCTGGCCGACGTCGGGCGTGCTCTTGTTCTCGATGGCGGCGACGTATTTCGTCTGCATGTCCTCGAAGGTGAAGTACTCGACGGTCACGCTTGCCCCGTGCTTGGCTGCCCAGCGCGCGGCGCTCGCCTCGATGGCCTTATTGGTGGGCTCGACGTAGGTCTTGAGGATCCACATGCGAAGGGCGGTGCCCTTCTTGACGGCGGGCGCGGCCGGCCGCGGCAGCGCCAGCACGACGGACGTGCCGAGGGCTCCGGCGAGGATCTTGCGGCGGCTGACGGTGGGATGCGGCATGGGCTCCTCCTCCTGATCAACGTTGATCCCGGCCGGCCGGCCGGAGGGCGCCCCGGCTGCGTGCGGGGCGCGCGTGTCGACTGTCGGCCAAGCGCGGGAACGTGTCAAGCGCCCCGATCAGCGCTTTCCCGCCGGCGTGGAGGTCGCGGGTCCCATCCCCCAGACCTGGATGATGGTCTCCTCGCCCTTGGCGCCGTCGTAGTGCACCTTTCCCCCGTAGTGGATGACGTAGCTGCCCGCGGGGGCGGGCACGGTCGCGTCCGGGTCGAACGTCTCGCCCGTGCCCATCCACCAGGTGCCGGACAAGACGGCGAAGAACCGGTCGTTCGGGTGAAAGTGCGGCCGGCTCATGTTCCCGGGGAACCACTTCATGCGCACGACGTACGGCCCCGGCTTCGACGGATCACCGAACAGGACGGCTTGCTCGTTGGTGCCGGCCGCGTTCCTCACCCACTTGATGTCGGCCGGGATGGTGAAATCGACGGCGGCGCGATCGAGATCGGCTGCCGCGCTCGGGGACGCGGCCATCGCGAAGCCGAGGGTGAGGGCGAACAGGCGGATCGTCTTGGTCATGTCGCCTCCTTGTGAGTGGACGAAATGAGGCCCAGTGTAGCGCAGCGCCGAAGGGCCTGGTTTGACCGGGATCTCCCGGCGGTGCTAGCTTCGATGGTGAAGGCCCACCGAGCAGCTTGAGGCCCAAAGGGGACCCCAGATGATCTCTGACCGCGACGTGACGTTCTATCACGAGAACGGGTATGTGGTGGTGCCGGGCGTGCTCGAGCCCGCGCTGGTCGAGAGCCTCCGCCGGGAAATGAGCGAGACCCTCGACAAGGCGCGCGGGCTCACCGCGCACACCGACGTGTACGATCTGGAGCCGGGGCATCGGCCGGAGGCGCCCCGCGTGCGCCGGATCAAGACGCCGCATCGCTTCCTTCCCGGGTTCGAGAAGCTCTACCGGAACCCGCGGCTCGTCGGCATCGTCCAGAAGCTCGTCGGGCCCACCGTCAGACTCCACGGCTCGAAGCTCAACCTGAAGGCGCCGCGCTACGGCTCCCCGGTCGAGTGGCATCAGGACTGGGCGTTCTATCCCCACACCAACGACGACCTGCTCGCGGTCGGCGTCATGCTCGACGACTGCAGCCTCGACAACGGGCCGCTCCTCGTCGTGCCGAAGAGCCATACCGGCCCCATCTGGGACCACCACGCCGACGGCTATTTCTGCGGCGCCGTCGATCCCGCGACCATCAAGGCGGAGATCGACCGCGCCGTGCCGCTCACCGGAAGCGCCGGCTCGATGAGCTTCCACCACGTGCGGCTCCTGCACGGCTCGGCCCAGAACGTCTCCGACCGGCCTCGCTCCCTGCTGCTCTACGAGTACGGTGCCGCCGACGCGTGGCCGCTCATGGGCGTGAAGGACCTCGCCGAGTTCGACGCCCGCCTCGTCACGGGCGCGCCGAGCATCGTGCCGCGGGTGACGCCCGCGCCCGTCCGGATGCCGCTGCCCGCGGCCATCCACCAGGGCTCGATCTATGAGAACCAGTCGGACGCGTCCCGCCGCTATTTCGCCATCACCGAGGCGTCGGAGCAAGACGCCAGGACCTGAAGGTCGCGATCAGTATTCCGAGAGCAGGCGGTCGACCATGGCCTTGGCGGAGGCCCAGTCGTACGAGCGAAACATGCGGCGGTTCACGACCGGGTGGGCGGCGGAGTAGAACATCTCGTACTGGAGCTGACGTCCGCCGTATTACTCGGTGCCGATGAAGCCCCAGATCAGCTTGATGAGCTTCACCCGGTCGCGCGCGGAGGCGGCCGTCGACTGGTAGTAGCGCTCGGTATGGGCGCGGGTCTCGGGCGAGAGAAAGCTCGCCTCGGATGACGGCAGGTGCTGGAAAGCGCCGCCCGCGAGCTCTCGCCCCGTCCTGTACAGGTCCATGATGAGCCGGCGCTGGAGGCTCATCCCCGCGCAGACGTATTGCGGATGCGGCCGCGCATAGCCCTCGCTGACGAGCGGAAAGTGCTCGGCCGCCTTCACGAGCGCGTCGAAGCGCTCGCTGAAGGCCATCTGCTGCTCGTCGGTGAGGGCCTGACCGTGGAAGATCAGCACGGAGTACTCGTCGAAGGCCTGGGCGATGCGCTCGAAGGTCGCGTCGTCGAGCGGCCGGGTCAGGTCCGCCTCGGACACCTCGGCGGCGAACAGGGGATGAGCGGGCGTGACGATCAGCGGCTGGGTGGCGATGGCCATGGCGGCATCCTCCTAGACGAGGATTGTAGCGGGCGAGGGCCGGGTGACTCAAGCCGAGGCGTTGCCGGCGTCCCGCTTTCGCAGCGCCCGACTCCGCGCGCGGAGTCGGAGGCCTTCGAGAGGGCCGAGGAGCAGACGACGCACGGCCGGGGACATCGACAGACGCCCGCGGAGGTCATGCCAGACGAGCATGGGCAACATGAACAACCCCTCCGGCGGCGGTCGCCCACAAGCGCCTCTACGAGATGGGATCGGATTGCGTGGAGGCGATCAACGCCATCTCGGGCGAGCGCTGCTCGCCGCATCCGCACAACTTCACCGACCGTCTCATCCGGCCGGGCGATCAGGCGTTCTTCGACATCATCCAGTCGTTCGTGGCATTCGCATCAACGATCAATGGCGGATCTGTTTTCGAGTGGCCGGAAAGCTCGGCCGGTCCGGTCAACGTTGAGATTGTAGACTATCACTAGGAGGATCACATGGCGCGGGACGCAATTCACCCCGGCGAGCAGCTCGCCGAAGAACTAAATGCGCTCGACATGAGTGCCGCGGAGCTCGCGCGCCAACTGAAGGTGCCGACTAACCGCGTGACCGAGATCTTGAATGGCCAGCGCGCCATTACTGGCGACACCGCCCTGAGGCTCGGCCATTTCTTCGGTACCAGCCCGGAATTCTGGCTGAACCTGCAGAGCCTCTACGACCTGAGGCTGGCCGAGCAGAGGGCGGGAAAGACTATCCGGACTTTGCCCATCCTCAAGCGCCGGAAAGGCGGGCAGGAGCGCCAGCCGGCTCAGGTTTGATGGCCGTGAGGAAGACACAAAAATATGGAATCCGGAAGGAGCAAGGACGCCGGTGAGCGTCGGGCAAAACCAGGATCAAGCTTCTAGCAGGCAGCCGGCGTACCAGGCGTGTGATTGCGCACAAGTTGTGCACGATGGTGTACTTTGGTGACGCGCTGGGTCCGACTCTTAATCAGCGCGTCAAGAGATCTGAACGTCCGGTGGTATCTGCTCCCATTTTGCTCCGATGACATCCCGGAACTGCGCGAGACAAGATGAACGACGACGCATCATCAGCCAGCATGTAACTGCTCGCCGCTTCGCACTGTTCCGCCAAGATCAGAGGGTTACCGGTCATGGCCGTCTCGCGCTCATAACCCAAAGGTCGCTGGTTCAAATCCAGCCCCCGCAACCACGTAAGTGGAGGAAATCAACGGGGTCGGCCAAGGAGATCTGGCCGACCCCGTTGGGGTCTATGAAAGAACTATGAAGTTTTTGAACGGGAACTGCTGAGATGCCGCGAGAGGCAAAGCACCTGAGGTCTCACGTGCCGGCTACCCCGACCGTCTTCATGCACGGCGTCCCCGAAGAGACACGGAATGGCGCGTGCCCACAGCCCTGCGACGATGTCCGGGGTCGGTCTCGATCGCGAGATAGCGGACCCCGAACGTGTCCAGCGCCCTCCCTGCCGCGTTCGCGACTCTGCCGCAGAACACCCGTTGAGCCTTCAGCGCGACGTCGTGAGCCCGCACTCTATACTTCGTCCCCAATGTAACCGAATTTCCTCGCCACCTGGACGCGGATGAAGGCAACTCGCCGATTTTGGCGTCAGGGGCGCGGGTGCAGTCGTGTCGATGACCTGGGATCGGGCCCTGAACTGCGCGTGGCACCCGGACATGTCACGAAAGGCACCTACGTCGAGGGCCCAGCGTTCTGAACGCCGGTTTGGTCCTCATCGGCCGGAATGATCTTCTGCTTTCGGCCTTGGGGGTCGATGGCGACGAAAACACCCTTGACATCCAGGACCTCGCGTCGCTCATTTGACTCTGGGCGCCACGCCAGAACCTTGAGCTCGATGGTGAGGCTTGTGTTGCCCCAGCGGGTGACTTTGCCCCAGAAGTCGACGGAGTCGCCGGGCCGTACTTGGTGCTTGAAGTCGATTTCGGTGAAGGCTTTCGTCACCATGTACTCGTTGCGCAGGAGAGAGGAGCGGAACCTCGGGAAGCCGGCGGCTTTCGACTTTCTGGGCTTCCCGCACATCAGCGCGAAGTCACGAGAGGGGAAGTTCTTGCTGGTCCGGCAGACGATGCGGGAGCGAATGCGGGCCAAGCTGCGGGAGGTGAAAGCCCACCTACGCCGAGGCCAGCATCTGCCCATCCCAACGCAGGGGCGCTGGCTTGGGGCGGTGGTACGTGGCTACTTCGCGTACCATGCCGTTCCGACCAACGTGAAGGCGCTGCAAGCGTTTCGAACTCAGGTCGAACGGCACTGGCAGCGATCGCTTCGGCGTCGCGGCCAGCGTGACCGGACGAATTGGGCGAGGATGCGGCAGCTCTCTCGGCGCTGGCTACCCGAACCCAAGATTCAGCATCCCTGGCCTACGGTGCGCTTCGACGTTCGGACCCGAGGCAGGAGCCCAGTGCGTTAGCAGCGCACGCTGGGATCTGTGCCGGGGGCGCCGGGCAGATTCGCTGCTCGGCCAGACCCTCGAGGCGTCACGCTCGCCAGGCCCCCCCCGGGACCCGCAGCCGCATCGCTCCGCTTCCTCTCCGCCTCCTCGTTGACCACGCCGACGCCGCGGAACAGGATGGCCCGTAGTCAGCACGAGGCGCCCGGTCCCCGGGTTCTGACGCCGGGGTTCTCGGTCCAGACCTCTGACGCCGCAGCTGGCCCGCCGCCCACCGCCCCAGCGGAGGTGCGGAGGTCACGTTAATCGTTCCTATGCGCCGACGGAATCCCGCCTCGCGCGCGAAGTCGGCCATCCTGCCGGGCACCTCTCACGGCTGACCGGGGCGGGCGTAGCTGACGGCTAGACGGAGTATCAGGGGACGCGCTCGGTCGCCGCCCTCACGCTCTCCTCGCGGATCAGGGCCAGCAGCTCGCGCTTGAGCGCATTGAAGGCGGGGGAAGTGGTGACCTCGAGCGAGCGCGGGCGGGGAAGATCGACGGCGACGCGCTTCTTGATGCGGCCCGGTCGCGCGGTCATGACGGCCACGGTGTCGGCCAGGAGCAGCGCTTCCTCGATATCGTGGGTGACGAAGAGCACCGCCTGATGATGTCGCTCCCAGACCGAGAGCAACAGCTCCTGCATGAGTGAGCGGGTCTGGGCGTCGAGGCTGCCGAAGGGCTCGTCCATCAATAGGACGTCCGGCTCCATGGCGAGGACGCGGGCGATGCCGACGCGCTGCTTCATGCCGCCGGACAGCTCCGCGGGGTAGTGCGACTCGAACCCCTGCAGGCCCATCTGCTCGACGTAGCCCTGCACGGTCCGGCGGTGATCCGCGGGCCGGATGCCGCGCGCCTTGAGCCCGAACGTGATGTTGTCGAGCACGCTGTACCAAGGAAAGAGCGCCGGCTCCTGGAACACCACGGCGCGGCGCGGATCCGGGGCGAGCACGGGCGCGCCGTCGAACAGCACGCGGCCACGCGTGGGGCCATCGAAGCCCGCCACCATGTTGAGGAGGGTGGATTTGCCGCAACCGGAGGGGCCGAGAATGGTGGCGAACTCGTGGCGGTCGACCGAGAGGGTGATGCCTTCGAGCACTTCCACCCGTCGGGCGCCCTTGACGAATTCCTTGTAGACGTCAAGGAGCTGGACCATCTTGCCCGCCTGACCGCCATCGCGGGGAGCGGCTGACTCCGCGCGCGCGCGTTCGCGCCTCACGCGTGAGCTTCGAGCGCGCGCCACCGGAGACAGAGTCGCGAGATGAGCAGGATCGCGCGATCGGATGCGAGCCCCAGGAGACCCACCGAGAACATGGTCGCGACACAGATGTCCATCCGCCCAACGTAGTACGCATCCCACAGGACGTAACCGAGCCCCGACTTCACCGCGATCATCTCGGCCACAATCACCGCCGTCCAGGCGATGCCGATACCGAGCCGCAGTCCGGTGAAGATCGCGGGCAGCGCGGACCAGAAGATGACCCTCCCGAGAATGGTGACGGGACCGGCGCCCAGCATTCGCGCCGCCCGCAGCAGGAGGAGATTGGTATCGCGGACGCCGTGGGTCGTGTTCACCACGATCGGATAGAACGCGCCGAGCCCGATCAGGAACAGCGCGCTCGTGTCGTAGATGCCGAACACGGCGATCGAGAACGGTAACCAGGCGGTGATCGGGATCGGGCGCAGGAGCTGGATCGAAGGATCGACAAGGCGCGCGACGAGCCGGTTCCAGCCGATGAACAGCCCGAGCGGAATCCCGATGGCGGCGGCGATCCCGAATCCTTCGGTCACCCGCCGCGTCGAGTGCAGCACGTTGGCGACCCAGGTGCCGGAGTACGGCGACAGCGATCGGGTCGGCGCGCCGAAGATCCAGCGGTACCACGATTGCGCTACCTGCGCCGGGGACGGGATGATGCCTTCGGCCACCCACCGCGCCTGGACGGCCACCGTCCACACGGCGAGGAAGCCGAGCGGCAGCAGGATGAACCAGGGCACGCGGCGCGAGCTGACGAGGCGTTCCCAGTTCGGCGTGCGGGCGGGCGCGTCCACTGACGGGCTACTGTCCCTGGCCCAGCTCCGCGGGCGACTTCTTGGTCGCCCGACTGAGGAAATCGTAGGTGTAGTGCTGCGCGATCTCCCCCGACACGTCCCGCGCGATGACGCCGTTGTCGGAGAGGAAGCGGCTGATCCGCTTGATCGACTCGAGCGGCAGCGTCCAGTCCAGGCGCGTGATCCGGATCGACTCGGCGGCGACCGGCTCGGGGAGACCGGCCTTCTCCGCGTAGATGCTCGCCCACTTCTGCGGATTGGCCTGGGCGTACTTGAGGACATCGACGTACGCGACGACCAGCCGCTGGACGGCTTCCCGGTTCTTTTCCATGAAGCCGCGGTTGACGGCGAGCACGGAGATGAGCCCGCCCACGGTCTTGGAGTGGTTGTGGTCGATGGCTGGGTACTGGGCGTAGCCGTCGACGATACCCTGGGCGCAGAACGGCTGCCACACCACGGCCATGTCGATCTCCTTGCCCTGCAGCGCCTTGAGATAGTTGGCGCCGCCGCCCATCACGTTGACGATCTTGAGCTTGCCGTAGTCGAGCCCGTGTTCCTGCGCGGAGGCCGCGAACTTCAGCCACGAGATGGAGCCCGCTCCGACCCCGACGGTCTTCTGCGACAGCGCCTTCCACTCCTTGACGTCGTCACCCTTGCGTACGATCAGGCAATCGTTCCCCGAGCCCACGCCCGCGACCCCCACCAACGACTTCACGCCCTGGCCGAGCGCGAGCGAGACGTCCTGGGGGCCGAAAGCGGCGATGTCCAGGTCACCGGCGGCCAGCGCCGTTCGCTCATCGGCGAAGCGCTGGAACATGACCATCTCGGTCTGGACGTTGTACTTGGCGGCGTACTCCGGCAACAGCCAGAGCGGCGAGAGGGCGGGCACGTTCAGCATGCCCTGCTTGACCTTCACGGGCGCGGGCAGCGGGCTCCGGGTGGCGTCCATCTGGGCCGCCGCCGGTGCGGTCATGACGAGCAGGAGAGCGAGGGCGAGTAGCGATCTCACGCTGGGCTCCTTCCCGCGGCGGACGCCGCGCGATCAGTCACCGACACGATAGCATAGCGGCCAGCTACCGTCTCGGGCAGAGCGGGCCGAGTTCAAAAGCTGGTAACTAAAAGAACTCGCGCGATGCGAGGCGGGCGCCGTCGGCCATGCTCTTGAACTTGGCCCACACGATGTCCGGGTCCACGGCGGCCTGCCCGACCCAGGTTCCGAACCCACAATCCGTGCCCGCGATCACCTGCTCGCGGCCGACGAGGCGGGCGTAACGGCTGATTCGCTCGGCGATCAGCTCCGGGTGCTCGATGAAGTTCGTGGTCGAGTCGAGCACGCCGGGGATGATCACCTTGCCCTCCGGCAGCTTGACGCGCTCGAACACTCTCCACTCGTGGGCGTGGCGGGGATTGGACGCCTCGAAGGAGATGCCGCTCGGCCGGGCTTCGAGTGCGATGTCGATGATCTCCGCGAGCGGGACGTCGTAGTGGTGCGGCCCTTCGTAGTTGCCCCAGCAGAGGTGGATCCGCGCCCGCTCGGAGGGGACGTTGGCGAGGGCGTGGTTCAGCGCGTCGACGTGCTGGCGCGCCCTCGCGCGGAATTCGTCGAGGCTGAGGCCGGCGAACTGGATGTGGCGGCCCATCGCCAGGTCGGGGCAGTCGACCTGGAGGACGAAGCCCGCGCGGGTCACCGTCTCGTATTCCTGCCGCATGGCGTTGGCGATCGCGAAAAGGTAGGCCTCGTGGCTCGGGTAATAATCGTTGCGGAAGAACAGGGAGATGACACCCGGCGACGCGGCGGTCATGAACACCTGTTCCACGTTCGCCGCGGTCGCCGCCGCTCTCAGGTTCTCGGCGTCGGCCTGGGCCGCCCGCGGATCGCGCACGCTGATCGGGCCGTCGCAGGCCGGCGTCCTCCGCCGGGACCGGCCTGGATCGCCGAAGACGCGCTTCGCCATCTCGGGAAAGTCCACGAGGTCCTGGTACTGGAGCGGATGGCTCGCGCCGCCGAACCCGTTCAATCGGTCCTTGACGTAGGTGGCGTAGCTCGGCTTGCTCATCTCGCCGTCGTTCACGATGGCCACGCCTGCCTCGACTTGCTTGCGGACCACCTCCGCCACCGCCGAGTGAATGCGCGTGGCGAGGGCTGTCCGGTCGACCGGCACGCCCTCCTCCTTGGCGAACATCATCCGGATCAGGTCGGGCGGCCGGGGAAGACTGCCGGTGTGCGTCGTGAGGAAGCGGTCGGTGCTCCGTTGCATCATCGTCCTCCTGGCAGCCAACTACGCGCCGCGCTCGGAGATGAGCGCGGCGATCTCGTCCTCCGCGAAACCAAGCTCGGCGAGGACCTGGCGGGTGTGCTCGCCCAGGCGCGGCGCGGGCAGCCGCACGGAGCCAGGGGTGCCTTCCAGCTTCACGGGGATACCGACGGTCTTGATGGTTCCGCAGTCGGGGTGACGCATCTCGACGACCATGTGGTTGTGCGCCACTTGCGGATCGGTCGGCGCCGCCTCCATCGCATTCACCGGGCTGCAGAGGATGTCCACCGACTCGAGCGCCTCGATGACCTCCTCGGTCGTCCGTTTGCCGAGCTCCTGGCGCCATCGTCCTTGCAAGTCATCGCGGTGGACGACCTGCGCGTCGTGCGTCGCGTAGCGGGGGTCGGCCGAGAGGTCCTCGATCCCGAGGCCCCGCCAGATTTCCTGGAGCGGCTTCGCCTTGAAGGCCCCCACCATGACGACGTGCCCGTCGAGTGCCTTGAAGGTGCCCGACAGTGGGAATGCGCCCCAGTTCAGGCCCTGACCTAGATTCAGCCACGCGGAGGCTTCCTGACACTGCATTGGGCAGTGTCAAGGCGCACGCCACGCCCTCGCTCCTCGTGCCAACCGGCTGGCGAGTTAGCTATAGCTAGCCAAAAATATTTGAAATTTTTAACTATTCCGAAATTCGAAGATAGTCTTCACGCGTGCGGGGAAAGTTGCTTTGTCGGGTAGCCCAGAATGGTGATGACGCGGCCGGACTCTCTGTCGGCATACACGAAGGCGTCCCCGTCAATCCGGTACTGTCCCTGCCAGCCAATCGTGAAGGTGGTGTCGGTGTCCTCGATGTGGAC
>WNGA01002591.1_pt1 | contig 42466 bp, 44 predicted proteins | sample 5400061 | NCBI WGS metagenome assembly WNGA01 (sample SAMN13153366, study PRJNA577476) | soil metagenome | isolation source: 100 cm soil or saprolite under grassland replicate 2 | place: USA:California | collected 2016-06-15 | reverse complement strand
GCCGTGTCCTCGAGGTTCTTGAGCGTCGAGTCACGGAACACGTCGAGACGGGTTGCCGCGTCCGGGATCTGGTGCGGCACGTCGGCCCCGAGGTCGACATCTATGCGCTGCTCGCCGCCGCCGGTGTCGATGGTCGCCGTGGTCTCGTCGGACTGCTCGCGCGGCTCAGCGTCCTGCTTGCTGCTCTCGTCGGTCCGTTCGTCGTCTCGTGCCATCGTCCCGCCCCTTCCCGTGTCGGTCGGGCTCGATCCACTTCGACAGTACGGATCCATCTGCGGGAACGCCTCGGTAGCGCGTTACCTATTTCTCGCCGATCACTCCCCCTCCTCGACAACCGACGCGTACCGACGCGTAGATCCCCTCGTACGAGCGGGCCATGATCTCGCACGCGTCGCAGACCTCGCGGTCGATGACCGGATTCGCGGCCTTTGTCCGCCAGCGCTCGACGCCGCCGAGGGCGGCGACCCGGATGGCGTCGGCGCCCGCGCCCTTGTCGAGCGCGAGCTTCTCGGTCACACCGCCGGGGCCGACGATGCGTCGCACCTCGTCCTCCTCGTCGGCCGAGAGCTTCACCGCTCCGCTCATCACCATGTGCACGAGGCGAAGCTCGGCAAACTCGTGCGCGGAGGACTCGATCGCCTCGAGCTCGGCCTCGAGCCGGCTGGTCGCGTCGGGTGCGCCGCGTTCGAGCGACCGCGCGACCTCCCGGAGGGCCAGGAGCGCCGAGCGCGCCTTGAGGGCGCGGGAGCGCGGAAGGAAGTGCTCGTCGAGAAGGCGCTGGAGCGCGCGCAGACCGGATACCTCGACGAGCGCGCGCGAGACGTCGGACGCCGTGTGCGCCCGCCCGGTACGGAGCTCCTCGATGGCGAAGCGGACGCCGAACATCCCGAGGCGGTGGAGCACCTTGCGCCGCGCCTCGCTGGGGACGGCCGGTACCTCGGAGCGCGCGAACCGGTCGGCCGACAGCAGCAAGCCTTCGATCTCGGGGAAGGACAGCGCGGAGACCGCTCGCAGCGTCGCGGCTTCGTGCTCTTGCAGCGTCAATCCCGTCTCGGCCGCCAGTCCCGCGACGGCCACGGTTGTGAGGCAGAGCGCCTTCAGTCGCTTGTCGGCGCGATAGCGGACCGCGATCCGAGATGCCGACTCCAACGCGTCCAGGCGACACGCGCCCACCTCGTCGGCCCGCGACAGCACGGCGACCGTGTTCACCGGCGAAGCGTCACCAAGGGAACGGTCCATGAACGCCTCGAGAAAGTCAGTGTCGCGCCGGTGGAGATGTCGCAAGAGGTAGATGACGGCATCGGCGTCGCTCGGCCGTTCGTCCTCGACGGCGAGGAACTCGCGGGTCCGCGCCGATGTGCTGTCGTCGAGCGATGCGAGGCCGGGCGTGTCGATCAGCGTCAGGCGCCGCAGCATCGACGACGGCCATGCGACGTCCAGGCGCGCGATGTCCTCCCTGGCGAATCCGTTCAAGTCGATCTGGAGCGCGCCGTCTTCGCGCGTATGAAGCAGGTCGTGAACAGACCGGTCGCGGTCGACGGCGCGGACTTCGTATCCGAGGCCCTCGTGATACCAGGTCACGATGCGCGTGCACTCTCCGGCGTCCGTCGGGGCGAGCCGTTCCGCGACCAGCGCGTTGAGGAGGGTCGACTTGCCCGCCTTGACTTGCCCCGCGATCGCCACCCGCAAGGGGCCCGCGAGTCGTTCGCGGATCGCGGCGACATCGGCCGCGGCCGACGTCCCCTGCGCCAGGTCGGCCGCGAGGTCACACGCCGCCGCTGTGCGCTCGCCGACACCGACCGGTGCGCTCACAGGCGGCGCTCCAACTCGTCTGCCTGCCGCCGCAAGTCGTCGAGCCGTCCCAGCCGCGCCCGAAGCTGATCACCGCGTGCGTCTCGTGTCGCATGGTCTTGCTGAGCATTCGCTTGCGCCTGTTGCACGACCTCCGTGTACGTGCGGAGGAGCTCGGTGACACGCGCCCCGAAGCTGTCGCGCAGCTCGCGGTGACTCGTCCTGATGAGCTCCGACAGCTCGTCGCCGACCTGGAACTGGACTTCGTCGAGGAACTCGCGGACTGCGACCCGAGCCTGTTGTCGACGCCCCGCCACGCGCTGGCGACGTTGCTGCACGAGCTGCCCACCGCCGAAGAGGATGCCGATCCCCGCGGCGACGGGCGTCGTGAAGATCAGTGCTGCGCCGGCGGCGGGGAGGAACCGGGAGAGCAAGCTGAACGTGATGAGCGCACCGGACCCCCCGCGGATCGCCGCCCAGCCCTGGCTCGCGCCCCGACCGACCTTCGTCCCCGTCAGGCGGTCGATCGGACGCGCGTTCCAAAGCGCCCGCACGTCGGTGCGCTCGCGACCGCGACCCACATCTGGGAGCTCGAGGTGCTCGTCTTGCAGAAGCGTCGAGATCTCGGTACGGAGCTCCTCGACCCGCGAGTCGACCAACGCGAACACGCCGGCAGTCGCCTCGGCCACACGTTCCTGGAGCCGGTCGCTGAGCTTCTCCCAGCCCTTCTGCTTCTTCAGCTGCTCGACGGACTCCTCCATCTCGCGGCTGACGCCGCGGAGCTCCTCGCGGAATCGGTGCCCGACCTTGTTCGAGAGATCGTTGATCCCGTCGTTCAACAGCACCGACCAGCGAGCACCGGGGCCGCGGAGGTGCTCCAGTCGTGCCTTGGCGTCCTCGAGCGACTCGACCGCCTGGCGGAGCGAGGCGTCATCCTGGTCGAGCAGCTCCAACTCCATGCGGTGCGCTTCGGAGAGCTGATCGAGTGGCCCGCGTGCGTCGTGCAGCGCGCGGGCAGCCGCGCGGCGGCGGTTGCGGTCGATGACATCCGTCGCCAGCGCGCCGAGCAGCCGAGGAAAGCCGCTCTCGCTGTTCATCGCCGCGTCGTGACGAGTGAGCGCGGCGTCGCGCAGCACCGACGAGATGGCGTACATCGGCGCGCGAACGCCTGCCGCGCTCAGGTGTTCGCCGTCGAGCTCGGCGATCCGGCGCCACTCCGGGTACAGGTCGATCTTGGTGAGGCAGAACAGCACGGCCGGACACACGTCGACGGCGCGGCACACGAAATCGACCTCCGGGCGAGTGAGCTCGGCGGAGGCGTCACTCACGAACAGAAGCGCGTCGGCATACGGGAGGAACGCCAGCGTCGCAACGGTCGAGGCCCCGCTGAGGGCGCCGGCGCCCGGCGTGTCCACCAGGGCCAACCCTTGACGCAGCACCGGATGCGGGATGCCGACGTCGATGCGATCGATGCGGCGGACGTTGTCGGGGTTTCCTTCCTCCGACACGTACTCGGCGATGGCGTCCAGAGGGATCTCGTCGACGGTCTTGTGGCCGCCGTCGCGCCGATGCGCTACCGCCTGGGCGGGATCGCGGTAGTAGACGACGCTGATGACCGACGTCGCGATGTCGTCGTCCACGGGACAGATGGATTCGCCGAGGACGGCGTTGATCAGCGAGCTCTTGCCCTGCTTGAAGTCACCGACCACGCACACGACGGCGGGCTCGTCGAAGATGGCGGCGCTCCCGCTGCGCAGCCGGCCTGCGAGATCGGGACGACGGAGTTCGTCGAGCAACTCGGCCGCGGTTGTGAGAGTTTCGGCTGCCTCGAGGGGCGCCGATTGTTGGTCGCCCGTTCGTGTGGTCATTCGTTGAACCTGCCCGCGCGATCGTGACAGGTCTGTTCGGCCGATGTCCACGAGCGCGATCTAAGGTGGGGCGACCAACTGCCCGGCAGGGGGCGCGCCCGTGACGTATTTCCTCGGTGTCGATCTCGGCACGACGTTCTCGGCCGCGGCGCTCGCCCGCGACGGCCGCCATGAGATCTTCGTGCTCGGCACGCGAGCACCGTCCATCCCGTCCGTCGTCGTGATGCGAGAGCACGGGGAGGTGCTCGTCGGCGAGGCGGCGGAGCGACGGTCGCTGTCTGAGCCCTCCCGGACCGGTCGCGAGTTCAAGCGCCGCTTGGGTGATCCCACGCCGCTGCTGCTGGGAGGCACGCCGTATGGGGCGGAGGCGCTCATGTCATACCTGCTGCGCGCCATCGTCGAACAGGTCGTCGAGCGCGAAGGCGAGCCCCCAGTCGCGATCGTGCTCGGCCACCCCGCCAACTACGGCCCGTACAAGAAGGAGTTGCTGGTCGAGACGGCTCGGCAGGCCGACGTCGGTCAGGTCAACTTCGTGAGCGAACCGGAAGCCGCCGCCGTGTACTACGCCTCACGGGAGCGGATGGAGCCGGGTCAGGTCGTGGCCGTGTACGACTTCGGCGGCGGCACCTTCGATGCTGCGGTGCTGCGCAAGACCGAGGACGGATTCGCGCTCGTGGGCACGCCTGAAGGAATGGAACGGCTCGGCGGGATCGACTTCGACCAGGCGGTCTTCGCGCATGTGACGGGCGCGCTGGGGGGATTGGTCGAGGAGCAGGATCTCACCGAAGCCAGCGCGATGAGGGCGATGGCGCGTCTGCGCGACGACTGCCGCGCCGCCAAAGAGGCGTTGTCCACCGACACCGACGCGACTATCCCGGTCCTGCTCCCCAACGTGCAAACCGATGTGCGCATCACCCGCGACGAGTTCGAGGAGATGATCCGCCCTCGCGTCGCCGAGACGATCGCAGCGCTGAAGCGCGCCGTCCGCAGCGCCGGGATCTCGACCGACGATCTGGCCCGGATCCTGCTCGTGGGCGGGTCGTCGCGCATCCCGCTCGTCAGCCAGATGGTGCGCGACGCGACCGGGCGGCCGGTGACCCTCGACGCCGATCCCAAGTTCGCCATTCCTCTCGGCGCCGCGCTGGCCGGGGAGCAGCACGCCGCCACCGCGGTCCCGGAGACGCCGATCGCCCACGCCGAGCCACCACCTCCGGTCGCACCGGAGCCACCCGCCCCGGTGCCCGAGCCACCACCTGCGACATCCGCGCCTCCTCCGCCGAGCGCGCCGGTGACGCCATCGACGGCCGCGACCGCGACACCCTCCCCCAGCGCACCCTCAGCCCCAACGTCCGGAGGAGCAGCAGCGCCGCCGCCGAGCGGCCCATGGACGACCGTGCCGCAAGAGCCGAGGCGGCGGCGCTCTCGGTTCCCGTTCCTGCTCGCCGGCGGCATCGTCCTCGCCGTCGTCTTCGCGGTGGCGCTGATCTCCGTGTTGGTTCTCGGGGGAGGCGGAGGCGGAGGCGGAGGAGAGAAGAAACCTTCGGGTCACGCCTTGACGGCAAGCGAGGAGACGCTCCGCACCCACGTGCCGTCGGAATTCCGGAAGACATGCAAGAGCAACAAGAAAGACCCGTTTGGAGGGCAGGTCGCCGCGCTGCAATGCACTCCCAACACCCAGAACGCCGACTATGTCGAATACGTCCAGCTGGACAGTGCTGGCTCGCTCGACACCGCCTATCAAGGCGTGCTCGATTCAAGCCATGTCGCACGGGATTCTGGCAGTGACTGCACTTTGACGGGGAGCGAGGGCGCACTCACTCAGCAAACAGGGAACGGCGCCGAAGTAGGCCGCTATCTGTGTTACGTCGACAAGGGCACGGCGTTCGAGTGGTGGACCGTGAACGACCTCATGATCCTGTCGTTCGCCGTCGACTCGTCTGGCAACCTCAGGGCGCTGGATGCATGGTGGCAACAGAATGCCGGTCCCTACTAGCTCGGCGATCGCGCGCGAACCGTGCACGGTTGACGCCCATTCGCCCAGCCATCGAACGCTTGACCTCGACTCCCCGGTCAGACTCTCCGAGGGGCGGGAACGCTCTTCTCGTGAGCGGTCTCGGTCCCGAGGACCGCTGCCAGCTCACCCCGCCTTGAGATACCGAGCTTGGCGTACGCCGATCGCAGGTGGGCGTGCACGGTCCTCACGGACACGAAGAGCTGGTCTGCTATCTGCTGATCCGGTTGGCCCCGCGCGGCAAGCATCGCGACTTCACGCTCGCGCACCGTCAGATCGTCGTCGTGATCCGCGGCCGCCAATGCCGGGGTGCAAACGCCGCCGCAGCGGTCCATCCAGGCACGGGCTCGGTTCGCCGACGCCGTCGCGCTCGCCTGCTTGCCCGCCCTTCGATGCGCGGCCGCGGCGCCGGCAGCGGCTTCAGCGGCGTAGAGATAGCAGCCAATCTCAGCGAAGGCGCCAGCGGCTGCATCGAGCGCAGCCCCATCGCTGCACACCAGACCCTGCGCGTGTGCTGCCATCGCGCGCACCAGCACCCCATCGACGCTTCCAGCTAGGTCGCGCAGCCGGTCAGCCGCTTGCACGGCCTCACCGAACCGCGCCAGGTCATGGAGTGCGAACGCCTCCACTGTCCGGTGCTCTCGGCACGCCGCGTCCCTCGCCCCATCAGCGATGTGTCGTACGGCAGTCGACCGCTCCCCTCGAGCCATGCAAAGCCACGCTCGCGCACGCGTGAGTTCCAGATCCCAGCCTTTGGCGAACAACACATCCGAGTGCTCCGTGCCCTCCAGAGCGTGGTCGGCGAGGTCGAGTTCTCCGAGCAGAGCGGCGGCCATGGCCAAGCGAACGAGCACGCCTCGGAGTGAGCTGTCGTCCTGCTCACGCAGCACGAGCTCCCCTTCCTTGAGCCGCGCCAAGGCGCTTCGCGCATCTCCGCGAAATAGCGCGATCGAGCCCAAGAGGCGGCACCACAGCCCGCGCCGGTGATCGGCATGTTCGAGCGCACGCGCGTAGCCCGTGGAGGCCACGGATTCAGCCTCGTCGAGGCGACCGGCCGGCCATAGCGCGTCAGCCAAACAGGTGCGCAGCATCGTCGCGGAGGCGCCACCTTTTCGAGCGTCGGCACTCGCGATCGCTTCGCTGGCCGCTTGGATCGCAAGGTCGAAGTGCCCCGCCTCGATCGATGCGGTGACGGCTGCCAGCGTGGCAGTCGCTCGGAGGCGGTTCGACAATCCGGGATCTCGCAGGACGGCGGTCGCGTGCTCGATCCTCTGTCCGGTTGTGCCCGCGGAGATGGCCCGCATGAGGGCGCGAACGGTTTCGAGGTCGTGCCGCGCCGTGGGTTCTTCCATTCGCTGTGCCGCTCGTCGCACGGCGTCGTCGGCGTCTCCGGCACGGCCGAGTCCGCCGAGGAGCAGGTGGGCGATGCCCGCCGCGAGCGTCGCCCGCTGCACGTCGGAAGCGGCAAGATCTTCAGCGGACTTCCACGTCTGCACCGCTTCTTCGAAGCGGCCCTGACCGACGAGCGACTTTCCGAGCAGGTAGGTGGCCTCGAAATCCGGACCAGCGCTCATTGCCAGGCGCACCAGCCGTTCGGCGAGGTTGACCTCGCCGACCGCCCACGCGTGACGGGCGCCTTCGACCAGCACGTCCGGGTCCGATCGGTCCCCGCTCTCGGCCCGCCAGGTCGCCACACGCAAGGTGTTCTCCGGTCCGAGCTCGGGGTGCGCTTGGAAGGCGTCAGCCAGTCGACGACGTATCTCACTCGACTGCAACGTCGGCATGTCGGCCCGCACAACCTCACCGAACAGGGGATGCGCAAGCCCGACCTGCGTACCACCGACTTCATTGCGAGAGCGGACGATCCCCCGGCGCTCGAGGCGAGTGACGACGTGGAGAGGAAACAGCTCCGGAAGGCAAGCAACCGGCACCGGTTCGCCCACCGCGAGAACCTCGAGAGCCTCACGCTCGCGATCGTCGAGGGCCCCGACACGTGCAGCAACGAGGTCACGGAGCCGCTGGCTCGGCTCGAGCGGACCGTCCCAATGCCAGAGATCGTTATCGCAGCGCAGTGTCCCTTGCTCGAAGCCTTGCGCCACCAGCTCGCGCAGGAAGAGCACGTTGCCCTCGGTCCACCGTTCGAGCGCGTGCAACGCAGAGCCGTCCACGGCGCCTCCGAGAACGGAGGTCAGCAGCTCGCCCATTTCCGTGCGCGACAGCGGTTGCAGCTCGACACGAACCGCGAGGTCCTCCTTCCAGAGGGCGAGAATCGGATCCGGGACCGGCTGACCGCTTCGTACCGTCACCACAGCCGACGCGAGTCGCCTCGTGACGAGCTGATGGACGAGCATCGCGGAGACGCCGTCGAGGAGATGCGCATCGTCGACGCCGAGCACGAACCGACCGTCGGCACGCCGACTGAGGTACTCGATCACTGCTCGCAGCGTCGCGTCGCGACCCCCGCCGACCGCGTCCGGGGAAACGAGATGGGCCAACGCACCGAACGGGATCGGGCGGGCGGCGTGTGTCGCCACGGCCCACTCCGTGCTCCACCGCTCGCCGTTGGCTGAATCGATCAGCTCATGGGCAAGTCGCGTCTTGCCGACGCCTGCTGCACCGGCGATGACGACGCTGCCGCCCTTGGCGATGAGCTCGCGCGCATATGCGATCTCGTCGGACCGACCGACCAGCGGCCACCGATCGAGGGCCGTGGGCCCTGCGGCCGAAGCGAACCTGCCCATAAGCGACTCCCCACTGCCACGGTAGCCGTCTGCGACCGCGGCCACCCCCGGTCAGAAGCCCTCCCGGGCAAATACGCAATGGCTCTGCGCCTCCGAGACGAGGGCGTCGAACCAGACGCGGTGGCGCGGGCGCTCGACGTCGAGCCCGAGGCCGTCGGCCCGTTGCTGACCCTCGCCGAGGCGAAGCTCGCCGGCGTCATGGAAACGCGGTGAAGGCCGGCTCGAACCAAATGCGCGAAAAGAGGAAGTCGTGAACATCCGTATGCGCAACCGGCTTGTGGTAGCGCTCGTAGGTGCTGCGCTCGTCGCGCTGGCGGCATGCCAACCCGTCAAGCCACCCGCTTCCTCCTCCTGAACGAACGAGAAAGGTGAACCAATGCGGAACTTCCTCGCAGCAAGGTGGCGTCGTTACGCGCTGGCTTTCGTTGTCGTCGGCGCGAGCTTCGGTGTGATGGGGGCTCAATGCCAACCGACGAAGCCGCCACCGTCGGGCCCGTGTATTAACGGCGTCGACGAGCGGGCGTGCTTGACGATAGATCCGACCGAGGACACCTTCACCAGCAATGGCGAGTCCAAGACCTTCACCGTGAAAAACCTCGGCCCCGACCAAACGCTTCCCCTGAATGTGTCTGTGCCCAGCATCGGCTTCCTCGCCCAAAACGACACCTGTACAAACAAGGGGCTCGCGCAGGGCGACCTTTGTGCGGTAGCGGTACAGGCCACTGATATCGACAGTGCGAGAGGGAAGGTTGGCCACATTCTGGTGGGCAGCGGCAATACCCAGGTGGACCAGGAATTTGGGCAACGCGGTGTCTCAGCGCACCTGCTTGCCAGCTGATCGGCTCAGGAACGCAGTCGTGCTGTCGGAACCCCGAACCCGGGAGGCTCAGACAGCACGAAAAATAGGTAACGCGCTACCGATGCGCTCTCGCAGGCCGATCCCTACCGTCCACGGTGGATCGCCTCGCGGCTTCGCGACGAAGGGGTCCCTGAGCGAGTGAAAGGTGGACCAAATGCGCAGGTTCTGGACCTCGGGGCGGCCTCGGCCAGTCGCTCTCGCTGTCTTGGTCTTGGCTTTCGTCGCCTTCGGCGCGTCGGCCGCGTCTGCGGCGCCGCCGCCGCCACCCGTTCTGAAGCACCCTCCGCCGATCACGCCCAACTTCGCCCTGCACCCGGACCACGGACCCGTCGGCACACAGGTGACGATCCAAGGGATTTGCGGAAAGCCTCCGTCCGAGCTCCTTTACGCCGTGGGGGTGAAGGGCGCCACGGGGTTCCAGAGCATCTGGCTGCCTCCGGGGGGCTATCCGAGCCCGACCCCAACGCCTCTCGGCACCTTCCAGGTCACCTTCACGTTCCCAGCCGCCGGCAACTTTGGGACGACCGACCCCCTTGGGCCAGGCACTTATTACGTCGCGGCTGCGTGCAATTTTTCCGGCAGCCCCACCATCTTTCTGGGGCTACAACCGTTCACGGTGACCCCGTCAGACTAAGAGGGTGACCGCGCCGGTTCATGCGAGTCGCCGCCCAACTGGTCGTAGGTGATCCTGCTGTCCCCGGCGTTCTTGTCACCGCCTCTCTGACGACAACGGGTCATGACCGCATAGCTCGAACGCGCCACAACCACTACCTCCACGCTGTCGGCGCGGGATTAGCGGTCCTTCACCGGCATCCGGCAGCCACCTTGCAGACACGCCAGCGGGGACTGCAGCGCGTCAGAACTGCCGATCGGAGCTTCGGAGACGCGCACCGAACGCTCACACCGAATGTCACCCGATGAGGGCAGGTGCCGCGCCAATGCACTGCAACGCTCACGTACTCAACGCCGCCGCCGTTCCGGCTCTGTCTCTGACGCCGGGTGCTGCGTGCCCTGCTGTGTGTGTTCCGTGCGCCCGTCGTGGTGCGTGGCCTGTTGGGTGCCGGTCCTCCGGCCCTGCGTCTCCGGGTGTACCAGGAGCTTGGAGCGGACGACGGGACTCGAGCCCGCGACCCTCACCTTGGCAAGGTCATGACGTATTCCGCTGGAGGCCGGTGGAACCGCTGGAGTCGACGTCAGGGGCACTCGTTTCCCGCTGGAGACCGGTGGAACCGCTGGAAGCCGCTCCAGAGGAGTAGCAATTGGAGTACCAGGCAGCGTCGGGCTGCCGTTTCACGCTTCGCCGAAAAGATGGCCGCGACGACACGCGTCGGCGCCGATCCGGCGCGAGGCGTGGCGCTCATCTCGTAACGAGGGGGAAAGGATGAACGATAGGCACGACGTGATGGACACCACTGCAACGGGCCGCAGCCTCGCCGACGTGCGGGCCGGTCTACGGATGCCACTCGAAGAGGCAATGCTCACGCAGCGCGCCATTCGACGGCTGCTGCCAGACCCGGTCGACGACGACATTGTGCTGCGCTGCATCGAGCTGGCGCTCAGAGCGCCGACTGGTTCCAACGGTCAGAACTGGGAGTTCGTCGTTGTCAAGGACCGCTCGATCAAAGAGCGGTTCGCCCGAATGAACCGCCAAGCCGTGGGTGTATACGGCGGTATCGGCAAGCGTGTGAACCGCGGCAACGAGACAATGGAGAAGATTCTGGCCGCGGTGGACTGGCAGGCCGAACACTTCGAAGAGATCCCCGTGCTGGTGGTTGCATGCCTCCGAGGCAACCACGTGCCGTTCGTGCCGCTGCCGCCGATGGCTCAGTCGTCGTACTACGGCTCGATCTATCCGAGCGTCCAGAACTTGCTCCTCGCGGCGCGGGCCATGGGGTTAGGTGCGGCTTTGATCACCCTGCCGCTATGGAGCACAACCGCCGTGCGCCGGTTACTGCGTCTTCCGCTCTCGGTCATGCCGTGCTGCATTGTGCCGATGGGCTGGCCGCGTGGGTGCTACGGCCCTACGACGCGGAAGCCGGTCGGAGAGGTGGTGCACCTCGACCACTTTGGCAACCAGCCCTGGAGAGACGAAACCTCGGGCGGATTGCGGTGTGGTGACGAGGTGGCATAGCAGCATCAGTAGCAGAAGCCCTCCGCGCGTGCCCGACGGACCCGTCACATGGCTGGATCCAACAAGATCGTCGGGTAGGGCACGGACGCAGGCAGCTCGTACTCGCCGCCCAGTTGGTGTCGTGCGTCCCACGCGAGAAAATAGGTAACGCGCTACCGAGGCGCTTCCTCAGGTCGACCCGTAGCGTCGACGCGTGGATCGCGCCCAGGCACTCCAGGCCCTTCCCGATACGTACGCCATCGCCTTGCGTCTGCGTGACGAGGGGGTGGAACCCGACGCGGTAGCGCGGGTGCTCGACGTCGAGCCCGAAGCGGTCGGCCCGTTGCTGACTCTTGCCGAGGCGAAGCTCGCCGGGCTCATGGAAACGCCAAAGCGGATGACTGAGGGCGAAAAGGTGGAAGGGTGATCATGGGAACGAACCGCAAGGGCAGGGGCCGCCCGTGGCAGATGGTGCTGGGCAGCGGCGCTGTCGGCATGGCGATGATCGGAGCCGCTTGCGGTGGAGGCGGTGGGTCACACGCGGGTGGGGGAAGCGTCACGCAGTACTGCGCGGTGATCGAGAAGACTTATGCGGCCATCCGCCAGGCGAAGGCGGAGCTCCCGGCAGACGCCGACATTGGTGGCGAAGTCGTCGCTCAGTTCAACGAGTACTCGCGGTTCGCAGACCGGATCCGGCAAGCAGCGCCGGAACGGATCGCCGATGAAGTCGAGACGTACATGTCGTTCAACGAGAAGGCGGCGAGGGCCGGCGGAATACCAACCGGCGAACTGAACGATGACGTGGTGGGAGCCGAGAGAAGCGTCCATGACTTCGACGAAGAGAAGTGCGGCGTGACACTCGCCGAGGAGTAGTCGTGCAGGATCAGAATGCATCTCCAACCGACGACCTCGACATGACACTCACGAACGAATTCGGGTTGCGCGCGTTGAACGAGACATTCGAATTGGCGGAGTTGGGATTCGACAAGCGCAAGCGCAATCGCTGGACAGGCAGGCGCGACGGCTGGACAGGCAGAATCCTCGCTGGCCGGATCGACGGACTTCCGGTGCGGGTTTTCGACTACTACCAACCGGTGACGACGACCACAGGGGCAGATGGGTCGTACTCCCAGAGCAGCCACGACGAGAGCTACTCATGCGCGCTCGCCGAGATTCCCGCTGGCTGTCCGTATACGTGGTTCAGTCGCAGATCTCTGCTCTGGCTCGTCAACTGGGTGGTCAGGGCGTTTGGCAGGATGCCCCCAGCGGGGTCAAAGAGCTTCCAACGGACCTTTGAGTACCGATGCAAGGACGACGATTTCGTCCGCGCTCTCCTCGATCCCGCTTTGGAGTCTTGGATGATGAGCTCGAAGGACGACTTTCCGTCCGGGTCGGACATCGAGATGCGGGGCCCGTACTTGCTCATGGCCGTGCGTCGCTGGCGAGGAAAAGACGAAAGAGTCCGCGCCCTTCATCTCCTGCGCGAGTTCCACGCGCGCATTCCAACAGCCGTGTGGTCGTCTTATGCGCGCGGCTGACCGCACCGAGCCGCTGCCATCGGTCCAAAGGCAGACGCGCTGCTCTGGGACGCCACCACCCACGACCACGCGCCGTATGAACAGGCGCCGGGCCCGATTACGCCGAAGGACATCGCCGTCGGTCCCGACAGCAACCTCTGGTTCACCGATTCCGACGCGGAGCGGATCGGGCAGGTCACTCCGAGCGGCGACGTGACCCTTGTGGCTCAGCTGGGCGAAGGCATCGATTCGCCCCCGGTTACTCCGACCGGAATCGCGGCGGGACCCGACGGGAACCTGTGGTTCACCGAGTCCGACGGGAACCGGATCGGGCGGATCACGCCAGGCGGCACGATCACGGAGTTCGCTCGCGGAATCAGCGCCAAGAGCCGGCCGTTCGGGATCGCGGCGGGGCCGGACGGCAACGTATGGTTCACCGAATTCTCCGGGAACCGGATCGGGCGCGTGAACCTGTCGCTAGTGCCCACCTGAGGGTTCTGCCACGGGCGTCGCGAGCGCTGAGGTCAATTTCAGTGATCTCAAGCAGGCACGTACCTCTGGCGCCCCGTCCTCGAATGGTCAGGCCGGGCTTCTTGGAGCGGACGACGGGATTCGAACCCGCGAGCTCGTGCCGCGACGCCGAGCACGAGGCGCTGCACGCGTGCGAAGAGCTTCGCCCGTACCTGCGCCGCGAGCTGGGCTGGCCGCTGAGCGAGCTCGGCCGCATCCGGCTTCGACTGGGCGACCTCGACGGCGCCGAGGCGGCGTTCCTCGACGCCCACCACGCCGGCTGGGATCCGCAGCCTGGCCTCGCGCTCGTGCAGCTCGCGCGCGGCAGGATGGACGCAGCGGTCGCGTCGATCCGCGACGCGCTCGAGCACCCGATCAATGTGCCGTCGAAGGAGCTGCCACCCCACAGCGATCTCCGGCGCGCGCCGCTCCTCGACGCGCAGGTCGAGATCGAGATCGCCGCCGGCGACGTCGACCGCGCCCGGGCCGCCGCCGACGAGCTCGAGCGGATCGCGGCGAGGTTCGGGAGCAAAGCACTGGAAGCCAGCGCGTTGGTGGCCGTGGGGCGCGTCAGCCTCGCGGCGGGCGAGGCAGCCGACGCGGCTCGGCACCTGGAGGTCGCGGTGTGCCGGTGGCAGGGGCGCGCCGTTCGAAACCGCCCGCGCGCGTGACGAGCTCGGGCGCGCACATCGGGCGCTCGGCAACGAAGGCCGCGCTGCCATCGAGCACAGCGCGGCGCGGGCGATCCTCGAGGGCATGGGGGCCGGCGCCCACACCACTCAGTCCGAAGACGCGTCAACGGTCGACCGTTCCCATTGCGTATTCCGTCGGGACGGCGACTACTGGACGGTCGTATTCGACGGCCAGACGACCCTCGTGCGCGACCTCAAGGGGATGCGGCACCTCGCGCGGCTGCTGGCGGCCGCCGATCGCGAGTTTCATGTCCTCGATTTGGTCGCAGCGGAGCGCGGAAGCGACGCGTCCACACGGGGGGCTACGTATCCAGATCTCGCGATCGCATCGGACGGCGCCGGCGAAGTCCTCGACACCCGAGCCAAGGAAGCGTACCGGCGACGTCTCGCCGACATCGACGAGGACATCGAAGACGCCCGCGCGATGAACGACCTCGAACGCGCCGCGCAGGCCGAAGTCGAGCGCGACCTGCTCGTGCGCGAGCTGTCCCGCGCCGTTGGGCTCGGCGGTAGCGACCGTAGCTCAGCCTCGGCATCCGAGCGGGCGCGAGCGAGCGTCACTCGCGCCTTGCGGCAGGCGGTTTCGCGCATCGCAGCCCAGAACCGAAGCCTCGGCAGACATCTCGATCATGCAGTCCGCACCGGCACCTACTGCGCGTACATTCCCGACCCGCGCTCCCGGATCACGTGGACGCTCTGACATCCCCGCCATCACAGGTCATCGCGCGCGTTGATGGGCAACTTAATGGGCAGCTGGACCACTCTCGCGTCGTCGCCGGCGCTAGGAAGAGCCGAGAGCCTGTATTGCATAGTCACGCTTGGAGCGGACGACGGGATTCGAACCCGCGACCCTCACCTTGGAGCGGACGACGGGATTCGAACCCGCGACCCTCACCTTGGCAAGGTGATGCCGACTTCCGCTGGAGACCGCTCCAACCGCTGGAGTCGAGATCAGCGGCGCGCGTTCACCGCTGGAGACCGCTGGAACCGCTGGAGTCCGCTGCATTGGAGTAGCAAGGGAGTAGCAGCGCGAGGCGTGCTCACGACTTCGAGATCGCCGCGTCGAGCGCACGATCGGGCCGAGCGTGTGTGCCGACATGGGAAGCATTGAGGTAGGCAACAGCGCCCGGTCATCAGCCCCGGGGGCCTGTAGTGCTGTCCACGTGAGCCCCGCGCCATCCCTACCCTGCCCGGCGATGCAGGCACGTCAGAACTCCGAGGTCTCTCCAGCTGCCAACGCCTCAAGTTCAGCCACCGCTCGGTCGGCGGCGAGGTCGGCCTCGATCGCCGATCGGAGCCGGACCCCCGCTTCCTTGAACGAACCGTCGGACATAAGCCGCTGGATCGATGACTTGAGCTTCGGGGCGGAGGCGTTGCGTCCCACGCGCAATCCCGCGCCGTGCCACTGGATCCTCGCGGCGATGTCATCCTGATCCCGGCCCATTGGCATGCACAGGAGTGGTAAGCCATGAGCCAAGGCTCGCGACACGGTTCCCATCCCGGCGTGAGTGACAACCGCCGCCGCATGCCGGAAGACCTCCTGGTGCGGAGCAGACCGAACGACCACGACGTTCTCAGCTTTGCCGAAGCTCGCAGGATCGAGCGCCGGCCCCACGGTCACGAGCGCACGCACCGAAGACATCGATGAGAGTGCCTCGATACATCGCCGCAACGCCTGCTCCTGTTTCATGAAGGTGGTGCTCATGCTGATCACGACCAGTGGCCGCGAGTCGTCCGTCGGCCATGGCGGGGTCCACGGGTCGGCCCACGCCGGTTCCTCGAGGACCGGTCCGACGTAGCGGAGGTTCGCCGCCCGTCGGTCTGCTGGTAGATCGAACGCCTCCGAGTACAAGCAGAGGAAACGAGCCGGCTTCTTGAAATGCTCGAGCACGTGCCGCAGCGGCCGGAGCCCACAGAACCGCCGTGCATCGTTCAGGGCGGGCAGCCCCTTGTTGAACAAGTACAGGAAGCCCCGTTCGAAAATCCTGTCGCGCGTCCGTCCGCGAATGGAGCTCGCGGGGAGAAACCCAAACCCCGGGGGAGGCTTCCCCGGCTCAGGCAAGAGGTTGAGACCGTGCACCAGCACCGCCGTGGGCACGCCCGCCGCCTCGCCGGCGACGGCGATGCCGGTGCGAATCCAATCGGCCGCCAGAACGTCCGGTCGCCAGCGTTCGATCTCTTCCCTAGTGTCTTCGGCGTAGGCGCGCGCGGGTCCGAAGATCACGCGATCGCGGAAGGCGGCCAGCCTGCCGATAGGGCTCGTCGCATCAAAATCGCGAACGAAGTCGCTCTCAAGCGACCGATCCTGTTTGTGCGGCGCGTTCGTGAACGAGACGTACGAAGCTCCGATGGCCCGGACGTCCTCTTCGACGCAGGGTTCGGTGAGCACGCGTACGACGTGACCGCGAGCTACCAGGCAGCGAGCTAGCCCGAGTTGTGGCGGGACGTTGCCGCCACCCTCCCCCATCACGAAGAGGAACCTCTTGGGGTCCATCAACCCCTGTGGCTTCCCACGACAGCGGCGACCTGTTCCACGGCCGGTGCGGCTTGAGCATGGGGCCAGTCGAACACCCCCGGAGTATGAATGAATCTCATTCAGTCGTCAACAAGGGACTATCGTGCCTCGCGTGGCGTTCGCACCTGGGTTGTGGTGAGGTGGTTCAGCCGGATGCCCAGACTGAGCCGCGGGTGCTCGACCAGGCCCGCCGCCCGCGCGTCGCCAAACCGGCCGACGAGCGCCGGCGGGAAATACTCGACGCGGCCACACGGCTGTTTCGGGCGCGGGGATTCGACGGCACAACGGTCCAGGCCATCGCCGATGAGTCGAACGTCGCCGCGGGCACGATCTACCTCCACTTCACGTCAAAGGACGCGATCCTCGTCGCGCTGCAGGAGGACTACGAGGCGGGCCTGCTCGATCGGGTCGCAACCGTCGCCGCCGACCTCCTCGCCGAGGAGGACGCCTCAGGGGTACTCGTCACCTACGAACAGGTTGTCGATCGGCTAATTGACGGCATGGTCGCCTACACCCTGGCGCGCCGCGAGTTGTCGCAGGTCCTCGCGCGCCACATCGGTCGGGCCTGTGTGGTGCCCGACGGACCAATCCTCGCCGGTGGGCTCACTGACGTGATCGCTCGTCTGATCCGTGAAGGCGTTCGCCGCGGATATGTCTCCTCATCAGATCCCGCGATGACCGCCTACCTCCTCAACCTCGCAGCGACCACCGCGATGAGCTACGCGGTCGCCTTCGAGGACGACGCGATGCTCGAGCGCGTTGTCCGGCAGACCAAGGAGCTCTACATAAAGGCCTTGGTGCCCGCCAAGCCACAGCTCAAGGCGGCGTTCCGCGAGGCAGACCAAGCAGAAGAGAGTGCTGAACGGTCCGACAACGGCGGGTACGAAGCCGAGAGAGGCTCTGTGTAGCTCGTTGACTAGCCGTCCCTGCCAGGAACGCGAGGTGACGGGACGAGAAGATGAAGGCGGGCGGAATCCCCATTGCCAGCATCTCTTGTGGAGCGGACGACGGGACTCGAACCCGCGACCCTCACCTTGGCAAGGTGATGCTCTACCAACTGAGCCACGTCCGCGCGAACCGTCGAGAATAGCGCCCTCCCCTGCCGCACCCGAGGCCTGGATAGCCTGCGCCGCATGCGCATCGGGATCTTCGGCGGTGAAGTCGCGGGGCATGGCGGCATCGACGAGGTGGTGGCGTCGGCCCGTCGTGCGGCCGACGAGGGGTTCGCGTCCTACTGGATGCCGCAGATCTTCGGCCCCGACGCGCTGACGTCGCTGGCGGTGATCGGGCGCGAAGTTCCGGACATCGAGCTCGGCACCGCGGTGGTTCCCACATACCCGCGCCACCCGATGATGCTGGCGGGACAGGCACTGACCACGCAGGCCATCAGCGGCGGGCGACTGACCCTCGGCATCGGGCTCTCACACCAGGTGGTGATCGAGGCGATGTTCGGTCAGTCATTCGAGAAACCGGTCCGCCACATGCGGGAGTATCTCTCGATCCTGATGCCCCTCGTCCACGAGGGATCGGTGTCTTTCCGGGGCGAGACGATGAGCGCGAATGGAACGGTCGACGTCGCGGGTGCCACTCCCTTCCCGGTACTCGTCGCCGCGCTCGGCCCGCAGATGCTCGAGCTCGCCGGGACGGCCGCCGACGGCACCATCACTTGGATGACCGGGCCAGGAACCCTCGCGAGCCACACGGTCCCTGCCATCACGAAGGCGGCCGAGCAGGCGGGACGACCGCCGCCGCGGGTCTGCGTCGGACTCCCGGTGTGCGTGACGGACGATCCCGACGGCGCGCGCGAGCGCGCCGGGCGCGTGTTCGCGGTCTACGACTCACTTCCGTCGTACAAGGCGATGCTCGATCGGGAGGGTGCCACCGGTCCGGCCGACGTCGCCATCGTCGGCGACGAGGCCACGGTTGCCTCGGCGGTGCGTCGGCTCGCCGATAGCGGCGCTACGGAGTTCGCCGCAGTGGAATACGGCTCCGTCTCGACGGGCGACCGCGAACGCACGCGCGACCTGCTGCGTTCGCTGCTCTGAACCTGTGAGCGAGGGCCCGCGCTCGCCGCTCGAGGCGCTGGGCGCGCTCGCGTCCCAGGAGGTCGAGGTCACCGAGGCGTTGCGTCACGTCGAGGTGTACACGCTCGGCGGTCTCCTCACGCTGCTCTGGCACGGTGATCCGGAGCTGCCGCACCTCGTGATCGCGTGCGGCGGTGCGATGGGCGGGCTGCTCGGACCGGCCGAGGGCCTCTACCACGACCTCGGCGTCCGCTTCGGCGAGCAGGGCATCGGCCTCGTCCGGGTCGGGTACCGGAAGCCCAACGACCTCGGCGCGTGCGTACAGGATCTCGTTGCCGTAGCGGAGCTCGCGGCGCGACGCGGCGCGCGCCACTACGTCACGATGGGCCACTCGTTCGGCGGCGCCATCGCCGTCCGCGCCGGCATCGTCCTAGGCGACGACACCGCCGGCGTCGTGACGCTGGCGACACAGACCGCCGGGTGCGAAGAAGCCGAGCGGCTGGGCACGACGCCCGTCATCCTCTTCCACGGCGAACGCGACGAGCTGCTCCCTCCGCAGGCGAGCGAGCTCTTGCAGATGCTGACCGGCGGCGAGCTCGTCGTCTTCCCCGGCACCGGGCATCTGCTCACCGAGGTCGGGGACGAGCTGCGGGAACGGCTCGGAGCGTGGATCCCGGCCCGCTTCACCTAGGGCAGCGGCGCGCCGAGCAGGCTGCCGACGACACCGAGTGCGCCCGCAGCGAGCAGTGTCAGCACGACGCCGCGCCGGAGCACGAGGAGTGCCATCGCCGCGCCGGCGAGCACGCCGAGCTGCCACCACTCGTCGAGCGCGAGCGCGAGTGGAATCGCAACACCGATGATGGCGCCGATCGCCGCCGGGCCTGCGCCACCGAAGAACGCGCGCATCACATGGTTGTGACGGAGAGTGTCGAAGCGCTGCGCGCCGAGCAGCACGAACGAGAAGGACGGCGCGAAGGCGACGACTGCGGCGAGCAGCCCGCCATCGACCCCGTACGCCGCGTATCCGACGACGGCGACCGTCTGTGTCACGGGACCCGGGGTGACCTGACCAAGCGCGACTGCGTTGAGGAACTCCGTGTTCGTCATCCAGTGGTAGGCGTCGACGGCGTCCGCCTGCATGAGCGGGATGATCACGAAGCCGCCGCCGTACGCGAGCGCACCTACCTTGAATGCCACCCACACGAGCGCGAGCAGACCGCCAGTCACTGTCGCCGCCGCCGCTGCAAGCGGTAGCCACGCACGGTCCGCCAGGCGATCGCCGCCCGCCCGGAGCCGCCACGCCACCTCGACCGCCCCGCAACCGAGCAGCACGAGGACGAGCCAAGGCCCGACCGTCGCCGCCGCGACGGCGCCGAGCACCGCGTACACGACCCATCGCCAGTGCGAGACCGAGCGCCGCCAGCTCTCCGGTACGAGCCCGATCCCGGCGCGCACCGCCACGGCGGCCACGGCCGCGCCGGCGCCCGCCCCCGCGCCGCGCACCCAGTCCGGGGGCGAGCCGAGGAAGACGGCCGCCAGCACGAGGATCATCACGAGACCGGGAAAGATGAAGGCGGCGCCGCCGGCGAGCGCGCCGATCGGCCCTGCGACGCGCCACGCGCAGAAGATCGCCAGCTGCGTCGAGGCCGGGCCGGGCAGCAGGTTGCAGGCGGCGACCGCATCCTCGAACTCGGTGTCGGTGAGCCATGCCTTCCGGTCCACGCAGAGCTGTCGGAGCAGCGCAATGTGCGCCGGCGGTCCACCGAAGCCGGTGCAGCCGATGCGTCCCCACTGCAGGGCCACCTCACGAAGGCCGACCGATGCCGCGCCGCCTCCGTCACTCATAGCGTCGCCATCGCCGCGCATCGTGGCGCGAGCCTCGTAGCCTGACTCCATGCGCTCGTTCGACCGTGGCGCCGTGCAGCTCCACGTCCTGCACCACGCGGCTGAGCACGAGGTCCACGGCGCCTGGATCACCGAAGAGCTGGCGCGGCACGGTCATCGCATCAGTCCCGGCACCCTGTACCCCACGCTGCACCGCATGCAGGACGAAGGTCTCCTGCGTTCACACACGAAGATCGTGGACGGCAGAAGGCGACGCCTGTACACCGCGACTCCTCGGGGACGACGGGCGCTCGAGCAGGCGCGCCGCACCCTCCGCGAGCTCGCCGACGAGCTGCTCGATTGACCGTAGGGAATATCGGATTCCGATATCGGGTTTCGAGTTTACGATACACTGAGTGTTGTCCCCTGCGAAGGGAGTGCCTCATGAGCACCGTCAACGTCCGCTACATGGTCGACGACGTCGACGAGGCCATCGCCTTCTACACGAAGCACCTCGGTTTCACGCTCCTGTCGAGCGCAGCCCCCGCGTTCGCCGACGTGACTCGGGACGACCTGCGGCTTCTCCTCAGCGGACCGGCCAGCTCGGCGGGACGACCGATGCCGGATGGCCGCAAACCCGGCCCGGGCGGATGGAACCGCATCCACTTCGTCGTCGACGACATCGCCGCCGAGGTCGACCGGCTACGCGGTGCGGGGTTGCATTTCCGAAACGACATCGTCACGGGGCCGGGCGGCAAGCAGATTCTCTTCGATGACCCGTCAGGGAACCCGATCGAGCTCTTCCAGCCCGCGTCGGGTTAGTTACGTCCCGGCGAGACGAGCGACGACCGGGGCGAACGCTTCGTACTGGTCGTCGCCGAGCACGGTGTAGGAGACGCCCCATTCCTCGCGGCGCTGGGCGAGGAGGTCGCAGCACTCGTCGACGGTGCCCACGAGCGCGACACCCGACTCCAACGCGACGTCGGGTTCGAGCCCGAACCCCGGCGCGATCGCCTCGGCGAGCGCACGCCGGTCCTCGGTGATGGACGTCATGAAGTAGCGGATCTGGAGCTCGAGGTCGTCGAACCGCTCGCCGGCGCCCTCTCGGACCCATTCGATCTTCTGCTTGGTCATCGCCGCGATCGTGTCCTGCACGGCGTCGGAGCTGATCTCGCCGGCGCGCAGGTTCGGGTTGATGCCGACGATGTCGGCCTCGCGGCCGGCGAGGCGGAGCAGCTTCGGGCCACCGCCACCGACGAGGATCGGCGGACGGGGCTTCTGCGTGGGCTTCGGGATCCCGTCGTAGTCCTTGATCGTGTAGTGCCGCCCGTCGAGGGAGAAGGGTGCGTCGCCCCACGAGCCCTTCAGGATCGCGAGCGCCTCACCCAGACGCTCGATGCGCGTGCCATGCGAGTCGTATGGGAGACCGAGGGCGTCGTAGTCGGCCGTCATCCATCCGGCCCCGATGCCCGCCTCGACGCGGCCATCCGACAGCACGTCGATCGACGCGAACTCCTTGGCGACGACCGCCGGGTGCTTGTAGTCATTGCCGAGCACAAGGGTGCCGACGCGCAGCGACTCCGTGGCTTCAGCAGCCATCGCGATACCGACCATCGGCGCGTACGGAGTGTCGACGAAGTGATCAGGCATGTAGAGCGTCGAGTAGCCGAGTGCCTCGATCTTGTGCGCCTTCTCCTTCCACTCCCGCGCCGACGTCGCTCCCCCAGTCTGAACCCCGAACCGGAACCTGCGGGCATGCGCCATCACGTCCCTGCCAATCGTGCGACGGCCGGCGCGAACTGCTCCATCACGTCGACACCGACCACGACGTAGCTCGTCCCCCACCGCTCCCGGCGCGCCTGCACGTCGTCGATCATCTCCTCGAGCGTCCCCGCCAGCACGACCGGCGTCTCCAACGCCTCCTCGGGCGAAACGCCGAACGCGCCCGCCATCATCTCGGCCAGCGAGCGGCGATCGTCGGTGAAGTTCGTGAACCCGACGAACGACTGGAGCTCGAGGTCGTCGAACCGATCACCGGCGGCCGAACGCAACCGCTCGACCCTCTCGTCGGTCGCTGCGCCCGTCATCGAGCGGGCGGCGTCGTCGCTGATCGCCACGCCGCCGCGCAGGTTGGCGTTGAGCCCGACGATCGCCGCTTCCCGTGCGGCGACGGCGAGGATCTTGGGGCCGCCGCCACCGATGATGAACGGCGGGTGCGGCTGCTGCACCGGCTTGGGATGACCGTCGAGGTCGGTCACCGTGTAGTGCTTGCCATGGAAGGTGAACGGCCCGTCGGCCATCAGGCCCTTGAGGATCGTGATCGACTCGTCGAGGCGGTCGATGCGCACGCCCGGGCGGTCGAGCTCGAGGCCTGACTTCTCGTAGTCGGCGGTCATCCATCCCGCGCCCAGGCCGAGCTCGAGCCGGCCGTCCGACAGCAGGTCGAGCGTGGCCGCCTCGCGGGCGAGCACAACCGGGTGCTTGTAGTCGTTGGCGAGCACCAGCGAGCCGACGCGCAGCGTGTCCGTGACGGCGGCGGCGATGGCCATCGCCGGCATCGGCGCGAGCGGATGGTCAATGAAGTGGTCGGGCACGAACAGCGTCGAGTACCCGAGGGCCTCGGCCGTGCGGGCCTTCTCGCGGAAGTCCGACGCCGAGGCCGCGTGCGAGCACATGACCCCGAAGCGGAACTTTCGGCCGTGCGGCATCGGGCCGGAGGCTATCCGAACGCGGCGTCAGCTCCCGGTCGAGCCGAAGCCGAACGTGCTGCGTTCCGTCGACCCGAGGTCGTCGACCTCGACCCACTCGACCATCCCGACCTCGAGCAGCACGAGCTGCGCGATCCGGTCACCGCGGTGCACGTCGTAGTCGCGCGTGGAGTCCGTATTCACGAGCACGACTTTGATCTCACCCCGGTACAGGGGATCGATGAGCCCCGGCGTGTTCAGGCACGTCACGCCGTGGTTGAGCGCCAGCCCGGATCGGGGCAGGACGAACCCGGCATGACCGGACGGGATCGCGATCGCGATGCCGGTCGGCACGAGCGCGCGTCCACCGGCCGCGTCGATACGCGTGTCGAGCGCGGCGTGAAGGTCGTAGCCGGCGTCGTCGGGATGCTGCGCCGTCGGAAGTGGCAGACCGGCGTCGAGCCTCCGGATCGGGATGTGCATCGGGCGAAAGGGTACGCGGTCAGTCGCGCAGGTCCCCGACCAGCTCCGAGCGCTGCTCCTCGGTGAGCTCCACCACTGCGTCGTAGTTCGGGTGGTCGACGACGATGCGCACCGGACCCGATGCAAACGCGTCGACCTGCTCCGGCGTGAAGCGGAACTTCAGGTAGTGCACCGTCGTCGTCGTCTCGTCGCGGGTGAGGCGCTCCTCGTCCTCGGGGATGCTCGCGACCGAGGAGTCGTCCTGCAGCCAGATCGACACGGCCCGCTGGATGCCCACCAGCTTCGGGAGCCATTCGTAGAGGCGTTCCTTGTCGTCGATCTCCACGAACAGCGTTCCTGAGAGCTCGTTCGCATCGGGGATGAGCTGGTTGTACGTGTCGACCTCTCCCCGGATCTGGTCGTCCGTGAGCATGCGCTCAATGCGCGCCATCTCCTGGATCTGGAACCGCATCGTGTCGGTGTTCTCGAACGTGATCGTCAGGAGGTCGCCGAGCTGGACGCGGCGGCGCTTCTTCATCGCGACGATGTGACGTCGGAACTCGTCGCGTTCGCGTTCGTATTCGCGGAGGTCTTTGATGTCTTCGAGCGTGAGCTTCTGCATCGTCATGCCGGAGGCCAAGCCGGCGGCCCCGGGATCCGGGGCCGCCGGCGCAAGACGTGGGGGCGACCTCAGGCCGCGGCGGCGTCGACCTGCTCGAGGCCCTGGGTGAAGCGACCCGCGTGGCTCTTCTCCGCGCGGGCAAGGGTCTCGAGCCACTCGCCGATCTCGTCAAAGCCCTCGTCGCGGGCGGTGCGGGCGAAGCCCGGGTACATCTCCGTGTACTCGTACGTCTCGCCCTCGATCGCCGACTTGAGGTTGTCGGTGGTCGGACCGACGTCGACGCCCGTGACCGGGTCACCGACCTCGGCGAGGAAGTCGAAGTGCCCGAAGGCGTGGCCGGTCTCACCCTCGGCCACTGAACGGAAGAGCGCGGCGATGTCCGGGTACCCCTCGACGTCCGCCTTCTGGGCGAAGTAGAGGTAGCGCCGGTTCGCCTGGCTCTCCCCGGCGAAGGCCGTCTTGAGGTTGTCGTGGGTCGTGGTGTCCTTCAGCTTGGGCATCGTGCTCCTTCGTGTGTTCGTCGATCGTGCAGGGGATCGTTCAGGGGATCGTTCAGGGGGCGGACGGGACCTGCGCGGCGCACTCGTCGCACAGCCCCCGGAAGTTGACCTCGACCCCCGACACCGAGAACCCGCGCCGGTAGCGCGGGGGCAGCCGGAGACCGGGGAAGTCGAACGGGACGTCGCGCACCTTGCCGCACCGGCTGCAGATCAGGTGGTGGTGGGCGTGCTCGACGTTGGGGTCGACGCGAAAGCTGCCCGTCCCGAGGTCGAGGACGACCACCTCGCCCATCGCCGCGAGGTCATTGACCGTCTGGTACACGGTCTTCAGCGAGATCATCGGCATCTCGGCACGGGCGGCGTCGTAGAGCGACTCCACCGTCGGGTGGCGGTCGTCCCCGTGCAGCAGACGGAAGATCGCCTGGCGCTGCGGAGTCACCCGCAGGCCCTGCTGCCGGAACCGGTCGGTGAGCTGGTCGGCCGTCTTCATGACACGCCGAGGTTATCAACAATCGTTGTCAGCTGCCAACTCGAGACTCCATTAGGGCACGAAGCGTCGAGATCGCCGTCTGGGCGCCCGCCGTCAGCTCCGCCCAGCTGACATGGACGATGTGCCAGTCACGGCCGGTGACCCGGTTGCGCCGATCCAGGTCAGCCTCCCGGCGGCGTCGTCCGGAGTGCCAGCGCTCCGAGTCGAACTCGATCGCGATCTTCAGATCCGGATAGGCGAGGTCCACGCGGGCGACCAATCGGCCGCGATCGCGGATCTCGTACTGGGTGACTGGTCGGGGAAGGCCGGCCCGCACCAGCAAGCAACGCAGCCGCACCTCCGGGGCACTGCCGGAGGGAGGCCGACCGCGCCCATCCTCGACCAGCTCGCGAAGTCCGCCGCAACCACGACGCCCGTGGCTGTCGAGCTCGCGCAGACGATGCCGGATGCGCGCGCGATTGGTGAGGCCGCGGCGCAACGCGTCCTCCAGCGCGAGCTCGAGGGCGTCGCGGTCGAGGACGCCGGCGAGGTCGATAAGCGTGCGCGTCACGCTCGTCACGGGAATCGCATCGACGACTCGGCGATCGATCAGTGGAATCGGGGATCCACGATGTGCGAGGACGACGCCTGACCGCAGACGCTTCGGCGCGGTCACCTCCAGGCGGCTGGCCTTCACGCCATCGAGATCCCAGAGCACGCCCGCTGCCCTGTGCGACAGCAACGCCGCGTCGCCCGCCCAGAGCGTGGCAGCCATCATCCCTTGCCGACCGGTCGCGGGTGCGCCACCGATCCGGTAGACGCGCGGCAGCACGCGAACCCAGCGTCCCGCGTCGACACGGCGTGATATCGCGGACCGTGACATGCCGGCGTCGATTGCTTGCGCTTGCGACACGACGCCGTGCTGTCGCGTCGCGATGCGCGCAACACCTGCGTCGGCGCCTTCCGTGTCACATGCGTCTCGGTCTCCGCAACTCACGCGCCACAGAATGCCGAGAGGGTGCGACAGCTATCGGCGGACGGCTCCCTCCCCCAGCTGCTGGCGGAGGGCGGTCTCGAACTCGGCGACCGCCTTTCCGGCGTGCTGCTCGCGCAGCGACGTGAGCTGCGGGTAGCCGGCGTCGCGCTCGGCGTCCCACTCGTCGGCGAAGCGGCCCGACGTGATGTCCTCGACGAGGCGTCGCATCGTCGTCGCGATGTCGAGGTCGTCGTACGCACCGCGCCGCGTGAGCTGACCGTACTGGCTCGTCGGTGAGTGGAACCCGAACTGCGCCGCGTACCCGGACTCACGTACGAGGCGCATCGTCCGCTCCACCTCCCCCGACAGCACGAGCTCGGTGAGGACCGCCTCGAGCGGGATCCCCTGCTCCAGCATCACCTGCACGAACGTGGTGTGGACCGCCGTGAGCGCGGGCGACAGCGCCTGCTCGACGCCGAGGTCGAGCACCGCCTCCTGTCGAGGGGTCAGCTCGACCGCGCCTTGGCGGAGCCCGCCGACGGCCTTCGCGACGGCGAGTGTGCGTTCCCATGCCCGACCCGTCGCGTCGCGGTACACGCCGACGGCGGTGATGAAGCCGATGCCCTCCTGGTAGCACTCGCGCACCTCAGGTCCGAGCATGCGCGGGGCCACCATGGCGACGTCGCCGAGAGGATCGAAGCGGTCGAACGCGAGCGTGTACCCGCTGGCGACGATCGTGAGACCGTCGTCCGGCCGCCGGAGCGGGAGCGACGGGATCACGTCGTCGGGAACGAGCACGCACACGATGTCGGCGTCGCCGGCGTCGGCGAGCTCACCGGCCTCGAAGCCATCGGCGACGGCCTGGTCACGCGACGCGTCGGCGCGCACGCACACCGAGACGTCGAGACCCGAGTCGCGCAGGTTCAGCGCCCAGGACCGGCCCTGGTTGCCGTATCCGACGACGGCCACGGTCGCACCTGCGAGCGTGGCCACGTCGGCGGCGTCATCGTGGAAGATCGTCGTCACTTTGGCGGCTGGTACTTGATCGAGCTCGCCTTCTTCATCGCGTCCTGCGCCTCGGCGATGGTGAGCAACGGCGTCGTCTTGAATGCCTTGAACGCTCCTCCCGCGGTCGAGGCGACGGAAAACGAAGCCGCCGTGACGTTGTCGGGGAACTCGGCAATGGCGACGAGGTCGTACTCACCGAACGACAGGTACCCGGCGTCGATCGTGCCCCCGAGGCCCTCGATGAGCGGACGGACGGCCGCGATTCGGTCCTGTGGATTCTTGATCATCGCCGCCCACGCCTCAGGTGTGTACGCGAGCTGGATCAGGTAGTTCGGCACGGTGACTCCTTCGCTGGTTTCTGGCTTGGATTCTTCACCGTCCTTGCTGCGCGAGCCAGGCCTCCCGGAGCTTCGGCTTCCGCACCTTTCCGTTCGGGTCCCGCGGGAGCTCGTCGACGAACTCGACCACACGCGGCCGCTTGTAGTCGGCCAGCTTCTCGCGGCACCACGTGACGACGCCGTCGTCGTCCAGCGAGGAGCCGCCGCGCCGTTGCACGACGGCGTAGAGGATCTCGCCCCAGCGGTCGTCCGGCACGCCCAGCACCGCGCAGTCGACGACCTCTGGATGCTGGTGGAGCGCTTCCTCGATCTCGCGCGGGTAGATGTTGACCCCGCCTGAGATCACCATGTCGCTCTTGCGGTCGGTGAGGTACAAGTACCCGTCCTCGTCGAGGTAGCCGGCGTCGCCGACGGTGAACCACTCCCCCCGGTGCGACGACGCCGTCTTGTCCGGATCGTTGTGGTACTCGAAGCTCGACGCCGCCGGCTTGGCGTAGATGGTCCCGACCTCGCCCGCCGGCAACGGGTTGCCGTCGTCGTCGAGGATCGCGAACTCGTTGCCGGGGAACGGCTTGCCGACGCTCCCGGGATGTTCGAGCCACTCCTGCGGGCTGATCACGGTGCCGCCGCCCTCGGACGCGCCGAAGTACTCCCAAACCTTGTCGGCGCCGACGAAGTCCATGAACGCGCGCTTGAGCGGCACGGGGCACGGCGCCGCCGCGTGCACGACGATCTTGAGCGACGACAGGTCGTAGGCGTTGCGGACATCCGCGGGCAGCTCGAGGATCCGGGTGAAGTTGGCCGGGACCATGTGGGTGTTCGTGACGCGCCAGCGCTCGATCAGCTCGAGTGCACCGCGCGCGTCCCACTTCGGCATGATCACCACCGATCCGCCGAAAGCGAGGTGCATCTGGGCCCAGAACAGCGGACCCATGTGGTACGAGGGACCGACCAGGAGATGCACGTCGTCGGGGCCAAACCCCCACCGCTCACCCGACGCCGCGACACCGACGGCGCGACGGCGGAAGTCGTCCTCGCCGATCGCCACGCCCTTGGGACGGCCGGTCGTGCCCGAGGTGTACGCCATGATCGTGGGCCAGCCATCCCCGACGACCTCGGCCGGGTCGACCTCGCGCTGCTCGGGCGCGCTCGCCAGCGCGGCCTCGTAGCTGCCGCCGGGGCCGACGACGAGACGCGGCACGCCGTTCACGCCGTCGAGCGCGGGCTGGAGGTCCTCGGCCACGACGACCGCGGCCGCCTCCGAGTTGTCGACGATCCAGCCCGCCTCGTCCGCCTTGAAGTGGATGTTCACGGGCACGACGACGGCGCCGAGCCGCCCGGCGCCGTGCACCGCCTCGAAGAACTCGAACGAGTTCGGGACCATCACCGCCACCCGGTCGCCCCGACCCACGCCGAGGCTGGCGAGTGCGTGCGCCACCCGCCTCGCCCGGTCGTCGAGCTCGCCGTATGTGCACACCTCGTCGCCCTGGCGCAGCGCGATGTGGTCGGGTCGGGCTCGGGCGTGAGCGAGCAGGCCCGCATCTTCTACGGCTGTGTCGTGGTTGCCGGTCTGTGACATGTCCGTCATCATGCCGCGTGACCACCGAGGGGAGAGAAGGCATGGGGGACGACGCCAAGATCCCGCTGGGCGACATCGGGAGCAAGCTCCTGTTCGAGGACGACGAGATCCGCATCTGGGAGCTGCGCCTCGCGCCTGGTGAGGAGTCATCCCCGCACCGTCACACCTGCGACTACGTGATCGTCGACGTGGCCGGCGACAAGATCGCCGCCAAGTCCGTGCCCGGCTATCCGAGCGAGTACGGCGACTACATCGAGGCCGCGGTCAAGCGAGGCCAAGCGACGTTCCTGAAGCAGGGAAGCGTCGAGAAGGCCGTCAACGTCGGCGAGAAGCCGTACCGGAACGTGCTCGTGGAGTTCAAGGCCACCGCACGCGCCTGATGGCGCTGCTCGTCGGCAACGCGCTGCGCCATGCGGCGCGGTACACACCTGGCCGGCTCGCGGCGACGCTCGGGCACGACGAGGTCACGTTCGGCGCCCTCGACGACCAAGCCAACCGGATCGCCCACACGCTGGCAGGGATGGGCGTCGTCCACGGCGATCGCGTCGCCTGGTGGGGCGACACGTCGCTCGAGGCGCTGCCGATCTTCTTCGCCCTGGCGAACCTGGGCGCGGTGTTCGCGCCGGTGAACGCGCGGCTCGGCCCGGACGAGGCGGCCGAGGTCGTCGGGTACGCGCGGCCTCGGCTCCTCGTCGTCGACGACGCCCACGCCGAGCTCGTCCAGGAAATCGACACTCCGATGGCGACGCACGCCCACCTCGCCGACGCGGCGACACACGCGAGCGCCGCGGCCGTCCAGTCCCCGGCGCTGGGCGAACGCGACCCACACGTCATCTTCTTCACCAGCGGCAGCACGGGACGGTCGAAGGGCGTGGTGCTGTCGCACCGGGCGAGCTGCCTTCGGAGCTTCCCGCCCCTCGGCGCCGACAGCGACGGCGGCACCGTGTGCATGTTCCCGCTGTTCCATATGGCGGGCTGGTCACTCGCGCTCGGGTGCTGGCAGTCGCGCCGGCCGATCCACTTCGTGCGCGCACCGGACGCCGAGACGCTGCTACACACCGCCGAACGCCGGCGTGCCACCCGCGTCTACTTGATCCCGGCGGTGTGGGCACGCGTCCTCGACCACGGGATCAAGCGCTACGACCTGTCGTCGCTGGCGGAGGCCGACACCGGGACATCGGCGACGCCACCCGAGCTCACCGCCGCGATCCGGGACGCTCTCCCTCAGACCGTCACGCGCGTCTTCTACGGGTCGACCGAGGCGGGCCCCTGCACGGTGCTCGCCCACGTCGACCTGGCGCGCAAGCCCGGGAGCGTCGGTCTTCCCCAGCCGGGCGTCGACGTGCGGCTGGAGGACGGCGAGGTCTGCATCCACAGCGAGCTGCTCATGGACGGCTACTTCGACCAGCCCGACGCGACCGCCACGGCGTTGCGCGACGGCTGGTACCACACGGGCGACCTCGGGTCCATGGACGACGAGGGGTACTTGTCGATCGTCGGCCGGGCGCGCGACGTGATCCGCACCGGGGGCGAGACGGTGGCGCCAGGCGAGGTCGAGGCGGCGCTCGTGACGCACCCAGGGGTCCGCGAGGTCGCGGTCGTCGGCCTGCCCGACGCGAAGTGGGGCGAGATCGTCTGCGCGGTCGTGGTGCCCGAGTCGGGGGCGAAGGACGCGCTCGACCTCGGCGAGCTGCGCGCCCACAGCGCCGGCGCGCTCGCCGGCTTCAAGCAGCCGCGCCGTCTCGAGATCGTGGACGAGCTCCCCCGCACACCGGCCACGGGCCAGGTGCAGCGCCCCCTGCTCGTCGAGCGGATCGGCAGCGGCCGCTAATCCGTTCTCGGCAGCAGCAGGGTCGTAGAGCGACGTTCTCGCTGCCGAGAACCTGGGCTCAGGAGTGCCCGGGAGACTCGGCGCGGAGCCGGTCGCGCAGTGCGAACTTCTGGACCTTGCCCGACGGCGTGCGCGGGAACTCCTCGATCGTCCGCACCTCCTCAGGCCACTTCTGGCGCGCCAAGCCCGCGCTCTCGAGGTGGCTCCGGACCGCGTCGAGCGTCGGCGCGTCCTGGCCCTGCAGAGGCCGGACGAACGCGCACGCGTGCTCCCCGAGCCGGGAGTCGGGCGCGGACACCACGGCCACCTCGGCCACACCGGGCAGGCGCAGCACGAGCTCCTCGACCTCGAGTGCCGAGATGTTCTCGCCGCCGCGGATGATGATGTCCTTCTTGCGGTCGACGATGGACAGGTACCCGTCGTCATCGAGCACGCCGACGTCGCCGGTCGCATACCACCCGTCGGCGTCGAAACACTCGTTCGTCAGCACCGGGTCGGTGTAGCCGGGGAAGCAGTCCGGCCCGCGGCTGTGGATCTCGCCCGGCACACCGGCGCCGACCTCCTTGCCGTCGTCGTCCAGGAGCCGGAGCTCGACGCCGGGTAGCGGATGGCCGTCGGTGTACAGGCGCTTGTCGCGCGGCTCCGAATGTCGTGATCCGGTGATCGACGGGTGCTCGGTCGAGCCGTACATGCGCACGATCGAGATATCCATGGCATCGGCGCGGTCGCTGACGGCCGCGGGCACCGCCGACCCGCCCAGCCCGACGTGTCGCATCAGGCGGCGGTGCGCGTCGGTGAAGTCGGGATGATCGAGCAGGCTCGTGAGGAAGAACGTCGCGCCGGCGCCGCTGTACACGTTGTCTTCGAGCATCGCGGCAAGCACGGTGGCCGGGTCCCACACGTCGATGAGGTGGATCGGCTCGCGCCGGAAGACGGGAATGAGGAGTGCCGCGAGCATGCCGATTCCGTGGCCGACGGGTGCGCCGGTGAGCGCGGGCACACCTCCGCCGCTCTGCATGGCACCGAGCTGGCGGATCTCGAAGCCGATCGTGCGGTGCGCGTGCACCACGCCCTTCGGGTCGGCGGTGGTTCCCGACGTGTACGCGACAAGCGCCGGTGCGGAGGGGTCGACGCGCGCGGGCGCCTCGATCGCATCGGCGTCGGCCAGGGCCGAGAAAGGCATGAGCTCGTTGGGGAGGGCGTGGTCGGTGACGACCGCGACCATTTCGAGGCCCGGGAGATCGGGCCGCATGGTGTCGAGATTCGCCAAGTAGTCGAGGTGCCCGAAGCGGTCGGCGGTGACGAAGACGCGCGCGCCGGACTGCCGGAGGATGAAACCGACCTCTTTCGGACCGTAGAAATGCACGATCGGCACCGGGACCGCGCCGAGGAACGCCGTGGCCCAGAACGTGGCCGCCGCTTCCACCCAGTTCGGCAGCTGGAACGCGACGAGGTCGCCGGGAGCGACGCCGTGGGCGCGCAGGCCACCAGCGACGCGGCGCGCGAGATCGGCGACGTCGCCGAACGTTCCCGAGTACGGACGCGTGCGCGACCGGACCTTGCACGTGAGGTCGGCGCCATCGGCCAGGCCGGCGGCGAGGATCTGGCCCAGCGTGTCGCCGTTCCACGAGCCGTCGTCGACGTAGCGCCGCACCAGGTCCGCGGGCGGCGTGCGCAACTGCCAGTCGGGCATCGTCTCTCTCGTCTCTCCGGTGGCCGAGCGACGGTACCTGGGCCGGGACTTTCCCCGCCCGCCAGCGTGGAATAGCATTCCCGTTATGCAGAACGTCGTTCCGACCGCGCCTTCTTCGGACCGGCCGGTGGCGGATCGCGTGGCGTCGCGGACGCTCGCCGGACGTTCCGAGACGTATGCAGACGAGGTCCGTCGGCTGATCGAGGCCGGGTACGCGGTGATGCGTCGCACCGGCACGCTCGAGCCGCGGGTCACCGACATCGTGCGCGCGGCTGGGCTCTCGAACCAGACGTTCTACCGGCACTTCCGGGGCAAGGACGAGTTGCTCGTCGCCATCCTCGACGACGGTCAGCGCCAGCTCGTCGACTACTTGCAACATCGCATGACCGGCGCCACGAAGCCCGAGGCGCGTGTGCGCGCGTGGGTCGACGGCGTGATGGAGCAGGCCCGCAACACGTCCGCCGCCGACAACACCCGGCCGTTCGCGATCAACAGCGCCCGACTCGCCGACCGGTTCCCCGAGGAGGTGGCACGGTCGCGCGAGATGGTCGTCCGCCCGCTACGCGAGGCGGTCGCCGAGGCCGGCGGCGACTCCCAGCGCGACGCCGACGCGATCTATCACCTCGTCATCGGGTGCATGAACGACGCGCTGGTCACCCGCCGCCGTCCGTCACCGGAGGACGTCGAGCACCTGGAGCAGTTCGTGGTGGGAGCACTCCGTGGAGCGTGAGGTCCTCATCACCGGGATGGGCGGACAAGGAGTGCAGCTGGCCGCGCAGGTGATCGCCCGAGCCGCGACCCTCGAGGGTCGCCACGTGATGCTGTTCGGCGTCTACGGGGGCGCGATGCGCGGCATGAACACCGACGGCACCGTGGTCGTCGGCGACGCCCCGCTCCAAGCTCCCCCGCTCGTCTCGCACACCTGGTCGGCGATCGCCATGCACGACAAGTTCTGGGCGCCCGTCGCGCCGAAGGTGCGCCCGGGCGGCGTCGTGCTCGTCAACGAGGCGACCTTCGAGACACCGCTCGACGAGGACCGCTACCGCGTCTTCCGCGTCCGCGCCACCAACATCGCGGCCGAGCTCGGCAACGAGCTGGGTGGGTCGATGGTCATGGTGGGCGCGTACGTGGGCGTCACCGGACTCGTCACGCTCAACTCGGCGGTCGAGGCGATGCAGCAATCGATCCCGCCGTATCGCACGCAGCACATCGCGGCGAACGAGAATGCGATCCGAGCCGGCTGCGACGCTGTCGACCCGCTCGCGTTCCCGGCGTGGGAGCAGGAGGCGGCGCGCGCATGACGGGCGACGAAATGACGATCAAGAGTCGGGGAACGGTCACGATCGACGTCGACACGTGCAAGGGCTGCGAGCTGTGCATCACGGCATGCCCGCCCCGGGTGCTGTCGATGTCGACGGACGTCAACCACATCGGCTTCCGCTTCCCCGAGCTGCACCCCGGCTGCACGGGCTGCGCGGCGTGCCTCATGGTGTGCCCCGACTTCTGCTTCGGGGTGTTCCGGTACGACGAGCCGGTCATCACCGAGGTCGGCGGGCCCGAGGCGGCGGCGACATGACCAGCACCGTCACCGCCGAGCGGCGCCTCATGGAGGGCTCCGAGGCGATCGCCGAGGCGGCCATCGCGGCCGGCTGTCGCTTCTTCGCCGGATACCCGATGACCCCGTTCACCGAGCTCCTCGAGTACCTCGCCAAGAAGCTTCCCGAGGCAGGCGGGGTGTGCATCAACGCCGAGAGCGAGCTCGAGGCCGTCGGCATGGCGTGGGGCGCGCTCGCCGCGGGCGCCCGAGCCGCCACTGGCTCGACCGGTCAGGGGTTGTCTCTCATGCAGGAGTCGTTCAGCGAGATCACCCTGGCGGAGCTGCCGCTCGTCGTGTTCAACATGGCGCGCGGGCAGCAGGACTACTTCCAGGCGACGCGCGGCGGCGGCCACGGGGACTACCGGCACCTCGTGCTCGCACCACTCGACATCGCCGAGGCGGTCGAGCTCACCCAGCTCGCGTTCCACCTCGCGGACAAGTGGCGCAACCCCGTTCTCGTCTACGGCGACTACCTGCTCGCGCACACCTACGAGGCGGTGTCGGTCAAGCCGATCGTGTTCCCGACGCTGCCGGCGAAGGACTGGGCCGTCGACGGATCGCTCGGCGGCAGCGGCGACTCACGCCTCGTCACCCCGCTCGGGCTCGCGAAGCACGGCCACGAGGCGCCCGGCATCGAGCGGCACCTGCGTCGGGTCAGCGCCAAGCTCGCCGACATGGAACGGGAGGAGCAGCGAGTCGAGACCGCGTTCTGCGACGACGCCGAGACGGTGGTCGTCTCGTTCGGGACGCCGGCGAAGTTCGTCCGCTACGTCGTCGCGCAGCTGCGGGCCGAGGGCGAGCGGATCGGTTACGTGCGGCCGATCAGCCTGTGGCCGTACCCGTACGAGTCCGTGACCGAGGCGACCTCGGGCGCGCGAGTCGTGGGCGTGTTCGAGCTGTGCGCCGGTCAGATGATCGACGACGTACGCCTCGCCGTGCTCGGGCGGGCGCCCGTCGTGGGGATCGGCGGCATCTCGACCGACGGTTCCGGGTTCGGCGTCGGACCGCTGCTCGACGCCGAGATCATCCGCGACCGCGTCCTCGCCCTCCACCGGGGCGGTCCCGACGCCGAGCTCCCGCCGCTGCCCGTGAACGAACGCGGCTGAAAGGGAGGATTTGCGATGTCCGACGATCCCGCCCGACCCGCCGGCCCGGTGCTCGACACGACCACGACGCCCGACCACGCGCGGAAGGTCGCCGACCTCAAGCCCGACCTCCTCCTCGCCCAGGAGCACAACATGTGCCCGGGATGCGGCGAGCCGCTCGCGCTGCGCGTCTACCTCGAGGCGCTCCAAGAGCTCGAGGTCGCGCAGCGGTCGGTGATGGTCGCCGGCATCGGCTGCTACACGGCGTTCACGAGCACCGTCGACGTCGACCTCGTGCAGGCGCTGCACGGGCGCGCGCCGTCGGTCGCCACGGGTGTCAAGCGCATGCGGCCGGACTCGGTCGTGTTCACGCTCCAAGGTGACGGCGACATGGTCAACGAGGGGCTGCAGGAGGTGCTGCACACGGCGGCGCGGGGCGAGAAGGTCACGTGCATCCTCCTCAACAACGGCGTGTTCGGCGAGACCGGCGGACACATGACCGCGACGAGCGTGCTCGGGCAGCGCACGAAGAACTCCCTCGACGGCAGGGACGCCGAATACCACGGGTACCCGATCCTGATCGGCGACCTCATCGCCCAGCTGCAGGGAGCCGTGTACGTGGCGCGGGGATCGGTGCACAACGCGGGTGCAGTGGCGCGCACCAAGAAGATGTTCCGCCGCGCGTTCGAGTCACAGCTGCGTGATGAAGGGTTCTCGTTCGTCGAGGTGCTCACGATGTGCCCGACGGGTTGGTTCATCCCGACGGGCGAGGGGCCCGACTACATGAACGAGACGCTGGGCGAGGTGCACATCATGGGCGAGCTCAAGAGCGGCGGCGTCGTGAAGACCACCGACGAGCTCCACGCGGAGAACGTCCGTCGCCAGCGCGAGGTCGAGTCCGCACTCGAGCGCGGCGGCCTCGACCGCTAGGGCGCGGCGGCCTCGACCGCTAGGGCGCGGCGGCGGCTTTGCCCACCGCCGGAGCATGCGACGGCGACCGGTTAAGCACGCGCAACGCCGCTGCGCCGCAGCACGGACTCGGCGTAGGCGCGCGTCCGGAAGCGGAGGATCGGGTCGTCCGACAGCTCGATGCCGTCGGTGACCCGCGTCGGATCGAACACGAGCACGTCGCCGCCTTGGTCGCGGTCGTGCGCGAGCCCGGTGAGCTCGAGCCGGCCCAACGTGACCCACGGGCGCTCGTCGGGGAACGGGATACTCGGGTCGTCGACCGGATCGCCGTCCTCGGCGACCTGGACCGTCAGCGTGAACGCCGCCGTGTCTGTCGCGAACCGCGTGGCGAGGTCCTCCTGGAGATAGTTGGGGCCGCGAGCCTCGGCGTCCTCCGGTGACAGCGTCGCTTCACCGTCGTCGGGCACCCAGCGGTAGCGGACGAACCTGCTGCCGCCGGCGTCGTCGACGAGTCGGTAGGCGTGCAACGAGTTGTACGCGCAGCGCAGGTAGCTCTCGGGCGGCGTCGCCCCGAGGACGGCCGCACCGGCGGTTAGCGCCTCGGGGTGCTTCTCGAGGAAGGCGCCGATCGCGTCCGGGTCGGGCTCGCCGGTCGCGGGATCAGGAACGCGAGCGCGGCAGAAGTCGAAGAAGCCGTCGACCGTCGCGACGAAGAACGCCGGGAGCGTGATGCCGACGATATCGGTGGTGGTTCCATCCGCCAGGTAGAACTTCGTCGCCATCCCGCGGCCCTCGCGGGGCTCGAAGTCGGGGGCGGCGGGATCGCCGCTGCCGTTGGAGAAGCGGACGTGGGCGCGCACGGGACCGTTCCGGAAGTGCGCGGCACGAGTCAGGTTGGCGGCATCCGCCGTCGGGTTGAACGTCGCGGCACACAGCGTGCCCTTCGCGTGGGCAGCACGGGACCCGGGGTGCCGGCCGCTGATGGCTTCGATCGCGTCGACGGCTTGTCGTGCGAGGTCGTCAGGGCTCATCGCCACTCCCCGTTTACGATGACGCACCATGGACTTTACGTATCCGGCGGAGGCCGAGGCGTTCCGCAAGGAGTTCCGAGCGTGGCTCGAGGAGCACCTCGACGACGACCTCCGTGAGCTGGGACAGCACCCGGTCGGTGACGATCCGCACCGGATCGAGCGCATCCAGGCGTGGAACCGCACGTTGGCAGATGCCCGGTACGCGGCGATCGCGTGGCCGCCCGAGTACGGCGGGCGGGGCGCGTCGCTCATGGAGCAGGTGGTCTACGCGGAGGAGATGCACCGTGCCGGCGCGCCCGGAACCGTGAACATCATCGGGCTCTCGAACATCGCGCCGGCGATCATGCACCACGGCACCGAGGATCAGAAGCGCGTGCTGCTCCCGCGCATGCTGCGCGGCGACGACATCTGGTGTCAGGGTTTCTCCGAGCCGGACGCGGGGTCTGACCTGGCGTCGCTGAGGACGACGGCCGTCGTCGATGGTGACGACTTCGTCGTCAACGGGCAGAAGACCTGGAACACGCTCGGCGCGTTCGCGAACCGCTGCGAGCTCCTCGTGCGGACCGATCCCGAATTGCCGAAGCACAAGGGCATCTCGTGCCTGCTCGTCGACATGACCCTGCCGGGCATCGATGCGCGCCCGCTCGTCACGATTGCCGGCGAGCGGGAGTTCAGCGAGATCTTCTTCACCGATGCGCGCATCCCACGCGACGCGCTGCTCGGGCCGCTCAACGAGGGTTGGCGGGTCGCGATGACGACGCTCGCGCACGAGCGCGGCACGGTTGCGAACCTGCACCTGGGGCTGCGGAAGAAGATCGGTGATCTCTTGGAGACGGCGAAGGGCATGCCCGCCGGGCAAGACCCGGTCGTCCGGCAGAAGCTGGCCCGCGTCTACTTGGAGGGCGAGCTCCTGAAGCTCGTGTCGCAGCGGGCGATCTCGGGCTCGCTGCACGGGCGCGAGATGGGACCGGAGTCGAGCATCGCCAAGCTCGTGTGGAGCGAGGCCGAACAGCACCTCGGCGAGGTCGCCGGCGACGTGCTCGGACCGGACGCCAACACGGGCCGGTGGGGCCGCGACCGCGTCGCGATGCGCTCGTTCACAATCGCAGGCGGCACCACCCAAGTGAACAAGAACATCATCGCCCAACGCATCCTGGGGTTGCCGCGGGCGTAGCTGTCACACCCCCGCGCTTTGATGCGTCCGTGGACCAACGTATCGATGGCCGAAATACGCATCGCGTCGCGGACGCTGCGCTGTCGCGGATCGCCGCTCGGCAGTATGGCGTCTTCTCGCGCTCTCAGGCTCTCGAAGCCGGCATCACCCGCGGCATGATCGATCGGCGCGTGTCGTCTGGTCGATGGGCGATCGACGACTACCGCGTCTACCGCGTTGCGGGAGCTCGAACTTGCTGGGAGCAGCGGCTTGTGGCGGCTTGCCTCGCTGGACCAGCAGTGGCATCCCACCGCGCGGCCGGACTGCTGTGGGACCTGCCCGGCATGCCGCGCGAGATCGTCGAAGTCACGGCGCTGCGCCATCGGCGGCGGCATGCCGTCGACGTCTGCTGGCATGAGTCGCACCACCTCACGGAACGAGACATCACGGAGATCAAGGGAATTCCTCTGACTCGTCCGATCCGCACTTTTCTCGACCTCGGCGTCGTTCTGTCGGTCGATGAGCTCGAGACGGTGCTCAACGAGGGCATCCGGCGAAACCTGCTCTCGGTGAGCGCGATCGCGGGGCGAGTCGAAGAGTTCGGCCGGCTACGACGTGGCTCAGCGGTTGTACGAGCTGTGCTCGATCGCCGTGTTCCAAACGGGAGGGCGCCAGAGAGCGTGCTCGAATCACGGTTCCTGCAGCTGATTCGATCTGCCGGTATGCCCGAGCCCGTACCCCAGTACGAAGTCAAGTTGGGCAACGGCTCCGTCGCCCGAATCGATTTCGCCTATCCGGCTCGCTTGATCGCGGTCGAGCTCGACGGCGCGGCCTACCACTCCGGTGAGAGAGCCGAGCGACGCGATCGGCGACGCGACCACCAACTCGGCTCGTTAGGTTGGCGTCTCGTGCACTTCGACTGGGACGAGGTCACACGCACACCCGAGTATGTACTCGATACGGTCGATGCGTATCTCGACCAACGTAGTGATGGTCGAGATACGCATCGTTAGAGGCTCTTGTGGCTCGTTCGGTGCGTCACAGCGTCACCACGTTCATCGTGTGCTTGCCCGTCCAGTTCTCGCCCTCGGTAGGGGTCAGCGTCACCTTGCGCCCCACCAGCTCGTCGCGCTCGATTGACGTGAGCGCATCCCCGTCGACCACCTTGCCGTAGGCGCGGTCACCCTCGGGGAGGTCGCAGACGACGAGTCCCCACTCGGGACCGCCGTCGCGGCCGTGCACCACGGAGTACGCGGCCACGGTGGCGGCGCCCTCGTACAGGTCACGGATCTCGCGCTTGCCACCGGAGTCGACTGTCGCCTGCACGCGCTCCTGCTCGGGCGGCGCCACCGGGCCCGGCTCCGTCGAGTACAGGCCATAGACGTGCTTCGTCATGTGCATGCCAACCCCGCTCACCAGCCCATACGAACCAGGATCGCCACGCAACACGCCCGCCATGGTCGCGATGGAGTGGGTCATGTAGTCGCTGCCGGCGCCACCGTGGTACGGCAACCCGCCGGTCACGGTCAGCGATCGGCCGTCGCCTTCCCCGATGCCCAGCGCGTCGCGGGCGAAGTTCACCGAGCTCCCGAAACAGCTGTACACGTCGAGGTGGGCGACGTCGTCGATCCCGACACCGCCGACGCGCAGTGCCTCCCCCGCCGCCGCCGCCATCGCCGGCGAGCGCCACATCTCGTCGTGCTCGGCCACGTACGTCGGGTCGGTCGCGTAGCACCACCCCCGCAGGTACACCCGCCGCTCCGGCGGCACGCCGAGCGCGTCGGCCGCCTCGTGGCTCGCCAGCACCACGGCCGCCGCCATGTCGACGTCCATGATCGACACCATGTACTTCGTGTACGGGTAGCCGACCATCCGGTTCTCGGGCGTGGCGGTGATGATCTCGTCCACCGACCGCGCCACCCGGAACCACGCGTTCGGGTTCTTCGCCGCCAGTTCCGTAAACGGCGCGAACAGCTCGCCCAGATCCTCGCGGTACTCGTCGAGCCCGACGCCCAGGTGGCCGCGTCGGGCGTTGTCGAAGATCGCGAACGTCAGCCACGCCTGAAACACCTCGTGCGCGACCTCGGCGGGATGGGCCGGCGCCTCCCACGGGAACGGCCGTCGCTCGTCAGGCTTGAACCGGTAGGGGTACTTCTCGCCGCGCCGCTTGTACCGCCGCTGCGTCGCCAGCGCCTCGGCGCCGCACACGAGCGCGACGTCGAGCTCGCCGCGCAGAATCCGCTCGGCGGCGCCGTTCACCAGTACCTGCGGCGTCGTCCCGCCAATGCCCGAGTAGTACGAGTGCCGCGGGGTGATCCCGAGCTCTGCCGCCAGCCGCGCCGGCGCGTCGTCGTACTGCCACGTCTGGCAGTACACGATCTGCAGGCTGTCCAGCCGGTCGAGCACATCCGACCCGGCACCCGCATCGTCCGCCGCACGCCGCGCGACGTCCTCCCACATCACGAGCGGCTCGGGCGCGCCCGCCTCCCCCACCTCGTCGGGGTGCCACGTGCGCTGCCCGACGCCGATGAGGCACGGCGCGCGCGGGTCGACCGGCGCCACGTCTACTTTCCCTGCCAGTTCGGCTTGCGCTTCTCGCGGAACGCCTTGGGGCCTTCCTTGGCGTCCTCGGTCTGGAAGATCATCGAGCTGAGCGCGCTCTCGTTCTTGTACGCGTCGCGCAGGCTCATGCCGAGACCCTCCCACACGCTCTGCTTCGTCGCCTGCACGGCGAGCGGCGCGTTGGCAGTGATCCGGTGCGCGTACTCGTACGCCTTGTCGAGCAGCTCGTCGCGGGGAACGATCGCGTTCAGCAACCCCATCTCCAACGCACGATCCGCCGGGATGAGATCTGCGCACAGCAGGAACTCCATCGCCTGCGGGAACGGGATCTGGCGCGGCAGCCGCACCGTCGTACCACCGCCGGCGAACAACCCACGCTTGGGCTCCATCACCGAGAACTTCGCCTCCGGGCACGCGACCCGGATGTCGACACCACCGAGCATCTCCATCCCACCCGCGGTGCAGAAGCCGTTCACGGCGGCGATGATCGGCTTCCAGATCTTCGCCCCCCGCAACACCGACTTCGTGCCGTCGTCGAGCCGATAGCCGTCGACCTCGCTGAGCCCCTCCTTCTGGATGCGCTCGGCGACCTTCGTGATCTCGGGGACGTACGTCTTGAGGTCGGCGCCGGTGAAGAAGGCGTCGCCGACACCCGTCACGATCGCGACCCACGCGTCGGCGTCGTCGTCGAAGCGCTCCCACGCCATCCGCAGCTGCTTGAAGTGCTCCATGTCGGCCGAGTTCCGGGCCTCGGGCCGGTCGATGGTGATGCGGACGACGTGCTCGTCGCCCCGCTCGTAGTGGATGGGCATCCGTACCTTCCCGCGCCTTCCTACCCGCCTCGCGAACCTGACACAGTAGTCAGGGAACGCAGAGGGCAGCCCGGAGGGAGAACCGTGCGGGAACACCGCTACTCGTTCGAGATGCCGCACTCCGCGGCGCGCATCTGGGCGCTGTTCCAGGACTACGACCGCTGGACGGACTACGCGCCGATGGTGAAGCGGGTCGAGGTGTTGTGGCCGGGCGACGACGACCACAACGGTCGGCTGCGACGCGTCATCTACCAGATGCCGTTCGGGCGGGAAGGCTCCGCGCTCGAGCTCGTCACCGACGTCGAGCCCGAGCGCGGGTACACGTACACGATGATCTCGAAGGATGCCGGCAACGACCAGACCGGCAAGGTGCGCCTCGAGCCGATCGGCTCGAACCGCACCCGATTCTCCTTCGAGGAGCGCTACCACCTCACGAAGGCGCCGTGGCGATGGTTCGAAGGGCAGATCTACGGGTTCATCAACAAGAAGAACGAGGAGAGCATGCGGCGGGCGTCCGAGTGGCTCAGCGCGCACCCCGAGTACCGTTCCGACCTCGTGGAACGCGACTCGGAAGCACAGCAGCAATCGAGCGGGAGCTGACGTGGCCGACCGACCGAAGGCACTGGTCACGGCGCCGTTCCGCGGTGAGGGGCTCGAGACGCTCGAGCGGTTGGCCGACGTGGTCTACGA
>WNGA01008482.1_pt1 | contig 42469 bp, 29 predicted proteins | sample 5400061 | NCBI WGS metagenome assembly WNGA01 (sample SAMN13153366, study PRJNA577476) | soil metagenome | isolation source: 100 cm soil or saprolite under grassland replicate 2 | place: USA:California | collected 2016-06-15 | reverse complement strand
CGCGAGGTGCTCGACGCGCGGGAGGCCGGCGTGGACGCCCTGGTGAGCACCGCGCTCACGCTGCCGTTCGCCGCCGCCGCCCGGCTCGTGGCCGTGCGTCATTGTCAGGCGCTGGTCGCCAAGGGCGGTGATGCGCTCGCCGGCTACGCCGCGAGCCCGAGCCCCACGACCGTGCTGCTCCTGCTCGCGGACGAATCGCTCCGCGCTGGGCGTGACCGGAAATCCGACCACTGGCTTCTGGAGGCCATGGCCGCCTCCCCGGCCGGGAGCCGGGGCGTGGTGGTCGAGCCCGTGGCACGCCGGGGCCGGGCGCTCGAGGACTGGCTCAGGCAACGCGCCCAGGTCGACGGGCTCATCCTGACCGAGGAGGCCGCGCATCTGCTCGTGCAGTGGGTGGGCGAGGACCCCGCGCTGCTCCTGGGCGAGGTCCGCAAGGCGGCGCTGGCCGGGGGTCCCGACAACCGCGCCGTCGGCGAGAGCGAGGTTCGCGCGGTGGTCGGCGAGCATCGGGTGAGCGCCGTCTTCGAGCTCACCCGCGCGCTCGAGCGTCGCGATCTCGGTCAGGCGCTCCGCACGCTCGACGGGCTCCTTGCCTCCGAGGAGCCCATGCTGATCCTCACGATGCTCACGCGGGAGGTGCGCACGGCGTGGACGGTGCAGGTCTGGCGCCGCCGCGGCCAGCCCATCGAGCAGATCGCGCGGATCCTGCGCCGGCCGCCCGGAGCGGTGGAGGCGCTGGCCGCGGCGCTCGGCAGCGAGTCGTCATCCACGCTCGCCGCCAAGCTCCGGCGCTGCTGGGAAGTCGAGCGCGCGCTCAAGTCGGGCGGCGAGGGGCACGCGGAGATGGCGCTGCTGGTGAGTGAGCTGTGCGGCGCGCGCTGACGACGCTGCCGCTGCTCGCCGCGCTGCTCGCGCTGCTCCCGGCCGAGACGCGAGCGGCCTGCGCCGACTGCCTGCGCGCGGGGGGGGCGCGCGTGGAGCTGGCGGTGCCGCCGGGGACGCCGCTGGCGGGGTACGGGGACCGCGCGCGCCGGCTTCTCGTGCCCGACATCCTCGGGCGCCATCCGCACGCGTTCTGGTTTCGCCCCAACCAGGGCGCGCTCGACCCGGTGGCCGCGCGCGCGCTCGTGCTGGAGAATGGCGGGCAGCGGCTGACCTGGTTGAGCGTCGACCTGATCGCGGTCGACAGCGCTTTCACGGCGCGGGTGGCACGCGCCCTCGGCGAGGCCGGGCTCCCGCCGGGCGCGGTCATCGTGTCGGCCTCGCACACGCACTCGGGACCCGGGGCCTTCATGGAGTCCGGATTGCTGGCCATGGTGAGCGTCGACCGGGGCGATCGCGGAGTGCGCGAAGCGCTCATCGGCAACCTCGTGCAGGCGGCGCGTCGCGCCCAGGCCGCGATGGGCCCGGCGCGAATCGGCAGCGCGAGCGTCGTCGCTCCGGATCTGACGATCGGTCGGCTGGGGCACGCCGCCGACCGGGAGATCGTCATCCTCAAGGTCGCGGCGGAGACCGGGGCCCTCATCGCCACCGTGTGGAACTATGCGATCCACGGCACCATGCTGCCGGCGTTCAACCTCCGGTTGTCGGGCGACGTCATGGGCGTCGCGAGCCGCGAGCTGGAACGACTGACCGGCGCGCCGGCCCTCTTCGTCAACGGCGCCGTCGGCGACGTGAGCCCCGCCCGGCACGGCGAGACCGAGTCCAGGGAGGTCGGTCGCGAGCTCGCCGCCGCCGTCCATGCCGGTCTGCAGACGGCGACGCCCGTCGCGCCGTCTCCGTTCGTCGTCACCACGAGGCGGGTCGACCTGCCGTCGCCCACGCTCTCCATCCGCAACTGCACGGCGTCGTGGGTGCCCGGATGGCTGCGGGTGCCGCTCGGCGCCGCGCTGCCCCGAGCGACCGTGCTGACGGCCGTCCGCCTGGGTGACGTGGCGTGGGTGACGGTACCGGGCGAGCTGCAATCACGACTCGGCCGGGCCGTGAAACGTGCGGGGCCACCCGAGATCGGGCGCGTGCTCATCGCGGGAGTCTCCAACGACTATCTCGGCTACTTCCTCACCGCCGACGACTACCGCCGCGTCTCCTACGTCGCCTGCGCCACCCTCTATGGCCCCGAGGCGGGCCCTCTGCTCACCCAGAGCGCCGAAGACCTGATCCGCACCCTCGCGAACAACCACCCGAAATGACGGCACGGTGCTCCCGAGCGACGACGCATCTGGTGGGATGGCGAGCCATCGGCGGGTGGGGCCGCTCGCGGAGACGGGACGCGCCGGCCCCGCCCCGGCGCGCGCGAGCTCAGCTGCGGGGGTTGAGGCTGCGAGCGAGCGCGGACTTCTTGCGGGCGGCGGTGTTGCGGTGAATCACACCCTTGGTCACGGCCTTGTCGAGCGTGCGAATGGCCTGGAGCACGGCCGCGCGCGCCTCGTCGCCCGGCGTCGCCGCCGCGGCACGCGCCGTCTTGAGCCCCGTGCGCACGCGCGTCCGAACGGTGCGGTTGCGCTGGCGGCGCGTCTCGTTCTGACGCATCCGCTTGATCGCCGACTTCGTGTTCGCCACGTGGTCACCCCTTCGTCATGTGCGGTTCGCGCTGCATCATGCCGGAATGTCGGCGGGATTGCAAGGTGAGCGGCCCGTCGCCCGCGAAGGAGGAGCACCAGGTCGTTCGCGCGCTCGGCTCGATCAGCGTCGCCACCCTGACCAGCCGCATCCTCGGCTTCGTCCGCGACATGGTCGTCGCGTTGGCCTTCGGGGCGGGGGGGATCACCGATGCCTTCCTCGTCGCGTTCCGCGTCCCCAATATCTTGCGCCGCCTTCTCGGGGAGGGGGCGCTGTCCACCGCCGTCATTCCCGTCTTCACCGACTACGCCGTCAACCGGTCACGCGAGGAGTTCGCGAGGATGCTGCGCGCGGTGCTGGCGGCGGGCCTGCTCGCCCTCGGCATCGCGACGGCCGTCGGGATCGCGGCCGCGCCCTGGATCCTGCGGGTCATCGCGCCGGGCTTCGAGGCCGATCCCGCCCAGCTGTCGCTCGCCGTGCTGCTCACGCGGGTGATGTTCCCGTACCTCGTGCTCGTCGGGCTGGCGGCCCTGGCGATGGGAGCGCTCAATACGCACGGCCGGTTCTTCGCATCCGCGCTCGGTCCCGCGCTGCTCAACGTCGGGATGATCGCCGCGGTGCTCGTCCTCGCGCGCCGCATGGAACCGCCGATCGTGTCGCTGGCCATCGGCGTCCTCGTCGGCGGCGTCGCCCAGCTCGCGGCCCAGCTTCCGAGCCTCCGCCGGTGCGGGCTCCTCGTGGCGCCATCGCGGGAGCTGCGTCATCCCGCCCTCGCGCGCGTGGCGCGCCTGCTCGTCCCCGCGGTCTTCGGCCTGGCCTCGGCGCAGGTGGGCGTCTTCGTGAACACGCTGCTCGCCTCGCTACTGCCGGCCGGCAGCATCTCGTTCCTGTATTACGCGGATCGCATCATGGAGTTTCCTCTCGGCGTCTTCGGGGTCGCCCTGGCGACGGCCGCCCTCCCGGCGATGTCGAGGGCGGCGGCGGCGGGCGACAGCCGGGGGGTCGGGGCGACGCTGATGTTCGTGCTCGGGCTCTCCTTCTATGTGACGGTGCCGGCCACGGTCGGTCTCGTGCTGTTCCGGAGCCCGATCGTGCGCGTCCTCTTCGAGCGCGGCCAGTTCACCGCCGCCGACACCGTCGCGACGGCCCAGGCGCTCGCGTGGTACGCCGTCGGTCTGGTGGCGTTCTCCGGCGCGCACATCGCCGCCCGGGCGTTCTACGCCGTCCACGCGCCGGGTGTCGCCGTCAAGCTCGGCATCCTCGCGGTGGCGGTCAACGTCGCCGTCTCCGTGGCGCTCATGGGGCCGCTGGCACACTCCGGGCTCGCGCTGGCCGCCTCCATCGCCGCGTACGTCAACTTCGTGGCCCTGGCCCTGGTCGCGCGCGTCCGCTTCGGCGGCTTTGAGCTCCGCCGGCTGGGCGCGAGCCTCGGACGGACCCTCCTGGCGTCGTGCGCCCTGACCGTGTGGTGCATCGGCGGGCTGTGGCTGTGGCCCGTCGCCGCCTCCCGGCTCGTCGAGGCCGCCTGGCTGGCCGCGGCCATCGGCGGTGGCGCGGTGATCTTCTGGACGGCGAGCGCCCTCCTCGGCGCTCCCGAGCGCATCGCCCTGCTGCGGCTCCGGTCCGGCAGGACAGGGTGGACGGAGGGCGGGGCGCCGTAGCTTAGCTTTGGGCATCGGGGCCCAGTTTTGCTAGCATGCCGCCCATGCCTGAGCCGGCCGGCGGTCCCTCGGTCGGATCGGTGCCCACGCAGGGCGCCGATCTGCTGACCCAGCGTCTGCGTACCCTCGCCCATCTGAGCCGGCTGGTGTCGTCGTCACTCGACATCGGGCAGGTGCTGGGGGAGCTCGCCCGCGCGGCCGCGACACTCATGAACGCGACGTTCGTGTCGTTCTCCGTCGCCGACGACACGTCGCGGGTGCTCGAGATCGGCGGGTTTTCCGATCCCGTCGTGGCGGCCGATGTGCCGTTCCGCCGTCGCGGTTACGACGAGGGCGTGGTCGGCTGGATCGCCACCCATCGTCGACCGCTCGACGTGCCCGACGTGTTCGCCAATCCTCGGGTCTCGGCCCCCGCGTTCTGCCGGCGGCACGGTCTCACGAGCTTCTACGGGTTGCCGATCGTGCTCGACGGCACCTTGCTCGGGGTCCTGGCGCTCACCGGCCGGGCCCCGTTCCGGTTCACGCCCGAAGACCACGAGCTGCTGGAGACCTTCGTGGCGCAGGCGGCCGTGGCGATCCGCAACGCCCGGCTGTACAAGCAGGTCGAGCAGCGCCTGCAGGAGACACGGGCGGTGCTCGCCGTGGCCCAGAGCCTGGCCAGCAGCCTCGATGCGACGGAGATCGCCCGGCGGGCGGCCCGTGAGGTGACTCGATTCCTGGGCGGCGACACGTCGATCTTCTTCGAGATCGACGAGACCAGCGACTTCGGCTTGCCGGTCGCGGGGTATCACATCCCGTCCGGTCTGCTCGATCTGAATTACCGCGTCGCCGTGCGAAGTCTTCCGAGCTTCTTCAGGGGGACGATGCAGCCCATCGCCACCGACGACGTGCCGAACGACCGGCGCCTCGATCATCCCGCCATCCGGGCCTTGCCGGTCGTCCCGCGCTCGATGCTGTACGCGCCGGTCGTGTTCCGCGGTCGGGTGACGGGAGCGCTGGTGACGTACTGGTGGACCGCCGCGCGCGCCGTCAGCGAGCAGGAGATCCAGGTCGTCGTGGCCGTGGCTCACCAGCTGCTGCTCGCGCTGCAGAACGCTCGACTGTACGAGGACGAGGAGCGCCGCCGCCGCGAGGCCGAAGTGACCGCCGACATCGCGCGCGCCTTCAGCGCCTCCCTCGAGATCGACACGATCCTCGAGCAGGTGGCCACGGGCGCCATGGACCTCTGTCAGGGCGATACTGCGCGGATCGCGCTCTACGACGCGCGATCCGGTGAGATGGTGTCGCGATGCTGGCTCGGGGCACGCCATCCGCACGGCGAGACGCTCCGGATCGCGCCGGGGCAGGGCAGCGGGGGCCAGGTGCTGCTGACGCGAAGCCCGTTCCGCACCGGCGACTATCCGGTGGATCCCCGGATCGGCAAGGACTTCCACGACCTCGCCGAGCGCGAGGGCATCAAGGCGCAGCTCGTCGTGCCGATCGAGGCCGGCGGCATCATCGAGGGCCTCCTCTACGTGAGCCGTCGCTCCACGCGCGCTTTCGGCAGTCGTGACGAGGCGGGGTTGCTGCGCCTGGCCGGGCACGTCGGCCTCGCGCTCGCTCAGGCCCGCCAGGCCGCCCGCGAACAGGAATCGCGGGCTCGGGTGGAGGCGTCGGAGAAGGCGCTGCGCGAGAGCGCCGAGCGCTTCCGGTCCATCATGGAAGCCGCCCCCGACGCCATCATCGTCAGCGACGGCGACGGACGGATCGTGTCGTGGAACCGTGGCGCGCAGGGGATGTTCGGCTATCCGGAGTCCGAGATCCTGGGGCGGCCCCTCCACCTGCTGATGCCGGAGCGTCATCGCCGGGCGCATCAGGAAGGTCTTCGCCGATTCATCGGGACGGGCGAATCGCGCATCATGGGGTCGGCGATCGAGCTGGAGGGCATGCGCAAGGATGGCAGCGAGTTCCCCCTGGAGCTGTCGCTCGCCAGCTGGACGACGGCCGACGGACGCTTCGTCAGCGGCATCCTGCGCGACATCACGGAACGCAAGCGCGCGGAGGAGACGCTGCGACAGACCGAGGAGCGCCTGCGCCACGCCCAGAAGATGGAAGCCGTCGGCCGGCTGGCCGGCGGTGTCGCCCACGACTTCAACAACCTGCTGACCGTGATCGGCGGGCGCAGCGAGATCCTGCACGCGCGAGTCCCCGCCGAGCTCCGCAATCACGCCGACATCATCCGGGAGAGCACGGCGCGCGCGGCCGCGCTCACGAAGCAGCTGCTGGTATTCAGCCGCAAGCAAGTGCTGGAGGCGGTGTCGCTGGATCTCAACGACGTCGTGCGCGGCATGACGGGGATCCTGGATGGCGTGCTCGCCGAGAGCATCGAGCTCGTCTTCACGCCGCACCCGGATCTCGGCCGGGTCACCGCCGATCGCGGGCAGATCGAGCAGGTGATCATGAACCTCGTCGTCAACGCGCGTGATGCCATGGCCGGAGGCGGTCGGCTCGACATCGCGACCGCGAACCGGGTGATCGACGAGGGCGTGGCCGCGCAGCAGCCCGACCTGCGGCCCGGTCGGTACGTCGTGTTGACGGTCGCGGACACCGGGTGCGGCATGAGCCTCGACGTCCAAGCGCATATCTTCGAGCCCTTCTTCACGACGAAGTCACCCGACAGGGGCACGGGCCTCGGCCTGGCCACGGCGTACGGCGTCATCAAGCAGAGCGGCGGCGACATCGTCGTCGACAGCCGGCTGGGGGAAGGCAGCACCTTCACGATCTTCCTGCCCCGCTCGGACCAGACCGTGGTCCCGGGGACCACCGCGGCGCGCGTCGACATCGAGAGCCGAGGCACGGAGACCATCTTGCTCGTCGAGGACGAGCCCGAGGTGGCCCGGCTCGCCGAGGAGATTCTGCTGGACCATGGCTACACGGTCCTGTGCGCGACCCGCCCGACCGAAGCCCTCGCCATCGCCGAGGGCCACGGCGCCGCGATCGATCTGCTCCTGACCGACGTCGTGCTGCCGGAGATGAGCGGGCCGGACCTCGCCGGGCGGCTGGGGGGACTCCGTCCGCAGCTGGCCGTGCTCTACATGTCGGGCTACCCCGGCGGGACCCGAGCCGCCCACGGTCAGTTCTCGCGGGGCCTCAAGCTGCTGCTCAAGCCCTTCACGGCGCAGGAGCTGACCGCACGGGTGCGCAGCGTCCTGGACCGACGTCCAGCCGAGTAGGAAAGGGCCGCGCGCGTGCTATAATCCGTCGTGCCCTTTCCGTCCGGATCGTCGTTCGAGGTCCGCCGGTGGCGGCGTCGGTGAGCGGCGCGCCGGGGCCCCCTCTCCCTCGTTCTTCTCTCCCCGAACCCGTCTCCACGTATCTCGTCGCGCTCCAGGTCGAGCGGGGCGTCTCGCGCCACACGCTCGCCGCCTATCGACGCGACCTCACGGATTTCGTCGCCGGCCTCGGACGTCGGCGTGACGTGGCTGCGGTCACCTCCGACGACGTCGTCGCGTACCTGGCGACGCTGCGCGCGCGTGGCTTGCGCGCCTCCAGCATCGTGCGCCGGCTGTCGGCCGTCCGCGGGCTGTACCGGTATCTCGTGGCCGAGGCGACGCTCGCCCGCGATCCCACCGAGCACATCGAGCGCCCGCGACTCCGGCGTCCGCTGCCGAAGACCTTGTCCCGCGACGGCGCGCAGGCGCTCGTCGAGCGGCCCGACACGACGCGTCTGGCAGGTCTGCGTGATCGCGCGATGCTCGAGATGCTCTATGCCACCGGGATGCGTGCCTCCGAGTGTCTCGGGCTCTCGATCGAGGACGTCAACCTGACGGCGGGGTACGTGATCTGCACGGGCAAGGGGCGCAAGCAGCGGCTGGTGCCCCTCGGCGCCGAGGCGACGGCGTGGGTGCGAGCCTACCTCGAGCGGGGCCGACCACGCCATGCCCGCCGCGGGGATCGCGATCGTCTCTTCGTGAACGCGCGGGGACGGCCCCTGTCGCGCCAATCGTTGTGGACGATCGTGCGGCGCGCGGGTGCGATGGCGGGTCTGCCCAATGGCGTGTCGCCGCACATGCTCCGCCACTCCTTCGCGAGCCACCTTCTCGAGGGCGGCGCCGATCTCCGGGCGGTGCAGGCGATGCTGGGGCACGCCGACATCGCCACCACGCAGATCTACACGCACCTGCCCTCGGCGACGCTGAAGCGGATGTACCGGGAGTTCCATCCCAGGGCGCGAGCGTGAGGGTGGCCAAGCGCGGTCATCGCTATCCCCAGGTCGAGCCCGGCGCGGCCGCGCTCATCAACGCCGCCGTCGTCACGGCGCCCGTCGCGGTCACGGTACGAGAGGCCTGGGCGCGAGCGGTCGAGCGCCACGCGGACGTCCTGCAGCTCGGCGATCGAGGCTGGGTGCTCCGCGAAGATCTCGCGCGGGCCACGGCGCTGGCCCTCGCGGAGCTCCCGGCCAGCGCCCTGGCGCGGCCGTTCCCCGTCGTCTCCGCCGGCGCGTCCGAGACGGTGGTCCGACGCGCGCTCGTGGCCGGCGCCCCCGTCGTGATCATCCGGGATCGACGGGGCGCGCTCGGTGCCGTCTCCGCGGCGTCCGGCCTGGGGAGCGCCATCAGCCTGTCCGTCGCCGCGCGCGTTTCACGAGCGCTGCCGGCCTGGACGGCCGTCGTGCTCGCGGCCCTGGGTCGCCTCGCGGCCGCTCAGGGCGCGCGCGCCTTCCTGGTCGGTGGTCTGGTGCGCGACATCTTGCGGGAGACGGTCCTCGGGCGCGCCGATCTCGACGTCGTCGTCGAGGGCGACGGGCTGACGCTCGCCCGCGACCTCGGCCAGGAGCTCGGGGCGAGCGTCGTGGAGCACGTTCGCTTCCTCACCGCCTCCATCCGGCAGCCCTCGGGTGAGCGTATCGACGTGGCCACCGCACGGTCGGAGCGCTACGAGGCGGCGGGCGCCTTGCCACGCGTGATGCCGGCGTCGATCTCGCCGGATCTCGGGCGACGGGATTTCACGATCAACGCCATGGCGTTCGAGCTCGGGACGGCCGACATGCGGCTGCTCGATCCGCACGGCGGGCGCGGCGACCTCCGGCGCCGCCGGCTGCGCATCCTGCATCCGCTGTCCTTCGTCGACGATCCCACGCGCATGTTCCGCGGCGCGCGCTATGCCACGCGACTCGGGCTGACCCTCGACGGCTGGACGGCGGCCTGTCAGGCGCTGGCCCTGCGCCTCGGCCCGTATCCGGTCCTCTCCGGCCAGCGCATCGCCGCGGAGCTGGAGCGGATCCTGGACGACGCTCGCCCCGACGTCACGCTGCGGCGGCTGGGGGCGGCGGGTGTCTTTCGCCTGCTCGATCCGCGCTATCGCTTCACGCGCGCGACGACGGCGCGCGTCGACGCGCTGCCGATGGCCTGGACGTGGGCCCGGAGCCGTGGCCTCGACGTCACGCGCCTCGAGCTCGCGCTGCAGGCCGTGCTCGCCGAGCAACCGGCGGAGGTCGCAGCCGCCGCCTTGCGTCGGCTCGGCCGATCGGGGGAGCCGCTCGCGCGCGCGGCGCGCGCGCTCCAGACGGGCCGCGACATCGGGCCTCGACTGGGCACGAGCGCGGCGGGCGCGGCGCGCGCGCGCCTGTTGCGCGATCGCGGCGATGTGGAGCTGGCCGCGCTGTGGCTCGGCGGGGACACCGCCGCGCGCGCGGCGGTCGAATGGTGGGTGGACACCGCGCGCGGTGTTCGTCCCGCCCTGCGGGGAGACGACGTGGTGCAGCTCGGGGTCCGTCGCGGGCCGGCGGTGGCGGAGGTGCTCGATGATCTCCGCGACCGGCGACTCGACGGCGCGCCCGGGGATCGAGACGCTGAAATCGAGTATGTGCGACACTGGCTGGCGGCCAGGAAGGAGGGATGACGTGGCGACGAAATACATCTTCGTGACCGGTGGTGTCGTGTCGTCGCTGGGCAAGGGTTTGGCGTCCGCCTCCATCGGCTCGCTGCTCGAGGCGCGCGGTTTTCGGGTGACGCTCCAGAAGATGGATCCGTACATCAACGTCGACGCGGGGACGATGAGCCCCTATCAGCACGGTGAGGTCTTCGTCACCGACGACGGCGGCGAGACCGATCTCGATCTCGGGCACTACGAGCGCTTCACGTCGGTGCGGGTCACGCGCCAGCACAACGTGACGACGGGCAAGGTCTACGGCTCGGTCATCCAGAAGGAGCGCCGGGGCGACTACCTGGGGCGGACTGTGCAGGTGATCCCGCACATCACGGACGAGATCAAGCGGTCGATCCAGCGGGTGGGGACGGACGTCGACGTGGTGATCGTGGAGATCGGCGGCACCGTCGGCGACATCGAGAGCCTGCCGTTCCTGGAGGCCGTCCGCCAGCTCAAGAAGGACGTCGGCCGCGACAACGTCATCTACATCCATCTCACGCTCGTGCCCTTCATGCAGGCCTCGCAGGAGCTCAAGACCAAGGCGACGCAGCATTCGGTCAAGGAGCTGCGGGCCATCGGGATCCAGCCCGACATCCTGCTCTGTCGCACCGATCGCTATCTGCCCCCCGCGATCAAGTCGAAGATCTCGCTCTTCTGCGACGTCGAGGAGGAGGCCGTCATCACGGCCAAGGACGTGGAGACGATCTACGAGGTGCCGCTGGTGTTCCATCGCGAGGGGCTCGACGACATCATCGTCAAGCTCCTCGGCCTGCCCGCGCGGCCCATCGACCTGAGCCGGTGGGAGGCGGTCGTCGCCCGCGTGAAGGCCCCGCGCCAGGCGACCCGCGTCGCCGTCGTCGGCAAGTACATCGAGCTGAAGGACTCGTACAAGAGCCTCATCGAGGCCCTGGCGCATGGAGGCATCGCCAACGACGCGCGGGTCGAGCTCGTGTGGGTCGACGCCGAGCAGATCGAGCGGGACGGCGCGGCCGCCCACTTCGGCGACGTGCACGGGGTTCTCGTGCCCGGCGGCTTCGGCGATCGCGGGATCGAGGGCAAGATCGAGGCGATCCGCTATGCCCGGGAGCGCGGGGTGCCGTACTTCGGCATCTGTCTGGGCATGCAGTGCGCGATCATCGAGTTCGCCCGGCACGTCTGCGGGCTCGACGGCGCCAACTCGTCGGAGTTCGACCCGGCCACCCGGCATCCCGTCGTCGACCTCCTGCCCGAGCAGCGGAATCTCGAGGCCAAGGGCGGGACGATGCGGCTCGGCCTCTACCCGGTCGTGCTCGGCGAGGGCAGTCATGCCTCTCGCCTGTATGGCGAGGGCATCATCGAGGAGCGTCACCGTCACCGCTACGAGGTCAACAACGACTATCTGCAGCGCATGGAGAAGAACGGGCTGCGCGTGTCGGGGGTGTGGGCCGAGAAGCAGCTCGTGGAGATCATCGAGCTGCCCGAGCATCCCTACTTCGTCGCGGGACAATTCCATCCCGAATTCCGCTCGCGCCCGTGGGACCCGCACCCCCTGTTCGCCGGCTTCATCCGCGCCGCCCTCGAGCACCAGGGCCGACCGGGACAATGATGACGCATCTTTCTCGGGCCACCCACGTGGGTGGAGACCTCGCGCTCCGATGAGTATCGCGGTCGGGACGCTGCGCATCGGGGGCGGCCAGCCGCTGGTCCTCATCGGGGGGCCGTGCGCGATCGAGAACGAGAAGCACGCCCTCATGACCGCCGAGCGGCTGGCCGCCGTCACGACCGAGCGGCACGTGCCGTTCATCTACAAGTCGTCGTATGACAAGGCCAACCGATCGTCGCTCGGGGGCTATCGCGGACCGGGGATGCGCGAGGGGTTGCGCATCTTGCGCCGCGTCCGCGAGGCCGTCGGGGTTCCGGTGCTCTCCGACGTCCACGACGTCGGCGAAGTGGAGGCCGCCGCCGAGGTCCTCGACGTGCTCCAGATCCCCGCCTTCCTCGCGCGCCAGACGGATCTCGTCCTCGCCGCCGCGCGCACCGGCAAGCCCGTCAACGTCAAGAAGCCCCAGTTCGTCGCCCCCGAGGACATGGGGCAGGTGGTGGCCAAGGCACGCTCGACGGGCAACGAGTCGATCCTGCTGACGGAGCGGGGCACGTCGTTCGGCTACCACAACCTCGTCGTCGACATGCGCGGGCTCATCCGCATGCGCGAGTTCGGCTGCCCCATCGTCTTCGACGCCACCCATTCCGTGCAGCTTCCCGGCGCGAGCGGCGACCGGTCCGGCGGCGAGCGTCAGTACGTCCCCGCGCTCGCGCGCGCGGCGGTGGCGGTCGGGATCGACGCGCTGTTCATGGAGATGCACGAGGATCCCGACCGCACGCTGCCCGATGGCCGGCCGCTGTCCGACGGGCCGAACATGCTGCGGATCGACGATCTGCCGGCGCTGCTCGACCAGCTGCTCGCCATCCGCGCGGTGACCGGCCCATGACGGACCTGCAGTGCCTCGCGGCCCGCGTCCTGCGGCTGGAGGCGGAGGCCATCCTGGCCCTGGTGGCGAAGCTCGATGCGCGCTTCGACGCGGTCGTGGATCTCCTGGAGCGCTGCCGCGGCCGTGTGATCGTGACGGGCATGGGCAAGTCGGGGATCATCGCGCGGAAGCTCGCGGCCACGCTGGCCTCCACGGGCACGCCCGCCCACTTCCTGCATCCCGCCGAGGGCGTGCACGGGGATCTCGGGATGGTGGCGCGTGGCGACGTCGTCGTGGCGCTGTCCAACTCGGGCGAGACGGACGAGCTCCTCGCCATCGTGCCGCTCCTCAAACGTCTCGACGTGCCCATCGTGCTGCTGACGGGGAACGTCGACTCCGCTCTGGCACGACAGTGTCGGGTCGTGCTCGACGTCAGCGTCCGTGAAGAGGCCTGCCCCATGAACCTGGCCCCGACGGCGAGCACGACGGCGGCTCTGGCCATGGGCGACGCGGTCGCCATGGCCCTGCTGGAACGGCGCGGGCTGGGCCCCGAGGATTACGCCGCGCTCCACCCGCGAGGTGCCCTGGGATGGCGCGCGCTGGTTCGCGTCGCCGATCTCATGCGGACAGGGGAGGCCCTCCCCTCGGTGTCCGACGACGCCCTCCTCAAAGACGTCGTCGCGGAGATGACGCACAAGCGCCTCGGCATGACCACCGTCGTCGACGCCGTGGGCCGACTCGTCGGCGTGATCACCGACGGCGATCTCCGCCGGCTGCATCTGCGCTCGGGACCCCTGGGGGAGTTCCGTGCGCGTGACTTCATGACGGCCGAGCCGAGGCTCGTCGACCGTGATGCGCTCGCGGCGACGGCGCTCGACTTGATGGAGAAGAGCGGGCCGATCACGAGTCTCGTGATCGTCGACGCCCAGCATCGCCCCGACGGCCTGCTGCACCTGCATGACATCCTGCGGGCGAAGATCGACCTCTGACCGCGGAGTTTTCTTTCTCGATTTCCGACGCTGTGATAGTGTGGTACCGAATTTGCATGACTAGCCCATGCACAGACTAGCAAGCCGAATCCTGATCGTCGTCGGTGTCTTCGTGCTGGTGGTGGCGGGCATGCTCATCTCCCGCAGCCGCGCGGTACGCGTCGAGTCGATCGAGCCGAATCCGTCGAAGGCCGACTTGAGCATCAAGGAACTCCAGCTCGAGGAAGAGTCGGGCGGGGTGCGGTGGCAGCTCAAAGCCGATCAGGCCCTCGTCTTCGAGGGTGAGGGGCGGACCTGGCTCCGGAAGGTCGACCTGAAGGTCGACGAACGGGATCGCTCGTGGACCGTCGTCGGTGAGGAAGGAGATCTCTATCGGGTCGCCGCTTGTGGACGGACGCACCGGTCCGTATCACCCGCAGCGGGGCCGTCATCGAAGGCTCGGCGCTCGATGTCAAAATGGCTGAGGAAGCCGCGACGGTGGGTGGGCGCGTGCGGGCCACGTTCGAGGGCGGTCGCCGATGAGTCGGGGATGGACCCTGCTCGGCCTGGCGGTCCTGGCGCTCCCCGCCGCGGTCGGGGCGCAGGCCACGCCGCCGCGGCCCGCTCCCGGCCCCGCCCCGGCGCCGGCCGCGAGGCCTCGAGCGGTGGACGGAAAGACCCAGGAGGGGAAAACCCAGGACGGAAAGCGGCAAGAGGATCGTAACCAGCCCGTCACCGTCGACTCCGACCGCATGGAGCGCTTCGGGAAGGAAGGCCTGATCATCTTCACCGGCAACGTCGTCGCGCGCCAGAACAACTCGGTGCAATACGCAGACCGGCTGGAGGTCTACCTCGACGAGAAGGGGGACAAGATCCTCCGCACGGTCTCCACGGGAAGCGTTCGCGTGGTGACGCGCGACTGCAAGACGGGCACGGCCAGGCGCGCCGAATACTTCGATCTCGATCAGCGCGTGGTGCTCATCGGCAACGCCCGCGTCTGGCAAGACGACAACGTCGTGACCGGCGACACCATCACGATCTATCTCGCCCAGGACCGCAACGTCGTCGTGGGCGGCAAGCAGGAGCGCGTCAAGGCGGTCTTCTACTCGACGAAGGACGAGGACAAGTCGGCGGCCCCCAAGCCCGTCGCCACCGCCCCACCTAGCACGACCGCGCCATGCGCGAATTAGGACCGGTGACAACCCGACGCTACGGGTCTGTCGCGCCCGGTGGGGGGTGTCGGGGAGGAGCGGCGCTCGCTCCCCCCGACGTTGTAGGGCCACGATGAGACTGGTGGGCGCGCATGCTCGGTGGGGGGTGTCGGGGAGGAGCGGCGCTCGCTCCCCCCGACGTTAAATGGAAGGTTTGGTGGCCCTCGGCCTCATGAAGTGGTTCAAGCACCGCAAGGTCGTCGATGACGTGTCGCTGGACGTCCAGCGGGGCGAAGTCGTCGGACTGCTGGGGCCCAACGGGGCGGGAAAGACCACGTCGTTCTACATGATGGTGGGCTTGCTGCCCGCCGACGGCGGCCGCATCTTCCTCGAGGGGCAGGAGATCACGGCGCTGCCGATGTACCAGCGCTGCCGGCTGGGCGTGGGCTATCTGCCGCAGGAGTCGTCGGTGTTCCGCAAGCTCACGGTCGAGGAGAATCTCGTGGCGATCCTGGAGACGCTCGATCTCGACGCCGTCGAGCGGCGCGAGCGCGCGCGTCAGCTCCTGGCGGAGCTGGATCTCACGTCCCTGGCCCGGTACCCGGCCTACACGCTGTCGGGCGGCGAGCGCCGGCGGCTGGAGATCACGCGGGCGCTGGTGACGTCGCCCCAGTACCTGCTGCTGGACGAGCCCTTCACGGGGATCGACCCCATCGCCATTGGCGACATCCAGGAGATCGTCGCGCGCCTGCGGGAGCGCGGGATCGGAATCCTGATCACGGATCACAACGTGCGCGAGACCCTGGCCATCACCGACCGCGCCTATATCCTGTACGACGGCAAGATCCTGGTGTCCGGTAACGCCACCGAGATCGCCAACAACCCCGTTGCGAGGGAAGTCTACCTGGGGGAGCGCTTCTCCCTGTAGTACTCTCCAGACGAGACAATCTCATGGCAATGGAAACCCGACTCTCACTGAGACAAAGCCAGCGGGTGGTGATGACCCCGCTGCTGCAGCAAGCCATCCAGCTGCTGCAGCTCTCGACCCTGGAGCTCCAGGAAGTGGTGCAGAAGGAGCTGCTGGAGAACCCGCTCCTCGAGGAGCTGCCGGAGACGCCGGAGGCGACGGACGGCCAGCCCGCGAACGAGGCGACGCCCACGCCCACGACGGAGCCGATCACGCCCGAGGTGCCGCCGCGAGAGAGCGAGCGCGGCACCGACGACCTCCCGTTCGACCTCACCGCGGTGATGTTCGACGACCACGAGGAGCGGTCGCTCGTCGCCCAGGAAGACCGGGACGATCTGCCCTTCGAGAACATGGTCCGCTCGGTGTCCTCGCTCACGGATCACCTCGAGGAGCAGCTGCGGTTCGCCACCGAAGATCCCGTGGTCCGCCAGATCGGCTCGGAGATCATCGGCAATCTCGACGAGGACGGCTACCTGCGCGCCGAGCTGTCGGAGATCGCCGGCCGCTGCGGCGTCGGGGTGGAGGCGGTGGAGCCCGTGCTCGCGATGATCCAGGCCTTCGACCCGCCCGGCGTCGCCGCCCGCAACATCCAGGAGTGCCTGCTCATCCAGCTCAAGAGCGATCCCAACCCCGATCCCGTGTCCGTCGAGATCGTGGAGCAATACTTCGAGGATCTGACGCGGCGCCGCTATCCGGACATCGCGCGCGCGCTCAGGCTGGCCCTCGACCGCGTGATGGAGTCGGTCGAGGAGATCATGGCCCTCGAGCCCAAGCCCGGGCGCCGCTTCGGCGGCAACGACTCGCGCTACATCGTGCCCGACGTCGTCGTCCACAAGATGGGGAGCGAGTACGTGGTCGTGCTCAACGAGGACGGCATCCCGCGGCTGCGGGTCAACTCGCTCTACCGCTCGCTGCTGCGCAACTCCGGCGACGAGGCGCGCCAGTACGTCGAGCAGAAGCTCCGCTCGGCCGTGTGGCTCATCAAGAGCGTCGATCAGCGCCAGCGCACGCTGCGCAAGGTCACCCAGTCCATCGTCAAGTTCCAGCGCGAGTTCCTCGACAAGGGGCTGGCGCACCTGCGCCCGCTGTCGCTGCGCGACGTCGGCGAAGACATCGGCATGCACGAGTCGACGATCAGCCGCGTGACGACGAACAAGTACGTGGAGACCCCGCAGGGCCTCTTCGAGCTGAAGTTCTTCTTCCACAGCGGCATCGCCTCGGGCGACGGCGAGATGGTCTCGTCCGTCTCCGTCAAGAAGATGATCCAGGACCTGCTTGCCAACGAGGACCCCTCCAAGCCGCTCTCCGACCAGGAGGTCGCGCAGATCCTCAAGGGACGCGGCCTCGTGATCGCGCGTCGCACCGTCGCCAAGTACCGCGAAGAGCTGGGCATCCGGTGCAGGTCATCCTGAGCGGGCGCGGGGTCGCACTCACGCCCGCGCTCAAGACGCTGATCGAGAGCAAGCTCAGCCGCCTGAGCCGCGTGCTGCCCCAGATCGTCGACGCCCGGGTCATGTGCGTGGCCGAGAAGTTCCGGCGGAGTGCCCGTATCACGCTGCGCGCCCGCCGCCGTACCTTCACGAGCGAGGCGACGACCGGCGACCTGACCACCGCCCTCGACGAGGCCGTGGAGGCGCTCAAGCGCCAGGCGCGCGAGGCCAAGGAGCGGCGGACCGTGAGCAAGGGCCGCGCGGTCCGCCGCGGCGGCGCGGCCGCGCGGCCCCCGGCGCGCGACGAGATCGTGCCCCGGCGCCTCGTGGCCAAGCCGATGGCGGTCGACGAGGCGCGGATGCAGCTCGACGCCGGCCGCGAGCAGTTCCTGGTCTTCCGCAACGCGCAGTCGGGCGAGGTGAACGTCCTGTACCGCCGCCGCGACGGTGGGCTCGGCCTCATCGAGCCCGTCGGCTGAGCATGGCGGGCTCCATCACGTTCGTCGTGATCACCGGGATCTCCGGCGCCGGGAAGAGCTTCGCCATCAAGTGCCTCGAGGACATGGGGTTCTTCTGCGTCGACAACCTGCCCACCACCTTGATCCCGACCTTCGCCGACCTGGTGGTGCGCTCGCAGCAGAGTCCCCACCGGGTGGCCCTGGGCGTCGACGTTCGCGCTGGCGAGTACCTGCCTCATCTGATCGACGCCATCGGCGAGCTGCGGACGCGGGGACACACGGTCGAGGTGCTGTTCCTCGAGGCGAGCGACGAGGCGCTCGTCCGCCGCTATCACGAGAGCCGTCGTCGGCATCCGCTGGCCGGCGACGGTCAGGTGCTGGACGGGATCCTCGCCGAGCGCAAGGCGCTTGCCCACCTGCGCGGGATCGCCGATCGCATCATCGATACCTCGGCGCTCACCGTCCACCAGTTCAAGGAGCTCCTGGTGACGCTGTACGGCTCGCCCCAGGCTCGCACCGGCCTGGCCACCTCGCTGATCTCCTTCGGGTTCAAGCACGGCATTCCCATCGACGCGGACCTCGTGTTCGATATCCGCTTCCTGCCGAACCCCCACTTCGTCGACGAGCTGCGCCCGCTGGACGGGCGCGACGAGCGGGTGAGCGCGTTCATCCTGAAGCACGAGGAGAGCCGGGAGCTGCTCCGGCGGCTCGAGGATCTGTTCGCGTTTCTCCTGCCCGCGTATCAGCGCGAGGGCAAGGCGCACCTGACCATCGCCATCGGCTGTACGGGGGGACGCCACCGCTCGGTGAGCTTCGTCGAGGAGCTCCGGCGCTTTCTCGAGGGCCGCGGGTTTTCGCCCACCGTGATGCATCGGGACATGGACCGTGAGTAGGGCCGTCCCCTCGCTCGACGACGTGGCGGCGCTCAAGCACAGCGATCCTCACGACGCCCGCCACGTGCTCGCGGATTTTCCCCACCAGTGCCGGGTCGCGGCCCGCCTGCGCCCGGAGCCGCCGCCGAGCGTCACCGCCCCGCCCGTCGTCGTGATGGCGGGCATGGGCGGCTCGGCCGCCGGCGGTGACGTGCTCGCCGCGTGCGCCGGCGAACGGCTGCCCGTGCCGATCGTCGTCCATCGTGGCTACGGGCTGCCGCCGACGGCCTCCGGGCGCGCATTCGTGGTCGCGTCGTCGTATTCGGGCGGCACCGGGGAGGTCCTCTCGGCCGTCGACGCGGCGCTCGAGCGCGGGCTGGCGATCGCCGCCATCACGTCCGGGGGCGCGCTCGGCGAGCGGGCGGCGCGGCACGGCCTGCCCACCGTGCTCCTGCCCGGGGGCCTCATGCCCCGCATGGCGCTCGGCTATCTGCTGTTCCCCGCGATCGCCGTGCTCCGCACGATCGGGCTCGAGGTCGCCACGGAGGCCGAGGTCGCCGAGGCGCTCGATGTCGTGGAGGCGCTCGTCACCGGGCTCGTGCCGGAGCGGCCGAGCGCTCAGAACGAGGCCAAGCGCCTGGCCCTCGCCATCGGCGACCGGCTGCCGGCCGTCTATGGCGGGCCGGTGACGGGGGCCATCGCCTATCGCTGGAAGACCGACATCGAGGAGAACGCCAAGGCGTTCGCGCTGTCGGGCGTCATCCCCGAGATGAACCACAACACGATCGAGGCGTGGCGAGCCCCGGGCGCCGCCCGGATGCAGCTCGTGTTGCTCCGTGACGAGGACGAGCCGCCGGCCATCGCGCGCCGGTTCGCCGTCCTGCGTGAGCTGATCGGCGGCGCGGCGGGAGGCGTCAGCGAGTGCCGGGCGAGGGGACGCGGCCGCCTGGCGCGGCTCGTCTCGCTCGCGTACCTCGGCCAGTGGACGAGCTACTACCTGGCCCTCCTGGGTGGCGTCGACCCCTGGACGGTCCCGCTGCTCGACGAGTTGAAGCGGCGCGTCCACATTGAGGGCGCGTCCGACGGCGTGCTAGACTGACGCGAATTATCACCACGGAAACGTTTCCCGGAGGGCAAAGCATGGCGGGCCAGGAGTACCTCTTCACGTCGGAGTCGGTGACCGAAGGGCACCCCGACAAGATCGCCGACCAGATCTCCGACGCGGTGCTGGATGCGATCCTCGGGCAGGATCCGCGCGGGCGTGTCGCCTGCGAGACCCTGCTGACCACGGGCCTCGTGGTCGTGGCCGGGGAGATCACGACCGCCTGCTACGTCGACATCCCCGAGCTCGTGCGCCGGACCATCGAGGACATCGGCTACATGAGCTCCGAGCACGGGTTCGACTACAAGACCTGCGGCGTCATCACCGCCATCGACAAGCAGTCGCCCGATATCGCGCTCGGCGTCGACAAGGAGGGCGCGGGCGACCAGGGGCTGATGTTCGGCTACGCCTGCCGCGAGACCGAGGAGCTGATGCCGCTGCCCATCATGGTCGCGCACCGCCTCGTGGAGCGACTCAGCCGTGTACGGCGAGCCGGCACCCTGCCGTACCTGCGACCCGACGGCAAGAGCCAGGTGAGCGTCCGCTATCGCGACGGCAAGCCCGTGGCGGTCGAGACGATCGTGATCTCGACCCAGCACTCCGACGAGGTCGGGCAGGACCGCATCCGTCAGGACATCCTCGAGCACGTCATCACCCCGATCGTGCCGCGTGAGCTCATCGACCCCGACAAGGTCGTCTACCACATCAATCCGACCGGTCGCTTCGTCACTGGCGGGCCCATGGGGGACACGGGGCTCACCGGGCGCAAGATCATCGTCGACACGTACGGCGGCTCCTGCCCGCACGGCGGGGGCGCGTTCTCCGGCAAGGACCCGACGAAGGTCGATCGGTCCGGCGCGTACATGGCGCGGCACGTCGCCAAGAACATCGTCGCGGCGGAGCTCGCGACGCGCGCGCAGGTCCAGGTGGCCTACGCGATCGGCGTGCCGGAGCCCGTCTCCGTGATGATCGACACCGAAGGCACCGGGAAGATTCCCGAGCGGCAGCTCGAGCAGATCGTCCGCGCGCAGTTCGACTTCCGCCCGCGCGCCATCATCGAGTACCTCGACCTCCGGCGTCCGATCTTCAAGAAGACCGCGGCCTTCGGTCACTTCGGCCGCTCGGAGCCCGAGTTCACCTGGGAGCGGACGGACCGCGTGAGAGATCTCCGGAACGCGGCAGGACTTTAGCTCGGAGGGGGACTTCGTCCCCCTTCCGACGGCCCGGAGCGAGGCTGACGCCTCGCTCTCGGGCCTGCCTCCCCCTAGGACACGGATTGCGCGGGCAAAGCCCGCGCTCGGACGCGGCGAGCCAGGAGCGTGAGGTGTAACTGTGCGCCCTGGGCGAAAGGATGAGTGGCGATGGTTGAGAATGATGTGAAGGATCTTGGGCTGGCGGGGGTGGGGAAGCTCAAGATCGAGTGGGCGGAGCAGTCGATGCCGGTGCTGCGGCAGTGAACGGGATCCGGCTCGGGGCCTGCCTGCACGTCACCACCGAGACCGCGGTGCTCATGCTGACGCTCAAGGCCGGCGGCGCGCAGGTCGCCCTCTGCGCCTCCAACCCGCTGTCGACCCAGGACGACACGGCGGCGGCCCTCGTGAAGGAGTACGAGATCCCGGTGTTCGCCCACAAGGGCGAGGACAACGCGAAATACTACCGGCATCTCGAAGCCGTGCTCGCCACCCGGCCACAGGTCACCATGGACGACGGGGCCGACCTGATCTCCCAGCTCCACGGCGAGGGCCAGCACAGCCGCGACCTGGTGGCCGACGTCATCGGGGGAACGGAGGAGACGACCACGGGCGTCATCCGGCTGCGCGCCATGCAGACCGAGGGCGTGCTGGCCTTCCCGGTCATCGCGGTCAACGACGCCGACACCAAGCATCTCTTCGACAACCGGTACGGCACCGGGCAGTCGACGATCGACGGCATCCTGCGCGCCACCAACATCCTGCTCGCCGGCCGCACCGTCGTCGTCGCCGGCTACGGCATGTGCGGGCGCGGCGTGGCCACGCGGGCCCACGGGATGGGTGCCCAGGTGATCGTCACCGAGATCGAGCCGATGCGGGCGCTCGAGGCGGCGATGGATGGCTTCCGGGTCATGCCCATGGCGGAGGCGGCGGAGGCCGGCGACGTGTTCGTCACCGTCACCGGGAACACCTCGGTCATCCGCAAGGAGCACTTCGGCCGCATGAAGGACGGCGCGATCCTGTGCAACGCCGGACACTTCAACGTGGAGATCGACCTCGACAGCCTGGCCGGCCTGGCCACCGCGCGCCGCCCCGTGCGGCCGTTCGTCGAGGAGTTCGTCGTGGGCGGTGGACGGCGCCTGTATGTGCTGGGGGAAGGTCGGCTCATCAACCTGGCCTCGGCCGAGGGCCATCCCGCGTCCGTGATGGACATGAGCTTCGCGAACCAGGCGCTGTCCGCGGAGTTCATGGTGAAGAAGGGCCGGACGCTCGAGCGTAAGGTCTACGTCGTGCCACGAGAAATCGATCTGGAGATCGCGCGACTCAAGCTGGCGGCGATGGATATTCGCATCGACGAGCTGACCACCCAGCAGGAGTCGTACCTCACCTCGTGGAGACACGGCACCTAGCACGGCCGGCCATGCCGCGCCGGCGGGCTGCGTTCGTCCTCATCCTGGCGCTCCTCGCGCTGGGGTTGGTCGGACAGCTCGTGCCGCTGTACACCGACTGGCTCTGGTTCCAGGAGGTGGGCTACGCGCCGGTATTTCTAAAAACGCTCTCGCTGCGCGGCTCGCTCTTCACCGCCGTGTCCGTCGGCGTCCTGCTCTTCCTCTATCTGAACCTGACCTTCGCCGCCCGCACGGCCCCCCCCGACGTGCTGTGGGAGCTGGAGGACCAGCTCGGGCTGCCGGGCCGCGTGGTGATCGAGCCCCTCATCCGGCGCTTCCTGCCCATCGTGCTCCTCGTCATCGCGTTCGGGTCCGGGCTGCGCGCGAGCGGACGCTGGCAGACCGCGCTCGGGTATCTCAACGCCGTGCCCTTCGGCACGGCGGATCCGGTGTTCGGCCGCGACCTGGCCTTTTTCGTGTTCCAGCTGCCGTTCTGGCGGATGGTGCTGGGCTGGGGCACCACCCTCGTCGTGGCGACCCTCGTGCTCACGCTGGCGATCTACATCCTGCAGCGCAGCCTGGTCCTCACCACGCGCGGCCCACGGCTGGCCGCCGGGGCCCGCTCCCATCTGCTCGTGCTCGGTGCCGTGCTCCTCGCGCTGACCGCCGTGGGATTCTGGCTGGACCGGTTCGAGCTCGTGTACTCACCGCGGGGCGTCGTCTTCGGCGCGTCGTACACGGACGTGCACGCCTCGCTCCCGGTGCTGGGAGCGCTGGCCGTGCTCGCCGTGCTCTGCGCGCTGGCGTGCGTGGTGCAGCTGGGCACGGCGGGGCTGCGCCTGGTCGCCGGCGGCCTGCTCGTCCTCGCCGTCGTGTGGGTGGGCGGGCTGGGGATCTACCCGGCGCTGCTCCAGCGCTTCAGCGTCACCCCGAACGAGCTCGCGGCGGAACGGCCGTTCATCGTGCACAACATCCGGATGACCCGGCAGGCGTACGGACTCGATCGGATCGAGGAGCGTGAGTTTCCCGCCGACGAGCGCCTGGACGCCCGCGCGCTCGAGGCGAACGCGCCCACCATCAAGAACATCCGCCTGTGGGACTACCGGCCGCTGCTGCGGACCTTCGCGCAGCTGCAGGAGATCCGCACCTACTACAAGTTCCAGGACGTCGACAACGACCGCTACGTCGTCAACGGCGAGTACCGGCAGCTGATGCTCTCGCCCCGTGAGCTCTCGTACGCGCATCTGCAGTCGCGGATCTGGATCAACGAGCACCTGACCTTCACCCACGGCTACGGCGTCGTCGTCAGCCCCGTCAACCGCGTCACCGCGGAGGGGCTCCCGGAGTTCCTCGTGCAGGACATCCCCCCGCGCTCGGCGGAGGGCTTCCCGAAGATCGCGCGACCCGAGATCTACTACGGCGAGACGTCGAACGAGTACGTGCTCGTGCGCACGCGCTCCCAGGAGCTCGATTACCCCGCGGGCGATCAGAACGTCTATTCCCAGTACGCGGGCGGGGGCGGGGTCGTCCTCTCCTCCTGGCTGCGCAAGCTCCTCTTCGCCGTCCGCTTCGGCGAGATCAAGCTCCTGCTCTCCAACGACCTCACCCCCACGAGTCGTCTGATGATGTACCGGATGATCGGCGACCGCGTGCGCCAGGTCGCCCCGTTCTTCCGCTACGACCGCGATCCCTACCTGGTCGTCACCGACGACGGGCGGCTCGTCTGGCTCCTGGACGGCTACACGACGACCGATCGGTATCCCTACTCCGATCCCGTGCGGGGGATCGGCAACTACATCCGGAACTCGGTGAAGGTGACCGTCGATGCCTACGACGGCCGCATGACCTTCTACCTGGCCGATCCCACCGACCCGCTCGTCCGCGCCTATGCCGGGGGCTTCCCGGGGCTCCTGCAGCCGCTGGACGCCATGCCCGAGGACCTCCGCCGTCACATCCGCTATCCCGAGGACTTCTTCGCGATCCAGGCCAGGAAGTACGCGACCTATCACATGCTCGATCCGCAAGTGTTCTACAACAAGGAAGACCTGTGGGCGGTGCCCCGCCGCACGATCGAGGGCCGCGACCGCGAGATGGAGCCGTACTTCACGATCATGCGGCTGCCGGGTTCGCCCAAGGAGGAGTTCGTCCTCCTCACGCTCTTCAACCCGAGTCACCGCGACAACATGATCGCCTGGCTGGCCGCGCGCTCCGACCCGCCGAGCTACGGCCGGCTGGTCGTCTACAACTTCCCCAAGCAGAAGCTCGTCTACGGTCCGCGCCAGATCGACGCCCGCATCGATCAGGACCCGGTCATCTCGCAGCAGCTGTCGCTGTGGAACCAGCGTGGCTCGACCGTGATCCGCGGCTCGCTCCTGGCCATCCCCATCGACCAGTCGCTGATCTACGTCCAGCCGCTCTACCTGGCCGCCTCGGAGCAGGGGGCGCTGCCCGAGCTACGCCGGGTCATCGTGGCCTACGGCAACCAGATCGCCATGGAGGCGACGCTCGAGCAATCCCTCGCGCGGATCTTCGGCGGGCGCGCGTCACGCCGGCGGCCCCGGGCGACGGCCGGCCGGCACAACCGCCGGCCGTCGGGACTGCCGCGCAGCGCGCCCTGGAGATCTACAACCGCGCGCAAGAGGCGCTGCGCCGCGGCGACTGGGCACAGTACGGCGCCGAGCAGAAGCGCCTCGAGGAAGCTCTGCGATCCCTCGCCGAGACCAGCCGCGCCCGTCAATGATCGACGGCCGTCGCGGGGATTGCTTTTCCGGATCGGGTTTGCTATCTGGATCTCGCCGTCGCATGGAGGATCGGACGACCGTGACTGCTCGCCAAACGCTCCGGGTGATCGTTGTCCTCGTGGCCGTGCTGACCGCCGCCTCCCCGGCCTACGCCTACCTGGATCCGTCGACCGGGAGCATGGTCATCTCGGCCGTGATCGGGATCGTCGCGGCCCTCGCCCTGGCCGTGAAGATGTTCTGGTACCGCAGCATCGGGCTGCTCCGGCACACCGCGCGCCAGCTTCGCGCACGACACGCACCCGATCGGCACCGCTGACCCCGGGGCTCCGGCGGTCCCCGGCCGTGAGGCTCTGGCAGGACTGGCGGGCCGTCCGGCGCTTTCATCGGCTGCCTGCGCGCGACCGTAACATCGTCTTCTACTCGGAGAGCCGGCAGGACTGGCATCACCTGCAGCCCCTCATCGAGTTCCTCACCGCGGGCCTGTCGCGAACGGTCTGCCACGTCACCTCCGACCCGTCGGACCCGCCGCCCGCCGACGTGGGCGGCGGCGTCCACGCCTTCCGCGTGCGGGCCGGTCTGGTCCGGACGTGGTTCTTCCAGATGATGAAGGCCGACGTCGTCGTGCTGACGATGCAAGATCTGGGCAACTTCGAGCTGAAGCGATCGATCCACCGCGTCCACTACGTGTACGTGTTCCACAACATCGGCAGCACCCACATGGTCGACCACGCCGGCTCGTACGATCACTACGACAGCATCTTTTGCGTCGGCCCCCATCACGTGGCGGAGATCCGGCGACGCGAGGAGCTCGAGCGGCTGGTCCCGAAGCATCTGTTCGCTCACGGTTACCCTCGGCTCGATGCGCTCGTGCGGGCCGCGCAGACGTGCCGACCCCGGCCGGCGGCGGCCGGTCCCGTCGCGCTCCTCGCGCCCACCTGGGGCGAGCAGTCGATCCTTCCCGTCTGCGGCGAGGCGCTCATCGCGGCCCTGCTCGACGGCGGCGTGTCGGTGATCCTCCGTCCGCACTACCAGACGACCGTCCGCACCCCCGGATTGGTGACGCGCCTGCGCGGCCGCTTCGGGCGCCACCCGAAGTTCCGATACGTCGACCGGATGGGGGATACCGAGTCGCTCTTCGACTCCGACGTGCTGATCTGCGACTGGTCGTCCATGGCCATGGAGTACGCGCTGGGCCTCGGCAAGCCCGTCCTCTTCGTCGACGTGCCGCCGCGCGTCCGCAATCCCCGCTGGACCGCGCTGGGTCTCGAGCCGCTCGAGATGCGCATTCGCCGCGAGGCCGGGGCCATCCTGCCCCTCGATCGCCTGGCCGAGGCGCCGGCGTTCGTGACCGCGCTCGTCCGGGAGGCCGCGAAGTTCCGCGACCGCGGCATCGCGCTCCGTGACGATTGGGCGTTCAACGGGGGCCGCAGCGCCGAGGTCGGCGCGCGGGAGATCGCACGGATCGCGGACGAGCGCGCGGGGACCGGCGCCGCGGGCCGTCCGCGGGAGGGCCGGTGAGACGGCGATTGCTCCGGTGGGGCAGCTGGTTCGCCCTCGCCAACGCGGGGCTGCTCGCCCTGATCGGCGTCCGCTATCTCTGGCACTACGCGGCGCCCGCGGCACCCGCGGCCTGGCTCTATGTTCTCGTCGCCACCGTCGGCCACTGGGCCGCCCTCGCCTACCTGCCGTTCCTGCTCGTGCTGGCGCCGGCATCGTTGCTCGTGCCCTGGCCGCGCGCGATCCTGCCGCTCGGGGTGGCCCTGGCGAGCCTCGGCGTCACCCTGACCCTCCTCGACAGCCTGATCTTCGCCGAGCAGCGGTATCACCTGAGCCTCCTCACCCTGTCGCTGCTGGAGCGGTCGACGTGGCTGTTCACCGGCCTCTACCTCGTGGTGGTCGGGGTCATCGAGGCCGCTCTCGGGGCCTGGGTCTGGCGGCGGTCCGAGGCGCCACCCCGGCGTCACGTGGGACGGTATGTCGCGGCGGTGATCGTCGTGTGCTTCCTGGGCGGCCACGTCGTCTATCTCCTGGCCGACGCCCGGTACTACGTGCCGGTGACCTCCTTCACTCATTACCTGCCGCTCCTGCACCGCATGCGGGCGTCCGCGCTGATCGCCAAGATCGCGAATCGCGATCAGGTCCTCGCCCAGGGGCTGGCCGCCACGGCCGACCGCGCAGCCGGCGCCGTGTTGCGGTATCCGCTCGCCCCGCTGTCGTGCGCGAGCGGGACGTCGAGCCCCAACGTGCTGCTGATCGTGATCGATGCGATGCGGGCCGATTCGCTCACGCCCGAGGTGGCGCCCCGGCTCAGCACGTTCGCCGAGGGGACGATTCGCTTCGAGCGCCACGTGAGCGGCGGCAACGCGTCGCGGGGGGGCATGTTCTCGCTGTTCTACGGGCTGCCGCCCACGTACTGGGACGACTTCGCCAGCCTCGTGCGGCCGCCGGTGCTGATGGACCTGTTCCAGCGGCACGGCTACGAGCTCGGGCTGTTCGTGGCCTCGCCGGCGAACGGGGCGGTCGGCCTCGAGCGAACGGCGTTCGCTCGCGTGCCCAATCTGCGCATGCGCACGAGCGGAGAAGGACACGAGCGGGACCGCATCCTCACCGCCGACTGGTCCGCGTGGCTCCGGCGGCGGGATCCGGCGCGGCCCTTCTTCGGCCTCCTGTACTACGACGCCGTGCAGGGCCAGAAGGCCCCCGACGTGGACCGCCGGCTGTTCCCGCGACCGGCCGGCGCGTCGCGCCAGCAGGCGAAGTACGCCGACTATCGGGCCGCCGTGCACTACGTGGACGCGATGGTCGGTGACGTGATCGCCGATCTCGATCGCCGCGGGCTGCTCGAGCGGACCGTGGTCATCGTCACCTCGGACCATGGCACCGAGTTCGACGAGAGCGGGCAGGGCTTCGCCGGTCACGGCACCGCCTACAGCGACTTCCAGCTGCGGACGCCGTTCCTGGTGCGCTGGCCCGGTCGACCGCCGTCTCGTGTCACGCGCCGCACGTCACACAACGACCTCGCGCCGACGCTGCTGCTCCACCTGTTCGGCTGCACGAATCCGCCCTCGCAGTACAGCTCCGGCCACGACCTGTTCTCGGACGCGCAATGGGACTGGATCATCGCGGCCAGCTACGACGACTTCGCCCTCGTGGAGCCCGATCGGGTCACCGTCATCGGTCGCACCGGCTACTACGAGATTCGCGACGACCAGTACCGCCTCATCGCGCGCCCGCGGGTCCATGCGGACGTGCTGACGTCGGCCATGCGTGAGATGAGCCGGTTCTACCGGTGAGATCCCGCCCATGGCCGGCCCGGCGCCCCCGCTCGACGCTCCGGGCGGCCGTGGCCGTGACCGTGGTGCTCGTCGGGGCTTCCGCACTCGGCATCCCGTCGGCGGCCGCCGGATCGACGGCGCCGGCTCGCATCGACATCACGACGGACAACCTGCAGCTCGTCTTCTCACCCTCGGTGCCGGATCCGCTCGCGTGGCGCGCGTGCTGGCCATCGTGCGTCTCCGCCGACGGCGGCTCGGGAACGGAGACCCGGTTCACCATCACCGTTCGGCCCCGCGTGAGCGCCGGGGGTGCCGACCGTGAGGCCGGGCTGAGCCGCGTCCCCGTTGCGGCGGACACGGCCGACACTCGGAGCGCCAGGACGGTGATCTTCACGTCGGAGCCGGTCGACGGCCTGCGGCTCGTGACCGCGTTCGAAATCGCCCGGCGCGGCTACGACGTCACGGTCACGACGCGAGTCCTCGGCCAGGGCGCCGAAGCCTTCATGGCGGGACGCCGCTTGACCCTCGAGCTCGGCACGGCAGGGAGCTGGTCGCCGAAGACCACGGACGGCTGGGTCGCGATCGGCAACGACGTGCGTCGATTCAGCCTGGGGGACGGCCACGTTCATCTCCGCGGTGGCGACGAGCGAGGGTCCGTGGCGCTGTCCCCGGGACAATGGGTCGGCTTTCGCGACCGGTTCTGGACCTTCGCCGCGCGTGGAGCCGACGGCGTGAGCGCCGAGCTACCCGCGGGCGCGCCGCTGGCCGCCATCCTCGAGTCCGCGCCCGGGGCGGTCTCGGCCCGATACCGCGTGTACTCCGGGCCCGTGGAATACCGCGCGCTCGGCCGGGCCGACCCCGAGCTGCGGAGCTTGCTCTTCTCGGGGCTCTGGTCCTGGCTGCGAGCCCTGAGCCTGGGCGCGCTCTGGCTGCTCGACACCCTGATCGCAGTCGTCGGCCGACCCGGGCCGGCCATCGTCCTGCTCGCCGTGGCCGTGAAGGTCCTGCTCCTGCCCGTCACCGCGATCGCCCACCGGCTGCAAGCGCAGGTCGACCGGGCGCGCGGCCGGCTCCAGCCGGAGATCGACGCGATCAAGGCGGAGTACCGGGGCGAGGCACAGGCCCGTCGACTCCTCGACCTCTATCGCAGGCAGGGCGTCCATCCCCTGTACACGCTCAAGAGCCTCGTCGGCGTGCTGATCCAGCTGCCCGTCTTCATCGCGGTCTTCGACATGCTGGCCGAGAACTTCGCGCTGCACGGCGCGTCGTTTCTCTGGATCCGAGACCTCGCACGACCCGACGGCCTGATCCCGCTGCCGGTCGGCGTGCCCGGGCTCGGGCACCGAGTCAACCTCTTACCGTTCCTGATGGCCGGCGTCTCGCTCGCGGCCTCCGCGAGGTACGACGCCCCGGCGCTGACGCCCACGCTGCGGCGGCGGCAGCGCCGGAACCTCGCGGCGATGGTGGCGGTGTTCTTCGTGCTCTTCTACGCCTTTCCGGCCGGCATGGTCCTGTACTGGACGTCGACGAACGCGCTGCAGCTCGCGACGCGCGAGATCGCACGCTGGCGTGGGCGGGGCCCCGCGCCGGCCACTTCGCCGACGCGCTCGGAGTCGATATAATCGCGTCTCATGCCTGAAGCCGGCCTGTCCACCACACCCGTGGCCGCTGACCGTGGCGGCGGCCAAAGCGTCGATCATGCTCTTTCACCCGGCCGAGGCCCCGCTCACGATCCTGCTGACGACCGGACTCTACCTCGGGTGGGTGGCGCTGACGCTGCTACCGACCTGGCGTGGTCTGCTGATCGACATCGGCCGACTTCTTCTCGCGAGGGTGTCCTTCGTGGTGTGGGTCACGCTCGCGTGCATCCTCGTGGTCATCGGATCGTCGCAGCCGCTCGACAGCCCGTGGTGGGCGCTCACCGTCTGGGTCATCTGTGACGCACTCGCCGCGGCCTACGTCGACGTTCGCGCCAGCCGCAAGCGGTTCGTCTTCACCATGGCCGTGCTCGGGTTCGCCGGTCTGTTGCTGGTGGCCGTGGACACCTGGCTGGCGAGTCACGTCCTGCCCGTCATGGTTCACAACGTCTTCGTCGAGCACGAGCCCGTGCTGGGGTGGAGGCTCCGCCCGAACACGACGATCATCCGGCGGCGCGAAGGGGCCGTGTTGAAGGAGACGATCAACGACCAGGGCTTTCGCACCCGCGGTGGGCTCGGCGCCAGGCAGCCGGGGGTGAAGCGATTGCTCTTCCTGGGGGACTCTCACACCGAGGCCTACGACGTGGACGACCCCAACACCTACACGGCGCTCGTCGAGCAACGGATGTCGCAGACGCGACCGGTCGAGGTGCTCTCGCTGGGGGTCGCGGGCTACTCCACCGACCAGGAGCTGCTCGCCTACCTGCGCTATGGCCGGCCCTATCACGCCGACGTCGTGGTTCTTCAATTCTGCTCCAACGGTCCCCCGTTCAACGTCCTCGACGGATACTGGCGCGGCCGCAAGCCGCGCTTCGAGCGGCATGGCGACATGTTGCTCCTCACGGGCGTTCCGGTTCCCAACAACCGGAACACGGAGCTCTTCGGCCGGAGCCTGCTCCAGCGATCGGCCCTCATGCTCTCGCTCGAGCACATGCTGCGGCAGGTGGTGATCCGACAGAAGATCCGGCGCACCCCGGACCAAGAGGAAAGCTGGCGTGTCACCGCCCTGCTCCTCCGCGACCTGGACACGATCGTGCGGAGCGATGGGGCGCGCCTGGTGGTGTTTCAGGCCGATCGAAATCGGGACAGCGAGTCGAGGCTACGCGCGATCCTCGAGACCCTCGACGTGCCCTATCTCGACACCGCCGGCGCCTACAGCGACAACGCCGCGTCGTACTGGAGGGGACCCCACTGGAACGAGAAGGGCCAGCGCGCCGTCGCCGACGTCCTCGGCCGCGCGCTGCTCCCATATCTGTGAGGACCGCCGCGCCTGTGCCGGGGCGCGCGGCAGTGCGAGGTGAGCCGCGCTCGGGCGGCGAGCCGAGCGGTGAAATGATCGAAAATCGCCCGGGGGGCTTGGGGGGCCCGTAGCTAGGCCCCCCATTCGGTCAGGTCCGGGAGCGCAGGAAGAGCGAGGCGCCGATGCCCAGGAACACGATGTTGGCGGTCCAGGCGGCGAGCAGGGGCGGGAGGAGATCGGCGCGGGAGAACGCCAGCGCGACGTAATGCACGACCGTGTAGGCGGCCATGAGCGCGATGGCGAGGCCCACGCCGAAGAGCCGTCCGCCGCGCGGTGACTGTAGCGCGAACGGGATGGCCACCAGGACCATGATCAGGTTCTTCAGTGGCGTGGAGAGCTTCGAGTAGAGGTCGACGAGGTACTTCTTGACCTGAAAGCCGGCCGCCCGCAGGCGATTGACGTAGTCCCACAGCTCCAGGAAGCTCATCGCGTCCACCGGTTTCTGGATCTGGGTGAAATCGGCGAAGGCTTCGTCCAGCTCGATGGCGGCGTGCTTGAACGGCACGGTGCTGACCTGCCCGCTCCCGGTGATCTCCCGGTAGGCGCCGTCGCTGACGTCCCACCCCGCGGGCGTCCAGTGGGCCTTGCGGGCGTCGAGCCGGTTGACCAGCCGGAACTGGTCGTCGATCTCCAGCACGGTCACGCCGTACAGCTCGCTCGTCACCGGGCTCAGCAGCTCGACGCGGTAGAAGCGCGTGTCACCGCTGCGGAGCCAGATGCGCGAGCGGGACTGAAGGTGGCGTGGTCGGTTTCCTCGGATCTTCACCTGGTCGACCTCGTCGCCGCGCTCGTTCAGAACGGGCAAGGCCAGCTCCTGAAAGAACCCGGAGCCGATCGCGACGACGAGGCCGAGGAGCAGGATGGGCGCGCTCACGCGGTAGAGGCTCATCCCGGCCGCCTTGAGCGCGGTCAGCTCGTGGTATCGGCTGAGCGTCAGGAACATGAAGATCGTCGCCACCAGCATGACGATGGGCAGCGACTCGTGCAGCGCGGCCGGCATGCGGTAGAGGAAGTGCTCGGCGATGTAGAGCAGGGGCGGCTTCACTCGCAGGTAGCGGTCGAGCGTCTGCACGAGGTCGATCACGAAGAACAGCGAGGCGGCCACGGCCAGCGCGACCCCCATGAACCCCAGGTACTGCCGGAGCAGGTAACGGTCGATGAGCAGCGTGGTCTCCCGGCCGGTCGTCGCTCGTTCCTCGCGGCGCGCGCGGGGTCGCGGGACACTCTCCCAGACGACGTTGAGGACGCTCCACATCGCGCTCATCCGCGGAGCCCGCCACTCCCGCGCGGTGACGACGAGCAGCGCCGCGCCGATGATGGCGAAGACGGCGTTGGGCGTCCAGATGGCGAACCACGCCGGCAGCGCCCCGCGGATCGCCACGCCCTCGAGGGTGGTCATCATCAGGTAGTAGGAGACGAGGATGACGAGGCTGCCGACGAGCGCGATGCTTCGCCCGCCGCGGTGTGACCGGACGGCGAGCGGAAAGCCGACGAGCGCGAAGACGAGCGCCGCGACGGGGAAGGCGAACCGCTTGTGGCGCTCGACGACGTAGGGGGCCCGCGCCCGCGGATCCCCCCGCAGCTCGTCGATCCTGCGCAGCAGATCGCGAAACCCGAGGTCCTTTTCCGGCTTCTCGAACCGCGCCGTCGTCTTGAGGGGCGATTCGAGGGCGAGGTTCATGTCGTAGATCTGGAAGCCGGTGTACCGGTAGCGCTTCGGGCTGGCGGCGCCGCCCGGCGCCAGCGTCCCCCGGGTCAGATTCTGCGGCGCGTTCGCGGGCATCACGTCCGCCTCGCTCACGCCGCCGTTGAGCAGGCGCAGCGTGATGCGCTGGGTCGCCTCGTCGCTGAAGAGCCGGCCCTCGCGGGCGGTGATGATCCGGGACAGCTTGGGATCGCGCTCGTCGGACACGACGACGCCCTTCAGACCGACCTGGGACGCGCTCACGTCCTCGACGTAGATCACGACGTCTCCGAAGGTCGAGTTGAAGACGCGCTCCTTGAGGCCGGCGGAGGCGCGGGCTTGCAGGATCCGGAAGAGCTGGGTCTGGAAGGCCTTGCTCATGCGCGGCGCGATGACGAGCGTCAGGGCGCCACACACCAGGGAGACGAGGACGGCGGCCAGCAGGATGGGCCGGAACAGGCGCACGAGGCTGAGCCCCGCCGCCTTGCAGGCGACGATCTCCAGATCGGCGGATATCCGTCCGCCCGCGAGCAGGACGGCGACGAGGAGCGCCATGGGCAGGGTGTTCGTGAAGAAGGCGGGCAGCATGAACACGAGCAGCTGCAGGACCAGATGGAAGGGCACGCCCTTGGTGACCACGAGGTCGGTGAGCTGGTAGATCCGGTCGAGGAAGAGGAAGAACGTGAACAGGGTCACGCCGAACAGGAAGGGCGAGGACAGCTCCCGAAGGAGGTACCGGTCGAGGGTGTCGAGACCGGGAAACCTCACGCAAGTGTTGTACCATAGCGCCGTGGGTCGTCGATCATGGCTTGCGCTCGTGCTCCTCTTGGCGCAGGCTCCGGTACCCTTCGCGCCCGCCGGCGCGGGCGGGCCTCCCGACCGGCTGGAGCGCTTCCGCGATCTCGCGGGTCGCCGCCTCGCCGTGCTCCAGCTCGACGCGTCCGCGCGGTCGGCGGAGGACGAGCGCGAGATCTACGCGCTCCTCGACGAGGAAATCGTCCAGAATCTCGCGAGCGGCGGTCTGTTCGCGTCGGCGGGCTTCCTCCAGGAGCGCCTCGATGGCTTCGCCGAGACGTGGGGCGGCGCATCGTTTCGCGTCGTGCGACTTGGCCCCCTGGCCATCGTCGCTTCCTCGCTCGGCGAGGGCGGGACGAACAGCGTGCGTGTCTACGTGGAGCACCGCCGACCTGTTCCCGGAGGGATTGCTGGCGCGCGGGTATCGGATCCGGGGCGCCGACACCACGATCCGTTACGAGCTGCACTATCCCGGCTGGATTCCGGGATGCGAGGGCCAGACGGAGCAGGAGGACGTCTACCGCTTCGTGCCCCAGCGCGGCACCCTCGTGCGGATGGGCCGTCGTCAGCTCAACGGCTGGCACGTCACGCTCCACGAGACCGTCGGCCGGATCCTCGCGGACCTGGCCCGCGGCGACCGTGGCGGGCTGGCGGCCCTCGTCCCCGATCCGCGGCTGCGGAACGCGCTGCCGGCGCGGCTCGATCGCGACGCCGCGTGCGACGCCCGTGAGCCCGGGGGGCCGGTCTCGGTGGCCGCGGTCGCGAATGCGCGCACCCCGTGGACACTCACCTTCCTGCACGCGGGCGCGCGGTGGCGGTTGACCGCCGCCGGCCCGGTCCTCCACTGATGGTGAGCCGGCGATGACGGGCGAGCCCGCGGCCATCCCCGATCGCTACGAGCCGGCGGCGGTCGAGCAGCGCTGGTACCCCTGGTGGGAAGAGCGCGGATATTTCCACGCCGACCCCGCGCATCCGGGCCCGGCGTTCTCCGTCGTGATCCCGCCGCCGAACGTGACGGGCTCGCTGCACATGGGCCACGCGCTCAACAACACGCTGCAGGACGTGATCGTCCGGATGAAGCGCATGGACGGCTTCAACACCCTCTGGATGCCGGGCACGGATCACGCCGGCATCGCGACCCAGTACGTGGTGGAGCGGCAGCTCGCCGCCGAGGGCAAGACGAAGGAGGATGTCGGCCGCCCGGCCTTCCTCGAGCGCGTCTGGCGCTGGAAGGAGGAGTCGGGCGGGACGATCATCCGCCAGCTCAAGCGCCTGGGCGCCTCGTGCGACTGGGCGCGCGAGCGGTTCACGATGGACGAGGGGCTGTCGCGGGCGGTGCGGGAGACGTTCGTCCGGCTCTACGACGAGGGGCTCATCTATCGCGACGACTACATCGTCAACTGGTGTCCGCGCTGCCAGACGGTGCTCGCCGACCTCGAGGTCGAGCGCGAGGAGCGCGACGCCGACTTCGTCTACATCAAGTACGGTCCGCTGACGCTGGGCACGGTGCGTCCCGAGACCAAGCTCGGGGACACCGGCCTCGCCGTCCACCCCGACGACGCCCGCTATCGACAGTACGTCGGGCGCACCCTCGACATCCCCTCGGTGGACGGCAACATCTCCGTCAAGGTCGTGGCCGACGAGGCCGTGGATCCGGAGTTCGGCACCGGGGTCATCAAGGTGACGCCGGGACACGATCCCGTGGACTTCGAGATCGGCCGGCGGCACGGCCTGCCCATCCGCACCGTGATCGGGTTCGACGGCAAGATGACCGCGCTCGCCGGCAAGTATGCCGGGCTCGACCGCTTCGAGTGCCGCAAGAAGATCGTCGAGGACATGCAGGCGCTCGGGCTCATCGACCGCATCGAGCCGTACCGCCACGCGGTCGGTCTCTGCTACCGCTGCAAGACCGTCGTCGAGCCGCTCGTGTCCAAGCAGTGGTACGTGAAGGTCAAGCCGCTGGCCGAGGCGGCCGACGCGGCGGTGAGCGATGGTCGCATCGCGATCATCCCCCCGAGCTGGGCCAAGACCTATCACCAGTGGATGGACAACATCCGCCCCTGGTGTATCTCGCGCCAGCTGTGGTGGGGCCACCGGATCCCCGCCTGGCATTGCGATCCCGAGGACCAGGTGTTCGTCTCGCGCACCGATCTGACGAGCTGCCCGTCGTGCGGCCGGCCGCTCCGTCGGGATCCGGACGTGCTCGACACGTGGTTCTCGTCGGGGCTGTGGCCGTTTTCCACGCTCGGCTGGCCCGACGACACCCCGGAGCTGCGCCGGTACTACCCGACCAGCCTGCTGAGCACGGCCTACGACATCCTGTTCTTCTGGGTCGCGCGGATGGCGATGCTGGGGCTGCACCTCATGGGCGATGTGCCGTTCCGCGAGGTCTACATCCATACGCTCGTTCGCGACCCGGAAGGCCAGAAGATGTCCAAGACGAAAGGCAACGTCGTCGATCCGCTGGGTCTCATGGACAAGTACGGGACCGACGCGCTCCGGTTCACGCTCGCCGGGCTCGCCGTTCCCGGCGTGCGCGACGTGCGTATCGCCGACGACCGCCTGGAGGCCTCCCGCAACTTCGCCAACAAGCTCTGGAACGCCGCGCGTCTCGTGCTGTCGAACCTCGAGGGCTACGACGCCACGCGCGGCGGGACGGCCGGCCCGGACGGTCTCGCCGAGCGGTGGATCCGGCATCGGCTCGATGCGACGGTGGCCGCCGCGCGCGAGAACCTCGACCGCTACCGCTTCAACGACGCCGCCTCCGCGCTCTATCAGTTCGTGTGGAGCGACTACTGCGACTGGTACCTCGAGATCGCCAAGCTGTCGCTCTATCGTCCGGAGAGCCCCGAGGCGCGATGGCGGACGCAGCACACGCTGGTGACGGTGCTGGAGACCACGCTGCGGCTGCTCCATCCGTTCATGCCGTTCATCACGGAGGAGATCTGGCAGCGGCTGCCCGGCGCCGGCGAGTCCATCATGATCGCGCCGTATCCACGCCGCGAGCGCGGCGACGAGGCGGCCGAGCACGACATGGCGATGGTGATGGAGGCCGTCACCGCGATCCGCACCATCCGCGGCGAGATGCGCATCTCCCCGGCGACCGCGCTCTCGGTGACGATCCGTCCGAGGGCCGACGACCGCGCCCTGTTCGCGGGGACGGCCGGTCTCATCGGGGCGCTGGCGCGCGCGGACGTTCGCGTGGACCCGGCGGCCTCCCGGCAGCGCGACACGGCCCTGGCGGTGCTCGGCGCCTCCGAGCTCTACGTGGATCTCGCGGGGGTCGTCGACCTCGCCGCCGAGCGCGCGCGCCTCGAGAAGGAGATCCGGCGGGCCGCGGAGACGGTGAGCTTCATCGAGGCCAAGCTCGACCGGGCCGATTTCGTCGAGCGGGCGCCCGCGGAGATCGTGGAAAAGGAGCGCCAGCGGCTGCACGAGCAGCGGCAAACGCAGGCGAAGCTGGAGGCGAGCCTCGGCTGGATTCGCGGCGGTGCCTGACGCGTTGCCTCCGGCCGCCTCTCCGATCGTTCGCCGTGCCGTCGTCGACTCCACCCAGCGCGTCGCGTTCGCGCTCGCGGAGGCGGGCGCGGCGGACCGGACGGTGGTCGTCGCCGACACCCAGACCGCGGGCCGTGGCCGTCGCGGGCGGCCGTGGCACGACGAGCCCGGCGCAAGCGTGCTCGCCTCGATCGTGGTCCGGCCCTGTCTGGCCATTCGCGACCTGCCCAAGCTCTCGCTCGTGGCGGCCCTCGCCGTGGCCGAGGCCATCGAGGCGGCGGCGGGGTTGGTCCCGCGGCTCAAATGGCCGAACGACATCCTCGTCAACGGACGCAAGATCGCCGGGATCCTGCTGGAGTCCCGCGTCGTGACCGACCCGGTGGTCGTCGTGGGGATCGGTATCAACCTCCGGCAGCGCGCGTTCCCACCCGAGCTGACGGCCACGGCGACGTCGGTCCGTATCGAGAGCGGGCGCACGATGGAGCGTGAGGCCCTGCTCGACGCCACGCTCGCGGCCTTCGACGTCTGGCGGGCGGCGCTCGAGGGGCAGGGATTCGCTCCCGTGCGCGCGCGGTGGCTCGCGCTGGCGGACACGATCGGACGGGCCGTGAGCAGCGAGGGATGCGCGGGTATCGCGACCGATCTCGACGCCGAGGGCGCGCTCGTCGTTCGCGATCACGCGGGCCGGCTGCACCATGTCGTCGCCGGTGAGCTCGCGGCCGTTTCGCCACGGGTCGGCGATTGACACCCGTACCAGCCGTGGCTATACTGCACTAAATCTAGTGGGCAGCGACAGGGTCGATCCCTATATACGGGATGTGGGAGCGGGCGTTTCACACGGGCAAGGGGGTCACATATGGGGATGTGGGTCGGGCGTGGACGCAAGGCGAGAGCCGCATACGGGTTCGATGACATCGCGCTCGTGCCGGGCGCGGTGACCGTCAATCCCAACGAAGTCGACATCCACTGGGAGCTCTGCGGCAGACGCTTCGACCTTCCGATCATCGCCGCCGCGATGGACGGCGTCGTGAGCCCGAAGCTGGCCATCGAGATGGGGCGACACGGCGGCCTGGCCGTCCTCAATCTCGAAGGCGTGTTCGCGCGGTACGACAATCCCGACGACGTCCTGCAGCGCATCGTGTCGGCCAGCCAGGAAGAGGCCACGAAGATCATCCAGTCGATCTACGGCGAGCCCATCAAGGAAGAGCTGATCCATCGACGGATCGGCGACATCAAGAAGGGCGGCGGGCCGGCGGTCGTCTCCTCCATTCCCCAGCGTGCCGAGCGCTTCGCCCAGATCGCGCAGGAGGCCGGCGCCGACATCTTCGTCGTCCAGTCGACCGTCACCACCGCGCGCCACATCGCCACCGAGTACACGCCCGTCGATCTGCGCAAGCTCAAGAAGCAGCTCGCGATCCCGCTCATCGTCGGCAACGTCGTCACCTACGAGGCCTGTCTCGAGCTGATGGAGTGTGGCGTCGACGCGCTGCTCATCGGCGTCGGGCCGGGCGCCGCCTGCACGAGCCGCGAGGTCCTCGGGCTCGGTGTCCCGCAGGTGACGGCCACGGCGGACTCCGCGGCCGCGCGGGACTTCCACTACAAGCAGACCGGGCGCTACGTGCCCATCATCACGGACGGCGGCATGACCACGGGCGGCGACGTCTGCAAGGCGCTCGCCTCCGGGGCCGACGCGGTGATGATCGGCTCGGCCTTCGCCCGCGCCATCGAAGCGCCCGGCCGGGGTTATCACTGGGGGATGGCCACGCCGCACCTGAACCTGCCGCGGGGCACGCGGATCCGGGTCGGCATCGCCGGCCCGCTCGAGCAGATCCTGTTCGGGCCCGCGTTCACCGAGGACGGCACGCTGAACCTCGTCGGAGCCATCCGGACCTGCATGGGGTCGGTGGGCGCGCAAAGCATCCGCGAGCTCCAGCAGACGGAGCTGATCATCGCTCCGGCGATCAAGACAGAAGGGAAGGTCTTCCAGCAGGCCCAGAAGCTGGGCCGCCCCCGCTAGACGTGGCGGACAGCACTTCGAGGAGCGGCCCGGGTTCCCCGGGGCGTGACGAGCACTCGGGGGGCTTGGGGGGCCCGGGGCTAGGCCCCCCATCTGAGAAAATAGCCGTCCTCGATTTCGGCGGGCAGTACACGCAGCTCATCGCCCGCCGCATTCGCGAGCTGTCGGTGTACTCCGAGATCGTGTCCTGCGCGGAGCCGGTCGAGACGATCCTGCACGGCGGCTACAAGGGCATCGTGCTCTCCGGCGGGCCCTCCAGCGTCTACGACGACGGCGCGCCCCTGCCCGCCAGGGCACTCTTCGAGGCGGGCGTTCCCGTGCTCGGGATCTGCTACGGCATGCAGGCGATGGGCATGCTGCTCGGCGGCCACGTCGTTCCGGCGGAGCGCCGGGAGTACGGCAAGGCGGAGGTCACGCTGCAGGGGACCTCGCCGCTCCTGCGCGAGGTCCAGCCCGACATCGACGGCCGGCTGACCGTATGGATGAGCCACGGCGATACCGTCCTGCGGCCGCCCAAGGGCTTCACGGCGCTGGGCGGCACCGCGAACTGCCCCGTGGCCGCGATGGCCGACGAGACCCGGCGGCTCTATGCCGTCCAGTTCCATCCCGAGGTCTCGCACACGCCGCAGGGCCGGAAAATTCTGGAGAACTTCCTCGAGGTGTGCCGGGTCAAGGCCTCGTGGTCGATGGCGTCGTTCATCGAGACCACGATCGACGAGATCCGGGCGAAGGTCGGCTCCGACCGCGTGCTCTGCGCGCTCTCCGGCGGGGTCGATTCGTCCGTCGTCGCGGTGCTGGTCCACCGCGCCATCGGCGATCAGCTGACGTGCATGTTCGTCGACAACGGCGTCCTCCGCAAAGGCGAGGCGGAGTCGGTCGTCCACACGTTCCGCGACGCGTTCAAGATCAACCTCGTCCACGTCGATGCCTCCCGACGGTTCCTCTCCGCCCTGCACGGCGTCACGGACCCGGAGCTCAAGCGCAAGCGGATCGGCGCCGAGTTCATCGCGGTCTTCGAGGACGAGGCCAGTGGCCTGGGCCACATCCCGTGGCTCGCCCAGGGCACGCTCTATCCCGACGTGATCGAGTCGGTCTCGTTCAAGGGCCCCTCGGCGACGATCAAGACCCACCACAACGTCGGAGGGTTGCCCACGCGGATGCAGTTCAAGCTCCTCGAGCCGTTGCGGGAGCTGTTCAAGGACGAGGTCCGGCGGGTGGGGGAGCTGCTCGGCTTGCCCGCGGAGATCATCTGGCGCCAGCCGTTCCCGGGGCCCGGCCTGGCCATCCGCGTCCTCGGTGAGGTGACGCCGGAGCGGCTGGATCTCCTGCGCGAGGCCGATGCCATCGTGCAGGAGGAAGTGCGCGAGGCCGGCCTCGAGCGCGAGCTCTGGCAGGCCTTCGCGGTCCTCCTGCCGGTCCGGACCGTCGGGGTCATGGGAGACTTTCGCACGTACGCGCAGGTGATCGCGCTCCGCGCCGTGATGAGCCAGGACGCGATGACCGCCGACTGGGCCCGCTTGCCCTACGACCTCCTCGGCAAGATCTCGAATCGCATCATCAATGAAGTGAAAGGCATCAATCGCGTCGTCTTCGACATCTCTTCAAAGCCACCTAGCACGATCGAATGGGAATAGGGGCGGCGGTTCGGGCGCGGGCTTTGCCCGCGCAATCCTGCCCGGGGGAGTGATGCAGCACGCTGAGTTCGTCCACCTTCATGTCCATTCGGAGTACAGCCTCCTCGACGGGGCGGCCCAGCTCGACAAGCTCGTGGCCAAGGCCAAGGAGCTGCGGTTTCCCGCGATCGCGCTGACGGATCACGGCAATCTCTTCGGCGCCATCGACTTCTACCTGGCGGCCCAGAAGGCGGGCATCAAGCCGATCCTGGGCTGTGAGCTGTACGTGGCGCCGGCCGGCCGCAAGGAGCGGGGGTCGAGCGACGGCGGCTACGAGGGCGCCAACCACCTGACTGTTCTCGTGCGGAACCAGACGGGCTACAAGAATCTCATCAAGCTCGTCTCCAAGGCCTATCTCGAGGGGTTCTACTACAAGCCGCGCGTCGACAAGGAGCTGCTCGCGCAGCACGCCGACGGGCTCCTCGTGCTGTCGGGATGCCTGAACTCGGAGGTCTCGCGCCTGATCTCCGCGGGGGACGTGGCGCGGGCCCGCGAGAGCGCGGGCTGGCACCAGGAGGTCTTCGGCAAGGATCACTACTTCATGGAGATCCAGGCCCATGGCCTGGAGGAGCAGCGCAAGGTGACGGGGGAAACCCTGGCCATCGCCAAGGCCATCGGCGCTGCCGTCGCGGGGACGAACGACTCGCACTATCTGGAGTCGACGCACGGGCGCGCGCACGAGGCGCTGCTCTGCATCCAGACCGGCTCGATGCTGAACGATCCCAAGCGCTGGCGGTTCTCCACGGAGGAGTTCTACGTGAAGTCCGCCGAGGAGATGGCGCGGGTCTTCGCCGAGACGCCCGAGGCCTGCCGCAACACGCTGGCGGTCGCCGAGCGCTGCAACCTGACGCTGGAGTTCGGGCGCTTCCACCTGCCGCGCTACGTGGTGTCCGACGGCCACACGCTCGAGAGCTATCTCGAGCAGCTGGCGCGCGAGGGCCTGGCCCGGCGCTACGGTCCCTCGCCGGGGGACGCGATCGAGGCGCGCCTGGCCCACGAGTTGACCATCATCGAGAAGATGGGCTTCGCCGGCTACTTCCTCGTCGTCTGGGACTTCATCCACTACGCCCGGCAGAAGGGGATCGCCGTGGGCCCGGGCCGCGGGTCATCGGCGGGCTCGCTGGTGGCGTACTGCCTGGGGATCACCAACATCGATCCCATTCGCTACGGTCTGCTCTTCGAGCGGTTCCTCAACCCCGAGCGGATCTCCATGCCCGACATGGACATCGACTTCGCCGACGACCGGCGCGACGAGGTCATCCGCTACGTGGCCGAGCGCTACGGCCACGACCTCGTGGCCCACATCATCACGTTCGGCACGCTCGGGGCCAAGGCGGCCATCCGCGACGTCGGGCGCGTGCTCGGCATGCCGTACGGCGACGTGGATCGGATCGCCAAGCTGGTGCCGAACTTCCCGCTCAACATCACGCTGGACGACGCGTACCAGAAGTCGCCGCCGCTGGCCGAGATGGTCAAGAGCCAGCCGGGCGTCAAGGAGCTGTGGGACATCGCGCGCACGCTGGAGGGCTGCACGCGTCACGCCTCCGTCCACGCCTCCGCCGTGGTCATCTCCGACGAGCCCCTCGACGAGCACATCCCGCTCTACAAGGACCCCAAGCGGCCCGAGCTGATCACGGGCTTCGCCATGGGGCCGATCGAGAAGCTCGGCCTGCTCAAGATGGACTTCCT
>WNGA01001072.1_pt1 | contig 42475 bp, 35 predicted proteins | sample 5400061 | NCBI WGS metagenome assembly WNGA01 (sample SAMN13153366, study PRJNA577476) | soil metagenome | isolation source: 100 cm soil or saprolite under grassland replicate 2 | place: USA:California | collected 2016-06-15 | reverse complement strand
TGAAGGGTGTGCCGAGCGGGAGCGCAGGGAGCAGCCCGAAGGGCGTCCGGGCGACGCGACCAGCGGCGCCCGAGCGGACCGGAGCGAGCGCGGGAACGCTGAGACGCAAATCTCGCGAATCAGGAGCGCGGACCGAAGCGAGCGCGGAACGGCTACAACGCAGATTTCTTAAAGCTCCGTCTGTGGGGGAGTAACATAGGCGGCGCATTCTCCAGGGGGGTTTTGCCACTCGTGACCCAGCTCACCTCGCGGCGGCGGTTCTTGCACCTGCTCGGGTTGGCTTCAGGTGCAGGTCTGCTGGCCGCGTGCGCCCAGTCCACGCCAGCCGCGCCGACGGCCGCGCCTGCCAAACCAACCACTGCGCCTGCGCCCGCACCCACCACGGCTCCAGCGGCGGCACCGACCACGGCACCAGCGGCCGCCCCCAAGCCGACAACTGCGCCGGCCGCGGCACCGGCCACGGCGACTCCCCCACCCGTGGCGAAGCCTGGCGTAGCCGTGCCCAAGGACTCGCCGCAGATCGCCGCGCTGTTCGACGCCGCCAAGAAGGAAGGCACGGTCTCCTGGTGGGACCAGCACGAGTCGAGCGTGGCGCAGAAGTTCATCGACGCCTTCAAGAAAGAGTTCCCCGGCGTCGACGTCGAGTTCTTCGAGGGCACCCAAGATGTCCTGAAGGCGCGCTCGATCCAGGAGGCCCGCGCTGGCAAGGTGTCGTTCGATTTCATCGACACCGGCCAGAATTACCCCGCCTTCAAGGACGCGGGTGTGATCACCGCCCAAACGGAGTTCAGCGAGCTCCTGACCTCAGCGGGCGTGGACAAGACCTTCATCGTCGACGGCACGTACTCGCCCGAGTTCACCGTCTATGGCTCGGCGTACAACACGGAGCTGGTCAAGGAGGCCGAGCTGCCCGACTCCCTGGATGGGTTTGCCGATCCCAAGTGGAAGGGCCAGCTCGCCATCGAGGCGCGGCTGCGGCCATATGTATACGGCACGCCGTTCCTGGGCGGCGAGGAGAAGGTCGTGGACATGTTGACCCGACTCAAGGCCAACAACCCACGACCCACCGATGGCGACACCAAGTCGCAAGGGCTCCTGGTCGCGGGCGAGTTCCCGGTGCTGATCGGCGCCTACCTGCAGCGCTCCATCATGATGAAGGGCAAGCCGTGGGGCTTCGTCCCCCTCAAAGAGGTGTGGTCGAACGTGCCCGGCCCGGGCTACATCGTCCCCGCCGGGGCACCCCACCCAAACGGCGGCAAGCTCTTCATGTGGTGGTTCATGTCGCCACAGGGCCAGGCGTTGACCGATGAGCTGCGGTTCAAGGGCAACCCCGCGCTGGGAACGGGCACCGGACCGTCGAAGTACCTGCAGGACAAGAAGATCGGCATCAAGTTCGCTCCGCGCGAGTTCGAGGACAACTACGACAAATACCTGCGCAAGTACCTGGACGCGCTCGGCCTACCCGTAACGTAGACCGCGACACCCCTCACCCAGTTTGGCCGTGCGAACGCCCACGCTGGGGCGAGGGGTGCAAAGGCGGTAGTCTCGGAACGTGGGCGAGCCTGCGAGCAACCTGCCCGCGCAGCTGAGCAGCTTTGTCGGACGCGAAGGCGAGATCCGGCGGGTCCACGAGCTGCTCGGCCAGGCCCGGCTGGTCACGCTCACGGGCGCGGGTGGCGTGGGCAAATCGCGGCTGGCGCTGCGGTTGGCCCAGGACGTGGCAAGCGATTTCACCGATGGGGTGTGGCTGGTGGAGCTGGCGCCCCTCGTCGAGCCGTCGGTGGTCACGTCCGAGGTGGCAAGCGTGCTCGGGCTTGAGGAGCAGGACCAGGCGAGCGTGTTGGGATACCTGTCGCAGCGCAGCCTGCTGCTGCTGCTCGACAACTGCGAGCACCTGATCGCCGCGTGCGCCGAGCTGAGCCAGCGCATCCTGGAGAGCTGTGCGCGGGTGCGCATCCTGGCGACCAGCCGCGAGCCGTTGCAGCTACCAGGCGAAGTCACGTGGCGCGTGCCGTCGCTGCCGCTGCCCACCGCCACGACCCTGTTTGGCGAGCGCGCGCGGGCCGCCGCGCCGGACTTCCAGTTCTCGGACCAGAACGCCGACGCGATCGCGCAGATTTGCCGCCGCCTGGACGGCATGCCGCTGGCGATCGAGCTCGCGGCGGCGCGCGTGCGCGCGCTGTCGCCGACGCAGATCGCGCAGCGGTTGGACGATCGGTTCGTCCTGCTCACGTCGGGCGTGCGCACGGCCCTACCACGCCAGCAGACGCTGCGCGCCACGGTCGACTGGAGCTACGCCCTGCTGACAGAACCACAGCAGCGGCTGTTCTGCGCGCTGTCCGTCTTCTCGGGCGGCTGGACGCTCGAAGCGGCGGAGTCGGTCTGCGGCCTGCCAACACTCGAGCTGCTCACGCAGCTGGTCGAGCGCTCGCTGGTGCTGGCCGAGCCGCACGACAACGAGATGCGCTACACGCAGCTGGAAACGCTGCGCCAGTACGCCGCCGAAAAGCTGGCCGAGCACGGCGACGAGGAAGAGGTGCGCGAGCGCCACGCCGCGTGGTGCGTCACGCTCGCCGAACAGGCGGCGACACAGCTGAACAGCCCCGATCAGGTGCTGTGGCTGGATCGCCTGGAGCGCGAGCACGACAACATCCGCTCGGCGCTGCGCTGGGCCGAGCAGCACGGCTCGGAGCTGCAGGTGCGCCTGAGCAATGCGCTGTGGCAATTCTGGTACATCCGCGGCTACCTCGCGGAGGGCGCGGTGTGGGTGGACGCGGCGGCGCGTCGCACCGACGTCCCACTGCCGCTGCGAGCGCGGGCGCTCAAAGCGGCTGGCTCGATGTCGACATACCGCTACAACTTCGAGCGCGCGGCCGAGCTGGACCGCGAGGCGATCGCCATCGCGCGCAGCATCGGCGACTCCGCACTGGTCGCCGCGTGCACGATGAACCTCGCCAACTCGCAGCACGATCTCGGCCAGCACGAGGCAGCCGACGCGCTGTACACCGAGACGCTGCACATGATGACCGCCCTTGGTAATACGTATAACGTCGCGCTCACCCTGCTCAATCAGGCCGACCTGGCGCGGGTCCGCGGCGATTTTGGTCGCGCGGAGGCGATGCTCCTGGAGGCGCTGCCCTTGTTCCAACAGCACGGCGATACGCGGCGGATGGCGCGCACGGAGATGAACCTGAGCTTCGTGGCATTGCAGCAGCACGACCTCGTGCGCGCGCAGGAGTTGGGACGGCGGGCGCTGGCCGCGTTTCGCGACCTGGGCTTCAAGCCCGGTCTCGCGGATGGCTTCCAGCTGCTGGCCGGGATCGCCGCGGGCGGGGGCGACCCGCGCCGCGCGGCGCGACTGTTCGGGGCCTATGAAGCGCTGCAGGAGCGAGTGGCGCGGCCCGTGGGCGGCGCAGGCGACATCTCAGGTGAGCTGCAACAGGCGAGCCTGCGGCGAGTCGAGACAGCGCTGGGCAAAGCCGCCGCGAAGCGCGAGCGCGCAAGTGGGCGAGCAATGGATCTGGACGAGGCGATCGCGTTCGCGCTGGCCGAGTCTGAGGCCGTTGTCGTGGCGCCACGGCCAGTGTTGACGGCGCGTGAGCAGGAGGTCGCGCTGCTGCTGGCGCACGGCCTGACCAATCGGCAGATCGCCGAGCGGCTGGTGCTGTCGGAGCGCACCGCCGACGCGCACGTGCGCAACATCTTCGACAAGCTCGGCGTCAACGCCCGGGCCCAGGTCGCGGTCTGGGCCGCCCGCGAGGGTTTCCTCAACCTCAATCTCAATCTCGAAAGATAGGTACACGGCATCGGTCCTTGTGCCGATGGGTGCACGCTCGCCCGCTCGTAGTGTGAACGCATCCGATAGCCGAGGGAGGACAGATTGATGCACCGTCTACTCGCGGGCCTGGTCGCAGCCATGCTGATCGTTACGACAGCGAGCGCGCAGGTACCGTTGAACATCTTTGGCGCCACGCTGCAGGAGGCCAATCAGAAGACCGCCGAAGTCAGCACCGAGGAGTTGAAGCAGATCCTGGCCAGCGGCAGCGCCGTCGTGTTCGATGCGCGACCGCCGATGGAATATGCCGTGAGCCACATTCCGGGCGCGCGCAATGTCGCCCAGAAGCCGGACACCCCGATCTCGCTGTACGTGTCTGATGTGGCCGAGATCGGGCGACAGCTGCCGGATCACTCGGCGGCGATCGTGCTGTATTGCAATGGTCCGTTCTGTGGCAAGAGCAAGCGGTTGTCTGAGGAGTTGCTGGCGGCTGGCTACACGAACGTGCGGCGCTACCAGCTCGGCGCGCCGACGTGGCGCGCGTTGGTGGGCACCATGCAGATCGAGCAGGAGGGGCTGCAGTACGTGATCGACGGCGATCGCACGGCGTGGTTCCTCGATGCGCGGTCGGCCGACGAGTTCGCGTCTGGCTCGCTGCCCGCGGCGCGCAATGTCCCAGCCGCGGAGGTGGTGGCGGCGAAGGATGATGGCCGGCTGCCGATGGAAGACCACAACACGCGCGTCGTCGTTTTCGGCGCGAATCCGGAGCAGGCGCGCAAGGCCGCCGACGTGGTCGCCGCCAACGCGTTCCACAATGTGACGTTCTACGCGGGGCCGATCGACGGCTTCCTGCAGATGGCTGGTGCGGGCGAAGCGGGTACTGCGGAGGCGCCCGGGGCGCGCTAGCATAAGCCCCGCGGGTCGTGGAGGCGGCTGCGCGGGGAGGTAACACATGCGCTACTTGACCTCGGTGTTCGTGGGCGCGATGCTGTTAGCGGGTTGCTCCGCTCCGCAAGCCCCGCCCGCGGCGCCGGCAGCGAATCCCACCGCGGCGCCCGGGGCAGCCGCCAAACCGGCCGCGGGGGCGGCGACTGGTACGCCGATCAAGATCGGCTATCTCGCCGACTCGAACGGCACCAGCGCTCAGATCGGCGCGGGCATGCACCTCGGCACCGACCTGGCGGTCGAGCAGGTCAACGCCGCCGGCGGCATCAACGGCCATCCGCTACAGATCATCTACGTCGATCCGCAGAGCGACCCGACCCAGGCCGGCCAGATGGCCACGCAGCTCGTCCAGACGGACAAGGTCGACGTCCTGCTCGGTGCCGTCCTCAGCTCCGAGTGCCTGGTCGTGCAGCAGCTCGCGGCCAAACTGCAGACCGTGTACATGCCGACGTTCGGCTGTGCCGCCGAAGAGTACTCGACCACCTCCTGCAATCACTATTCGTTCCGCTTCCAGCCAGTGGGTCGGCAGCTGATCGCACCGCTGGCTCAGTACATCACCACGACGTACGGCAAGAACTGGGCGATGGCGTATTCCGACTACGCGTACGGACAGTCGCAGCTGAAGGCCTATACCGAGGAGTTAGCAAAGTACGACGCCAAGATCACCGTGCCGATCCCGATCCCGCAGAACGAGCCGAACCTGGCGCCCTACGTCACCAAGGTTCCGACGGACGGCACCGTCAACGGCGTCATCATCAACGGCCTCGGCGCGGGCGACCTCACCCGTACGTCGCTGGCTCTCGGCCAGTATGGCCTGGCGCCCAAGGTGCAGGTGATCGGCAACTCGGGGCGCGACGTGTACGGCGGCAGCTACCCCGACTTCCTGACCGGTTCGGTGAACGCCCAGACGTATCTCACGGGGCAACCGCCGGGCAACCCGTACGGCGAAGCGTATGAGAAGGCGTGGCGCGACATGGCGACCCGCCAGCCCGAGTGGTCCAACATCTTCGGCGGAGCCGACAAGGCCATGGCCTTCCAGGGCTACTTGCAGTACACCGCCCTGATGGCGCTCAAGACCGGCATGATCGCCGCGAATTTCTCGGGCCGCGCTGACACGGAAAAGCTGATAGGCGCGCTCGAGAACGTGAATATCCCGCTCGGACCGGATGCGCCCGGCGGTGGGATCATCATGAACAAGGGCGATCACCAGGGCGCGCAGACCGTGTACGTGTACCGCGTCGCCGGGCCACAACAGGAGGAATTGCTGGCTACCGTCCAGCCCGACAAGATCCCACCATTGGGGACGTGCAAGGCGTCATAACGCCCAACGGCCCTTCGACAAGCTCAGGGTGAGCCGTCCCCGCTCATGGTGAGCTTGTCGAATCCAGAGCGGGGACGGCTCAGCGGCGATACGGGCGAGCTGAGCGGCCCGATCGTTCTCAGCGCCCGCGGCCTCACCAAGGACTTCGGCGCCTTCCGGGCTGTCGAAGATGTCGACCTGGACATCTTCGCGGGCGAGATCCACGCGCTGGTAGGCCCCAACGGCGCGGGCAAAACGACCGTGCTCAACCTGCTCGGCGGTCAGCTGATGCCGACGTCGGGCGAGATCTTCTTCGAAGGCAAGCCGCTCGGCTCGTCGCGGCCGCACACCCGGGCGCGCGGCGGCATCGGCCGCTCGTTCCAGCTGACCAGCATCGTGCCTGGATTCACGTGTGTGCAGAATGTGGTCATCGCGGTGCAGGCCAAGCAGAGCATGCTCTCGCTGCTGCGGTGGCGTCCGCGATCTGACGACGTGGCGTTTGCGCGTGAGCTCCTGGCACTGGTCGGACTGTCTCCGGCGGCCGAGGTGCCAGCTGACCTGCTGGCGCACGGGCAGCAGCGGCAGCTGGAAGTGGCGATGGCGATGGGCTCGCGGCCGCGTGTACTGCTGCTCGACGAGCCGTCCTCAGGCATGAGCGTGCCCGAGCGGCACAGCCTGGGTGAGCTGCTGGTCGAGGTGGGCAAGCACACCACGATCGTGATGGCCGAGCACGATGTGCCGCTGGTGCACGCGATCGCCACGCGGGTGACCGCTTTTTCGTTGGGCCGCACTCTGGTGTCAGGTAGTGCCGAGGAGGTGTTTTCCTCGGCCGATGTCCAGCGCGTTTTTCTGCGCGGCATCTCCGACGATGTTTGAAGTCACCGATCTGCACGCGTTCTACGGCAAGAGCCACGTGGTGCAAGGCATCAGCCTGTCCATCGCGGCTGGCGAAGCCGTCGGCTTGGTGGGTCGCAATGGTGTCGGCAAGACCACCACGCTGAAGTCGGTCATGGGCCTGGTGCGGCAGTGCTCGGGGCGCGTCTCGTTGCTTGGCGCGGACGTGTCGCGGCTGCCCGCGCACAGTCGCGCCCAGCGTGGGTTGGGCTACGTGCCCGAGGAGCGCGCGGTGTTCACGCGCATGACTGTTGAGGAGAACATCCGCATCGGGGCGCTGCTCCAGGCAAGCGCCCGCCAGGCGGAATGCCTGGACATGGCCTACCGTCTGTTCCCGGTGTTGAAGGAGCGTCGGCTGCAGTTGGCAGGCACCCTGAGCGGCGGTCAGCAGAAGATGCTGGCGCTTGCCCGCGGACTGGCACTGCGACCGCGGCTGCTGCTGGTGGATGAGCCGAGCGAAGGGCTGATGCCGCTCAACGTGGCGTTGATCACCAAAGCGCTGCTGGAGGCGACGTCCTCCGGCTTGAGCGTGCTTGTCGTAGATGCCTCGTTCGACCTGCTCCGCGCAGCCTGCCAACGGCTGTACGTGATGGACCGCGGCCAGCTGGTGGGCACCTACAAACCGTCGGATTTCGCCACCCCGAACGAGCTTGCCGCCGCCTATCTCGGGAGTGGTGTTTGAACGAGGTGTCTCGCCGCTCTAAGACCGCTTTGGTCCGCCGCTTCGCGGCGAAGGGTGGCTCCGCCCCCCTTTCATCCCCCCGCCCATGCTGTCCACTTTCGCACGCGCGAGACACTCGCAGTCACCAACGGTTACACGCGCTTGGCAACGCCTGCATCCTGGGCGGGGGTGAAGGGGGCGGAGCCCCCTCGGCGCGTAGCGCCGTTCCAAAGCGGCCACGATATGAATGAAGTAGCTCTGCAGCTGCTCAACGGCCTGGTCGTGGGCTTCTCGCTGGCCCTGGTGGCTTCGGGGTTGGCGCTGGTGTTCGGCGTGCTCGACATCGTCAACTTCGCCCAGGGCGAGTACTTCATGCTTGGCGGGTACGTGCTCGCCATCACGGCGGGCGCGACCGGTAATTTCTGGTTGGGCGTGCTCGCGGCAGCACTCGTCATCGGGGTGATCGGAGGTCTGGCCCTGCTCGGCATGGTGTGGCCTCTCCTCGACAAGTCGCAGGCGCTGCCCCTGCTCGCAACGCTTGGCCTGAGCCTGATCATCAGGCAGGAGGCGCAGAACATCTTCGGCGGCACCACCCGCCTGGTCCCACCCCCGATCACGGCACGTGTCCCGTTCCAGGGCATCGACTACCCCGTCTACAACCTCCTCGTCGTGGTCATCAGCGCGGCCATCCTGGCCGGCGGCTACCTCTTCCTGAAGTACACGAGGTACGGCATCTGGCTCAGAGCCGTGGCCGAAAGCCGCGAGATGGCGGCAGCCCTCGGCGTACCTGTGCCGCGGGTCTACATCCTGGCCTTCATCCTGAGCTCGGCGCTCGCGGGGATCGCGGGCGCCCTGCTGGCGCCCGTGCAGAGCGTGTACGTGACCGTGGGCGGCGACGTCATCATCAACGCCTTCATCGTGGTCGTCGCGGGCGGCATGGGCAATTTCCGAGGCGCCGCCCTGGTGGCGCTGCTACTGGCGGAGGTCGAGTCCGTCGGCGGCGTGTGGTTCCGACCGGTCATCGTGCAGGTCTTCGCTCTGGTGCTCGTGATCCTGATCCTGGTCGCGCGGTCGCGCTCCAAGACCGCTGGCGTGCGAGCGGTGGGCGAGGGCGTCGCGCGGGCTCGGACGACGGCGTCCAGCGGCATTCACCGCGGATACGCCTGGCTCACGCTCGGCTTCCTCGCGGTCGGCGTGGTGCTGCCCGCGCTGGGCGAGACCACGCCGCAACGCTTTGCCACGTATCTGATCTTCGGGTTGCTGGCGCTCTCAGTCGCGTTGCTGACGGGCTTCGCCCGACTGTTCAACATCGGCATCGGCGCGGTCTTCGGCGTGAGCGCCTATGTCGTGGCCATCCTGACCAACCAGGGCATCTTCAACCCGATCGCGCTGCTTCTCGCGGCGGTCGCCGCGGGGTTGATCGTGTCGGTGCTGTTCGGTGTGTACACGAATGTGGCCTCGGGCATCGAGTACATGATGCTGACCTTCCTGACCACGCTGGCCATGTCGCGCGTACCTGACGCGGCGGCGCGGCTCACCGGCGGCGACAACGGCTTGCAGGTCAAGGGCGGACTGCAGCCATCGTTCGGGCTGAACCCACTGATCGGTGTCGAGTTCTACTACTTCGTCCTGGGGGTCGTGGTGGTGTGCCTGGCGGTGTGCGCGTACATCGCGTCGTCCCAATTGGGAAAGGTGGCGCAGGCTATCGGACGCAACGCTGCGCGCGCCTCGGCGATGGGCTACCACGTGAGCGCGCACCGCATGGCGCTGACCCTGTTATCGGGCTTCGTCGCGGCCATCGCCGGCTGGCTCTACGCACTGAACAACGCGTTTGTCTCGCAGGACCTGCTGGGATTGGGGAACTCGCTGAATGGCGTCCTGTACGCACTGGTCGGCGGCGCGGAGCATGTGATCCTGGGCTCGCTCATCGGCGCAGCAGGGTTCCGCTTCCTGACCGAGAGCCTCGGGCGAGTGACGGCGCAGTCGTCGCTGTATATTGGATTGGCACTTCTGGTGGTTGTGTACGTGATGCCAAATGGGGTCCTGGGTCTCGTGGAATCGGTTGCGCGGCGCGTGCCGGGCCGCCGCGGGGCCTCGTCGTCGCCGATTCCAGATTCATTGAAAGAGCTGAGCAATGCCCCACGACCTTGACTACTACCTGGCCGTTCCGTACATGCTGGCGGTCGAGTCGATCGAGAAGCCCGATGGCGACTGGGTACGCCGCGCCGAGTACCCCGAGCTACCCGACTGCTACGCCGAAGCCTTCGCCGCCGTCGACGCGATCGAGAAGGTCGAAGAGCGGCGGGTGCAGTGCATCAAGGAGATGCTGGAGCGCGGAGAAGAAGTGCCGGTCCCGCGCCCACCGCTGATCTCGTCCGAGCCCGAGCTCGACCGCGACCGCCTGGGCTTCGCGCGCTGGCTCGTGGACGAGAAGAAGATCTCCGACACGTAGCTGACCGCGAGCACGAGCCAAAGCTGAGCCTTGATCCGTACGGCTGATTGCCGTAGTGTGCGCACTATGGCGGCAGATGCGCGGCTCGAGGCACGTATCACACGCGAGCAAAAGGAACTAGTGCAACGTGCTGCGGCGCTCGAAGGGCGAACACTCACGGAGCTCGTGGTCCGGAGTGCTCAGCAGGCCGCCGAACTGACCATCAACCGGCACGAGCAAGCAGTGCTTACAGCTCGCAATGGGCAGGCCTTCGTTCGGGCCCTGCTCGAGCCGCGTCCGCCGAACCAGGCGCTGCGCGATGCGGCTGCACACTATAGACGGGTGATGCATTCAGGCTGAGTTTGCGTGGATCCGATCATTGAGCCGCTTGGTAAGAGTCATGACCGAGCGGCTCTTTCGTGTGGTACGGAGCAACTGGACCGCTACATACGGCAGCAAGCTGCGCAGGACGAGCGCAACCATGTCGCCGCCGTCTTCGTACTCGCGAGTCCAGGTTCGACGTCAATCATCGGCTACTACACGCTTTCGGCATTCACTGTTCTGCTGCGCGACATTCCGGAGAACCAGCGAAAGCATCTACCACGGTATCCCCAGGTGCGAGCGGTTCTCCTTGAGCGACTCGCGGTAGATGCGCGCAACACTGGGCAGGGTTGGGGCAAAGTGCTGTTGATCGACGCACTCAGGCGCAGCCTCGCTCATTCGCAGCAGATCGCGGCCATGGCCGTCGTGGTGGATGCGATCGATGAATCGGCGCAGAGGTTCTACGCGAAGTTTGGATTCGTGCCGCTGTTGGATCCAGACGATGAGCACGAGCGTCGGCTGTTCTTGGAGATGAAGACGATCGAGCAGCTATTGCAACCGTGAAGGGTCAGGCGGGGCGGCCTTCGAGGACACCCGCGCCTGTGCGCGTGGGCAGCGGAGTGATGCCCACGAACTCGAAGCCGGCTTGCTCGAAGAGGGAGCGCCACTCGGCTTCGGTGCGCTCGCGACCGCCGATCAGGAGCATGATGATGTCGCCCAGCTTGCCTGGGTGCGGCTCGTTGGCGGGCGCTATCACCTGCTCGTTCACGACCAGCAACCGACCGCGGCCTTGCATCGCCTGGTGAACGTTGCGCAGGATCGCGGCCGCGCGATCGTCGTGCCAGTCGTGCAGGACGTTCGACAGCACGTAGGCGTCACCGCCTGCTGGGACCGACTCGAAGAAGTCGCCGCCGACGATGCGACAGCGCTCGGCAACACTGGCCGCGGCCAGCCGCACCGGCGCGCCCTGCACCACGCGCGGCAGATCGAACAACACACCGCGCATACTGGGATGCGCCTGCAGGACGGTCGCAAGCAGGCTGCCGTTGCCGCCGCCGACATCGACCAGCGTGCCGACACCCGAAAAGTCGAAACCGAGGGCCAGGCTAACGTTGCTCTCGTCGTGTCGACTGGCCATGCCGGCGTCGAAGCGCTGCGCCGCATCGGGATGCTCTTCGAGGTAGGCGAAGAGGCCCTTGCCCCACAGGTGTTCGGTCGCGGGCGCGCCCGTGCGGACGCTGTATGGCAGCGCTCGGTACACCTGCCAGTACCAGTCATCGTTCTGGAACAGCGCCAGCGCGCGTAGCGAGCCGGGGACATCGCTACGCAGGAGCTGCGCGAGTGGGGTGAGATCGAACTGGTGGTCGCCTACCTCACTGAAGATCCCCTGGCTCGCCAGTGCGCGCAGCAGGCGGTAGAGCGCACTGCTATCGGTCCCCGTGGCCGCGGCCAGATCAGTGCACGTGCGCGGTCCGTTCGCAAGCAGATCCGCGATGCCAAACTCCGCCGCGACCGAGATCATCCGCGCCAGGCTCGCGCCGCCGATCAGTCTGGCCAAGGAAGTCGCCGCCGCCTGGCCCTCGTGCATGCGTGAAGTGATCAGCTCTGGGAGAGTCTTCGGGTTCCTGAGCCGCCTTCGACGAACTCGCGCTGCGGCTTGAAGCCACCGGTTGGGTGATCGGGTGTTCGCGCGTTGTGCCAGTCGTCCATCGCGGTGCGCCAATCGGTATCCGCGGGCAGGACCGCCTGGCAGGAGCGCACCCGATAGAACTCAGGGTGCTCGGCACACGGTGGCGACACACCGCGCTCGTTGAAGGCTTTGGCCGCGTCGAGCATGCGGCGACGGACGCGGATGATCGTGGCGTCGGCCGTGCCGAGGTGTTCCTCCCAGCGCTTCATGACCGGGCCCATGCTGGTGATGACCGTGTCATCTTGCAGCCGCACGCTGGCGATCCCAGTGAAGCTCTTCGTCTTCTTGACATCGACGTTGACCATGAAGTCGTTTTCTTTGCAGGCCTCTGGCCACCAATCGGCGAAGAAGCGGCCCTTCTGCTCGGGCTTCATCGGACCGACGCCACCAATTAACTGGCCGCTGTCGTTGAACGTCACCGCCGCGGGCCTGGCGCCCGAGCGCGGCAGCGGCTGGCTCGGATGCCACCACAGGCCCCAGTGCAGCGTGTGGGTATCGTCGATCGGCAAATAGATCGACAACGGTACGGTGCCGTCCTCACCACCGCCCGGGAACATGCCGTAGATGGGGAACAGGAACTGCGTCGAGCGCCAGTAGAAGTGCTCCGGATCCTCTTCGCGGCGCGCGCCGTACATCACGCCGTAATTGGTGTCCATGATCTCGAGCCGCGCACGCTTGTCGCGCACATACAGCCCGTAGCTCGGGGAAGCTGTCGGGTCCAGGCGTGAGTGCAGGAAGTAGACGTGGGTGGTATCGAGCTCGCCTTCGAGCGCTTGCATGAAATTGCACTCGTACACCGCCTTGTGCGAGTGCATGACCTGGTTCTCAGGCACCAGACACCACTCCCACTCGGGCAGACCAGGCGGGTTCTCCTGCTTCGGACCCATATAGATCCAGGTGAGGCCGCCCCAATCCGCGGCCTGGTACGTGAGCGGCTTGATCTTGTCCTTGAAATTGCTTTCCACGGGCTCGTTGGGCATGTCGACACAGTTGCCCTGGGTGTCGAATTTCCAGCCGTGGTAGACGCAGCGCAATCCGCACTCTTCGTTGCGGGCATAGAACAGCGAGGCGCCGCGATGGGGGCAGTTCTCCTTGATGAAGCCGGGCTTGCCGTTGGTGTCGCGCCAGGCCAGCAGATCTTCACCGAGAAGTCGGACGCGGAGCGCCTTGCCGTCGGCTTCCAGCTCCCAGGCATAGGTTGCTGGCAGCCAGTATTCGCGCATCATGTCGCCCATCGGAGTACCAGCTCCGACGCGGCACAACAGCTCCGTGTTTTCTTTGCTCAGCATGGTCCGTTGACAACCCCCAGAAGCGAATACATGGTAGCCCTCTGACACACAATCTGCCCGCACAACTCACCAGCTTTGTTGGTCGCGAAGTCGACCGACATGATCTCGCGCGGCTTCTGCGCGGCGAGGCGCGGCTGGTCACGCTGACTGGCCCGGGCGGTGTCGGCAAGACTCGACTGGCGGTCGAGGTCGCTTCGGATCTGCACGACCATTTCCCCGATGGCGCATGGCTGATCGAGCTGGCACCGGTCACCGACGATCGGCGGGTTCCACAAGCGCTCGCAGTACAGTGGGTGGCCAAAGAGAAAACGCGCGGCCGTATCGGCGCCAGCGAGTCAGCTCCACAGCTCGCGGGAAGCCAGGCGAGCGCCCTCGACCAGCATCTTGAGCTTCGCCCAGGCGATCTCGCCGTGACCCACCCGGTTGCCGAGGCCGCAGTCGGTGCCAGCAATCACGTTCTCGCGGCCAACCACCTTCGCGTACCGGACTAGTCGGTCGGCCACCACTTGCGGATGCTCCACCACATCGGTCGCGTGTGAAACAGCGCCCGGCATCAAGGACTTTCCGTCCGGGAGCCGGGCGTCCTGCCACACGCGCCACTCGTGCTCGTGGCGGACGTTGCCTGCCTCGACCGAGTAGCAGTCGGCATTGACCTTCAAGGCGATGTCGACGATGTCCGAGAGCGGAATGTCGTTGGTGTGCGGGCCGTGGCCGCTGCCCCAACAGATGTGGAGCCGAACACGATCCTGCGGAACGCCTTCGAGCGCTCGGTTGATCGCCGCAACTCTGAGATCGGCGTACTTGCGATAGTTGGCGACTGACATGTCCGGGTACATCTGCCAGCCATCGGGCAGGTCGGGATCGTCGAGCTGGAGGATGCAGCCCGCGTCGGTGATCGCCTTGTATTCCTCGTGCAGCGCATCGGCAATCGCGAACAGGAAGTCCTCGTCGCTGGCGTAGTGCTCGTTCCACAGCCAGTGCTCGACCGTGCCGGGAGTGATCGCGGGGAGATACGGATCGACCTCGAGACCCTGAACGGCAGCCTTCAGATTGCGAATGTCGCGCTGGATCTGCTCCTGGCCAACGTACTTCAGCGGGCGCGCGCAGAAGAACGGCGCGTTGGCGCGAAGGGGGCCAACCGGGCCCGTGGCGCGTCGGAACCAGCCGATGCCCGAGGCGAAGGCTTTCGGGAAATCACGCTTGTCGCGGCCTGTGACGTCGCGTGGCTCCAGGTTCTCGGCCTCCGGACGCTCCTCGATGCCAGTGAGCCGCTCGCGGATGTAGCCCGAGAAGCCGCCGCGTTTGGCTAGCTCACCGTCGTTGACGATGTCGATGCCGAGCTCCGCCTGCTTGCGTACGACCTCCTGGACCGCGCTGGGTAGACGTCGATCGAAGGCTTCGGCCGAAGCGGGGCCGGCAGCCATCATCTCGGCCAGGTCGTCGGGTCGAGGCAACGTTCCAGCGTGTGAGACCAGGATGCGATCCGTGCTGCGGCGCATGCGGCAATGTCACTCCCTGTGCGAAGCGGTAGCGGTCCATGGTAGCGGGCGGTTCGGTATGCTCCGGTGTCTCCGGGAGGACGTGCTCAGACCATGGTTGCCACGATGGGTAGGACGCGCACGCAGGCTGCCGAGGCGTATGTGAAGGCGATGCGAACTGGCGAGCCGTCGGCGACGAAACTGGCCGGCGATTCGCTGGCCGAGAACGTGGTCCTGAAAACCGCCAATGAGGAGATCAGCGGCCGCGAGAGAGTGCTGGCGCGGATCACGGGGCAGTGGCCGCTCACGCCGGTCTACGTCCAGGGGTACTGGTCAGCGCCGCAGCAAGACGGTGATGACCTGGTCGTGAACGCGGAGTTCGGGCCGCTCGGCGCCGCGCCGACGAAGGTCACGTTGAAGTTCTCGTTCAACCAGCAAGAGGAGATCACGCGCGTCGAGCAGCAAGCTCAGATGGCGCAGCCGCTGCCGCAGTCCGAGAAGCTGCCGGATATCGTGCGCGGGCTCATCAACGGCGCGCTCGCCAATAGCACGCCCATCTGCGTCTCCTATGTCGATGCGAACGGCCAGCCAGTGTTGTCGCTGCGCGGCTCAACGCAAGTGTTCAGCGATACCCAGTTGAGCATCTGGGTCCGCAATGCCGAGGGCGGTCTTCCCACAGCGGTCAAGTCCAACCCGAAGGTGGCGCTGCTGTACCGCGACAGCAAGACCCGTACGACACTGGTCATCCAGGGCCGAGCGCACGTCGAATCTGACCAGGCAACGCGCGACCGCGTGTTTGAACTGGCGCCCGAGGTGGAGCAGAACCACGATCCCGCTCGCAAAGGCGCGGCTTTGATCATCGACGTGACCTCGCTCCAAGGCACCACGGTCCGCGGCCCGGTGCGGTTCGCTCGCGAGGGATAAGTCCAAATCCTTTACCCGTCAAGTTAGAATCCCCCGCTGTGAGCGAGCGGGCGCTGGTGATGGCGCTTCGGCCATGGACGCGACTGCTCCTGGCCGAGGCCACGTTGCGCTGGCTCGTTCGTGGCGGCATCGCTGCGCTGATCGCGGCCTGCCTGGTCTTGTCGGTCGGCTGGCTCACGCCATTCCCGATCAACCAGCTGCGACCGGTCGCACTACAGCTCGCGCTGCCGATCGTCCTCATCGGTGTGCTGATCGGCCTCTGGCCTGCCCGACGATTGCACCGTGCTTCGGAGCTGGACAGGCGCCTCGGCCTCAAAGATCGACTGTCCACCGCGTGGCTGAATCGCGCCGTCGAGACGCCGATGGCGCAATTGCAGCGCGGCGATGCCCTCCAACGGTTAGAGCAGGCGCAGCAGTTCAAGTTCCGGCTGGTCCGCTTCGAAACGTTCGCACTCGCCGCGTTGGCGATCCTGTCGCTGGCGCTGCTGGTCGTGCCCAGTCCCATGGAAAAGGTGCTGCGCCAGATCGCCGCGGAGCAACAGGCGGCCGAGCAGGCCGCCGCTCGCATTGAGGCGTTGCGCACGGATGCGGTCGTGGTCGATGCGCTCACGCCCGAGCAGGCCAAGCGCCTGGACGAGGTCCTGGCGCGAGCGAAGCAGGAGCTTGGCCAGGCACGCACCGAGCGCGCCGCGGCAGCGGTCCTGGCCAGGGCCGTGCAGGATGTCCGCGAGCTTGGCGATCCGGGCGCCGAAGCCCGCGACCAGGCGCTCGCGGCGATGAGTGAGACGTTGAGCCAGGAGCCGCTAGCCGGACAGCTCGGCGAGGCGCTGCAGCGCGCCGACAGCCGCGCCACGCGCGATGCAATCGAAGCCATGCGGCAGCGCGCGGGCCAGTTGTCAGAGCCGCAACGGCAGGCTCTCTCGCGCGCGCTGCAGCGCGCCGCCAATGTCGGGCGGGCCGACTCGCGCAGCTCTAGCGCCCTCCGAGACGCGGCGCGCGCAATTGCCGCTGGTGAGCAGCCCGATGCGCAGATGCAGGAGGCGTCGACTTCACTCGAGCAGGCCATGCAGGCCGCCGCTGCCGACGCCGCCTATCGGGCCGCGGGTCAGCGGCTGCAAGACGTGCGGCAGGAGATGTCGCAGGTGGCGCAGGGGTACCCGCCCTCGACCGAGGAGCCGATGACCGGCGCCCCCGGCCAGTCGGCTTTCAATCCCAGCCTGAGCGGCACCGCGGTCCCAATCGACGCCTCGGCATTGCGGCGCAGTGGCGCCGCTGGCGAAGGCTTATCGGAACCAGGATCGGCGCAGCGCATCCCCGGCGGCGGCGTCAGTGGCGCCGACCTGTCGCAGGGTCAGGCGGCGAGCACGGTCGATCCGAGCGAGAGCATCTTCATCCCAGGCAGAGTCGGCGACGGCGCCGCCGACAACGACGCCGTTCAGCAGCCGTTCTCGGTGCGCGGCGCACCGCGACCCTACCGCGAAGTCATCGGTCAGTACGCCCAGAGCGGCCGCGACTACGTCGACCGCGCCTCGGTCTCATCGTCCGTGCGCGAGCTCGTGCGACAGTACTTCTCGAACCTCGAAGGTAACTAGGTGACCAACCTCGAGGTCGGACTCTCCGCCGAGGAGCTGGACAGCAAGGCTATCCAGGCGTTCGCCGAGCGCGCGGCCAGCATCGAGACCGAGCTGCACAAAGCCATCGTCGGGCAGCGCGAGGTCGTCCGGCAGGTCCTCATCGCCCTGTTCGGCGGCGGTCACGTGCTGCTCGAGGGTGTCCCAGGCCTCGGCAAGACGCTCCTGGTGCGCACCCTCGGCGATGTGCTGTCGCTGCGGTTCAGCCGCATCCAGTTCACACCCGATCTGATGCCCGCTGACATTGTCGGCACCACCATCGTCAGCGAGGACCTGGATGGTCGGCGCAGCCTGCGTTTCCAGGCTGGTCCGATCTTCGCCAACCTCGTGCTCGCGGACGAGATCAATCGCGCCACGCCCAAAACACAGTCGGCACTGCTCGAAGCAATGCAGGAGCAAACGGTCAGCGCTGGCGACGCGACACGCCCGTTGCCCCGTCCATTCTTCGTGCTGGCGACGCAAAACCCACTCGAGATGGAGGGCACGTACCCGCTGCCCGAGGCGCAGCTCGATCGATTCATGTTCAAAGTCCTGGTGCCCTTCCCACCCGCGGATGAATTGCAGTCGATCCTGCTGCGCACGATGCGTCCGCAGCCGCCCGAGGCATTGCCGCAGTCCATCGCGACTGCCGAGGATGTGCAGCGCATGCTGCGGGTAGCGCGGGAAGTCGCAGTCGCCCCCCACCTCTCGACCTATGCGGTCCGACTGGTGCTCGCGACTCATCCGAAAGACGTGCTCGCGCCAGCGTCGGTCAAGCAGTACGTGCGGCACGGCGCGAGCCCGCGTGGACTGCAAGCGCTGGTCGCGGGTGCGCAGGTGCGCGCGCTCCTTGAGGACCGCTTCAACATCGCCCGCGAAGACGTGCAAGCGGTAGCTCATTCCGCGCTGCGGCATCGCTTGATCCTGGGCTTCGAGGCGCAGGCCGACGGCGTCACGGCGGAACGATTGGTCAGCGACGTCCTGCAGCACGTCCAGCCGCCACGACCGTGATGCTCGCTGCGCTCGCTGGTGTCAGGTGTCAGGTGCCGGGTATCGGGTGCGTTTGAGATGACTGCCCCCGACACCCGAGACCCGACACCCGAAACCCTTTTCGAGCCGCGCTTCGTGCGGGTGCTCGAGACGCTGATGCTGGCCGGTCGGCGAGTGCCCGCTGGCCAGACCGTGGGCCAGTGGCGCTCGCGCTCGACTGGCTCCTCGATCGAGTTCGCTGATTACCGCACCTACGCGCCCGGCGACGACTACCGCCGCATCGACTGGAACGCCTATGCCCGCCTGGAGCGTTTGTTCCTGCGCCTGTACCGAGCCGAAGAAAACCTCTCGCTGCGCGTGTTTCTGGATACGTCGACGTCGATGGCGTGGGGCCGACCGCCCAAGCTGCGGCTCGCGGCGCGGCTGGCCGGTGCGCTGAGCTTCATCGGCGTCCGCAATGACGATCGCGTCGACGTCGCGACGCTGCGCAACGGTGGGCTCGGCGATAAGGCGCCGACTGCTTCGGGCCAGCATGGCGTCAGTGCGATCTGGCGGTTCCTCGAACGACTGAGCAGCGGTGGCACGACCGATCTCAATGCATCGCTGCTGTCGGCGGCGAGGCACGTGCGCGGCTCGGGCCTGGCGCTGGTGATCTCCGACCTCTTCTCGCCAGCCGGCTACCAGCAAGGTCTCGACGCGCTGCTGGCGCGCCGCCAGGACGTGCTGTTGGTGCACGTGCTTGCGCCGGACGAGCTCGAGCCATCACCTGACCTGGTCGGTGAGTGGCGGTTGCAGGACGTCGAAGATACCGATCCCATCCAGGCCACGATCACGCCGAGCGTGCTGCGCACCTACAAGCGGCTGCTCGGCGCCTATACGCAGGAGGTGGGGGACTTCTGCCGTCGCCGTGGCGTGACCTACCTCGTGCTGCGCAGCGATGTGCCGGTCGAGGACGTCCTGCTGCGCACGCTGCGCCAGGTGGGCGTGTTGATTTGAGCGGCTGATGAACTGGCGGATCCCACTCGTACTTCGACCGGCTCAGCATGAGGGGGATCCGCTCGTCCTGAGCTTGTCGAAGGACCCGTTCTACAGCCGCGGGCACTGCTAAATGGGCTTTCTGAGCCTCGAGGCCTTGAGCATTGGCGCGGCGCTGCTGGTGGCGGTGCTGGCGACCTACCTGCTGAAGCCGAGTCGGCCAACGCGGCGGGTGTCCAGCACGTTCCTGTGGTTGGCCGCGTTCCACGAGATGCAAGCCGACCGACCCTGGCGGCGCGTGCCGCCGAGCATGTTGCTGCTGCTGCAAGTGCTCGCGCTCGGCGCCATCATCGCCGCAGTTGCCCGTCCATTCACGCTCACCGCCGACGCCAGCGGACTCGACGCCGTCGTCCTCCTCGATGTGTCGGCTTCGACGCAGGCCACCGACGTCGCCCCCACTCGCTTCGCCGCCGCGCGGGCGAGGATCGACGAGATCGTCGATGCGCTGCAGCCCGGCCAGTCCTTGAGCCTCATCGAATTGGGAGCCGAGCCACGCCTGGTCGCACCACGCACCACCGATCGGGAGGTGCTGCATCAAGCGCTGAGCACGACGCAACCGACCCTGCAGTCGGCGAATCTGCCAGCCGCGCTGTCGTTGGCGGCTTCTCTTGCTGAGGGTCGCCCAGAAACCCAGGTTATTGTCGTCGCCAGCGGTCCCCTGAACCGTGCCCTGGTGCCGACCGGATTCCCGCTCCCGATTCGCTACATCGGCATCGGCTCCAATGCCGAAAACGTGGCCATCGAGGCGCTCGGTACGCGCTTGCTGGATGGCCACCTGGCAGGGCTTGCGCGAGTGGCGAACTACGGCCAGCAGCGGCACCTCGTGACCCTGGACCTGCAGGTCGATGGCACGCGGTTCGACACGCGCCTGCTCGAGATCGAGCCAGGGACGTCTGCTGATGCTGAGTGGGATGATCTGCCGCCATCGACGCGGGTGCTCGAGGCGCACCTGGCGGAGGGCGATGCGCTCGCGGTCGACAACACGGCGTGGGCCATCGTGGGTGGCGATCGGCCGGTGCGCGTACTGCTGGTCAGCCCCGGCAACGTATTCCTGGAACGCGGGCTCACGTTGCGCAACGGTGTGCAGGTCACGCGCACCGGCATCAATGCCTACCTGACCGAAGCGCAGGATGCGCAGTTCGACCTCGTGGTGTTCGACGGCTTGCTGCCCGCGGACTTGCCGCCAACGGGCAGTCTGTTGCTGATCCATCCGCCGACCGGCAATCCGCTTGTGCCCGCGTTTCAAGATGTTCTCGTGTCGCGCCTGGAGCCCACGCTCGAGAGCCATCCGCTGCTCGCGGACGTGCCGCTCGGCGGGGTCCACGTGAATCGCGCGCGGCGGATCGAGGTGCCTGCGTGGGCCGACAGTGTGCTGGAGTCGCCCGAGACTCCGCTGCTGCTGGTGGGCGAGCCTGGCGGGCGGCGGGTCGCGGTGCTGAGTTTCGACGTCCACGAGTCCGACCTGCCGTTGCAGCCCGCGTTTCCGATCCTCGTGCAGCACCTGCTCGATTGGCTGGTGCCTAGCGGCAGCGTGGCCACGCCGCTGGTGCGGGTGGGCGAGGCCGCGGCGTTGGTGCCGCTGGCGCGAGCCCAGAGTCTTGACGTGGTGACGCCGGATGGGCGGCAAGTCCAGGTCGCGCCGCCGTTCCCGGCGCCCCCGTTTGCCGAAACGACCATGCCAGGCATTTATCAGGTCGTGCAGCGCGATACCGACGGTACCGAGACGCGTTCGGTGTTCGGCGCCAACTTCTCGGCGCCGAGCGAGTCGCGACTGCAAGCTGGGGAGAGCCTGGCCATCGCGGCCGGGACCGCGGGCAGCCGGCGCGGCCTTGCGAATGACCTGGTCGCGCCGCGCGAGATCTGGCAGGTCGCGGTGATCGCGGCGCTGGTATTGCTGGTTGCCGAGTGGTGGGCCTTCCAACGCCGATGAGCACGCCGCTGTTCGAGATCCCGAACCCGATGGCGCTGCTGCTCGTGCCGATCCTCGTGGTGCTCCTGTACCTCGCGTGGCGCGACAACGCCCTGCCGGCCCTGCGGTCGCGCTTGACCCTCGTGTGCCGCGCCACCATCTGCACCCTGCTCGTGCTCGCCCTGGCCGGCCTGACCGTGCAGCAGCCGGTCGACCGCGAGGCCGTCGTTTTCGTCGCCGACCTGTCGGCGAGCACCGAGCAAGCTCGCACCACGGAGCAAGACTTCATCAGTCAGGCAATAGCCGCCAAGCGCCCCGACGACGCCTACGCCGTAGTCGGAACCGCCCGCCAGGCGGTCGTCGAACGCGTGCTGGGCACCAGCGGCCGCTTTGACGCCTTCAACTCGAATACCCCAAACGACGGCACCGACCTGGCGGCCGGGCTGCGCCTCGCGGGCGGCTTACTGCCCGCCGGCTATCGGACCCGGGTCGTCCTGCTGTCGGACGGTCAACAAACGACCGGCGATGCCACCGGCCAGGCGCGGCTCCTCGCCGCCCGGGGCGTACGCGTCGACGTCGTGCCGCTGGCGGTCTCAACCGGGCCCGAAGTGCTGCTCGATCAACTGGTGGCGCCACGCGCGACGCACGAGGGCGAGAAGTTTTCGATCCGCGTGCCAGTCGTGTCCAACGTGCAGACCATGGCCACGGTGCGGCTCTACCGCGGCGACGATCTGATCGGCGAACAGACCATCGAGACGAAGCCGGGTATCACCGACGTGACGTTCTCGACCCAGGCCGACCAGTCTGGTTTCGTCGATCTGCGAGCGACGCTCAGCGCGGCCGCCGACACCCTCGATGAGAACAACCAGGTCGCGGCAGTGGTGCAGGTTCAGGGACCGCCCCGCGTGCTGGTGATCGCGGGCCGGGACGGGGAAGAAACCGCCATCGTCAACGCCCTCACCAGCGGCGGCATGCACGTCGAAACGCAGTCGCCGGCCGCGGTGCCGTCACAGGCCGAGGGGCTGGGCGCATACGCCGCGGTCGTGCTCAGCGACGTCTCGGCCAGCAGCCTGGACGATGCGCAGCAGTCGGCGCTGCGCTCGTACGTGCGCGACCTCGGCCGCGGTCTGCTGGCCATCGGTGGCGACACCAGCTTCGGCCAGGGCGACTACGTGGGCACACCCCTCGACGATGTCCTGCCCGTCCGATCGAGCGTTCGCGCCCACCGCGATCAGGGTCGCGTGGCGCTCGTGCTGGTTATCGACCGCTCGGGCTCGATGGCTGATGACCCGTTCAAGGAGGGGACCAGCAAGCTGGACATGGCCCGCCAGGCGGCAATCCTGTCCGTGCAGCAGTTGTCGCCGCGCGACCTGGTGGGCATCCTCGCCTTCGACTCGTTCCAGCACTGGCTCATCCCGATGGCCACCGTCTCGTCCGTGGGTATGGGCACGCTCGAGGAGCGCATCGGCTCGCTCAGCTCCGATGGCGGCACCGATATCTTCCGCGCGCTCAACGCTGGCTACGACGCCGCGAAACGAGCTGACGCGCAGTACCGCCACGTGATCCTGATGAGCGACGGCATGTCGTGCTGCAGTGGCGACTACGGCACCCTGCTCGACGACATGCACAACGCCAGCGTCACCCTGTCGACGATTGCCGTAGGCGGCGACGCCGATCAGAAGCTGCTGTCGCAGCTCGCGCGACAGGGTGATGGCCGCTACTACTTCGCCGAGCACGCGCGCGACATTCCGCGGTTGATGACGCGCGAGACGAACCTGGCCACGCGCGGGCCGCTGGTCGAAGGCAGCATCGAGCCACGCATCGTCGCGCCTGACGCCACGCTGAACGAGCTGGCCAGCGGCGGCCTGCCACCGCTCGGGGGCTATCTGGTTACGACCCCCAAGGACCTGGCCGAGGTGCTGCTGGTCTCCGATGCCGCCGACCCGATTCTCGCGCGCTGGCCGTACGGGCTCGGTCGAGCCGTAGCCTGGACGAGCGACCTGCGCGGCCGATGGTCCGACGCCTGGCTGCAGTGGTCGGGGATGCCCCGCCTCTTCAACTCGCTGGTCAGCTGGACGATCCCGCCAGCTCAGGGTCCGCTGCAGATCTCGCTGCGTGCCGCGCCCGACAGCGGCCACATCACGGTCGAGACGTCGGCGCTGGGGGCGCCGGGCCTGACGGTGAGCGCGCGGCTGGCGCAGCCGGGTGTCGCGGCGCTGGACGTGCCACTGGCGGGCACCGGCCCCGGGCGCTACGAGGGTGAGTTCCCAGTGCCTGGACCAGGTACCTACTTGATGCGGGTCGAGGCGCAGCGCGATGGCGTAGCCGTGGCGGCCGCGGACGCTGCCCTGCCTGTGTCGTACGCTGCCGAGTTCCGAAGGGTCAGTGGCGACCCCGGGCGGATGGAGCAGATCGCGCGCGCCGGTGGCGGCCTAGTGCTCGGGACGGACAAGCCCGCGGCTGCCTTCGCCAATGACCTCGCGCCGGTCACCAGTCCGCTGCCGCTGCAGCGCTTGCTGCTCTTGTTCGCGGCGATCTTGCTGCCCGTCGACGTAGCGCTGCGGCGCTTGCGCGTGTCCTTCGATGAGATCAAGGACTGGCTGCGGCATCCGGGCCGCGTTGGCGTCACCGTTGCGCTGCCGTCATTCCTCAGTCGGGCGGGCACCCCCGAGACGCCCCTACCGACCTGGCTGCCAGGCCTGCGTACGCGGCCGAAGCCCGTGCAGCCGCTCATCCGTCCACTGAGCGGGGACGTGATCACCTCGTCGGCAGTCACACCCGCGCTCGCGCGCGAGCAGGATGGCGACACGTCCGACGACGACGCGCTAGCCGAAACGCTGCGCTGGCTCGCCGCGCGCCGCCGCGGCCGCCCCGAGGGCTAAGCGAAGTCATCCCGAGCTTGCGGATGTCATCCCGAGCTTGCGAGGGATCTCGGCCGCCTGCCTGGAGATCTCTCGGCTCGCAGGCTCGCCTCGGGGTGACAGCTAGAACTCGACAATCGCGCGGCCCGCTATTTCGCCACGCGAAAGCGCATCGCACGCCTCGTTGATCTGCTCGAGCTTGTAGCGCCGCGTCACCAGCTTGTCGAGCGGCATCTTGCCCTCTTGGTACCACCGCACCAGCAGTGGAAAATCGCGATCGGGCGTGCTGCAGCCGCCAGGCGCACCGCGGAACACCTTGCCGCGAAAGATCATCGACACATCCGGCTGCGCTGGCTTGCCATGCGGCACACCCACCAGCACCGCGACGCCGCCGTCGCGCTCACCAGCCCGTCGATCGCGCGCCATGCGCAGGATCTGCTCGGTCGTGATGGCTACGCCGATCGCATCGAAGGCGTAGTCGACACCGCCGCCACCGCCGAGCTCGCGAACTCGTGCAACCGCGTCGTCCTTCGAGGCGTTGACCAGGTGGGTCGCGCCGAACTGTTTGGCGAACTCGAGCTTCTCGTCGGTGAGGTCGACGACGATGATCGGATACGCCGACAGATTGGCGCACGCTTGCACGATCGATAGCCCGACGCCGCCCGCGCCGATGATCGCCACCGACTGACCGGGCCGTACCTGCGCGGCGTTCAACGCCGCACCGGCGCCGGTCATCACCGCGCAGCCAACGATGGACGTCACATCGGTGGCCACGCCCTTCGCCAGCGGCACCACCAGCTGCTCATCGGCGACCGTATCGCGCGACCAGGTAAAGGTGCCGGTGAAGGTCGGTCGACCCAGAAACGCGGGCTGGCCGTTGTAGGTGATATTCGCCGGCGTCGGTAGCGGCGTGCCCGGGCCCGCGTTGCGCTGGACCCAGGTGATCATCACGTTGTCGCCTTCCTTCACGTGCGTCACCTCGCGACCGACGGCAGTCACCACGCCCGTAGATTCGTGGCCCAGCACGAGCGGCACGGTTGGCTCGGGACTGGCCAGCTCGTGCAGCTGCGAGTGGCACACACCGGTGGCGAATTGCCTGACCAGCACGTGGGTCGGCCCAGGATCAGGCAGGTCGAGATCGTCGATGACCATGGGCTGTCCAGCCCGCGTGAGTATGGCAGCGGGTGTCTTCATGTGCGGCTCCCATGGTAAATCAGTGCCCGCCGTGAGCAGCCCTCCCACTCTAGCCTCCGCGCGGGCATTCGTGTTCGACGTCGATGGCACCCTTGCCCTCTCGGAGGATCCCAATGCGGGCAGCGGCATCCAGCCAATCGCTGGAGCCGCGCTCGTGCTGCAGCGCGTTCGCGACTCGGGCCGCCGCTTCGCGTGCTTCACCAACGGCAGCGGTCAGGTGCCCGCGGCGCAAGCGGCGCGACTGCGGGCGGTCGGGCTGCCCGTGGACGACTCGCAGTTGCTGACACCAGCCAACATCGCCGCCGCCTATCTGAGCCGTGAGTACCCCGGCGCAGCGGTGCTCGCGTTCGGCAACGAGGGCTTGCTGCAGCCGCTGCGCGAAGCCGGCGTGGCGCTGGCTGCGCTCGAAGACGCCGCCCGGGTGCCGGCCGTCCTCGTTGGCGCCGATCCCGAGTTCACCTACACCAAGCTGGTCGCCGCCTGCCAGGCCATCTGGGCTGGCGCCACGCTGCTGGTGACGTCGATGGCGCCGTGGTTTGCCTCGCGGGGTGGGCGGATGCCCAGCACCTCGGGCGCGATCGCCGCGGGCATCACGCACGTCACCGGCGTCTCGCCCGTGGTTGTCGGGAAGCCGTCGCCGCTGGTCCTGCAGGTGCTCGGCGACCATCTCGGGTGCGAGCCGCGCGAGCTCGCGGTCGTGGGTGACGACGTCCATCTGGAGATTCGCATGGGCCGCGAAGCGGGCGCCTGCACCGTGCTCGTGCTTAGCGGCTCCACGCGCGAAGCGGAGCTCGATGACGTCCCCGAGCACCTGCGGCCGCACCTGGTGGTGCCCGACGTCGGGGCCCTCCAAGATCAGGTGTAACCTCGGCTATTGATGAGCCGCCGCTGGTACACCAGTCCAGACGGCCGCATCGTCTACGTTGGCTGGGACCGCGCGCTGCAGCAGTTCTGGCTGAGCATCGTGGCGCTGTGCCCCGAGTGCGGCGGCATGGGCGAGGAGCTTGGCACGGAGATTCCGTGTATGGCCTGCCTGGGCGAGGGCGTCTCGCGCGATGCGCCCACCACGAACGTCGGCGCCAAAGAGCTCGATGCCATCGGCGCCGCGCTCGGCAAAGAAGGTATCGCGCTGCCTGACCAGGTCCGCACTGACCTCGAGTCAGACAAGCAGACCAACGCCGGCGACATCGTCCACGACTACGGCCAGGTGTAGGTTGCGCCTGGGCTGGCTGTTCGGACTGGCCGTGCTGTGGCTGAGTGCGTGCGCGCCCACACGCCTCGACCCTGGTTCGCCCGGGCCATACGCGGTGCAGTCCATGATCTTGCCGTTCACTCGCACGGGCGCGCGCGGGTGCTGCGCACATATGTGTGGTGCCCGCAGCTGCGCGACCGGGCCCCGTACCCGCTGTTCATCTTCTCGCATGGCTACGGCCCTGATCCCCGGATCTATTCCGAGCTGCTGCGGCACCTGGCCAGCCAGGGCTTCGTCGTCGGGGCGCCCGCGCATGACGACTGCGCCACCAGCCCGTGTGTGCAGCCACCCTTCACGAGTGATCCGACGACGCCCGAGCAAGCAGCGCGACGCCTCGAAGACGTGGCCGCGGTGCTCGACAACATGCTGGCTCTGAGTGCTGGCCAGGGCAGTGTTTGGAGCGGGTTGATCGATGCCAATCGCATTGGGCTCGGTGGTCAGTCATTTGGCGGCTGGACCACGCTTGCGATGGGTGCGCGCGACGCACGCTTCCGGGCCATGCTGGCGCTGAACCCGGCACTCACGATTGGCATGCCGTCCGATCCGAACGCGGTCGCGAAACCGCTGATGCTCATGGCCGGCGAGCTGGACACGATGAGCCGGCTCTTCACGCTCAAGGGTTTCTACTCGCGCATTCCGCCTACGGCGCCCGACCGCGTCCGCGTCGTCGTGCCGAACGCTGGCCACGAGTTCATGGATCGCTGCGGCCCGTCGATGGTGGTCGTGTGGCATCGACCAGTACGTGCGCGAGTACAGCCAGGGTGAGTACGTGCTGCGCAGCCCCACCACGCTGCCAGCCAATTCGCCATTCGAAAGCCACACGCGCTCGGCTCTGCCTGGCTTGTATGAGAACATCTCACTGGCTGTCGATGCGCGACTGGTGGACCCCGGCCCGGAGCAGTGGGTGAAGCTTGCCTGCCGGGTTCAGGACGAGAGCTCGTACGACGTGCTGGCGGTCAACCCGAATGTGGGCGCGTTGTCGATTGCCCGTCGGATCTACGGCACCTGGATGCCGCTGGCGAACTCAGGCGCAGAGCCGTCGCCGGCGATCCACCGCGGCGACCAGCCCAACCACCTGGAGCTCACCTGCCGCGGCGCTCAGCTCGAAGCCTCCATCAATGGCGTCCCGGTAGCGTCAGTCGGCGACGGCACCTTCCGCGACGGTCGCCTCTCAATCGGCGCCGGCCACACCGCCTTCTTCGCGCTTCCCTACAACGCCCCGCTGGTGCACCCCATCGAGGCCCACTTCAGCGGCCTGGTGGTGACACAGCGTTAGCCGCGCATTTCAGGGTATCTCGAGAATTCGATCTCCTGGCTGGTCATGAACTCCAGCAATGTCGGGGTGCCTGACTGGACCTTCTCGATGCCGCGTTTGATCGCGGGGATGATCTGGTCGGGGGTCGTTACCCGCTCGCCGTGGCCGCCGAGGGCTCGGGCGAAGTCGGCGTAGTTGCCGCTGATGTCCGTGCTGCGGTACTTCTGCGTGGCCACTTTCATGACCGGTAGCTCCATGGCCATCGAATAGTTGTTCATCAGCACCGATAACACGGGGATGCGCTCGCGCACGGCGGTCTCGAAGTCCATGCCGGTGAAGCCGATCGCGGCATCGCCCCAGACGTTCATGCACAGCTTGTCGGGGCACGCCAGCTTGGCGCCCATCGCCAGTCCGAGGCCGTAGCCGAGTTGAGTCGTTTTGCCCCAGCCGATATAGGACAACGGCGAGACGCTGCGCCAGAACGGCGACAGCTGATCGCGCGGACTGCCGGCGTCGTGGGTGATGATCGTGTTGGCCACGTCGACAGTGGCGGCCAGGTCGCGCAGCACACGGTACGGGTTCAGTGGCACGGCATCGGAGCTGGTCTTGTGCGCCCACTTCTCGAGCCAACCCTGGCGCACCTGCGCGATCTCACCGGTCACTTCGGCGAGGCGGCCGCGCGGCTTGCCGCCAATCGCATCGCGCACAGCGAGCAGCATCGCGTCGAGCACCAGGTCGGCGTCGCCGACGAGCCCGTACTGGACAGCCATGTCCTTGTTGATGTCGTTCGGGTCGAGCGTGGCCTGGATCACCGTCTTGCCCGCCGGGACACGGGCGGCGAAGCCGGTGCGCGTCAGGCTGGCGCCGATCGCGAACACTACGTCCGCCTGCCGCAGGAACGTGTTCACCGTTTCGGGGATCGCGGCGCCGCCCGAGCCAAGCGCCAGCGGATGGGTCTCGTCGAAGGCACTCTTGCCGGGCAGCGTGGTCGCCACCGGCGCCTCCAACAGCTCCGCCAGTTGCCGTAATTGGGGCCAGGCCTTGGCGTAGTGGACGCCCTGGCCAGCGTAGATAACGGGACGCTGAGCGCTGGCCAGCACCCGCGCCGCTTCGGCGACCGCGGTGGCGTCCGGCGCGGTGCGGACGTGCCGCGAGCGCTGGTACTGCAGCTCACCCGGGAGCTCATCGCGCGAGACATCGCCGGGGATCTCCACGATCGATGGCCCCATGCGGCCGTTGCGAGACTGCGAGAAGGCGCGGCGGAACGTGTCGGAGGTGGCCGAGGAGACCATCAGCGTCTCGATCGACTTGGCCACGTGCTGGTAGTTCAGGTAGGCGTGGAAGTTTGGCTTGACCTGCATTTGTGCACGCTGATAGCCACCTGGAATGACGACCAGCGGCACGCCTTCCGAGTACGCCTGTGCCACGCCGCCGAACGCGTTTTCAGTCCCCGGGCCGTGCTGCATGGCGAAGACCCCGACGCGCTCGCCGGAGGTCATGCGACTGATCGCATCGGCCATGTGCAGTCCGGTGCGCTCCTGGCGCACGATGATCGTGCGAATGTCGGCTTCGGCGGCAGCCTCGATGACTGGATTGACGGGGTAGCCGATCAGGCACTCGACGCCTTCACACTTGAGGATCTGAGCGACGGCGGCGGCAACGTGCATGGGTTAGTCCTCCCGCTTCATCCTGAGCTTGCGAAGGATCTACGTAGTTCCTTCGGCTCGCCTCAGGATGAAGCACATGGCTAAATCAGTGAGCGGCCCTGGCAGCCGTCGACCGGTACGCAGGCGCCGGTCACCAGGCTGGCGCGTTCAGAACATAGAAATGCGACCACGTCGCCGACCTCCTCGGCCCGACCGAATCGGCCGAGGGGCATGTCTTGCTCGACGAAGCGGCGCATGGCTTCGGGGTTTTCCTGCTGGCGACGCCACCAGCCGCCGCCCGGGAACGCGATCGATCCTGGCGCTACGGTCAGCACCCTGACGTTGTCGGGCGCCAGCTCTTTCGCGAGCGCTTTCGACAGACTGAGCTGCGCCGACTTCACCACCTGGTACGAGCTGGGCCCGCCGAGCTCGCGGCCGTAGATGCTGGAGATGATGACTACGACACCCCATTTGCGCTGCCGCATGCCCGCGCTGACCATGCGGGTGAGGCGCAACGACGGCCAGAACATCCAACCCAGGGCGCCCTCCCAATCCTGGTCCGACGACTCGAGCCGCGCGGGCGTCCCGCCACCAGCGTTGTTCACCAGGATGTCGATCTGGCCGAACGCCTGCTCGGCTTTACTGACCAGCTCCTTGCAGCCCGCTTCGGTCGAGACATCGGCGGCAACAGGCTCAACGGTGCCGCCCTCCGCGCGGATTTCGCGCGTGGCTTCCTCGAGGGTCTCTTGGGTCCGGCCGTTGAGCACCACGCGGGCGCCCTCACGAGCCAGCGCCACCGCAGACGCTTTGCCAAGCCCGCGGCTGGAGCCAGTAATGACGGCGACTTTGTCGCGCAAGCCGAGGTCCATGCGGGTTAGGGTACGCTCGCGCGTTGGCATCCTGTGGGCGGGTGAAGGGGCGCAGCCCCTCGGCGCGCAGCGCCGTGCCAAAGCGGTCAGAGACGAGAGCGGCGCATGCGCCGAGGCTTTAGACGCGCTCCAGGATCGACTTGAGGCCTTCCATGGCCATCCACGCCCGCTCGCTCGGTGGCAACTGCTCGAGTTGCTTGACCGGCGCTTCGACCGCCAGCGGCAGGTCGGCCGGCAATGCCCGAACGAGGTCGACCAGCGGCAGGGCGCCCTGGCCGGGCAGCATGCGATCCCCGGGCTCCAGCCGCATGCGGTCCATGTCGGGGATCGCCGCGGGCGCATCGCACAGCTGCGCGTATTCGAAGAGCGCGGGATCGACTGACGCCACGTCGGCGGGCTTCCCGCCCGAGCGACTCAAGTGCAGCGAGTCCACCAGCACGCGCGCGTTGCTCTGGCCCGAGCGCTTGACGATGTCTACGGTCTGAAACAGGTTTTCCACGGGCGTGATCTTGCTGAACTCGTGGCAGCACAGCACGCCATACGGCGCGGCCATCTCGCACAGCTCGACAAAGTTGTCGAACCCGCGCTGCAGCTCGGGGTCCCGACTCAGTACGAGCAGCAGGCGTGACTTCAGCCGCTGCATCGCCGCCAACAGGCCGTCGTAATCCGCGACGCGGGTCTCGGGCAGGAGCCAGAAGATCTCGCAATCGAGGACCGTGATGCCTGTCTCGTCGAGGCGCAGCTCCGCTTCGCGCAGCTGGGCGTCGTCGCGCCAGACTTCGGGCGCAGGTGGCCGGTTCATCAGGCGCAGGCCGACCGACTGATAGCCCGTCTCGGCCGCGATCGAAACCTGTTCGGCAGGTGACACGCCGTTGACGGTCAGATACGCGAGCGAGAGCCGGCGGGCCATCGCGGCTAGGGTACCCGGGGAGCGGGGAGCGGGGAGCGGGGAGTGGGGAGTGGGGAGTGGGGGTACACTGGGCCGCATCGTCGCACCCTCAATCCCCACCCCTCACCCCTCACTCCCGGCGGAGCCGACGCTGCGCTGGATGCTCGAGCACATGCTGCTCATCCGCACCTTCGAGGAGCGCATCGCCTCGCTGCGCCAGTCCGGTGCGCTGCAAGGGTCAGCGCATCTGTACGCCGGGCAGGAGGCGGTGGCGGTCGGGGTGTGTGCCCGGCTGAACCGCGACGACTACGTCGCCAGCACCCACCGCGGGCATGGCCATGCCATCGCGAAGGGCGTCGACACGGCGCGGATGATGGCCGAGCTGTACGGCCGCGCCACGGGCACCAACCACGGTAAGGGCGGCTCGATGCACATCGCCGACACCTCGGTGGGCATGCTGGGGGCGACGGGGATCGTCGGCGCGGGCACGCCGCTGGCGCTGGGCGCGGCACTGTCGGCCCAGAAGCGGCGTACGCAGCAGGTGGCAGTGGCATTCTTCGGCGATGGCGCGATGGGCCAGGGCACCGTCTACGAGTGCCTGAACATGGCGGCGATCTGGAAGCTGCCGCTGATCTTCGTGTGTGAGAACAACGGCTACGCGGAGTCCACGCCGGCCGAGTACGCGCTGAGCACTCCGGACCTGGCCGATCGGGCGGCGGCGTTCAAGATGCCTGCATTCGTGGTCGACGGCCAGGATGTGCTCGACGTTTATGCGCACTCCGGCGCTGCTGTCGAGCGAGCGCGGAACGGCGACGGTCCGACCTTCCTGGAGTGCAAGACCTATCGCTATTACGGGCATTTCCTGGGCGACGATCCGCATCGCTACCGCACGGTCGAGGAAGAAACGTATTACCGCGGGCGCGATTGCATCCAGCGGCTTCTCGACGCGGGGGTGATTCCCGAAGCGGAGGCCGAGCAGATCAGCACAGCCGTTGAGGAGCAGATCGACGCCGCGGTCCGGTTCGCCGAGAGCAGCCCGCTGCCGGATCGATCGGAGCTGACGACCCAGGTGTACGCGTGACCCGCGCGCTGTTGTTCAGCCGGGCCGAGAACGAGGCGCTGCGGCAGGAGATGGAGCGCGACGCGACGATCTTCCTGCTGGGCGAGGATGTCGCGGGCGGCGCGGGGCGTGCCGCGCAGGGCTTCCTGGACGCCTGGGGTGGCCCGATGGGCTCGACGAAGGGCCTGATTCAGCAGTTCGGCGCTGATCGGATCATCGATACCCCGATCTGCGAGATGAGCTTCATCGGTGCCGCCGTCGGCGCGGCGATGACCGGGCTGCGGCCGGTCGCCGAGTTGATGTTCGTGAACTTTGTCGGCGTTGCGCTCGACTCGGTGATGAACGAGGGCGCGTTCCTGCGCTACATGCTGGGTGGTCAGGTCAGCGTGCCGATGGTGATCAAGACGGCGATCGGGGCGACGGGCATGGCGCCCGAGAACGGCGGCGGGAGCGCCGCGCAGCACTCGGGCAGCATGTACTCGATCTTCGCCCACGTGCCCGGGTTGAAGTGCGTGGCGCCGTCCGATGCCTACACCGCCAAGGGTCTGCTCATCGCCGCCATTCGCGACGATAACCCGGTGGTGTACTTCAGCCACCGCGCGCTGGGCGGGACGTCGATGGACGTGCCCGAGGAGCCGTATACGCTGCCGATCGGTAAGGCGCGGGTGGTGCGCGAGGGCCGCGACGTCACGCTCATTGGCATCTCGCGCATGACCAATGTGTGCCGCGACGCCGCCGAGCAGCTGGCGCAGCAAGGTGTCGAGGCCGAAGTGATCGACCTGCTCAGCCTGTCGCCACTGGACGAAGAGTGCCTGCTTGGCTCGGTGCGCCGCACCAAGCACGCCGTCGTGGTCGACGAAGACTGGCCGCGGTGCAGCGTCGCGCGCGACATCGCGGCGGTGATCGCGGACGCGGCGATCGGCTATCTGGACGGTCCGATCAAGACCGTCACGGGCCCGCACACGCCCGTGCCCTACAGCGGGATCCTCGAGGCCGCGTACGTACCGAATGCCGAGCGAGTGGTCGAGGCCGCGCTAGCCACCCTGCGCGACTGACATGCCCACGGAGCTCAAGCTGCCGCTCCTGGGCGACGTGATGCAGGAGGGCACCGTCGCCGCCTGGCTCAAGCCGGACGGTGGCAGCGTTGCCAAAGGCGAGCCCGTCTATCGCCTGGAAACCGACAAGGTGACCTACGAGGTCGAATCGCCCGAGGCGGGCTACTTGAAGCATCTGGTGGCCGAAGGCAGCGTCGTGGCGGTCGGCACCGTCGTCGGGCGCATCATGGAGGTCGCGGAGGAGGTGCGTGCGAGTCCTCGGGCACGGCGCGCGGCGCGTGAGTTGGGCGTGGATATCAGCACGCTGCCCGCGGGACGCCGGATGCGCGAAGCCGACGTGCGCGCGGTTGCCGCCGCGATGCCAGCTGACGTCCAGGCAACACCCGCGGCTCGGCGACTCGCTCGGGAGCGCGGCGTCGATCTGACTGCGCTCGGCGGTGGGCGGTTGCTGCGCGAGCAAGACGTTCTCGCGGTACTGCCTCTCCCTCGCCCTCACCCCGGCCCTCTCCCAGAGGGAGAGGGAGGAGTTCTCAGCGGTCGGCGGAAGGTGATCGCCGAGCGGATGCACGCCAGCCTGCAGCAGATGGCGCAGCTCACGGTCTCGCTCGAGGTCGACTTCACCGCCGCGCTGCTCTTGCGCGCGCAGCTCGACGAGCTGTGGGGCTCCCAGGCGCACCCCTCCATCACCGAGCTGGTCATCCGCGCGGCGGTGCTGGCGCTGCGCGAGCACCCTGCGTTGAACGCCACCCTCGATGGTGAGCAGCTGACGCAACACGCAAGCGTGCACCTGGGGCTAGCGGTCGATGCCGACGAGGGCCTGATCGTGCCCGTGCTAAGTGACGCCGACAAGCTGCCGCTGCGCCAGCTGTCGTTCGCAGCACGCGAGCTCAGCGGCCGAGCGAGGAGCGGCGGGCTGCGGCTCGACGAGCTGCAAGGTGGCACCTTCACGGTGACGACGCTCGGCCAGCTTGGCATCGACTTCTTCACGCCGATCGTGAATCCGCCGCAGGTGGCGATCCTGGGGATCGGGCGCGTCTTTTCCAAGCTCGTGCTGCACGACGGGAAGGTCGAAGAGCGATCGGCGCTGTATTTGAACCTGTCGTTCGACCACCGCGCCGTCGACGGCGTCCCCGCGGCACAGTACTTGAACGCGGTCAAGCGACTGCTGGAGCTGCCCGCCGCGTTGATCCTGTGATCTCGCTCACGACCGTGGTGGGGCCGTACGCGCATACGGCGCCGCTCAAGGATGGGCGCGTGACCAGCCCGCAGCTCCGTCTGGAGCACATCGCGGTGGAGCCGGTCAACCGCGCCTTTCGGCCGATGGTCAATCACCTCACGTACGACGTCTCGGAGCTGGCGCTGGTCACGCTGCTGCTGGCTCGCTCCGCGGATCGCCCGGTGCGGGCGTTGCCGGTGGTGCTGATGCGGCAGTCCGCACACGCCGCGTTGAGCGTGCTGGCCGAGTCGCCGCTGCGCTCCGCGGACCAGCTGCCGGGTCGCACCATCGGCGTGCGGGCTTACACGCAGACCACGGGCACCTGGGTGCGCGGCATCTTGCAGGATCAGTTCGGGCTCGACCTCGCTGCTTTGCACTGGCTGACCTTCGAGCCCGCGCACGTCGATGGCTACGAGGACCCGGCGAACTGTCGCCGCGCGCCCGAGGGCGCCACGCTGCTGCGGATGCTGCTCGACGGCGAGGTAGACGCGGCCGTGGGCCTCGAGCCGCACCCTTCGCTGCGGCCGCTGCTGCCGCCCGAAGCCGAACGCGATTGGCTCGCGCAGACCGGGGTGACGCCCATAAACCACATCCTTGCGGTCAAAGACGCCCTGGTGCAGCAGCAGCCGTGGCTCACCAGCGAGCTGTACCTGATGTTCCAGACGGCCCGCGAACGATCCATTGCCGAGGACAAAGCGCAGCCCGCCGAATACGGCCTCGCGGCAAACACCAAGGCGATCGAGCGGCTAGCGCACTACGCCCACCAGCAGGGCATCGTCCCGAAGGCATTTCGTGCATCGGAGGTGTTCGAGGTCTTCTAGACTGGAAGGAACAGTCTCCACCCCACGAGGAGCCCAAATCATGCTCAAACATGAAGAAAATGAGCTGATCTGCCGCGTCGGCCCGGGCACGCCCATGGGCAGCTTCATGCGCGAGTACTGGGTACCAGCCATGCTGTCCTCGGAGCTGCCCCACCCCGACAGCGATCCGGTGCGTGTTCTGATCCTGGGCGAGAAGCTGATCGCGTTTCGCGACACCAACGGCAACGTCGGCCTCATGGACCACAACTGCCCACACCGCGGCGCGTCGCTGTTCTTCGGTCGAAACGAGGAGTGCGGCATCAGGTGCGTCTACCACGGCTGGAAGTTCGATGCGGCGGGTAACTGCATCGATATGCCCAACGAGCCCGCCGAGTCGGACTTCAAAACGAAGGTCAAGACCAACGCGTACCCGACGCAGGAGCGGGGCGGCATCGTGTGGGCGTACATGGGACCTCGATCCGAGCCGCCGCCCTTGCCCGACCTCGAAGCCAATATGGACCCCGAAGCGGAGCAATCGGCCCGCGCGACTCAGCTGAACAGCAACTGGCTGCAGATCCTCGAAGGCGACATCGACACCACGCATGTCGGGTTCCTGCACTACGGCGGGCTGAAGCCCGAGGACCAGCCGCCGGGCAGTTTCTCCGAGTACCAGCTGCGCACGAAGCCGGCCTATTTCGAGGTCATCGATACCGAAGGTGGCTCCGCGTACGGCGCGAGCCGTCCGGCGGGCCCCGGCCAGATCTACTGGCGCATCGCCCAGTGGTGCTTCCCCTTCTACACGTTCACGCCGCCGGGCGTGCTCGGGACCAAGAAGGGTGGCAGCGCCCGGGTACCGATGGACGACGAGCACACGATGACGTTCTCGATGGTGGTTGGCCGCCGTCGACCCAACACGGGCCCAGGCTCGACGCCCGGCCAGGGCCCCGTCCTGGGCGCCATGCAGCCAAACACCAGCGACTGGTACGGGCGCTTCCGCCCCGTCCAGCAGATGAGCAATGACTTTCAGATCGACCGCGATGCTCAGCGGAAGAGAGAAGGCTCGGCCGGCTATACGGGCATCAACGGCATCGCCATGCAGGACGCGGCCATGACCGGCAGCATGGGTCCGATCATGAACCGCGCGCAGGAGCACCTGGGCAGCACCGATGCGATGGTGATCCGCGTCCGGCGGCGGCTCATCGCGGCGGTGCAGGCGTACATGCGCACGGGCGCGGTGCCGCCAGGCGTCGACGATCCAGATGTGTACAGGGTTCGCTCGGGCGGCGTCTTCCTGCCCGAGGGCGCCGACTGGGTGGAGTCGACCCGAGAGCTCCGTCGCGCGTTTGTGGAGCACCCGGAGCTGGATCCCACCCTCAACGGGCCTTTGTGATTGGCAGCGCCGAGCGGATTCCGACCACCCATACCGGGAGCTTGCCGCGGCCTGACGACCTGATCGAGCTGCTGTACCAGGACGCGAGCGGCGAATTTCAGCAAATCGATCGCCCGCGTCTGGAAGCGCGTGTGCGGGAGGCTGTCGCCGAGACGGTCAAGCAGCAGCTCGACGCGGGTATCGACATCATCAACGACGGCGAGATGGGCAAAGTCTCGTACTCGACGTACGTGACGCAGCGGCTCACCGGCTACGAGACCCAGACGCACGTTGCGCGACGTCCGCGGCTGGATGCCGCCGACTTTCCGCGCTATGCCGAGTGGAGTGCGCGCACGCAGAGCGGTTCGTTCGCGATCAAGCGCTACGCGTGCACCGGGCCGGTTTCGTACGTGGGGCAGGAGCAGCTGCATCGCGACCTCGCCAATTTGCGTGCTGCGCTGAATGGGGCGCCGGCCGGCTCGGTGTTCATGACCGCCGCCTCACCGGGCGTGATCTCACACTTCCAGCCCAACCAGTACTACCCCGACACCCCGGCGTATCTCGACGCTCTGGCGGATGCGATGCGCGAGGAATATCTGGCCATCGTCGAGGCGGGGTTCCTGCTGCAGCTCGACTGCCCAGATTTCACGCTCGCTACATCGGAGGCTGGACTGAAGCCACCCGATCTGGATATGCGGATCGCAGCGCTCAACAAGGCCGTGCGGGATATCCGGCCGGAGAAGATGCGGCTACACCTGTGCTGGGGCAACTACGAGGGCCCGCACCACACCGATGTTCCGCTGCGCGACCTGCTGCCCGAGGTGCTGACCGCACGACCGATGTACCTCTCGTTCGAAGGCGCCAATCCCAGGCACGAGCACGAGTGGAACGTCTTCGACGCTCTTGCGCTGCCCGAAGACAAGATCATTATCCCCGGCGTGCTCGACACGACCACGAACTACATCGAGCATCCCGAGCTGGTGTGCCAACGGCTGGTGCGGTACGCGCACCGGGTGGGCCGCGAACGAGTGATCGCGGGCGCGGACTGCGGCTTCGGCACCTTCGCGGGCACGCCAATGGTCCATCCGGACATCGTCTTCGCCAAGCTCAGTGCGATGGTCGAAGGCGCGCGTTTAGCCTCCCGTCAGCTCTGGTCTTAACCTCGCCCAAGACGGTTGCGCTTCTTTAGAAGTAAACATACCCTGGCCCTGCTTTTCGCCGCTGGGGGCTCCATATGCAGAGCCTGGTCATCCAGTTCAACGGCCAGTCACATCAGGTGCAAGGCCCGCCTGACACACCACTGCTGTATGTCTTGCGTGATGAGCTGCAGTTGAAGGGGCCGCGATTCGGGTGCGGCCTCGCGCAGTGCGGCGCGTGCACCGTTCACGTTGACGGCCGCGCTTAGTCGCCGCGGCCCAGGGCGCGCCACCCCCACCCACGGGCGCACCGGCGCCCGAAAAACTCGATTCCTGGATCAAGGTCGCGCGATGCTGAGCGCGACCTACGACACGCCCTTCGAGATGCATGCCTCGATCGGGCCAGCCTGCGCGGTGGCGGACGTTCAGCGCGACAAGGCGACGATCTGGACAGGGACGCAGGGCCCGCACTCGCTGCAGCTCGACATGAGCAAGCTGCTCGACATCGCGCCGACCAACGTCCACATCATCAACGTCGAGGCCTCGGGCTGCTACGGGCGCAACGGCGCCGACCTGGCGGCCGCGGACGCGGCGGTGATGTCGCAGCTGACCGGGAAGCCGGTACGCGTGCAGTGGATGCGCCACGACGAGCACGGCTGGGAGCCGAAGGGCCCGGCCATGACGCAGGATCTGGCGGGCGGTCTCGACGGCAACGGCAACGTGACCGGCTGGAAGCACACCGTCTGGACGCCGCCGCACTACGACTCCACGTATATCGCCGGCGAGCTGAGCGGGAAGCCAGTGGGGCTGCCGCTGATCGGCGCGTTCAACACCCCGGTACTGGTCTACAACTTCGACAACGTCTCGCTCTTCCAGTACGACCAGGCCTCGTTCGCCGACGCGATTCGCACCAGCTGGCTACGCGGTCCGGCGCAGTTCCAGACGACGTTCGCGATGGAAGGGTTCCTTGACGAGCTGGCGGCTTCCGCGGGCGCGGACCCGGTGGAGTTCCGACTCAGGTACCTCAAGGATCCGCGGCTGATCGACGCCTTGAACCAGGTGGCGGCTGCCTCCGGATGGGAGACGCGGCCATCGCCGGGACCGTCCTCGTTGACGCGCAGCGTGACCGCCACGGGTCGGGGTGTCGCGATTTGCAATCGTGATGACACACTTGTTGCGCAAGTTGCCGAGGTGTCGGTGAACCGCTCCACCGGGGTGACCAGCGTGACGAAGTTCTGGTGTGCGCACGACTGCGGGCTGATCATCAATCCCAAGGCGGTTCAGGCGCAGGTCGAGAGCAACATCATCCAGGCGACGAGTCGCACGCTCAAGGAGGAAGTGGTCTTCGACAACGCGAACGTCACGAGCCTGGATTGGCGGAGCTACCCGATCCTGACGTACCCCGAGGTGCCGCAGATCGAGACGATTCTGATCAATCGGCCGGACCAGCCCGCGACCGGCGCAGGCGAGGGCGCCACGTGCCCCGTCGCGGCCGCGATCTCCAACGCTGTCTTCGATGCCACGGGCGTGCGGTTGCGGAGCCTGCCATTCAAACCAGACGTGGTGCTCGCCGCACTGAGCGCTTAGTCTTAAACCGTGCTGAAGCAAGAAGAAAACGAGCTCATCACGCGCGTCGGGCCCGGGACGCCGATGGGCAACTTCATGCGTGAGTACTGGATGCCGGCGCTGCTCTCCTCGGAGCTGCCGGCGCCAGATTCAGACCCACTTCGGGTGCTGCTGCTCGGCGAGAAGTTGATCGCGTTCAGGGACACCAACGGGAACGTTGGGCTGATGGATCACAATTGTCCGCACCGCGGAGCCTCGCTCTTCTTTGCCAGAAACGAGGAGTGCGGCCTCCGCTGCGTCTATCACGGCTGGAAGTTCGACGCAGCGGGCAATTGCATCGACATGCCCAACGAGCCCGCCGAGTCCGACTTCAAGACCAGGGTCAAGGCGAACGCGTACCCGACGCAAGAACGCGGAGGCATCGTATGGGCCTATATGGGCCCACGGAGCACGCCGCCGCCGTTGCCCGACCTCGAAGGCAACATGCCCAAGGAAGGCGAGGGCATGGTGCGCGCCACGCAGATCGACTGCAACTGGCTGCAGACGATGGAAGGCGACATCGACACCACACACGTCGGGTTCCTGCACTACGGCGGTCTGAAGCCCGAAGATCAGCCGCCGGGCAGCTTCTCCGAGTACCAATTGATGACCAAGCCGGCGCACTTCGAGGTCATCGACACCGAGGGCGGGGCTGCCTACGGCGCTCGGCGCCCAGCCGGCCCAGGTCAGATGTACTGGCGCATCGCCCAGTGGTGCTTCCCGTTCTACACGTTCACGCCGCCAGGCGTGCTCGGGCTGGTCAAGGGTAATGGCGCCCGCGTCCCGCTCGACGATACGCACTCCTTGATCTACTTCATGATGGCCGGTCGACGCGGCAGCCCGGTGAACGCGCCAGCAGCCAAGCCTGGGCGTAGCGGCAAGGTGCAGATGAACCCGTTCGCGATGCAGAACGCGCTGCCCAATACCAACGACTGGTACGGCCGCTTCCGCATGGAGCAGAACCCGTCCAACGACTTCCTGATCAACCGCGAGGAGCAGCGGTCGCGGACTGGCACTGCTGGCTACACGGGTATCAACGGCATCGCGAATCAGGACGCCGCCATGACCACCTCAATGGGCAGGATCATGGACCGCAGCAAGGAGAAGCTCGGCAGCACCGACGCGATGGTGATCAGGGTGCGGCGGCGCCTGATCGCCGCGGTTCAGGCGCACATGCGCAGCGGCGCCGTGCCGCCCGGTGTGGACGACCCCGAGGTCTACCGCGTCCGTTCGGGCGGTGTGTTCCTGCCCGAGGATGCCGACTGGGTCGAGTCGACTCGAGAGCTCCGTCGTGCGTTCGTGGAGCACCCCGAGCTGGATCCGGCGCTGAACGGGCCGTTGTGAGTTAGCCGCTAATTCGTTCCCGGTCCGCGAGCCACTTCGCGAAGCCCAGGCGCTCGAGGTCAAGGGCGCTGGCGAGGGATTTCAGGGGTGGCCGCGGGACGGGGATGGGCTCGCCCTTCTGGACGTGCTCGACGATAAAGCGCACGCGCAGCTCTTCGAGTTTCTCCATCGCTTCCCAGGGCGTGTCGGCTTCGCTCTTGCAGCCGATCTCGGGGTACTCGGCATAGCGGTGCCACACACCGTCACTGCCGGGCGCCGAGTACGCGACCAGGCGGTAGGGGATCGACAGATATTCTTCGAGGCGCATATCTCTTCCAACCAGCATACAGCGCCCCCATCAATTTCTAATTTCGGCCCGAAACTCACTCCCTTGACGTCCTCGGCGCTTGCGCCGCTCTGTGTTTTTTGCTGCTTTGGAACGCCGCTACGCGGCGAGGGGCTCTGCCCCTTCACCCCGCTTTACGAACGCTCGCGGTGTAGCACCCGGCGAACAGCGTGGCGTTCATCCAGGGTGTGGCTTTTGTTCGGGTGGGCCGCTACCTGCGGTTCATCACGCTGCACCCTGGAGTGTGGGAAGCTCCGTACAAGAGACAGACCCTGCACGTATGCCACGGTGTCAGAACGGCACACCACAGCGAGCGTCGCTGAAGCGGGGGTGAAGGGGGCGGTGCCCCCTCGGCCGAAGGCCGTTCCAAAGCAGCTAAACACTGAGAGCGGCGCATGCGCCGAGGACGCGAGAGAGGGCGCCGAGGAAATTCAAAGCTCCCCGGTGACGTGCTTGGGCAGCCACATGTCGAGAACCGCGGGCGAGCCGTTGCGGACGGCGTCGAGACCGCGCTGGATCGCGGGACCGACCTGGTCGGGGTCGGTTACTTTCTCGCCGTATGCGCCACTGGCGGCGGCTTCGCCGGAGTAGTTGGGGCACGGGTCGAACCAGCCGCCGGTCAGGTCGCGCGCCTTGGCCGCGTAGCCCTCGGGGTATGAGCGCAGCACTTGCGTGGTGCCCGTCGAATAGCCGCGGTTGTTCGAGATGATGAACAGCACCGGCGCCGAGTGGAACAGCGAGGACCACACGACGACCTGGGGGTTGCCGAACATCCACGAGCCGTCGCCGGTGCAGCACACCACCTCGAGATCGGGTCGAGCGACTTTGGCGCCGATGGCGGCGGGCGCGGCCCAGCCGAGGCTCGAGCCGCCGGCGTTGAACTGCGTCCCGGGTTGGGTGCGATTGAAATGCGCGGTGTTGACCAGCTCGTTGACGATGATCGTGTCGGACGCGAGCGTCTGGCCGACCTGGTAGCTCAGCCAGGTCGGGGTGATGTGGCCCTGGTCGCGTTCGCCGCGAGCGGCGTCGTCAGCACCACGCTGACGCTGGCGGCCCTCGGCGGTGAGGCGCTCGCCACGCTCGGCGCAGCGGCGGCGCTGGTCGGCGGACATCGCAGACTGAAGCTCCTCGATCAACAGCGGCAGCGATTTGCCGGCGTCGCCACCGATGACCAGGTCCGACGGGTACTCGTAGATGGGCGTCATGCGATGGATCGGATCGAGCGCCAGCGTGATGATCTTGACGTCACGGCCGGGTCGGAACGTCGTGGTCGACCATGGGACCAACATGTCCAGCACCAGTACGCAGTCGGCATCGGGCGGTGGGCTGGCCATGAATCCGCCCGGC
>WNGA01001809.1_pt1 | contig 42482 bp, 29 predicted proteins | sample 5400061 | NCBI WGS metagenome assembly WNGA01 (sample SAMN13153366, study PRJNA577476) | soil metagenome | isolation source: 100 cm soil or saprolite under grassland replicate 2 | place: USA:California | collected 2016-06-15 | reverse complement strand
AGTTGCCAATTTACTATGGCACGTTTAACGGCGACCTGTTCAATCTTCCCGCCGGGCCGGTGTCATTTGCCATTGGCGGCGAGTACGACGCGCCGAGATTCACTCGCGATCGGGACGCGCTCAATAACACGTTTCAGTCGATTGGCTCAGTGGATGGGCAAAGCTTCCGGGTGAACCGGGATGTGTGGGGAATCTACGAGGAAGTGCGTGTGCCTTTCACCAGTCCCACATGGAACTTCCCTGGGTTCTACAGCTTTGAGGTGGACTTTGCCGAGCGGGAGGAATGGTACAGCAACAATACCTCAGGGGTGCTGCCTTCTGGACTCTTTGCCGGACTGCCGTCGACGACCAGTAAGTATAACGCGCAGAAGCCGAAGGTGTCTGTGCGCTGGCAACCGCTTGATCCCAAGTGGATAGGCGCGGTGACCCTGCGTGGCAGCTATTCCGAGGGGTTCCATGCGCCGACGCTGGCAGAACTTACGCCTGCGTCTTCGCAAAACTTCCCAATCGTGGCCGATCCGTTTTCCTCTCAGACTGAGCCCCAGGTTGAGGAACGGGTTATAGGAAACCCCAACCTGCACCCGGAAGTGGCCTATGAATGGACCTACGGAATTGTCTACAGCCCGAAATGGATTAAGGGGCTGACACTGAGCGCGGATTGGTGGCATATTGACATGCGCGACATCGTGTCGGCCCTCGGTGCGCAGTTGATCATCGAGACTAATCCCCCGCCAACGAATGGCGCGTCAACTGTTGTAGGTGGATTGGGGGAGACGGTAGTCCGTGCTGCTGGTAGCAACCCGGCTGAGCCTGGCCCAGTCTCGCTGGTAATTGATCCCAGCAACAACCTGTCCGGCGCAATTTTCGAAGGTCTCGACTACGAAGCGATCTATATTCTGGATTCGTCGATCTTTGGTGCCGGGGATTTTGGAAGACTGACGACCACAGTGAATGGTACCTGGCTATCCCGGGCTGAGTTTCAACCTACCCCCGCCATACACCGGTTTGGTATCAATGGCTCGTTCCTGCCGCCGGGATTAGCTCTAACCAGTTCGTTGCCATGGCATCGGGCTAATTTTAGCATCTTCTATGATGGTCCGGCTGACACATGGATGCAGGGCCTTGATATTGGCGCGATAGTCCACTGGACCTGCCAATATGAGGATGACAATGCCAGTCTGACAGGAGCGACGGACCTGGCTGAGCCAAGGAATGGTCCATTTTCCCAGCGCGCGCGAAAAGTGGCCGCGTTGACTACGCTTGACTTGATCGCATCGTATACGTTCAATCTGCCGCCGCCCGCACCAGCCGAGGTGCCTGGCTTTGCCAAGGATGGCGGTAAGAACGTGAAGATGGATGGCAAAGAGAAAAACGTGATGCCCGTCTCCACAGCTGAGTACAATCCCTGTGGATGGCGCGCCTGGTTGAATGGCACGACACTCAGCGCCGGGCTACAGAACGTGACCGATGAAGATCCACCCTTTGTGGCTGGCAGTTTCGAGAATGGCTACGACGAATCGCTGGCCACGATCAAAGGCCGGTACTGGTACGTCGGAATCAAGAAGAGATTCTAAAGCGCAAACCTGAAATAATTCACAGCGGCCGGGCTCCTCACGGGCCCGGCCGTTTTGCTTTTTTGCCGTCGCCCCTGCGGGCCGCGCGACGCTCGCGGAGGCGGGTGGGCGACACGTTCGACAACTACTTTTCGCGAAAGCTTTAGGAGTGCGACGCGTCCTCGCGTCGCTTTTGATCCATTGGCCGCGTCAGAAATCGTCGGGAAACGAAAAACGCCTGCATCAAAATGGTCCAGCGCCGTAGGCGCGAGACGTCTATAGTTTATCGCAAAACCTATCTGATAAGCTCCATTAGGAGCGTCATGTGAAGCCGAAGAAATGGCCAACACCTACACGCAAATCTATCTGCACGTCGTCTTCGCAGTCTCCCGTCGCGCGAGCGTGATCGCCCCTGGGCGCCGCGAAGAGCTGCAGAAGTACATCACAGGAACCCCGAATGCTTTCGGGGAAGGGTCAGAAATTGATCGCCATCTATTGCAGGCCCGACCACACCCATATACTGCTGGGTCTAAAACCCAATATTGCTCCCTCAGATTTGATCGGTGACATCAAAACAGGATCGACCAATCACGTCAACGAACAGGAATGGATCGGGTGCAGGTTTTCATGGCAGGCGCTGGCGCAAAACAAAAAGATTTGGCCGCCACCGCCGAAATATCCTCTCGAAAAAGCTTCTTTTTTCAGGTGGAGGTCAAATCTCTTTTGTTTTTGTTGGGCACGCCAGCTTTACGGCGGGAGCCACCGAGACGGCGGAGCCGCGTGTGTGGCTAGGGGAGCCGGGCGCCTACATTGGGCATATAGCTTGTAAGGATGTTTTGCGCCTGCGCCTGCACGCCCCTGCGTTCCCGTGCGGAGCCATTGACATGGCCACTATGTCATTTCCATTAAATCCTTACAGGATATTAATGTAGGAAGGTTACGGTGCGTTCTCCGTCTCCCATTCACATCTGGATCGTGTGGCCAACTACATTCGCAAGCAAGAGACGCATCATCGTCGAAAGCCGTTCCAACACGAATATGTTGAATTTCTGGAGCGGCATCACGTTCCATACGATCAGCGTTATATTTTCAAGCCAATCGAATGAGTCTGGGACCTCGAACATTCCGCTCCTGCGGAGCTTCCCGTACTTTGGCGATGAGGCTATAAACATTGCGCTCCTGACGGAGCTCTTTTCTTGCGATCGTGCCGAGCTGGCCTTTGAGTGTTACGGAGATGTCCGCGTAGCGGGAGCACCATCCGATCGATCCAATCGCCCAGCTATTTGTTTTTGGGTGTCAATCGAATGATGATCGACATCCGCCTAAGAGAAGCGCGAGCCGCGCTGAGTGCGGGCGAGCAAAGATTTTACTTGGGCGATTGGGAAAGAACCTGAGCGTCGCTTGCCTTGGCGACGCGCAAATTTTCCTCGGCTTCCGGAAAGTCGGGATGAAGACGCAACGCTTCTTCAAATTGCGCGATCGCCTGTGAAACGTTGCCTTCGCGCAGGAAGACCTTTCCCAGGTAGTTATGAGGTTGGGCGAGCTTTGGTTCGAGCCGGCTCGCCTCCAGATAATGCGCCTTTGCTTCCAGCAAGTCGCCCTTTTCGAAAAGCGCACTCCCAAGATCGATATGAGCATCGACGAAACGAGGATCAACGTGCACAGCCTGTCGATACTGTGCAATTGCCTCCTCAAGCTTCCCGTGTTTTTCCAGGAAGGCCCCATAGCTATACCACGCCGGCGCGGATCCTGGAGCTAGCCGGACGGCAGCTTCGCATTCCGCGGCCGCTTGCTCGTCGCGGCCGACTCGCTCGAGAAGATAGGCGTAGCCGGAATGGTACTCGGCGTTGTTAGGGTCGAGCCGCAACGCTGTTTCAAAATGGGTCTGCGCTTCTTGCAGTTTTCCTTTGCCCATCAGGACGGTGGCCAGATTGACGTGGGTCTTTGGGGAATTGGGATTAAAACGCAGCGCAGCGGAAAATTCCTCAGAGGCTTCATCGAGTCTGCCAGCCTCTTGCAAGGCCGTGGCGTAATTGGAATGCGCCCGCGCGCCAACCGGAAGATCGGCAACGATCAAAGCCAGACGTTCAAGTTCACTCCGAACGACCCGCACCTGCCCAAGCCAGAGTGCCCCCAGGGGAATGACAAAAACAGCCACCCATTTCACGCCGTGCAAGGCCCAACTCGGGAGAAAGCCATTCTTGGAAACATCTGCCGTGCCACCGCCGCCGATGCCGAGAGATTGTCGAGTAGATTTCTCGCGTACTTTCCAGATGAATCCGTCGTAATAAAAATGGAGCAGCGCCGAAGCGGTCACCACACCAGTGAGCGCGCGTTTGACTGTGTCGATGCCGACATGCGACTTAAAATAACCAAGCGCTCCGTAGGCGAAGATCAGGCCCACGTAAAGACCGATCAGCGAGCCACTGCGCCGGAACACAAAACGCATAAATCCGCCGATCGAGTTGTCTGTCTCAACGCGTTTGCGATTATAGATCCAAACCAGCGAGAGGTATTGGACATCGTGAAATACTTCGAATAACGCAACGCCGACCAGAATGCTTGCGACGATGTTGTTACAGTACCACCAGAAAGAAATACTCGTGATGAGAAGCGCCAGCTTTACCGGATTTGGTCGCTTCCCGCTGCTCCACATCCAGATGAAATTTGCCAGAAATACGGCTGAAACTCCGATCGCGAGCGCCAGCGCCCCTTGCTCTGCCGCTCGGAGGAGTGCCGGCGGAATGAAAGGTCCACCCGCCCAATAATAACTGTCCAGCGTATCGCTCATTCGTTGCGGCGAGAGAAGGACCGCGGCTGCAAACCAGATTCCGCACAGTGCGAAATCAAGCCGACGCGTCAGCGTAGCGAATGAGCCCACTTTCGCATCGTAGATGCGACAGAACCCATACGTTTGCATCATGCCGTGCCAGACGCCCCAGATAAAGGCGATCAGCACAATGCCTTTGAGGTCCCACAAAAAAAAGATCGCGCAGACGACCACCAGAAAAATCGGTGCAAAGATGAAGCGCCACTTGAATCGCTGGAATAACGCACGATCGCCGTAGGCGCGAATCATCCCTGGCAAGTGGTGGCCCATGGCCCCGAAGGCAGCGACAAAAAGATAAATGTTTTCCGCGCTCCAGCGCGTCTGTGCCAGGACGAAGATCGGGACGATCAACATCGGTGTGCAGACGTAGAGAATCAGGTCGCGCCAACTGTCCAGAATCCACAAGTTAGGCTTTCGGGCAACGGCATGCGTAGCCGGGACAGTTTCCGGACGTGAGAACGCGGTAACGTGCTGCATGCCTTTAGCGGAATGAAATTTTCCCCAAACGGACGGCGAAATCAATCGATGATTTTACAACTGTTCGCGGCAAGTGAAGACTCGACGGCTTTAAGCCGTCGAGTTTCCAACGTTTTAAGAGAGATAAAAGCAAGCCCAGTCGCCCATTTTCGAGCCCGAAAGTTTTTGGCTCGGAGATGACAACATCTCTGACTTTTCTGGGCGTGCCTGCAGATTGGGTTCCGTTTTTCTCTGCGACCTTCGCGGTCTCTGTGGTTAATTCATGACGTTCCCATGTCCGCCAACGGTGTTCTTTTTAGCGAACCGCGCGACTCGCAAGGATGGATCTCGCAGAGAAACTGGCTTTGTGCGCTCCTTCTTATCGCCCTGGTTTTTATAGCATACGCTCGAGTCCTGGGCGCCGGATTCATTTGGGACGATGAATCGCATTTGACCCAGAATCCATGCATTGTTGGCCCCCTCGGATTGAAGGAGATCTGGACCACCACTCGCGCGGTCTATTACCCACTAGTGCTCACGACCTTTTGGGCTTTACACAAGTTCGTCGGCTTAAATCCAGCGCCATATCATATTCTCAATGTACTCATGCACGCAGGCTCGGCGGTATTGCTCTGGCGGGTGCTGCGACAACTTCAGGTTCGCGGAGCATGGCTCGGAGCAGCGCTCTGGGCGTTGCACCCAATAATGGTGCAATCGGTCGCCTGGGTGACAGAATTAAAAAATACTCAGTCGTGCCTGTTTTACCTTTTATCGATCTTTTGGTTCTTGAAAGTGGATGCTGAGCAGGGGACCCGTGACGGCGTGCGCTGGTGGCGCTTTGGCTGGGCGCTACTGTTTTTTGTGCTAGCGATCGCAAGCAAGCCTTCCACTGTGATGCTACCTGCCGTGCTGGCGCTCTGTATCTGGTGGCGCAGAGGACGAGTCCACTGGCGCAACATCGTGACGCTCGTCCCTTTCGCGCTAGTTTCGGCTCTGGCGAGCGTCTGGACGATTTGGGAACAGAAATTCCACGCAGGCGCCATCGGTCCGGAATGGGTGCAGACTTGGCCGGAACGGTTCATCATCGGGGGTCGCGCGATTTGGTTTTATCTCGGCAAACTGATCTGGCCACATCCGCTCATTTTCATCTATCCGCGCTGGGAGATTAATTCATCGCAACTGGTGGTCTACTTGCCGCTACTCGCAGCAGTAGCTTGCTCGCTCGCTTTGTGGCTAATCCACGCGAAATGGCGGCGTCCCGTATTCTTTGCTGCTGCATACTTTGTGATTTCCCTGTTTCCGGTGCTCGGTTTTTTCAGCGTCTATTTTTTTCGCTACTCGTTTGTAAGCGATCATTTCCAATATCTGGCGAGCATGGGACCACTGGCGCTAGCCGGAGCTGGCATTTCCGTGGGAGTCGATTCACTCAAGTGCAAATTGTTGCGACGCGAGGCGACACTGCGAGGAGCGGCGGTTTCCAAACCGCCGGGGGCGCTTAAGAAAGCGCCCCTCCTTGGGCTCAGCGGAATACTCTTGCTCACGCTCGGTATTTTGACGTGGCGACAAGGCGCCATTTATCGCGACGTCATAACCCTATACACAGCGACGCTGGCAAAAAATCCAGCTTGCTGGATGGCACATTACAACCTAGGCATCGCTCTTCGCGACCTGGGCGAAACGGACCAAGCCATTACTCATTATCGCCAGGCTGTGGCGCTGCGGCCAAATTACGCAGAAGCGCATTATAACCTTGGACGTGCTCTCGTTGAGAAAGGCCAATTTGACGATGCGGTCGCGCATTACGAAAAAGCGTTGGCCGTAAATTCTGCCGACGCGGAAGCGCACAACAACCTCGGTGCTACGCTCTTTGCGACCGGGCGGATCGATGACGCGATCACTCATTATGAGATGGCATTGGCGATCCGGCCGGATTACGCCGATGCATCGTGCAATCTGGCGAACGCGCTCCTTTCCAAGGGTGATATGGATGGCGCGATCGTCCGCTACATAGCCTGCCTCGCTCTGTCGCCCAATCAGGCCGATGCTCAATACAATCTGGCGAGTGCGCTTCTTCGAAAAGGCCGAACGGATGAAGCCATTGTTCATTATCGAAAAACGCTCGAATTGCGTCCGGATAATGCTGACGCCCGCGCAAATCTGGGGAGCGCTTTGCTTGCGAAAGGCCGCACGCAGGATGCGATCGCTCAATACAGGGATGCTCTTAGGCTAGCGCCGGAAAATGTGTCTGCACAGAGTAACCTGGCGTGGCTGTTGGCGACCTCCGCCGATTCAACCCTGAGAAACGGGCCAGAAGCGGTTCTCCTGGCGGAACAGGCCAGCCGCTTTTCTGGCGGAAATCGCCCAATTATTCTGCGGATCCTCGCTGCCGCTTATGCCGAAACCGGCCGTTTTGTTGAGGCCAAAGCAGCCGCTCAAGAGGCATTGCAAGCGGCCGATAATCAAGGCAACTCCATTTTGTCCGACGCTCTGCGAAAGGAAATTGCACTCTACGACTTGGGCTTGCCCTACCACAAGGAAGCGAAATAATTTTGGCTCTCCGCCTAGCCTCTGTGAGATCGTCCGATTAAATTGCGAAACGTGTCGCCGTGCCGCTCGGAGTGCCTCGACGCAGCGAGGCGGCTACAACCTCGAAGCGACCGACCAGCGCCTAATTGCTTGGCGAGGTTCCCCGAAGTGGGGTATGCATGTGATAGAGAGTGATTTCTTTCTTGATGGTATTCGCCAGTCCGGATTTATGCTGCAGAGTTATTTCCAAGGCTCGCTCTGCCGCGGCGATGGCCTCGGTAAATCGACCGCTTTCAGCGTAAGCAGCCGCAAGAGTGCGCAAATAGTTTGGGTCTCTGCCTCCGGAAAGCTGCACCGCTTGCTCGGCGAGAACGACTGCTTTAGCCCCATCGCGAATTGAACCGTCGGACGAAGTCGTCAGGACCCAGGCCAAATTGTTCCCAGCCAGCGGATCTTGCGGAGCAATCTGTAGCGCATTCTCGTACTCAACGATTGCCTGTGTCACCGAACCCTTTTTGAGAAAGGCATTGCCGAGACCGGTGTGAACCCCTGCATCGCGTGGCTGGATAGCGAGTGCCTTCTGCCAATGCTCGATTGCCTCATCGATTCGGCCTTCCTGGAATAAGACGCTGCCAAAATTATAGTGCGCGTCCGCGTAATCAGGCCGTAACTTGATCGCTTCCTCATAACGAGGGATCGCGTCATGCGGGAGCCCTTTTCGGGCAAGAGCGTTGCCCAGATTGTTGTGGATAAGAGCAGCGCCAAGATCGTAATGGCTCTCGGCACTGCTGGACCTGATGTTCAACGCTGTTTGGAAATGGGAAACGGCTCTGTCAAATTCCCCTCGACGCAACAAAAGAAACCCAAGGTTATTATGCGCGACATCATTATCCGACGTTACGGCGAGAGCTTGGGACCAAAGCGTTTCGCTATTTTTCCAATGTGAAGTCTGAATCAATGCGCACCAGCCCAAGGCAGCAATCGTCATTGGCGCTGCAACGGCAAAGAATGGGCGGAGAGCACGCCAGGATTCGATCAGGTCTGCAATCGCCCAGACGATCAGCACATACAAACCAATCTGAGGAAGATAAGTGTAACGGTCGGCATGCGCTTGCTCCCCGACCTGAAGAAATCCAATCACAGGCACGAGCATTCCGACATACCAGAACCAGCCGGTCAGAATGTACGGCCGTTCTTTTCGCAAAAGAATGGCGCATAGACTAACTGCGACGAGAAACACGATAGCCAGGATAATTTGCCAAAATGCCAGCCGGTTGTTCGGATGAGGATAAAAGACCGCCAGCCGCGCGGGCCAGAACATCTCCCAAATATAAGCAACGTAACTTACGAACGCATTGTTCAGTCGCCACATGAGTGGCAATTGAGCGATCGCGCCGGCACCTTCGCGTTGTGCCAGCAACGTCGCTATGCATGAAAAGACGGATAGCACGAAGAGAGGAATTTTCTCCACGAAGAGACGTTGCGGGATAGATTGTCGATCCAACCAGGGAGCAGCTTTGCTTTTCGATGTGGATGAAACGGATTTGTGAAATCGCTCCAACGGCCAGTAATCAAGGAGCAAAAGGACGAAAGGAAGAGTCACCAGCATTGGCTTGGACATAAGCCCGAGAGCGAAGAATACTGCCACGGCTAAATAGCCACCGCTCGATGGCGCACGCGCATAACGAACGTAGGCGAGCAATGTCAGCATGAAAAAAACGGCACTGAGCACATCCTTGCGTTCAGCCACCCATGCAACCGATTCCACGTGCAACGGATGAATCGCGAATACACCAGCTGCAAAGGCGCTTTGCCAAAGGGCCCCTGTCATTTGTCTGAGCACGAGAAAGAGCAAGGCGACAGCAATCGTGTGGAGAAGGACATTGGTGAAATGATGTCCGCCCGCCTTCAGCCCATACAGCTGGCAGTCTAACATGTGCGAAATTGTGGTCAGCGGATGCCAGTTTCGCGCATGAGTATGGGTAAATGCACCGATGAGCCCATCGACTGTGAGGCCTCGCGTGATCTGCGGATTCTCGTAAACGTATACGTGATCGTCAAAATTGATGAAGTCGTGCCCGAGCGTTTGACCAAAAACCAACCAAGTGATCGCGATCAAAACAAGACACGCGAACGATGCGAGCCACAAGTTGGGGCGCTTTCTTAAGCGCCCCGCGGCGCTTGGGAAACCGCCGGTCCTTGCCGTGTTTCTAGCGTGACGAACTGCCATTCGCCAAACTCGGGTCGCGCAGCGGTCTGCCTGCTTGGTAAAGAGCAATATTACCCTGGAGCTCGGTAGCCAAACCAGAGTTGCCCTGGCTATTGGCTAAGTCAATGCCGCGCTGCGCAGCTTGGTGCCCACAATATTGTGCACCTCTATGTTGTCAGGCTGTAGCTCGAGTAATTTGCGATAGTGAACCAGCGCATCGGCCACTTGGCCCTTTTGAAGCAGAGCCTTGGCAAGATTCTCATGGGCAGGGCTATTTTCGGGTCGAAGATCCACGGCCGCTTGCAGCAGAGAGATGGCTTCGTCCAGGTTACCGTTTCGCAAAAAGACGATGCCGAGGTTATTTTCGGCAACATCGTTGTTTGAGGTGACTGCAAGCGCATGAGTAAACAGCGTTTCGCTATCGCGCCAATAAGAGCTTTGGATCCAGGCGCGCCAACTTAAGATGCTAATGATAACGGCCGCACTAGCGCTCAAAATTTCGCGTTGGCGACGCCACCGCGCAGTCAAGTCAGCTACAGTCCAGGTCAGCAGAACATAAAGACCAATCTGGGGCAGATAAGTGTATCGATCGGCGTGCCCCTGCCATCCGACCTGTACCAACCCGATCACCGGCACCAGCATTCCCAAATACCACAACCAGCCAGTGACTAGATAAGGCCCCTTTTTTCGCAAAACGAACGCCGCTGCCGTCGCGGCAATGAGAATAGCAAGCGCCAGGATGACGTCCGAAAGCGGGAGCCGATTCTCTGGATGCGGATAGAACACCGCCAGTTTCACCGGCCAGAGCATCTGCCCCATATAGACGACGTATGTCACTACGGCATTGTTGATTCGGGCCAATACCGGCAACTGCTCCGTCCAGCCGACTACACCTCGCTGGGCAAGAAATGTCACGACGCTGGAGAGTGCGGAGAGCCCAACGAGTGGAATTTTTTCCACGACCAGCATAACCAGATTTTCATGACCGCTGACGTCCAACTTCTGACCTCTGATTCTACCGAGCGGCCAATAATCCAGGAGCAAAAGCACGAACGGCAGCGTCACCAGCATAGGTTTGGACATGAGACCAAGGGCAAACGCCACTGCCACTGCCAGGTAGCGCCCGATCGATGGTGCGCGCACATAATGGACGTATGCGAGCAAGGTTAGCATGAAGAAAACACCACTTAGCACGTCCTTTCGCTCCGCTATCCATGCGACCGATTCCACACGCAACGGATGAATTGCGAACACGGCCGCAACAAAAGCGCTCCGCCAAAGCGCGCCAGTCATCTGCCGCAGCGCGAAAAAGAGAAGGATTGCCGCGACAGAGTGCAGGAGGACATTCGTAAAATGATGCCATCCCGCCTTTAATCCGTGTAACTGGCAGTCGAACATGTGTGAAATCGTCGTCAGCGGATGCCAGTTCATGGAATGAATATGGCTAAATGCCCAGGCAATACTGCCGATGCTGAGGCCGCTGGTTATCTCCGTATTTTCATAGACGTAGCGCGGGTCATCATAGTTGATGAAGTCATGCCGGAGCGTTTGGCCGAAAACCACCCACGTAAGAACGGCGACACAGATGCAGACGCCGACAGCCAACCAGCGGCGGCTTGCTTTGGGAGGAGCGATTGATTGAGAATTAATACGGTGCACGTATAACGCTAGAATTGCCTGAGAAAGCCGGCTTAAGGGTTCCGTTTGTAAATCAAAATATAGTCTTTTAGATTCTCGACCGACGGCGGAACATCTCCAAAAAAGTAATCTGTTTCTGTGGGCATAATGTTTACAAAACCGGCTGCGGCGTAATTTTGTGCCGTGTATTCATTTGCCCAGGTAAAGATCAGCCGATCAGATTGCGGCCGCTGCAACCAGGAATCCTTCATTACCACAGAGATTAAATATTTTGGCCGCGCGCGTTCGACCTCGTCGATCATTTCCTCCTGCATTTGTCGCGCATATTTTTGCGGTTCCATTAAGCCGTAAGTGTAAATATATCCGGTCGCAGAATGGCGCTGTGAGTAAAAATAAATCTGCGGCTCCGATCCTAACACTGCGATCGTATCATTGGGAGATGTGTGGTCGCGTACGTATTCCGCAATCCTGACGGACTCCCAGAACGGAGCCTCAGGGTAAATCATTCGGCAAGCTTCAACCGGAGAAGCCTCAAAGAAGAATTTTTTATCCCAAAGAACCGGCAAGCTCAGGGCCGCGCCAAGCAGAAGAAGTGGGACAAATCTGACCGCCGTCATTCGGCGGGCCAGGAGATCCGACAGTTCGCTGATTGCAACGCCAACAAGGAGCGAGATCGCTGGAAGAACGAAAATAAAATAATGGTATCGAAAATAGAATCCCGGGCAGAGCGCCAATGCCGTGGAGAAGAGAAAGCTGAGCAGAAAAACGGTGCTGCCACGCCGTTGCTGATCCCACCAACCCGCAACTCCTCCAATTCCAGCCAGCAACCAGAGCGCCCAGCCAGCTCCAATCACTTCCCTCACGCTGTTGAAGAAAATCTGCGGTGCCTGTGCGAGTGGGACTAAGGTTCCATATTGGCCAGCGTAATCGATCGTCCAAAACCAAAACTGCTTGAATACACCTGCGTGTGATAAAACCAGACATGTAATCGCGAAAGGAAGAATTACACCAATGCCGAAGACGAGACTTCGCAGAAGGAGAATGGTTGGCCGAAATCGGGAAATATCCCTCGAGACGAGATAGATCGCTCCAAACAAAACAAAAAAGATCGCAGGTTGCTTCATCAGCACTGCAAGACCAAAAAGCAGCCCACTGGCGGATAGTCGCCCGAATGCTTGTCGCTCCGATTGGTCGAGCAGCAGCAGCGTCCCCCCAAGCACCGGCAGCATCACGAAATGCGTCGCGTGACCAGCGAACCCCAACACGGACGGGCTCACAGAAAGAATCGCATAGCTTGCCGCCGCCGCTATTCCTGCCGTCGGGTTCGCCAGCCGCCGGCCCAGAAAAAAGATCAGTACGATTGTGGCAGCGTTGACTAAGAGCAACCCCAAATGAATTCCAGTAATTGTTTGTCCGAAAATCGACATGATCAAAGCGTAAGCAGCATAAGTCCCGGGAAACTTCATGTTGTAAGCCAGTTTGTAGGGTGGGATGCCCTGCAGCATGAGTTGACCGGCATAAGCGTACTCGCCTTCATCGCGCTCCAGCGGGATGTCCAGGAATCGAATTCGGATCGCGAGTGTCAGGCCAAAAACGGTCGCCGCTAAAACCCACCACACGACGCGCACCAGTTTGTCAGAATTGATGATCGTATTTGTCACTTGAAAGCGCTATCGACGCAAAAGCTGCGGACGCAGGTAAGCGATTTGCACCACGCTGCATTTTCGTCAAATGACACCGATGTGAATATGCCAGTCCGGGAAAGCGTCTCGTTGCGGAACTTAATGAATTCTGATCGTGCTTCCGTTTGCCCATTGGGATTGGAAATTGTCTGAGTAAAATCAATCGTGCAGAAAATCGCTGAACGCCTGTTGTCATCGCGCAGTCGCGCCTGGCTTTTCGGCCTGCTTTTGGCCGCAGTGACGATCGTCGTGTACCGGCCTGCGTGGAATGGTGGCTTCATCTGGGACGACGATTCTTACGTAACAAACAATGAGTTACTGACCGCGCCCGACGGACTGCGTCGCATTTGGTTTTCGTTAGAGTCGCCTTCCCAATATTTCCCACTGGTTTATACGGCATTTCGCATCGAGCACGCGCTCTGGGGTTTGACTCCTTCCGGCTATCATTGGGTCAACCTTCTGCTTCATGTCGCCAACGCGCTCCTGGTGTGGCAAGTGCTGGTGCGGCTGAAGGTCCCGGGCGCATGGCTGGCTGGGGCGATTTTCGCTCTGCATCCGGTGCAAGTGGAATCAGTTGCCTGGATCACGGAACAAAAAAATGTGCTGATGGGCTTTTTCTTTCTGCTGACCCTCCTTGCCTGGATCGCGTTTATTGATGAGCGGATCAAGCATCCGTGGCGCTTTTATATCGTGGCATTGGTCCTTTACGTACTGGCGCTTTCGGCTAAGACAACGGCCTGCACGCTGCCGGCGGCGTTGCTCTTGATTTTATGGTTGCAGAAAAGGCCGATCAATTGGCAAAGAATTCTTCAGATTATCCCATTTTTCCTTCTCGGATTGGGTATGGGTCTGGTGACAATCTGGTGGGAACGATACCATCAAGGCACGAGTCGAGCGCTCTTTGCATTCCTGAATCCGGTTGAGCGCATTCTGGTCGCCAGCCGCGCCGCTTGGTTTTACCTGAGCAAGCTTTTTTGGCCATCAAACCTGACCTTTATTTATCCAAAATGGAACATCGCGGCGACGCATCCACTAGATTACACATGGCTGCTCGGCGGAGTGGCATTATGCGTGGTGATTTATTTCGCGAGACGTTACGTGGGGCGCGGTGTAGAAGTCGCAGCGGTATTCTTCGTGGCTACTCTTAGCCCGGTAATGGGCTTCATCATGCTGTACACGTTTCGCTACACATTTGTAGCGGACCATTACCAATACCTGGCTTGTATCGGGCCCATTGCGCTCGTTTCGGCTGGCGTGGCCACTTTTCCCGACGCGCTTAAAGGGGGCCGCGCTCTAATTTTGGGCGTGGCAGTATGCGTGGCGGCAACTCTGGCAATGCTGACCTGGCGCCAAAGCGTAATGTACAGCAACATTGAGGCGCTCTGGCGGACGACGCTGGCAAGAAATCCCGAATGCTGGATGGCTTACAACAATTTGGGAATCGTACTGTTCCAAAAAGGCGAAACCGACGAGGCAATTGTCCACTACCGGACAACTTTGCAAATGCAGTCGGATTTTTGGGATGCGGAGTACAATCTTGGCATTGCTCTTCTGAGCAAAGGGCAAGTGGACGAGGCAATCGCCCATTGTAGCAATGCCGTAAGGATCGCGCCAAATGATCCAGATGCTCTGGTCGCTCTTGGCAACGCTCTTCTTCAAAAAGAGCGAATCGATGACGCGATTGTTTATTACCAAAAGGCGTTGTCAATACGACCTGATTACTTTCTTGCCCACCACAGTCTTGGCCATGCTTTTCTTGAGAAAGGCGAAATCGATGCTGCGATCTTCCATTGCCGCGCTGCGTTGTTGATCCGACCTGAAAATGCAGATGCTCATACAAACCTGGCCATTGCCCTCGATGAAAAAGGCCAGACAGCGGAGGCCATTCAACATTACCAAAAAGCTTTGGAGATCTCTCCACAGTCCGTTTCTGCCTTGACTAATCTGGGGTGGCTGATGGCGACATCTTCCAACCCGTCGTTCCGGAACGGGACCAAGGCGATTGAACTTGCCGGGCAAGCCAATCAACTTTCAGGCGGTACCAACACGCTTGTGCTGCGCACATTGGCAGCCGCGTATGCGGAGAGTGGGCAATTTGGAAAAGCTATTGAAATTGCGCGGGCTGCGATGCAATTAGCGCGGACCCAGGTCGACAACTCCTTGGCCGGCGCGCTTCAGCAACAAATTGCGCTTTATGAGTTGGCGTTGCCTTATCGCGAAACGCCAAAGTAGCTTGAGCAGTGACTAACTTTTGTTGCATATGCGACAAAAGGTTGCGTGCGACGCGGCATCGGCTTTCAGCCAGTCTCTTATCGGCAGACCTCGCGGTCATCAGAGCTCGTTGCGTAGGATGTTGAAAACGGTTGTGCTATCGAGCACGCCTTGCAATGCCTCTGTTCCAGGCCCGCTGCCGAACGCAACGACGTCTTCGACAGTGCCCAACGCGGATTTCGTGTAGAATGCCGCTGGCTCCGGCCGTTCCGCTTCGGATTCGCTATAGTCTCCGTTCAGCTTGCCAGGTATTTTCGCCGTTCCGTATGATTTTGTGCCGTTCGGACCGGTTGCCCAGGTAATCCACGGCTGGCCGGCCGAGTTAAATCCGAGCAGGGCGATGCCGCTGTCTTTCCGAAATGGAAATCCATTTAAGCTCAATCCGCCGATTGCGGCATCGCCGGAGACAATAATGGTCGCTTTGGGCCCGGCATAATTTCGGGCAACGGCGACTGCGCGATCCAATTCAACCGTTTGGCCGAGCGTTCTTTCGCCGTTGTTTTCCTGTGCCGCCTTGCGCATTAGGCCTGCATCGATCACGAGCAAGTATCCGCCAGCGTTGTATTGAAGTAATTCGATCGCCCGACGCACCATATCCGAAAGACTGGGTTGCTGGCTCCGCTCTTCGACTTGGTTCACGAATGCAAGATCCACTTTGCTAAAAGCGCCAAAAAGTTTCGGCCGACGCCATGCGGGAATCGCTTCCAACTCGGCTCGCGTTTGAACTATGTCGAAACCGTTGCCACGGAGCTCGAGGAAGAGATCGCGCCGGTCCTGCCTCTCTCCGCCCTTTGCAGCGGGAAGAAATTGTGCCGCGCCGCCACCCATTGCGATGTCGATCTTTCCTCCATCAACGAACTCAGCTGCAATCTTCTCGAGATCGCTCGGATCGGCCGGGTGCGTGTAAAAAGCCGCGCTCGTCGGGTCAGTTAGTTTCACGTCTGTCACCAGACCGGTGGCTCGTCCGTGTTCGCGTGCCAATTCAACGATGCTCATGATCGGTTTCCCATCGGCATTGATCGCGATCGCGCGGTTAATCGTTCTGACGCCTGTTGCAATTGCAGTAGCGGCGGCCGCTTGGTCCGGAGCCGCGAAATCTTTGGAGTAGTTCGTTAGCAAAGCTGCACGAGGCATGGAATCCAGGCTCAGGTGTGTACCCGACCCACCGGCGTACGCGCGTGTCGGGGCAAGTCGTGCCGGCGTAAGGCCTTCTCCAACAAATAAGATAATTCCGAATGGTTTTCGAATGACCCAGTGTTGAAAATAAAGCACGCCGAGTCCGGCAAAGGCCAGCAAACAGAAAAGCGCCAGCAACTGGTTGCGCCATTTCATTCTCTTCCCTGTAGTGGCGGTCTGTGACCGTCGCAAATCTCGCCCGGCAAATAATGCAACCTGAACGCTTTTGGGGCTTTGGATTAAGGCGATACGTCGGAAAAGATAGTGTCGCCTATGTAACGCATTGCGCTGTCCAAGAACAGAAACGGCCAATAGGGCGGTCTCCGCAGAACAAAGAACCGCTTGTCGATCTTCGCAATCGTCGGCAAAGTGCCCTGCATATGGCCGGCCCCGTTATGCTCATCATTCGCGATGGCTGGGGCATTAATCCCGGTGGTGGAGAGAAACGGGAAGAAAACAGCGACGCAACGCTTCTTGCGCAAACACCGTTTCACGACGAGCTCTACCGGGATTATCCGGGCTCTAAATTGAGCGCCAGCGGCACCGATGTCGGTTTACCCAAGGGCCAAATGGGCAACTCCGAAGTTGGCCATCTTAACTTGGGAGCTGGCAGGATCGTTTATCAGGATCTGACGCGAATTAACAAGGCCATCGCGGAAGGTGAATTGACCCGCAGCGGCGTTCTGCGGGAAACTCTTTCCAACGCGCGCGGCCATCGGCTTCACTTGCTCGGGCTGATTTCCGATGGTGGCGTTCACAGCCATTACTCGCACATGATCGCGCTTGCGAATGCCGCGCGGGAATCAGGCGTTGCGGAGATTTTAGTCCACGCGTTCACGGATGGGCGGGATACGTCTCCCACTGGCGGGGCCGGATTCTTGAAAACGTGCGAGGAGGAACTTGAGAAAAGCGGCGGGCGGATCGTCACAGTCGTAGGGCGCTACTTTGCGATGGATCGCGATCGGCGTTGGGACCGCACGAAAAAGGCGTGGGACGCGATCGTTCTCGGACGCGGCGAAATCTGTAAGTCGTCCCCCTCTGCCGCTGTGGGTCGGCAATATAAAGATGGTAAAACCGATGAGTTCATGCCACCGCTGATTTTTTCTTACGCAAATGAACAGCGCGTCCGTGATGGCGACTCGGTTTTATTTTTCAACTTCCGTGCAGATCGGGCGCGGCAATTGTCCCAGGCGTTTTTGCTGAAGGACTTCGATGGTTTTGACCGCGAAGTGTGGCCGCAAGTCCATTTCGTCACTCTCACGCAATACGACGTGACTTATCCTTCGCCGTTCATTTTTGAGCCTGCCAAGCTCGCGCACATTTTGGGCGAAATCGTGAGCGCGGCAGGCAAATCACAATTGCGCATCGCAGAGACGGAGAAGTATGCGCACGTGACTTACTTTTTTAACGGTGGTATGGAGCGCCCTTTTCCCGGCGAAGACCGAAAACTTGTGCCTTCGCCAAAAGTCGCGACCTACGATCTTCAGCCGGAGATGAGCGCGCGCGAGCTTACCGACCAAGTCCTTGCGCGCATGGCAAATTACGATTTGATCGTTCTTAATTTCGCCAATCCGGACATGGTCGGCCATACCGGAATTCTGGAGGCCGGAATCAAGGCCGTCGAAACGGTGGACGATTGCATCGCCCGCATTATTCCCAAGCTACTGGATCTCGACGGCAAATGCATCGTCACGGCGGACCACGGAAATTGCGAGCAAATGCGCAATTCTGATGGGTCGCCGAACACTGCGCATACGAGCAACCTCGTGCATTTCATTTACGTCGCCAATGATGCAGGAAAGTTTCGCTGCGAAGACGGGATTCTCGCTGATGTGGCGCCCACGCTCCTATTTCTACTCGGACTGCCACAACCAAAGGAAATGACCGGACACAATTTGCTTGTGCCGGCGTAAGCAGCCGGGATCAACGATCCGGGCTACAGGTAGATCGGCAACGTTCGACGGCTATGTCGTCAAATGTGATTTCCAATTGCCGATTCAACACTCGCGTCCCTGCCGCGGCGATTCGCTGCAAAACGCGAATCCGATTTTCGGTGGTTGTTTCGTGCCAGGCCGGGTTGCGCATGAGCCTAAGCGAGCCATCCGATTCCACGAGAGCACCCCATCCAACTGGAATTTCTGAATCACGGAATAGCTCGGCAGGCAGGACGAGGAAAAACAAATTGGCGTAGCGGTAGCGGGTCAGTTTGTCGAACTTCGTGCAATCATAGAGACGATTTTGCAGCGCGTTCAGCTCACGCAAAACGCGCGCATAACCGCGGTGCCCGATCGCTGTGAAGTCATGTGAATCGAATTCCGGAAAGAGCGAATCGGTAATCCGCAAATTCGGATAGTGCACACGCAAGCGTGCTTCGAGAATTTGGCGGCGTTGGCGGATTGTTTCGAGGCGTTGACGTGCTGCCTCGCTGCGGCAATTGTCCCTTCGCAAATCAGAGAGGGCTTGCTTGCATTCAAAAATTGCTGTCGATCCGATCGTTTTTGGATGTGGCCGATAAGCGGCGACGTCGGCGCGATATCGGCATTGAGGCAACCTGACTTCCATCGCGCAAGCGGAATAGCCGTGCGCCTGGGCCCAGAGAAAGGCGAGACGTTTCAGCCGAGCGTGCCTCGCGGTTTCCCCCTGCGCGTTCGTTACTCCGACACCCATTTCGCGAGTTCGCACGCCCAATAGGTGACGACAATGTCCGCGCCAGCGCGTTTCAACGCAGTCATGACCTCGAGAACAGCAGCGCGCTCGTCTACGATTCCTTTTTCGGCGGCCACTTTGATCATCGCGTATTCACCGCTCACATGATAAACGGCGGTCGGCTTACCAAAACGTTCATGCACCCGCCAGAGAATGTCGATGTACGGCAGAGCTGGTTTCACCATCACGATGTCCGCTCCCTCATCGATATCCAGAGCTACCTCACGCAGCGCTTCGTCTGCGTTCGCGTGGTCCATTTGGTAGGAACGACGATCGCCAAATTGCGGTGGGCTCTCGGCGGCTTCGCGAAAGGGGCCATAAAAAGCCGATGCAAACTTTGCCGCATAACTCATGATCCCAGTTTGATCGAAGCCGTTCGCATCGAGCGCTTCGCGAATAGCGCCGATGCGACCGTCCATCATGTCGCTCGGTGCCACCATGTCCGCGCCTGCTGCCGCGTGGGAGAGCGCAGTTTTGACGAGAAGCTCGACGGTCTCGTCATTAAGAACGTGGAAATGGTCTCCATCGATCCGCGTGACCCCGCAGTGGCCGTGGCTCATGTATTCGCATAGGCAGACATCGGTGATGGTAACGAGGTCTGGGCATTTTGCTTTGATGGCTCGTAGGGCTTTCTGAACAATCCCTGTTTCATCATACGCGCCGCTGGCTTGTTCGTCTTTGTGCTCCGGAATCCCGAATAACAGGACAGCTTGCAGCCCGAGGTCCTGAGCGCGCTGGGCTTCATCGACAATTTGCTTCAGTGAGAACTGAAAAACCCCTGGCATGCTCGCTATCGGACGGAGCTGCTCTAATTTTTCGCTTACAAAAAGCGGGAGAATAAAATCGTGAGCGCTTAATTGTGTCTCTCGGACAAGGTTTCGCAGGGCAGGGGAGCGCCGCAAACGACGCGGGCGATGCACCAATCTTCTCACGAATGAAGGTATCCGGTTGAGGGAAGCGTCGCAAGCCGCCCCGGAGGACTTGACGATGGCGGAGCGTTCTAATATAGCGCGTCCGCGGAGAACTCTCGCTCTGTATGAAAGAGCGGGTAACAGTGAAAGCTGTCGCGACCCGTTCGACTTCGCTCAGGGCAAGACTTTCGCTCGACATGATAACAGCTTCTACGACAATGACCGATTACCTCTTAGTCGATATCAGTAATTCATACACCAAGCTGGCGTTTGCGTCGGCAACGCGGATTTCGACTCCCCAGCGGATCGCGACGAGCAAGCTTTCAAGCAGCGTCGTTGCGAGATTTCTGAAAAAGCGAGGGGTGCGAAAAGTGGTCGTTTCCTCGGTAGTGCCGGCAAAAAATCTTGCGATTTCAAAGGCCGCCCGAAAAGTTGACGTGCTCTGGCTGGATTCGACGCGGAAACTAGGAGTAGGAATTGATTATCCCAAACCGAAATCGATTGGCGCGGACCGGCTGGCGAACGCCGCGGCGGTTACAGTTCTTTACGGATTTCCCGCTATCGTGGTCGATTTTGGCACGGCGGTGACTTTCGACATTGTTTCCGATCGCCGCACTTACATTGGCGGAGTGATCGCGCCAGGGCTTGAAGCAATGACGAATTTTCTTTACCAACGAACGGCGCTCTTGCCACAGCTCTCTTTGAAAGAGCCGCGACGCGCGATCGGCAAATCGACAATCGAGGCGATGTTATCCGGCGCCGTCTTTGGTTATAGAGGATTGGTCCGGGAAATCATTGCGCGGATCAGAGCAGAACAATTTCCACGCAAAAAAGTTTACACCGTAGCAACGGGCGGTTACGCGCAGCTGATCGCGGCACGGTTGCCGGAGATCGGCGCGGTTCGTCCGCACCTTACTTTGGAAGGATTGCGGATCGTCGCGAATTTGAATTGATCAATCCCGGGTGCCGCTCCGACTTGGCCTCCCATTTTTCCGAATCGGACTGAAAATCATCGCGTCTCATATAACTTTGGACTTGTCAGGAGCCACGATCGAAGCTTCAGTCCCTACTTCATGAGAATCTGGAAGATCGCTGCGATCGCAGCGCTGGCCGTCACATCCCTCGCAGCGGATAATGTCGCTCCGACCAAATCTGAACTGGAGGAAATGTACAACAAAGCGTTCCGGGCGTTCGACGGGAACAATTTTCCGGAAGCGCTAAAGGAACTTGACGCGATCGATGCCCGCCAGCCCGATCTTGCCGCGTCGAAAAACTTGCGCGGCGTCATCCTGATGCGGCAGGGCGATTATGATAAGGCGGAAACAGCATTGCTCGACGCGGGTCGGATCGATCCCAAGTTTTGGAATGCACGCTTCAACCTGGCGGAAATCCCGTTTCTCAAAAAAGATTGGGCGGAAGCGCGGAACCGTTTTCAGCAGCTGCTTTCCCGCAGTGAATCCGATCTGGCCAGCGAAGCTTCGCAGCTTATTCAGTACAAGATCCTTTTGACTTATCTGCTCGAGGGGAAAGAAAACATGGTCGATTCCATGCTGGCGAAGCTGGAACTTTCGCGCGATACGCCTGCTGTTGACTATGTGAAAGCAGCCGTTGCGCTCCAACACAAAAATCAAAAAGAAGCAAAAGATTTGATGGACGCAGCGGAAAAGAATTTTTCGCCGCAACTGAACAAGCTTTTCGCAGAATCGCTATACGAGGTCGGGTGGCTGGAAAAACGAGCTGGCGAGGCGCGGCCTTCACTGCCGCTGATGACGACTGCCGAGCGCGTCGAAAAGACGAAGGCGCTGGCTCATTCGAAATTCGAGCAAGCGCAGCAGGCGTTGCGGCAGCGCGATTTGGCGGCGGCTCGTAAACTAATCGATGAAGCGGATCAGGCGGAGCCGAACCAGGCGGCGACTCTTAATTTGCGTGGCGAGATTCTGATGGAGCAGAAGGAGTTTGACGGCGCTGAAGGGGCCTTCAAAAAAGCAGCCAAAGTCGATCCGAAATTCCGCGAGGCGCAATACAACCTCGCGCAAATTCCATTTAAGAAGAAAGACTACGCAAAGGCCCGGGAGCGTTTCGAAGCGCTGTATGATCGAACTCCAGGGGGCGACAAGAATCAGGCGGCAGAGCTCATTAAATTCAAAATTTACATGACGCTTTTGCTTGAAGGAAAAGAGAGCCGCGCGCACGCGATGATGGAGCAGTTCCAGTTCACGGGCGATACACCCGCGCTCTATTATGCCCAGGCGGCGTGGGAGTTTAAACATAACAATCCAGAGAAGGCAGCCGACTGGACTGCCTCAGCGACGAAGATTTATTCGCCAGCGCTCAACAGCGTTTTCGCTGACGCTTTTTATGACGTTGGCTGGATGCAAGGCCCAGCGGCTGCGCCGGCGCCCGCGCCCGCGTTTGACACAGGCAGTGTCGTTGCGTCGCAAGCAGAGAGCAGCCCAGCCGTTGAACCAAGTCCCATCCCCGACAGTGTTTTTGCTGCAAATAAACAGGCAGACACATCGAAGGGCGAATCTTTTGCTTCGTTGGGCCCAGCGCCGAGCTCGTCTGTTACCGGGATGGAATCTACAAATGAGGGGATAGGAACGGCTGAACAGCCTCCTGTTTCCGCGTCGAATGAGTCGGCGAGGTCGGGATCAAGCACTCAGCCGGGGGCAGCGCCTGGAGCTACGGTTTCGGGGTTGTCTTCTGGCGCGGACTCGACATCTGTAGCAGCCGCCCCCTCTGAAGCGCCAATCACTTCAACTGGTTCCACCGGACAAAATGAGCAGGCAGCCACGAGCCAAACAAAATCATCCGGCGCGCCCGCCGCCACAAGCCTCAGCAAGTCCAACGTCTCACAGCCTCGCATTGATGGGATAGCGAGTCGGCGAACTTGGCTCGTCGGTGGATTCCTGGCAGCCGGTATCTTTCTCTTAGCCTGGGTGGTCATTCCCAAGCTTCGCCGTTACGTATTTAATGTCTCGACCTCCCGTAAGAGCGGGCCGGCCACCGCTTCCCGCGCGTTTAAACCAAGCGTGACGCCGAGCGTGGCGCTGGCGAAAAGGAGCGGTCGTCAGGGCAACGGCTTTTTTGGCGGGCCCCGTCAGGTCTCGCTACGATTAGTGGCATCGAAACCCTCATTGGGCCGCACCGTCCTGCCTTCAGCAAAACCGAGCGGTGCTCCTGACCGGCTGGTGGATGTGGTAGGCAAAGCATCGTCACAAACGCCTGCATACAGCGGAGAACCAGATAGCGAATTGACACCTGTCACTGAGCCGGTTTTTGAGTCAGCCGTAAGGCCAGTTGTCAAACAAATCGCGGAGACCTTGCGGCCGAGTGTCCCCGAATTCCCGCTTGCTAAACCGATTTTTGAATCATCGGTAGAGGCAGTCGTCGAGCAAACAGCAGAGAGCTCGCGGCCTGGAGTTCCGAAGACGCCTCAGATTGCCGAAGTTTCGGCAATCGGTGAACCAGCCGAGCTTTCTGTGATCACGACGGAAGAGCCCAGTGAGATTCCCGGCGGTGCGGAAGTCGCATTGCCTGTCCACGCAAAGGCAGCCCCGAACGGAGGGGTAAAACCGATCGAGCAAGACCAGCCTGTTTCGTACGAGCCAACTTTGGCTGCGATCAAATCCTCCGTTGCCGAAGCGATCACCAAACCCGCGTCTGATTTGCCCAGTGCTATTTCCACTCAGCCTCCATTTCCGCAAACAACCACACCCGCAACCATGCCTGAAACAACCGAAATCCCGACCACTCCAGCAAACAAACCTTCACCTGCCACCGTGGCCAGACCGCAACCCGCCGCTACGATGCAGACATCCGTGCACCTCACCTTTTCTTTCGAGATTGCAGCCGTGCAGTTGACCTCGAGCTTCAAGATGGGTGTCCTAAAAGTGCGTCCCATATCCAAGCTTGTCACAATGCGTTTGCCTGCGTCTCAACAACCTCAGGCTGGGGGGAATTTGCAGGTCAGTTTTGAAATCGCCAAGGTCCAGCCTATGGGAGGCGCCCTCGGCACGATTCGGATGATTCCGTCCCAGCAGAGGCCAACTACGACCGGTTCGCCCTCATTCGCAGTCGCCGGATTGCAAGTCGTCTCTAATTTCGAGACGGCGCCCGTGCAACTAACGCCGTCGCAGCAGGGCCGGGCTTCCGTTTTCATTACAGTCCCGTTCCAAATTACGACAATCGAGTTTGCGCCGTCGCTCGAAATTGCGACTGTAGTGCTAAATTCGAATTCAAAACAGGTTCGCGTTCAGTTGCCTGGCGCGGGACCGAACCAATCTGAAGGACCGCCGATGTTCGAGATTGCGAATTTGGAGCTTAACGAAAGCGGCGACATCGGAATGATGCAGCTGAATCTCCTCGGCCAGGGGCCGAAGCGAGCGTAATTGCAGAGGCTCATCGACGGGACTGGCGCAGTCCAGGTTAGCGCCTTCGCCCAGTGCCGTGATGGCGCTGTTCGCTCAGTTTGCTTTTGCTTAGACGCGTTTGCCTGATCGGCCCCGATTTAGCGAACGCAGTTGCTTCGGGAGAAACTCACCATCGCGGCGAATCAATTTCCCGTCGAAGTAGATTTCCCCACCGCCGTATTCGGGTCGCTGGATGCTTACCATGTCCCAGTGGACCTGGCTCCGATTCCCATTGTCCGCTTCTTCGTACGCTTGTCCCGGAGTAAGATGAAACGAGCCGGCAATTTTCTCATCGAACAATATGTCCCGCATCGGCTGGAGGACGCGGGGATTAAATCCGAGCGAAAATTCGCCGATATAGCGGGCCCCGGGGTCCGAGTCGAGGATCTTGTTCAGCTTTCTTGTTTCGTTGCTTGTCGCATCGACAACCTTTCCATTCTTGAACTCGAGACGAATGCCATCGAATCCGATGCCCTGATAAATACTCGGCGCGTTGAATGTCACCTGGCCCTCAATGGAATCCTTCACCGGGCAGCTAAAAACTTCGCCATCGGGAATATTGCGATCGCCACCGCAGATTACGGCCGGAATTCCCTTGATGCTGAAGCGCAGATCGATACCGGGCCCTTTGATTTCGACGCGATCTGTCTTTTCCATCAATCGCTTAAGCGCCTTCATGCCGGGCTGGAGTTTGCGATAGTCCAGCGTGCAGACTTCGAAATAAAAGTCTTCAAAGGCTTCCGTGCTCATTCCGGCAAGTTGTGCCATTGACGGCGTCGGCCAGCGTAAGACCACCCATTTGGTTTTTTTCACTCGTTGGTCCTGCACCGGGCGCATTTTCTTGGCGAGCAATTTCATCTTGTCGGGTGGCACGTCGGATAATTCGGTGATGTTGTTGCTCCCACGCACGGCGATATACGCATCCATTTTTTTCATTCGCGCCAGTTCATGGCTTGCCAGGAGATTCAGCTGCCGATCGAATGCTTCGAGCGCGAGAGCGCGGTTGACTCTGGCATGCTGAGTCTGCACGAAAGGGATGCCTCCGGCCTTACGTGCCGCTCGAATGAGTGCAATCGTCATTTCGTCCGGGGTGTCAAACGCTTCAATCAACACGGCTTCGTTCCGTTTGAGCCGGATGGAATATTCCACAAGAAGTTGGGCGAGTTCGTCAAAACGGACGTCGTGCATAGACGCTTATGATTCCACTCACCACAACAGATGCAACTGTGGTTATGACGTTCTGTTGACAGGTTCGTTATTCGTCATTTCGGCCGCGTAGTCTTTCAACAAAGCCAGCGGCTTATGGTTTGAGACTTGACAGGTGTTGATGAGGCGCGCGGCAAATGCGCCATCGAAATGATCTCGAAATGGCAGGCAGAACTTTTCGTCCGCAAGCCGCAGCCGTGGAAATTTATTTAGCAAACGCTCGACGAGCTGCTCATTTTCCTCTGGTTCGAGGCTGCACGTGCTGTAAACGAGGACGCCGCCCGGTTTTAACAAGCTGATCGCGGAGCGCGTAATCTCAAATTGTTCGTCTGGCATTCGGGTCAGATCTCCGGGCCGCAGTCGCCATCGCACATCTACCCGGCGTCGCATCACTCCGGTGTTGCTGCACGGCGCATCAACCAGAACGCGATCGAATGGCGCGATCGAAACGATCTCTTTTGGAAGGCAGTCGTGTGTCCAATCGTGATGGAAACTGCGGACAATCCTGGCGCCGAGGCGCGCCATGTTATTTTTCAGGATTTGAAGCCGTTCTGGATCGCGATCGCATGCCACGATTGTTCCCCGGTTTTTTATGAGCTGGGCGATGTAGCCGGCTTTTCCACCTGGCGCGGCGCATGCATCGAGAATTTTTTCTGTGGGTTTGGGATCAAGAAGGTGGCAGGCGATCACTGTGCTTGGATCCTGGACATAGCAATGGCCATAGTCGAGAGCGCGCTCAGGCAACCCATCCAATTCTAAGAACTCATCATTGCGTACTAGCGGCCGCGAGTCTGGATACTGATCGAGGAATTTTCCGCGATCGATTTTTAGCCGATTAACTCGGCCATACACTGGCGACGGCAGATTATTCCATCTGCATAACTCTCCCGTAGCTTTGGCGCCGAAGTGCCGTTGCCAGCGCTCGACTAGAAACTGCGGATGCGAGATTCGAACGAACAGGGGCTGCGCGTCTCCTCGTGCAAGCAGTTCATCCCGCCGTCGTGCAGCATTGCGAAGCACGCCATTGGTTACCGCTCGTTGCCTCTTCGGCGCCAGTTCGACGGTTTCGTAAACCGTCGCGTGTGGAGCTGTCTTGAGGAAGAAGAGTTGATACAAGCCAAGTCTCAAAACATCACGAAGGTCAACCTCTACTCGGGACGCGCGCAGGCAGCTGATCCAAAAATCAAGCAACGTTAAGTTGCGTAGCACGCCGTAAAACAATTCGAGAGCAAATGCCCGATCTGACTGAGTAAGCTTCGCGTTTGCAAGACATTCCGAGATGACGGAATCGGCAAAGCGTTTTTCTCTTCGCCACCTGCGGAGCGCAGCCAGCGCAATTCGGCGAGCAGAGAGCTGCGCCATAAATCTCCAGTAAAGTTTATTCCGGCTTTACGCTGGCCCGTCCAATCGAATGGTAATGAAAGCCTAGGTGTCTCATCGTTTCAGGATCCAACAGGTTTCGCCCGTCAAAGACGATTGGTGTCATCATTTTTTCCTTCACAACAGCCAGATCGACATTAGCAAATTCATTCCATTCGGTGGCGAGGATCAGCGCTTCGGCATTGTGCACCGCATCGAGAGCGGACGGAGCGAATTCGGTGCCGGCGATCGCTTTTACAGCCTGGGCCTTTTCCATTCCTTTGGGATCATAGGCAACCACATGCGCTCCTTCGCGCAGCAAGTGTGCGACCAGTTCGATCGCGACGGACGAACGAACATCGTCGGTATCCGGCTTGAACGTGAGTCCCCAGACCGCAATTCGTTTTTCTCGCAAAACCCACAGCGTTTCTCGAATCGTCTTCAGAAAACGCTCTTTTTGGGAGGTATTTATTCGTTGCACTTCCTTCAGCAAATTGAATGGAACACCGAGCCGTTCGCTGATTGTGATGAATGCAGCAATGTCTTTTGGAAAACACGAGCCGCCGTATCCAATTCCCACATTGAGAAAATCGCGGCCAATGCGGTGATCCATTCCAATCCCATCCGCGACTCTTTCGACATCTGCGCCGCTCGCCTCGCAAATCGCTGAGACCGCGTTGATGTATGAAATTTTCAAAGCGAGGAATGAGTTTGCGCAATGTTTGATTAGTTCGGCGCTGTTAATATCGGTCACGAGGATCGGCGCCATGAATGGCTCATAGACTTTCTTCATGAGATCAATGGCGTGCTCGCTTTGCGCTCCAATGACGATGCGATCCGGATGCATCAGATCGGCAACCGCACAGCCTTCACGCAAAAACTCAGGATTGCTAACAACGTCGAACTTTGCGCCGTGGCGATTGTATCTCTTAATCGATTCAGCCACTTTTTCGCCTGTCTTTACAGGCACTGTGCTCTTATCAACAATTACCCGATAGTGAGTCAGTACTCCCGCGATTTCCCGCGCGACTTTCTCGAGAAAGCTCAGATCCACATCGCCATCTGCCTGCTGAGGAGTGGGAACGGCGATAAAAATGATTTGTGCGTTGTCCACTCCTTCCTTAATGCTGCCGGTGAAACGCAATCGCTGAGCGGAGACATTGCGATGAATTACTTCTTCAAGGCCGGGCTCATATATCGGCACGTGGCCGCCTTGCAGTAGTTTGATCTTCTGCGCGTCGTTATCGACGCAAATGACGTTATGACCGACATCGGCAAAGCACGCGCCGGTCACAAGACCAACGTAACCCGAACCGATAATTGCAAGATCCATAAGCGATGGAACCGGCGCCGTGACTCAATCGCAACGCGAAGGGCGTAATGAACCCAATGGGCCTAACATTGTTTGCGCACGTTCATTCATTGTCCCTCGGAGCTGGGATCGAAATTCAAATCGAATCCAAATTTCGGGAATGCCTTGAGCGTTACGGTGAATAGAACACCGTATTCTTTCACGCCGGCGTTGTCCCGTATCACTCCCCCGAACGATGCGACCCAGCTCGTCAGATCACGGTAAATAGCATAGCGCTGCTGCTCCAGAGTGTCAGTTGCGGCTTCATATTGTTCCTCGATTCCAACCCCCCAGTTATCATTGAGACGATAATACCCGCCGACGACAAACAAGCTGCTGTTGTCGAAGAAGGGATTGTTGTTCAAATAGCGATGTCCAAGGTTTAATTGCAGATTGGCCATCGGTTGAATACTCGCGATCGTATCGACTTCAGTAAAACCCTTGGCGAAAGCCGGTACTTGAGAGTTGATCGAAATCGACATCCATGGCAGCGGGGAAAAGCGGATATTATTGAAGAAGTTTGAGTAATCCGTGCGGTCATATGGATTGTCGAAGTTCACGTCAAAGAAGGTATCGAGTTCAAACCAGGTGATCGTTCTGTCATCACGCCTTGTCTCCAGGCGGTTGCGAACACCGAGTCGCCAGACTGTCCAACTGTCGATCGAATCGATCGGGGTAAACTGTGGAAAGTCGATCGCCCGCAGTTGCGTGGACGGTTCAAATCGATCGAACTGCAAGATTGACAGGGGGTTCGGGCCGTTTTCTGAGACGTAGGAAAAGTTTGTATACGGCTGGATAACGTGGAGAAGTCCATCCAGACCAAGCGCGCGGCTTTGTACATTCTCCCATGTACGCGAGATCTTGAAAGAGGCTTCTGCACCTGTGTCAAAAACCGTGCGAAATGTGTCTCCATCGAACTTAACCGGGTTAGCCAACGTCGGGGGCGGGAGAATAAAGTCAGGCACGAGAGGATTTGAGGGCGGCACGAAGGTTGTCGTCCCTAGGTCCCATGTCTTACCATAATAGGTCTCGCGAAAGCCAACTCGCGGCACGATGGAGAGCCATCCAAAGTACGTGTTTGGATAAGTTAGTTGATGGAAGGTGTCGAAACGATCCGTGCCGTAGTTCTCGAAACCTGAGCCTTGAGGAAATTGTAGCCGCAAATTAGCAAAGCCGGTCTCGCCTTCATAAAAAATGGGTCCCCCGAAAAGCGCGTGACGCTTAACGTCCAATACCACTTCCGGCAAACGTTCTGTTGTGGTGAAGAACTGGTTAGCCTGAAAGCGCACGATCCCCGTCAGAGTGAAAAAAGGGTCCGTCTTCGTCAGCGCAATCACATTGTCCGGAACAGGATCAATGCGAAACTCCCCCTGATAGAAGTCCTGCATCACGTACTGGTCGCTCAATTTCGTAAGGTTCGCGATCCCGTAGATGTCATCGGTAAAGTTCGTCCGATCTTCCAAGCTCAGACGGTATCGCCCGGTTGGAACATCCTTTCGTGGCAGGGCCGTGTTATTCTGAAGCGGGTCTTGGTCCTGAATGTAATATGTTTTAAGGTTGGCGTAGCTGTTGTCGTCCTTGCCATATTCAATATGCGGTTCGAAACCGATGGCCACGCCACGTGACTCCCGATAATCGAGCCGAACCCGAGCCTTAACATGTTCCGTGATTGGAAATGTCACTTGCGTAAGAAGCGATGGTCCCCATTCGCTCAAGTACGCTGGTGAAACACTAAAACTGAACGCGTCGTTGAGCGATTGATACAGGTAAGGCCACCAAAAAACGGGCACCTTTCCGACGTACATGGTGACATACTGAAAGATCACCCGATCTTTTTCGTATATGCGAATCTTTCGCGCCTGAAGATGGAAATCGGGGGTCGATGCATCGTGTGTCGTAAACGTCCCGTTCTGTACGAGGTAAGCGTTCTCAGAGATTTCGCTCACACTTTGACCGCTCAGGAAATAAGGCTGCGATTCAGTTCGCACGTTGGTCGCGCGAATCTGTTTCGTGTCGATGTTATAAATGCCGCTATCGGCAAGGTAGAACGAAGTGCCGTGGCCGGGCTCTTCATCGGTGTGCCCCTTGGAGCGCTTAGTGGGGATCGCAGCTGTCGGTTTATCGCGGTAGATCCGCACGTGACCTCTCAGTTCCACCTCGTGCGTGGTCGAATTGTATTGCGCGTAATCGGCGTAGATGTCTGTGTCGCCTACGTGAATGGCGACGTTGTCCCGCGCTGTCGCCAGCCCGTTTTCATATGTGGTTTCCCCGGTTGACGTGATTTCAATAGGGGCATTCTCCGGAGTTTTGATTTCTCCTCGGATCAAACCGGCGCTCGCGAGGAGAGCGATGAGCAACAAAACCGGCTTTCGCATGGCGGACGCCGAAGGTATCGTATCAAAGGCTTCATGCAAAGCTAAAAGCACCTCGCGCTGAACTCCAGAACGTTGGCAAACTTGAAGAATTGGATCGAGAATCATCGAATTGACAATCGCAAGCCTGCCACTTGCTGATTGACTCCGCAGCTTAAAACAATCGTGTGGCGCGCTTCCGCTAAGGGAATGCGCGAAGCCGATGTCCGCAACGGAATTGTTGCTCCTGCGTGCAGCAGCGGCGGAAGCTCGCCACGACGCAAAGCTTGGCTTCCCAAAATGACCTGCCAGAGTCCCGCAGCACCAACGCTTTCACCGAGTGCTGGCTTCGCTGTATAGACAAATGCATTCGGGATAATCTCCTGTACGGCTCCGCATTCCGCCTTATCGATAAATGTGCCATTTGCGCTCGAGATAACAAAATCGATTTTGGCTCGGCTGAGGTCGCAGAGAATTTGCTTGATTATTCCTTCGGTTTCCGCCCGTTTCCGGTAGTGCCTGCCGATCTGAGTTGCCTCTATTATTATCGGGCCATCTCGCCCAATCAGGACTGCTCCTGCCCCTTCGCTTAAAATCATTCCTCGACTGATTCTATCGAACGGCTCCACCGGAGGCGCTAAACGGAGCAGACGCCATCGCCGATACGCGTCGCACAACAGCCAGTCGACCTCTTCTGCCCCCACGACCAGGCAATAGTCCAACCCCTCATTCGTCATCAGATCTTCGGCCATTGTTATTGCCATAAGACCCACCGCGCTATCGCCCACCAGAGTATAAGTTGCGCCGGTGATGCCGAGAATCGCTGCGAGATGACTTGCCGGCGCGTTGAAGACCGTTTCCGGAAACAAGAGCGGGCTGGCCGATTGCGCGCCCGTCTCAACGATATCGCGATAAAAGCGCTTGGTGTAAATCACCCCGCCATTCGAGATTGCGAAGACGAGCGCAGTTCGTTGCGCGCTCTGCGAATCGATCTTTACTCCTGCGGCTTCCAACGCCGCCACACCTGCGGCCGCTGCAAAACGCGAAATGACACTGGCCCGGCGGAGGCGTGGATGATGGACCGAACTGGCCAGTGCGGATTCAGGCACATGAAAAACGCTGTAGCATTGATCGCCGAATTGATCTGTAATTTCTTCCGCGCGCGCCTCATCACCCTGCAGCAAACGTTTCCACACCGGATCAACGCCGCTCCCAAGGGGCGTAATCCACCCCATGCCGGCGATTGCCAGATTCATGCCTCGAACTTACGCATCAGAATCGAAGCGTTCGTTCCGCCGAAGCCGAAGGAGTTCGAAAGAACTGTGCGCAGAGCCGCGGGCTGCGCTTCGTTCGCTACAATGTTTAGATCGGTATCTTCATCTGCAGCGTGAAAATTGATGTTGGGAGGAAGAAATTGATGCTGGAGGGCCAGGAGACAGATGATCGCTTCGACAGCGCCGGCTGCCCCTAATGAATGACCCATCATGCTCTTGGTCGAGCTTACCGGCACGCGGTCGAATAACGCGCAGATTGCTTTGCCTTCGGCTGCGTCGTTAAAGGTCGTAGCTGTTCCATGCGCGTTGATGTAATCGACTGCGTCCGCTGAAATGTTGGCGCTCCCCAAGGCTCGCTCCATCGCGTGCAGCGGTCCGATGCCGGAGGGATCCGGCTGCGTCAGGTGAAAATTATCAGTGGAAATGCCGTAGCCGATTATTTCTGCGAGAACGCGCGCGCCACGCGCTCGAGCGGCATCGAGGTTTTCCAAGGCCAGAACCGCCGCGCCTTCACCGAGAACCATGCCAGTGCGATCTCGATCAAACGGACGGCATTTCTCTGGCGTCGAGGCCTGAAGCGAATCAAAGCCGACGAAGACAAGCTCAGAGAGTGCGTCATACCCACCCGCCAGCACGCGTTGGTAGCGACCCGATCGCACACACTCGAACGCGTGACCGATCGCGTTTGTGCCAGAGGCGCAGGCATTGGCAATGACCTGGCATGGCGAAGAAATTCCGAATGCTTCTTGCGCATCAACTACCGGCTTTTGCGCGGGATAGTTCGCGATCCAGGTCGGCGAATGTCGTAAGCTGCTGTTTCGATTTAACGAGCGAAAATAATCCTCGCCGTAAGACATACCGCCGCTCGTTGTTCCAACTACTGTCAACTCAGGTTTGAATTGCGGCTCTTGCGTCAGCGCTTCTCTCAGCGCCTGAATCACCATGTGCGATGCACGATGCCGGCGTCGAGCACGAGCTCCGTCATACCGCCTCTCGAGCAGACGCTCATCGGGCAGTTGACCTGCAGTTTTGCATCGACATCCAGTTACCGAAAATCGCGTTACTCCGTTGACGCAATCGCGCGCCTCGCGCAACGAATCGAGCGTTTCGCTCAACCCGAACCCCAGCGGGCTGACTACGCCCGCAGCCACCACCGCAACGCGGGCAGTGACCCTTTTCTCATTCGTCTCACTGGATTTGGCCATTTTCTGACAAAGAAAAATTGATTCCTGATTCTTATTGCATTCTTAAAAGAAGCATTTTACTAGTCAGACGAAACGGAAAAACGGAAGCTCGGCAGTTGGTGGATTGTCAGTTGAGTTTATTCAGTGGCGATTTGAAATCCGATAAGCGGGAACAGTGACCTGGCTGCGTTTTCCAGAATAAACTCAATGGGAACTAAATTATACGTAGGCAATCTTTCCTTCAACACGACGGAAAACGAACTGCAGGAACTTTTTTCACAGGCTGGCGCCGTGCAGGAAGTCACTCTCATGCAAGATAAATTCACCGGCAAGTCGCGTGGCTTTGCGTTTGTCACCATGGGTTCGGAACAGGACGCGCAAAATGCCATTTCCAAGCTCAACGGCCAAACCGTTGAAGGCCGACCACTGACTGTGAATGAGGCCCGCCCGCGAGAGGCGCGACCACCTGGTGGTGGCGGACGCGGATATGGCGGTGGCGGTGGCGGAGGAGGCTATGGCGGCGGTGGTGGGTACGGTGGTGGCCGCCGCGACGGTGGCCAGCGAAGAGGCCATTAAAATTCGAACGAACCGATCGGCAGAGAATCTGGGCAGGGCTGGATTCGAACCAGCGAAGGCGTAAAGCCAGCAGATTTACAGTCTGCCCCGTTTGGCCACTTCGGTACCTACCCGTCAGTGCGAGCGTTGATATAGGCTCGCGCTGCGCGCCTCGCAAGTGGTTTGGACATGGGCGCGCTTCCGGTAGCCATCGCGCTTTTCGCCGTGGCGAATCCGCCCAAATAAAACCGTTGTCTTTCAGCCGAGGAAGTCGGCAATCGTCCGGCCACATAGCTGCGCGCTTCGCCCACGAGCAGCGGAACGGCATGAAAGTAAAAGCATGGCAGTTTCTGTCCCTCGTTCAATCCGAGCTTTGTAGTGCTTGTCTCGCCACACCGAAATCAGGATTCGCCGGCTTGCCAACGCCATTGACCTTTCACTTCGAGCAAGTTACTCTGCCAAACCATGGCGCTGTTGCGCGGGCTCTTTTGGTTCATTCTGTTTATTGTTCTGGCTTTTTGCTTTGTCGTGCTATTCGAGTACGGACCACGCGACTTCGCCAATGGGTGTCAGAAGGAATTCGCCCGGGTAAAATCGTTCGTCGTGAAGCAGACGGAGAAAGTTGAGAAATCGAAGAAGCAGCGCTGATTTTCATTCGACGAACTCCACTGCTATTGGAGTGTCGATGTAGCCTTTATCGCGCGCGTCGCCCAGAAACTTGCGGATCGCCGCGCGTCCAATCCCGCCGTAATCGCGAGTAAATTCGTTCACATACATGCTGATGAATCTACTCGCGAGATCCGCGTTCATGTCGCGCGCATAAGGAAGCGAATGGCGCACAGCTTCCTCCCGGTGCGCCAGACCAAACTCGATGCTTTCGCGGATAATCTCGAGCAAATCGTGCTGCACTGCCTGCGGAATATCTTTGCGAAGCACATTTCCGCCAAGCGGAAGCGGCAAACCTGTTTCACGCTTCCACCAGTCGCCGAGATCCATCACTTTCTGAAAACCGGATCGCGCGTAAGTGAGTTGGCCCTCATGAATGATTAGACCGGCATCGGCGCGCCCGTCGTTTACCGCGTCGAAGATTTGATCAAACGGGATAACGACAAACTCAAATTCTTCCAGGAAAAGCTGAAGCGCGAGAAATGCGCTCGTCATCTTTCCGGGCACCGCGATTTTCCTGCCGCTTAGAAAATCCCGCGCCGCCGATTTGTCGAGTGCCTCCGATTGCTTCGGCGTTGGATGTTGGATGTTTGATGTTGGACGTTTTCGAATAACAACCGGCCCATACCCATCGCCCATGCTCGCGCCGCAGGGCAGCAGTGCATAGCACTTACTTACATACGCATACGCATGGATTGAGATCGCCGAAATGTGCAGTTCGCCACGGAGCGCGCGTTCATTCAGCGTTTGGATATCTTCGAGGCGATGTTCGAACCGATAACCGCGGAGATCGATTTTGTTTTCCGCCATCGCATAGAACATGAATGCGTCGTCCGGATCAGGTGAATGACCCAGCGTAAAAACACCGCGCTCCGCCGCCATGGCCCGGACGCTATCTGTTTCGTCCATTGCCGCAAATGGGGCGGGTCTTCCACCGGGGTCAGCGATCTCGCTACAACAGAAGGCGAGCGGAAAATAGATCATTGCGGTTTGCGTTAGCCGCGCTGTTTCGGTAGCCTCAGAGCGCATGGCAAGATCCGGTCTTGGCAAAGGTCTTGGGGCACTCATTGGCACTCCCACTGCCCAGGCACGAGCGGATGCGGTCGAATTGGGGGAGAGAGTTCACCACATTGATCTGGCAAGCATCGTCCCCAGTGCATTGCAGCCGCGTAAGGATTTTGGGCGCGAGGCGTTGCAGGAACTGATCGATTCAATTCGGCAACACGGCATTATTCAACCGCTCATCGTCCGGCAGGTTGGCGCGCGATTTGAGCTGATCGCGGGTGAACGGCGCTGGCGCGCGGCACAGGAGGCCGGTCTTACTCAAGCACCGGTGATTATTCGAAGCGCGAGCGACATGGAAGTGCTCGAACTATCGCTCATTGAGAACTTGCAGCGCGCCGACCTGAACCCGATCGAAGAAGCACAAGGCTACGCCAGATTAGCCAATGAATTTGGCATGCGGCAGGAGGATATCGCGTTAAAAGTCGGGCGGAGTCGGGCGGCAGTGGCCAATGCGATGCGATTACTTGATCTGCATCCGCAGGTGCAAGTCTGGCTTGCTCAGGATTTACTTTCGGTCGGTCACGCAAAAGTCTTGCTCGCATTAAAAGCGCCGGAGGAACAACTGTTGGCCGCTGAAACGGTTCTGCGCCGGAACGCCACGGTCCGCTCCACTGAACGATTGGTGGCACGCCAACTTGGAATCGGGCGTTCAAGGCGAAGATCCCGGCGCGTCGGGACCGAACAAGGGGCTACGTCTGCCACAATTGAGGATTTACAGAATCGATTGCAAGAACAGCTTGCGACGCACGTGACTATTCACCACGGAGAGAAACGTGGGCGAATTGAGATCGAGTACTACGGAAACGACGATCTCCAGCGGATTCTTACTGCTCTCGGGCTGATGCCGGGCGAGAGCTGACTTCGCTGCGCTCCGTGGTGTTGACGCGTTAAATCGTTAAACCGTGAATCGAGTCGCAATTACTCTAGCCGGCATCGATGATGCCTGTCTTGCAAACCTGCGCGGTGCAGGCCGGGATCACCGATCCCGGCTACAACGACGCCGGCCTGCGTTTTCTTTCCTCCTGCGATTGCATCGGTTTACTCTCGATCTTTTCATCGTTCTTTTCGTCGTCTCGACGCTGAGCGCCGAGTCGCCGGGTACGCCGCAGATGAAGATTTGGGAAGAATTTTCCGGCGAGAAAGCTTTGGCTCATGTTCAGCGGCTGGTTGATCTCGGGCCGCGTCCGCCTGGATCTGGGGCCATCGAAAAATCCAGGGATTACATCGAGAATCAGCTCCGACTCTCGGGTTGGCAGGTGACGCGGCAGGCATTCACGGACGATACGCCACGCGGCAAAGTTCAGTTCGTAAATCTCATTGCGCGATTCCCGGGACAGCGGAGCCCCGCCCCCTCTTTTTTGTTGTGTTCCCATTACGATTCCAAGACGTTCGACACGATCCGCTTTATCGGAGCGAATGATGGCGGTTCTAGCACCGGCTTGCTGTTGGAATTGAGCCGGGTGCTTGGGCGGCATCCAAATCTGGCTGCAAAGTCTGAGTTGGTGTTTTTTGACGGCGAGGAAGCGTATGAGCATTTTTCCGAACACGACGGCCTTTACGGGAGCCGCTATTTTGCCCGGCAGCTTGGTGGCAGCGGCGCGAAACAATTTCGGGGCGGAATCTTATTCGACATGATTGGCAACCGTTCTCTGAAGATCACTTTGCCTGCAGATTCGCCTGCGGAAATGGCGCGAGATGTTTTTGCGTCAGCCGATGCACTCAAGTTACGAAGCTATTTTACTTATTTGGACCGGGAAATGATCGACGACCACACGCCTTTGAACGCAATCGGAATTCCAACGATCGATGTGATTGACTTTAATTTCCCCTGGTGGCACACGGCCGAGGATACAATGGATAAGCTCAGCGCGCAGAGCCTCCAGATCGTCGGCTCGGTCGCCGCGTATTACGTCTCGGAGTTTGCGCTAAAATGAAACGCGGATGTTCCGGGCGATAGGGGCCGTGCCTACGGACACAAGCTGGTTTTTTTGGCGCGATTCAGGAATCGAGAATCCACAAACTTCTGTATTGCCTGCGGACGCTTTTGCCCGCAGTTTGACCAGGATTTCCCACCTCGAACGCAGCGCCCTGACTTTTATGCCCCATTCAAAGCGCCAAAAGATTGGAGTGATCGGCCTTGGGATCATCGGGCGGGGAGTGACTGCAAATCTTCGCCGGAAAGGGTTTCAGGTCTTCGTTTGGAACCGGACGCCGCGTCCTGTTCCAAATTTCGTAGGCTCACCGGCCGAATTGGCCGAGATCTGTGATTACATCCAGATTTTTGTTTCCGACGACGAAGCTTTGCTGCAGACCGCCCACCAGCTCAGTGAAAAGCTCGCACCGCGGCACATCGTTATTGCGCATCCCACGGTGGCTCCGGATTCCATGCGCGCTGCGGCGGAAATTGTCGAAGGTCGCGGCGCCAGCTTTATCGAGGCGCCATTTACAGGCAGCAAGATTGCGGCGGGAAAGGGCGAATTGGTTTTTTACGTTGCCGGGAACGAGGCAACATTGCGGGAGGCGCGTCCTATTCTCGAAGCGAGCAGCAAAGAGATTATGAAGATCGGCGAGCTTGGCCAGGCGACAGCGGTAAAAATCGCAACCAACATGGTCACAGCCGCGAGTGTCCAGGCCACTGCGGAAGCTTTGGCGCTGGTCCAGGCTTTAGGTTTACCCCTGGGAAAATTCGTCGAAGCGATGCGGAGCAACGCGAGTCATTCTACAACTTTGGCAATGAAAATCCCGAAAATGATCAAGCGCGATTTTGAGCCGCATTTTTCCATAAAGCACATGCTCAAAGATATGCAGATCGCCAATCAGCTTGGTTTGTCGCATTACCTCGACCTTGGTGTGACCGCCGCTGCTCGCGACCAATTGCTTGAGCAAACGCAGTGGGGTCATGGAGACGATGATTTTTCCGCCGTCGCGCGCAAATATTTGACCGAAACTGAATCGACTGGTTACGAGGAGCCTCAACTGGTAGAGCACGAGCAGCAGGCCAGCGATGAGGCAATCGCGCCAAAGCCTGTCTTAGCCCAGACGTCGTCCCCGCCATCGGTTGTGGCTGCGGCGACCGTCGCCAGAGAGGCTAAGGAGGCGATACCGCTGCGTCGCGGCTTTCTCACACAGCTATTGCGCCGCGCGCGGCAACCGCTAAAGCGACCAGTTTCGTCCAAAGAGGGATGACGCCGCCGCTTCAGATACAGGAAAACGCCTTTCTTGATTTCTCTGGACGCACAAAGCTTCGTGTTACCGGGAATGATCGGCTTCGTTTTCTGAATGGGCAGATTACGAATGACGTGCGCAAGGCTGGCGAAGCAGTCGCAGTCGAGGCGTGCGTGCTCAACGCGAAAGGCAAGGTGAACGCGCACATTTTCGTTTCCGCGGCGCCGGACTGCTTTTGGGTCGATGCCGATCGTGAACTTCGAGAAACACTCCCAGCCAGACTGGAGCGGTATGTGATTGCCGACGACGTTCAGATTGAAAACGTCACGGATCGATTGTCGATCTTTCATGTCTTGTCGCGAACCGCGCCGAATCTAAGCGACTGCAGAATTGTTTCCCTACGCCGCTTCGCCCAGCCGGGGTGGGATATATGGGCGGACGCAGCGGCGCATGATGATATTTCGCAACAATTGGCATCGACGTTTGACCCTCTCGATTCTGCGACCGCGGAGATCATGCAAATTGAAGAAGGCATTCCGCGCTGGGGACGCGAACTCACGGAAGAGATTATTCCAGTCGAGGCCAATCTGGAAAAGCGCACCATCGATTATGAGAAAGGCTGCTACATTGGCCAGGAAGTGATCTCGCGAATCAAGATGTCCGGTCAGACCAATAAGCGATTATGCGGGCTGATTTCGCTGGATGATGTCCCGCTTCAGGCTGGCATGAGACTCGCCTCCATCCCGGAGAAAGGCAAAGAAGCCGGCTGGATCACGAGCGCGACGCGCAGTGAGAAAATCGGAAAGGAAATCGCGCTCGGTTATGTGAAACGCGGCTTCAATAATCCCGGCGCAAAGCTGAATGCGCTCGCGCCGGAAAATCCCGGCGCGATGCCAGCAATTCCAATTGAGGTGGTCCCGCTTCCGTTTCTGTAAAGCCTCGCGATCCGTTTTCACACCGGATGCGCCTTGTTTGTAATTTCTTTTGCTTTGGCTTGCGTAAATTTTGAGCTTGCGTTTTAAACAATGTGGCGTGTAAAGTCCGCACTCCAGCATTCTTGTCACTCAATCGTCACTCTTATTTATTTTATGAATCAACGCTTAATCGCAGAAATTGGCCGCACCCAGCGGCTCGAGATAGTTAACTCGCTCAAGCGCAGCAGAGGAATGTCCGTCAACGAGCTCGTTGAAAAGATGAAGATGAGCTACATGGGCATCAAGCAGCATTGCCTCACTCTTCAGCGGGATGGTTATCTGGATACCTGGCGCCGCCCGCAAAAGATGGGTCGCCCAGAAATGGTTTACCGCCTTACCCGCCGCAGCCATGATCTTTTTCAGGCCGACAGCCATCAGTTTACCCTCGACCTGTTGAAATCAGTCCAGGACATTTACGGGCCAAACGCGCCGGAGAAACTTCTTTACAATATCTTTGAAAAAAAGACCGCAGGGCTCAAAGCCAGAGCGAAGGGACAAACATTGGCCGAACGGGCCAAATGGCTCGCCCACGTCCGCGATGGTGAGGGCTACATGGCCCAATTTACCAACGGCGACGAGGGCGGACCTCGTATTGTCGAATGTCATTCGCCGATTTTGAATTTGATCGACCGTTATCCAATCATTAGCCGCTTTGAGCAGGATATGTTCGAAGCCATTCTCGGCACTCGGGTGCGCCGGCAAATGATTCGCAACTCGGGGCTGTACGAGTGCGCGTTTTATTTCGCGGCGTAATACCGGCGGTTATCTTCTTCGGATCACCGAGATTTTTGCTTTCGCAGACAGCGAATCTCGGTTGATTCATGGCCCATGCCTCGGGCCTTTCCTTCCGCGGTCATCGAGAACTTGCAGCCTTTGATCGACGGCGGGTGCTATCCGGTTAAGCGCGTCGTTGGCGAAGATCTTGTTGTCGAAGCGGACATTTTTAAGGATGGACACGATGTCGTTGCCGCCGTCCTGAAATGGCGCGTTCTCGGAAAGCGCGCCTGGCGTGAAACGCCCATGATTTTCGTCGATAACGATCGCTGGCGTGGCGTATGCACTCTTTATGATGAGGCCCTCCATGAATACACCGTAGAAGCATGGACAGACACTTTTCGCAGTTGGCAGCACGAGTTCGCCTCCAAATTTGAGGCTGGCATTACCGCCCTGCGGAGTGAAGCAATGGAAGGCGCCGCTTTGGTCGAAGCTGCTGCACAGCGCGCGCGCGACCGGGCGGATGCGGCGCGTTTGCTGGAATTTTCCGAGCAAATCTCCACGGGTGCCAATTCAGAAATTAATGCCATCGCACAATCCGGCGAGCTTGAGGTGCTAATGGCGACTTATCCGGACCGCTCGATTGCGACAGAATATGCTCCAACTCCACGCGTTATTGTCGATCGTCCGGCGGCGTTGATCGGCGCGTGGTATGAATTTTTCCCGCGCTCGGCAGAAGGCCGCGGCGATCGCGGTTCGACTTTTCGCGATTGTTTGCCACGGGTCGATGATGCAAAGGCGATGGGCTTCGACGTCATTTATTTTCCGCCGATTCATCCCATCGGGCACACCAACCGCAAAGGCCGCAATAATTCGATTACCTGCGAACCTGGCGACCCGGGCGTGCCGTGGGCAATTGGCAGCGAAGCGGGCGGACACAAGGCGGTCGAGCCTTCCCTCGGGACGCTGGCTGATTTCGACTGGCTTGAAAAACAGGTACGAAAGCGCGGAATGGAAATCGCGCTCGACTTCGCCCTCAACTGTTCACCCGATCATCCTTACGTCAAAGAGCATCCTGACTGGTTCTACAAGCGCCCGGACGGCACGATCAAGTACGCGGAGAATCCACCGAAAAAATACGAGGACATTTATCCACTAAACTTTCGGTGCGAAAACTGGCGCGAGCTATGGGCAGAGATCAAGAGCATCGTGCTGTTTTGGGCCGAGCGCGGCGTGCGCATTTTTCGGGTCGATAATCCGCACACCAAGCCCGTCGCTTTCTGGGAGTATTTGATCGAAGGTGTCCGCGAGAAATATCCCGAAGCGATCTTTCTAGCCGAAGCATTCACCAGGCCGAAAATGATGAAAGCGCTGGCCAAAGCTGGGTTTAGTCAGAGCTACACCTATTTTACGTGGCGAAATTCTAAAAGTGAGCTCATCGAATATTTTACGGAACTGACACAAACCGAGCTGAGCGAATATTTTCGCCCTAATCTTTGGCCGAATACGCCGGACATTTTGCCGTTTGTGCTTCAGGACGGCGGCCGGCCAGCGCTTATGATTCGTGTCCTTCTCGCCGCAACGCTCTCAACCCTCTACGGCATCTACAGCGGATACGAACTGTGCGAGAACGAGGCTTTGACGGGTCGTGAAGAGTATCTCGATTCAGAAAAATACCAATTCAAAGAGCGCGACTGGAATGCGCCGGGAAACATCAAGGATTGGATCGCGCGGCTAAATAAAATCCGAAAAGAAAACCGCGCGCTTCAGCTTTACACGAATTTGCGATTTTACCCCGCTGAGAATGACGCAATTCTCTTTTACGGCAAGATGACCGCTGCGCGCGATAACATCATTCTCGTCGTGGTGAATCTCGATCCCCATCGCACCCAGCATTCTTTCGTCGATGTGCCGATTGATCAGTTCGGACAAATGGAGAGCGATGTATACGAAGTGCACGATCTGCTCAGCGACGCCCGTTACATCTGGCGCGGCCGACGAAATTATGTCGAGCTCGATCCAGAAATTCAACCGGCCCACATTTTTCGAGTGCGGCGCTGGGCCGGCGGCGATCGATTTGTTTAGCAACCTGGCGAACTCATTTGTGTTTGATCTGTCAGTTGGGCGTTTGCATCGGCTGATCGCTCCGCCTATCATTATCAAATTTCTGGCATGAAAATTTCGTTCCTGCTGTTTGCTGCGCTTGCAGGCGCACCTACTCTGCTCGCACAGGAGGCCACCCCGCCTC
>WNGA01001141.1_pt1 | contig 42512 bp, 42 predicted proteins | sample 5400061 | NCBI WGS metagenome assembly WNGA01 (sample SAMN13153366, study PRJNA577476) | soil metagenome | isolation source: 100 cm soil or saprolite under grassland replicate 2 | place: USA:California | collected 2016-06-15 | reverse complement strand
GTCCGCCTCGGCGCGGCCGAACGCGTCGGCCAGCTCGTCCGCCATCTGCACCGTGTACCCGTTGCGGGCCTCCGGCCGGTTGAGGGTCAGCGTCGCCACCCGGTCCGCGACGGCGTACGTGATCTCCTGGTACGACATGACCGCCAGCCTGGCAACTTATTGTCACTATGTCAACAAGCCGGTACGCTGGCCCACGTTCCCGGCCGAATGTGGTCTGGCGCACATCGACGCGGTCCGCCAGGCTGAGATCACGAACCTTTGAGGCGGTGGTCGTCCATGAGCCAGCCCCAGACCATGTGCGAGGCGTTCCAGGCCACGAGCGCGGTGCAGCCGGACGCGGTCGCGTTGCGTACCCCCGATGGAGCGGTGAGCATCACCTGGCGGGAGTACGCCGACCGCGTCAGGCGGATCGCGGCCGGGCTCGCCGGCCTGGGGGTGAAGCGGGGCGACACGGTCGGCATCATGCTGACCAACCGGCCCGAGTTCCACCTGGTCGACACCGGGGCGCTGCACGCCGGCGCGATCCCGTTCTCGATCTACAACAGCAATCCGCCCGAGGCGATCCACTACCTGTTCTCCAACGCGGAGAACCGGGTGGTGGTCACCGAACAGCAGTTCGTGGAGCGGCTACGGCAGGCGCAGACCGACAGCCAGGTCAGGCACGTGATCTGCGTCGACGGCGACGTACCCGGCACCATGTCGCTGGACGAGCTGGAGGCGGCCGGCGACCCGGAGTTCGACTTCGAGGCGTCGTGGCGGGCGGTGCGACCGGACGACGTACTGACGATCATCTACACGTCGGGGACCACGGGGCCCCCGAAGGGCGTCGAGCTGACCCACTCGAACCTGCTGGCCGAGGTGTACGCGCAGGACTCGTTCGTACCGGTCGGGCACGCGGACCGGCTGGTGTCGTACCTGCCGGACGCGCACATCGCCAACCGCTGGGGCGCGCACTACACCAACCTGGTACGCGGCATCCAGATCACCACCGTGGCCGACCTGAAGCAGGTCGTGGCCACGCTGCCGTCCGTACGGCCGACGTTCTTCGGGGCGGTGCCGCAGACCTGGTACAAGGTCAAGGCCGGGATCGAGGCCGCCCTCGCCGCGGAGCCCAGCGCTCTGAAGCGCCGGCTCGCGACGTGGGCGATCGACGTCGGTACGAAGGTCGCCTGGCTGAAGTCCGGCGGCAAGCCGGTCCCGCTGTCGCTGCGGCTGCAACACCGGCTCGCGGACCGGCTCGTACTGAGCAAGCTGCGGGCCAAGCTGGGCATGGACCAGGTGAAAGTGGCCGCCACCGGCGCCGCCCCGATCGCGCCCGACGCGCTCGCGTTCATGCTGGCCCTCGGCCTGCCGGTGTGCGAGGTCTGGGGGATGTCCGAGACCTCGGCGGTGGTGACCTTCAACCGCCCCGGCGCGATCCGGAGAAGACCGCCGAGACGATCGACCCGGACGGCTGGCTGCACACCGGCGACATCGCCACCATGGACTCCGACGGGTACGTCACCATCATCGATCGCAAGAAAGAGCTGATCATCAACGCGTCCGGCAAGAACATGTCACCGTCGAACATCGAAGGCGCGATCAAGGTGGCGTGCCCGCTGATCGGCTCCGCCGTGGCGATCGGCGACAACCGGCCGTACGTCTCCGCGCTGCTGGTGCTCGATCCGGATATGGCCGCCGGGTACGCCGCGAAGGCGGGGGTGACCGGCACCTCGATCGCGGCGCTGGCCGAGCATCCGGCGGTGAAGCAGGTGATCGAGGCCGGGATCGCGGAGGCGAACCAGAACCTCTCGCAGGTCGAGCGGGTCAAGAAGTACACGGTGCTGACCACCGCGTGGGAGCCGGGCGGCGACGAGATCACCCCCACCATGAAGCTCAAGCGCCGCCCCATCGCCGAGAAGTACGCCACCGAGATCGAGGCCATGTACCCGGGATAGGCCACGCAGCGCTAAGAGATCTTGGACATGTCTTGCTGCCCTGACCGCAAACACATGTCCAAGATCGCGGATGCCCGGGTTCAGGCTTCTACGTGGTGCTTGAGGCCCGTGAGGATGCTCAGTTGGGTCTGATGGAACTTGCGGCGGATCAGCGGGAGCATGAGGCGCGCTGGAAGCCCGCTCGGGTTGAAGACGCTGCGTGCCACGACGCGCGTGGTGTCGGGTCCTCGGGGTTCCAGGGTGAATCCGGAGCTCCAGTCCGATGCCATCCGCGAGAAGCCGGTGCTGTCCTTCTCGATCGTCCACATGATCTTCCGGCCCTCGTCGTACGTGGTGCACCGCTCCTCGGTGCTGCCGGGCTTCTTCCCGGCCATGACGTCGCACTTGCGGACGGTGCCGAGCGTGTGCTCCCCGTCGATCCGCCTTAGCGCGGGATGCCACTGCGCGTGCCTCGTTGGATCTTGAATTGCGTCCCACACCTCGCTGGTGGGTGCCGCCACGATGACTTCGTCTCGAATGTCTTCCACCTTGGTAGCACCTCCCATGCGGTTCTCCGATCGCCTGACCATAACGCGACCACTTGCAAAATGCAAGGAGAACGCTAGCATCGAAACATGCGACTGGCGCAGCGGAGATCCGACTGTCCAATCAGCTTCGCCCTGGACATCTTCGGAGACAGGTGGTCCCTCCTCGTCATGCGTGACCTGCTGTTTCAGGAGAAGGATCAGTTCGGCGAGTTCGCGAGATCCGAGGAGCGGATCGCCTCGAACATCCTCGCCGATCGCCTGCAGCGACTCGAGCACGCTGGACTGATCGAAAAGGTGCCGGGGCCCAGCGGCCGGGAACGAACCGCCTACCTACCGACCGGCAAGGGCAAGGACCTGATCCCGCTGCTCCTCGAGATGGTGCTCTGGAGCGCGAAGCACGATCCCGACACGGGCGCCCCGAAGGAACTCGTCGCCGAGCTGACGCGAGACAAGGCCAAGGTCGCACGAGGGGTCCGGCGCACCGGCAGCGTCCCAGCGTTTCTGCGAACTCTCTAGACGGACGCTTTACCAGGTCTGGTACGGGTGTTCCTGCAGGTACGCGTTCGCGTACCGGTCGTCTTCGGTGACCTCTTCGCCGAGCCAGGGCGGGAGGTCGCGTACCGAGACTCCTTCTGGCACTTCGATCTCGGCGAGGACCAGTCCGTCGTTCGCGCCGGTGAACTCGTCCACGGTCCATTCGCCCGGCGTCCTGCCGAGACGGTGGCGGGTCTTCTCGATCAGCGGTCGCAGGCACTGGTGGTCGAGCATGAACGCGGCGTCGGCGGCGGGAATGCCGTACTCGAATTCGGTACGGCGATCGCCCACCCGCTTGCCCTTGATCGTGAGGAACCCGTCGGCGTCGGCGACCAGCCGAATCCGCACCACTCTTTCCGGAGCCACCGACAGGTAGCCCTGCCGGAGCGAGACCGACTCGACCACTTCGGCGCGCCAGTCTGTGTCCCGAAGGAGGAACTTGCGCTCGATCTCGATCCCCATCGGGCCCGCGCCTCAGCCCAATACCTCAGGGCGCTTCGCGGACCAGCGCAGCGAATCCCGGATGCCCTGCTCGATCGACAGCTGCGGCCGCCAGCCGAGCAGCTCCGCCGCCAGGCCACTGCGCGTGTACGCACCCACCGTGTCCCCCGGCCGCCGCTCCGCTTCGACCACGGGCAACGACACGCCGGCCGCGGACTCGAAGGCGGCGACGAGCTCCCGCACCGTGGTGCCGGTGCCGGTGCCGAGGTTGATCGCCCGGTGGCCGTGGCCGTCGGCGAGCACCTGGTCGAACCTGTCGAGCGCGGCCAGGTGCGCCTGCGCCAGGTCCCAGACGTGGATGTAGTCACGGATCCCCGTACCGTCGCGGGTGGGGTAGTCGGTGCCGGTGATGGTGAACGGCTGGCCTGCGTCGTACGCCGAAATGATCTTTCCGAGGGCGTGAGACGGTGACGGCAGCTGCAGGCCGGTGCGCAACGAAGGGTCGGCGCCGATCGGGTTGAAATACCGCAGCGACAGCACGTTCAGGTCGTGGGCGGCGGCGACGTCGGCCAGCATCTGCTCGACCATCGCCTTGGTCCGCGCGTACGGGCTGAGCGGCTCCAGCGCGGACTGCTCGTCGACGGTGTGGTCGTCGCCGGGCTGGTAGATCGCGGCCGAGGAGCTGAAGATCAGTCGCCGGCAGCCCTGCTCGATCAGCGCGGCGGCGAACTCCAGCGTCTTCGACACGTTCTCCCGGTAGTAGTGGATCGGCCGCGACACCGACTCCGGTACGACGATCAGCGCCGCGCAGTGGATCGCGGCGGTGATGTCGGGGTGCTCGGCGAACACCTTGCCGATCAGGGCGCCGTCGCTGATGTCGCCCTCGCAGAAGATCCGGCCCTCGGTAAACTCGCGGCGGCCGGTGACCAGGTTGTCGACGATCACCGGGGTGATGCCCGCGTCCAGGCAGGCCGAGGCGATCGTGCTTCCGATGAAGCCGGCCCCGCCGGCGATCAAGACCTTCACGCGTCCCACCCTAGCCAGGGGGCGGCCGGCCGGCCGCGGCGCACGCCGAACGCATAGGCTCCTCACACCTGATACCTAAGGAGGGCTCCGACCCCATGCGCTGGTCGCAGCTGTACGCACCGACCCTTCGCGACGACCCCGCCGACGCCGACGCGGTCAGTCACCGGCTTCTGGTACGAGGTGGCTTCATCCGGCAACTCATGGCCGGCCACTACTCCCTGCTGCCGCTCGCCGTACGGGTCCGTACCAAGGTCATCGACGTGATCCGCGAGGAGCTGGGGCGGATCGGGGCGCAGGAGTTCGCACTCCCGGCGATGCATCCGGCGGAGATCTGGCGCCGCAGCGGCCGGTGGGACGTCATGGGCGACGAGATGTTCCGGCTGAAGGACCGCAAGGGCGCCGACCTGGCGCTGGGGATGACCCACGAGGAGATCTTCGCGACGCTCGCCTCCGAGCTGCGGTCTTATCGCGACCTGCCCCAGATGTGGTACCAGTTCCAGACCAAGTTCCGCGACGAGCCCCGTCCGAAGAGCGGCCTGATCCGGGTACGCGAGTTCACGATGAAGGACTCGTACAGCTTCGATATCGACCCCGACGGGCTGGACCGGTCGTTCGATCTGCACCACCAGGCGTACCGGCGGATCTTCGAACGGCTCGGCATCCCCGCAATCCCGGTCGACGCGTCCAGCGGCAGCATGGGCGGCAGCGCGTCGGTCGAGTTCATGTGCCCGTCCGACGCCGGCGAAGACCTGGTGGCGCGCTGCACGGCCTGCGACTACGCCGCCAACGTCGAGAAGGCGACCTCGGTCGTGCCACCGGTGACCGATGTCGGCGCCGATGCTGTCGCGCCGTTCGACACGCCCGACGTGAAAACCATCGAAGACCTGGTCAAGCAGTACGACGTCCCCGCCGACCGGCAGATCAAGACCCTGGTGTACGCCGTCGACGAGAAGCTCACCCTCGTGCTGATGCGCGGCGACCACGCCCTCGTGGAGCAGAAACTGCTCGACACCACGGGGGCGTTGGGAATCCGCCCGGCCCACCCCGACGAGATCCGCGACGCGCTCGGCGCCTCGCCCGGCAGCCTCGGCGCGGTCGACGTGAAGGACCTGCCGATCGTCGCGGACGAGGCGTTGCGCGGCCGACGGGCCATGGTCACGGGCGCCAACACCGACGGCGTACACCTGCGGGGGGTGGACATCGAGCGGGACATCGCGGTGAGCCGCTGGGCTGACCTGCGCGAAGTGACCACCGGCGAACCCTGCCCGCGGTGCCAGTCACCGCTCGAGGTGCTGCGCGCGATCGAGGTCGGTCACATCTTCAAACTCGGCTACAAGTACGCAGAAGCGCTCGACGTCTCGGTGCTCGCCCCGGACGGCTCCCGGGTACGCCCGATCATGGGCAGCTACGGCATCGGCGTGGAGCGCGCGATGGCGGCGATCGTTGAGTCCCACCACGACGATCTCGGCATCGTGTGGCCCGCCGCTGTGGCGCCGTTCTCCGTCGCGGTCGTGCTGCTGGGTGCCCGCGACGACGCGGCCCGGGAGGCGGCCGAGGATTTGTATGAGTCACTGGCCTCGCGCGGGATCGAAGTCATCCTGGACGACCGGGACGAGCGGCCCGGGGTGAAGTTCCGCGACGTGGAGCTGGTCGGTATTCCGTACCGGGTCACGGTCGGCAGTCGGGGGCTAGCCAACGGCGCGGTCGAGGTGACCGTACGCGCCACCGGCGAGACCACGGCGGTCCCCGTCGACCGAGTGGTCGAGCACCTCAGTGCGGTGCTCCATGCTCCGTCCAAGATCAAGTCCGACTGAGACCGAAACACGCCCGGCGTGTTTCGGTGCCATCCGAACTTGATCATGGGGCCGCCGTGCTCCGCCTCCGCAACGGCAGCAACGCCAGTGCGACCAGTTGGATCACGGCCACCACGATGATCAGGACGGTGATCGAGCGACCGTACAGGTAGCCGGTCAGCGCACCCCCGGCCAGCGCGGCGACACCGTACGCCGCCGCGAAGATCCCGTACGCCGTGCCCCGCCGTACGGTCGGCACCAGGTCGGCGACGGCGGCGCGCATCGTGGACTCCTGGATGCCGAGGACGACCGCCCAGACCAGCACCCCGGCGACCGCCGTGACCGCCGAGGACGTGAACGCCAGCACCGGGGTCAGCGCCGCGAACACCGGCACCGCGACGAGACTGCGCAGCCCGATCCTGTCGTACAGCCAGCCGGCGCCGAGGGCGGCCAGACCGTCGACGGCCATCGCGACGGCGTACCCGACCGGGATCATCGCGACCGGAAGCACGTGCCGCACCGCCAGGTGGTAGCCGAGCACGCCGAAGGTCGCGTATCCGCTGGTGGTCACCGCCACGAACCACAGGTACCGCCAGAACACCGGCGGCAGTCGGCCGTCGTCGGCGCCGGCGGGGTCGGCCGGCTCGGGCTCGTACACCCGAGGGTTCGGGACGGCCAGCCACAGCCGGGCCAGCAGCAGCAACGCGACCGCACCGGGCACGGCCAGGGCCAGGAAACCGATGCGGTAACCGCCGGTGACCGCGAGCAGCAGCGCGACCAGCAGCGGCCCGGCGAGCGCCCCGATCTGGTCCAGCGCCTCGTGCACCGCGAACCCCTTGCCGCGCCCGACGGCGGCCGACGCGTGCGAGAGCATCACGTCCTTCGCGGGGCTGCGGATCGCCTTGCCCGCCCGCTCCAGCAGAAACAGCGCGGCGACCACCCCGAGAGCCGGAAAAACACCCAGTAGGGGTACGGCGAGCAGCGTCACCCCGTACCCGGCCACCGCGATCGGCCAGTACGCCCGGGTACGGTCCGTCAGCGGCCCGGTCGCGAGCCGGCCCGCGAGTGCGACCGCCTCGCCGGCGCCGGTGACCACGCCGACCACGACCGCACTGGCGCCCAGCGAGGCGAGATACGGGCCGCTGACCGAGCGGGCGCCTTCGTACACCACGTCGGCGAGCAGGCTGACCACGCCGAACCAGACGACGAACCGCCACGCCGAGATCCGCTGCGCCATGCGCCCGCCTCCTGAGCTAGGTTCCAGCCATGGCTGGTGACACCTTGCGATTCGTGGACCTGGAACGTGTCGACCGCGGCCGCTACACCGTACGCAACAAGCGTGGCGGCGAAATGACGATCGGCTCGGGTGAAGCCGGCGAGTTCACACCCGTGGAGCTGCTGCTCGCGGCGATCGGCGGTTGCACTGCGATCGACGTCGACTTCATCACCAGCAAGCGCGCCGAGCCGACCGGCTACACCGTGCGGGTCACCGGCGACAAGATCCGCGACGAGACGGGCGGCAACCGACTGCAGAACCTGGCCGTCGAGTTCACGGTCACGTTCCCGGAAGGGGACGCCGGCGACGCGGCACGAGAAGCCCTGCCCCGGGCGGTGAAGACCTCTCACGACCGGCTCTGCACCGTCTCCCGTACGGTCGAGCTCGGCACCGCCGTCGCGACCACCGTCACCGGGCCCGGGACCCTCGACACACCACGGTCCTAGGCACATCGGCCCGGCAACCAGGGCCGTCCGCTCCTAGCCGCCATCCCTCGTACCGGGTCGACTGGACTTGGTGAAAGTTGCAGACCCGAAGGCGGGTGACATGAGATGAGCAACAACCTGATCGTCGTCGGCGTCGACGGCTCCGAAGGCGGCAAGCGGGCCCTGCGCTGGGCGCTGCGGCACGCGGCTCAGACCGGCGGTTCGGTCGAGGCCGTCATCGCGTGGAGCTGGGACGACATCGACCGGGTACCGATCGCGGCGAGTAGCCCGGCTCAAGCCAGAGAACGCGCGACCAAGCTGCTGGATCACGAGGTGCAGTCGGCGCTCGACGAGTGGCTGGACACCCCGCCGGCGATTTCCCGTCAGGTGGTGGAGGGCCGGCCGTCGCAGGTGCTGGTCGACGCGGCAGCCGACGCCTCGATGCTGGCGCTCGGCAGCCACGGGCACGGCCGGATGTTCCACCTGGCGCTCGGCGGCGTGAGCGAGGAGTGCATCCGCCACGGCTCCTGCCCGGTGATCGTGGTGCCGGTGCCGCACAAGAACCGCGCGCGGGTCAACGAGACCACACTCCGTCCGGCCGCTGCCGCACCGGACCCGGTCTCGCCTGGTCCGCTGTTCTGATCCACCGCCCGCCGGTGCCGGCCGTCACGGCCGGCACCTGGCCGTACGGATCAGCAGTTGACCGGCACCGCATGCGCCGGGTCCAGCGCGTTCTTGGTGAGCTTCCAGGCGATCGGGTCGTACGACAGGCTCGCGTGGTCGACGATGTCCCACCAGCAGTAGCTCTGCACCCACAGGTTCTGTACGCCCGGCTCGTCGATGAACGCCGCATCGCCTGCGGGCGTGACCACGAGTTCGTTATGGGTCTCGATGACGGTGTAGCTGACGCCGGGCTGCGCGATCGGACCGTCGTTGAGGTGGGCGATCAGCGCGGAGTCGTACACCTGGTCCTTGCAGGCCGGGCAGAGGCTGCCGACCAGGTCGATCGCGCCCGGGAAGAAGGCGGCGAGCCGGGCGATACCGGCGAGCGTCGTGCCGTGGGTGCTGGGGGACAGACCGACCACATTGGACACCTTGTCCCTGCCGTAGAACTTGGTGTAGTACTCGGCGATCATGCCGCCCTGGGAGTGGCCGACGAGGTCCACCTTCGCGGCACCGGTGTCGGCGCGTACCCGGTCCACGAGTGCGCCGATCTGCTTCACGCTGTCTTCGACCGGGCCGATGGTCTGGATGAAGTGGTTCGGGTCGGCGCCGATCGCCGCCGAGTAGACGCAGTAGCCGTCGTTGGCCAGCGTCGGGCCGAGCCCCGACCAGTCGTCGATCATGTTCGCGAACGTGCCGTTGATTAAGATCACCGGCCTCGGATGGGCCGCGCTCAGCTCGCACGGCACGTTGACCCCGGGCGGGGACCCGGACGGGTCGCCGAGCGCGGCGCCGACGCCTCCGGCCAGGGTGTGCTTCACCTCGTACTGCGAGTCGGAAGCCAGGGCGGCAGTCTGGGCGGGGGCGGCGGAAGCGGGGGTGGCGGCGGCTACCGCGGGCGCCACGGCGCCGATCAGTGCGGCGGCCAGCAGGGTACGAAGACGCATGACGGTGAGCCCTCCGATTCTCGGGTAAATCCCGCGTTACTCACCAGTAACAGGTGATTCACATACTCCCGTGCGCGTCGTCACACTCCAATTAGGAAAAACCGCAGACATTCGGGCGCAGCTTTGTGACGCGTCATAGGGTCAGCGGCGAAAGAGACCTTCGGCTGACCGTGCGTACCGGGGCGTGGACGGTGGGGTGGCGGTACGGCGGCCGGGTTACCCGTACCTGAACCCTCGGGGAACACCTGACCGGACGCGTGTCGCTGACCGGTTTGTGCCGGATACCGTGGCCGCGATGACACCCCGGCAGACCTGGACCGCACTGTGCGCTGCCTGCGTCGCGGTGATCGCCGGGACAGTACGTCTCGCCAGCTCCAGCAGCATCGCGGCCGCGGGCAGGGCCGCGCTCGCCGGCCTGCTGGCCGCCGGCGTCATCGCCCTGGCGCTGTCACTCGTCCCCGGTACGCCGCCGGCGCCCGGTGCGGCGCGGCTGGCCGACGGCTTCTGGCGCGGCCTGGTGGTGGGCGGGTTCTTCGTCGGAGCCGGCCTGCTCAGTTGGACGTTCACCGACCGGCCGATCGCGGTCTGGGGGCTGCTGCTCGTCGAAGCCGCCGTCTTCGCGGTGTGGAGCTGGCCGTGGCTGCGCGAGCTGCGACCGGCCGCCCGGCTCGGCACCGCGTGGCTCGGCGTGGCGTACTGGCTGCTCGGGATCGTCGGGGCGCTGCTGGTGGCGCACTGGCAGATCGCCGCCGAGCGGCTCGCGTACGCGGGGGTGTTCGGGCTGGCGGTGCTGGCCGTACTGGTGCGGGGTCGGCTGAAGGACCTTACGGCGGGGATCGCGACGGCGTTCGTACTGGCCGCCGGGGTGGTGCTGCTCGCCGGGGCGGGCAACCTGTTCGAATCCGTGCACCCGGTGCCGGGCAACGGCTGGGGGTACGGGCTGACGTACCGGTTCTGGGGCGGGGCGCACCTGTTCTACCAGCCCAACTCGCTGGCCGCCCTGGTCGCGACGGCCGCGATCCGGATCGGCGTGGACCGGGCGTACGCCGTCTGGCAGCGGGTGTCCGTCACCGCGCTCGCCGGCTTCGTCGTGTACGCCACCAACTCGCGTACCGGATTCGTGATCCTGGCCGGGGCCGCCGTGGTGCACGCCGTACTGCTGTACCGGCCCAGGCTCCCCGGACTTCCCGAGTACGGCCGGCGCCGGCTGGTCGCCGTCGTCCTGCCGTTCGTCGTCCTGGCCGCGGTGTTCACGGCGACGGTGGCCGACGACTACGCGCGCGGCGGTTCCGGCGGCGGCCGCAGCGACGCCGCCCAGGAACGGTACGAAGGCGGCGGCTACACCAGCGGCCGGCTCGACACCTGGCTGCTGGTCCTAAGCGAATGGCGCGACGCCGGCACCGCGGAGAAGCTGTTCGGCGACGCCACCACCACCCGCGCCGTCGTGATCCGCGAGGGCAGCGGGGACGACGTACAACTGACGACGGACAACGCGGCAGTGGGCGCGCTGCGGCGCGGCGGGGTGCTGGGGGTCGCGGCCTTCCTGCTGGGGCTCGGGCTGCTGCTGCGCCACACGCTTCGGCGGGACAACCCGGCCTGGTACGTCGTCGCCGTGCTCGCCTCGCTGCCGCCGATCATGACCTCGGACGCGCTGCTCGGCGGCACCGGCGGCACGGTGTGGGTGCTGTTGCTGGCCGGCGAGGCCCATCTGGCGTACGCGCAGCGCCCCCGACCTGCGGACACGCCTCCGCCGCCGACCGCGGCGGCCCCGGCCACCGCAGAACCGACCATCACAGAACCGACCTTCAGGGAATCGACCACCGCGGATCCGACCACCGCGGAACCGACCGTCGCGAGACCGACCTGAGTCAGCCGCCGGTGGTTCACCAGGCCGCCACCCATCGCCCATAGCGTCCGCGCCATGATGCCGGACATCAGTGTGGTGATCCCGACCCGCAACCGTCCCCGGTTGCTGACTCGGGCGGTGCACAGTGCGCTCGGACAGAGCTTCGGCAACCTCGAAGTCCTGGTGGTGATCGACGGCCCGGACCCGGCCACCGAAGCGGCGATCGCCGAGATCGCCGATCCGCGGCTGCGGGTGGTGACGGTCCCGAAGCAGGCCGGCGCACCCAACGCCCGCAACGTCGGCGTACGGGAAGCGCGCGGGGAGTGGGCCGCGCTGTTGGACGACGACGACGAGTGGCACCCCGACAAGCTCGGCATCCAGCTCGAGCTGGGGCGGAACGCGGACGTCAAGACCCCGATCGTGATCAGCCGGTTGGCGATGCGTACGCCCCGGGCCGACCTGGTGATGCCGCGCCGGCTGCCGGACCCGGGCGAACCGCTCTGCGAGTACTTCACCGTACGGCGGGGGCTGTTCCACGGCGACGGCTTCATCCAGACCTCGACGATCCTGGCGCCGACCGAGTTGCTGCGCCGGGTGCCGTTCGACGTCACCGTGCCGCGCTGCCAGGAACTGGACTGGGCGCTGCGGGCGCTCGACCACGACGACGTCGACCTGGTGATCGCCCCCGATCCACTGGTGATCTGGCACGCCGACGAGAACCGCTCCCGGATCAGCTCCGGCTCGCCGTGGCGGCGGATGCTCGACTGGTTGCGGTCGCACCGCGGCCGCCTGACCCCCCGGGCGTACGCGGCCCTGGCGATGAGCGTGGTCAGCTCGATGGCGGCCACCACCCGTAGTCCCCGGGTGTTCGGAATGCTGCTGGCCGAGGCGCGGCGGCATGGCCGGCCGCACGTCATCGACTACGTGACGTACCTGCAGGTGTGGTTGATTCCGCCGGATCTCCGCCGCCGGCTACGGGATCTGATCAAGGGACGTCGACCGGCACCGGAAGCGGCACCGGAGCCGGTTTCGGAGCCGCTTTCGGAGCCGGTGCCGGAACCGGAGCCGGTGCAGGCTCAGCCGGCGTGAGCTGGCGCAGCGCGTACCGGTAGAACCCGATCATCACGAACAGTCCGACGAGGGAACCGGTCGCCAGACCCCACGCGGCGCCCGCCAGTCCGAACCACGCCGCCCCCGTCACCAGGCCGGTCAACCCGACGGCCGAGCAGATCACGTACTGGAAGAAGAGCGAACGGGCCCGGTGCATCCCGCGAAGCGCGGCCGTGAACGGCAGTTGCACCAGGTAGATCGCCGCCTGCAGCGAGACCGGCAACGCCAGCGGCGCCACATCCGCGTATTTGCCGGTACGAGTCAGCAGCAGCCCGCCCAACGGCCACGCCACCAGCACGAACACCCCGCCGAGCAGGCCGCAGCCGAGCGCCAGCCGCAGCGTCTGCCGACCCAGCGTCCGCGCCGAGTCCGGCTGGCCCGACTCCGCCGCGTGGGCGGTACGCGAGGTCCACGGCACCAGCAGCCCCTGCACCGCGGTGATCAGGTTCTGCACCGGCTGCATCATGACGGTCTGGGTGAGCCGCAGCCCCGCCACCTCGACCGGAGAGAGGCGTACGGCGACCAGGAAGTTGACCGCCAGCATGTGCACCTGACCGACGATCCCGGTGGCGGTGAACCATCCCGCCAGGTGCCGGGTCGTGACGATCCAACGGCGAGGACTGCCGCCCCACGGGGTGATCCGGGTGCGTACCAGGTAGGACGTGGCACCGGCGGTGGCGCCGAGCCCCCACAGGGCGAGCAGCCGGCCCGGGGTGACCCCGCCGCCGGCGATCAGCGCGACCACCGCCAGGCCCTGCACCGTGACCCAGACCAGGTCGATCACCAGAGCGCGGTCCGGACGCCGCGCCGCCAGGTAACCGCACCGTGCGGTGTCGTGCAGCATGATCAGCGGTACGAACGGCGCGATCCAGATCAGGTAGCGAAGATCGGGCACCGCCCACCACAGGATCACGAACAGGCCGGCCCCGGCGATTCCGGCCGTGGCCGCGGTGGCGAGCCCGTCGCGTACCAGCGCGTGTCGCCGGTCGTCGTCGTAGCGGGACCCGAGCGCGATCAGTACGTCACCGACGAACGCCCGGTTGAGGTACATCGCGAAATACCCGACGCCGAGCGCCAACACCAGCTGGCCGGCCTGATGCCGGTCGGCCAGCAGCACCAAACCGAGCAGCGTGGTCGCCGCGTTGGCGGAGGCGATGACGACCTGGTCCAGCAGCCCAGCGCCGATCCACCGGAGGTGGACCAGCCGGCTCTGTCGCCGGAGGTTGTCCCGCCGGCTTGAGCGATCGGGCGCAATCGACATGACTTCCGCAGCATTACTGCGCCGGGTGAACATACGGTGCACGCAAGGCAACTTCGGCGCGCCTACCTTGACCCGCTTCGTCGGGCGGACCGGCCAGGCGGAACCCTGACCCCGCGAGCCGCACGAGCCAGGGCAACCCCGGACATGTCACCCATCGACCCGGACGGCCGGCTACGGCTTGGTGCGCGGCGGTTACGGTGAGACCTGGTGCCCGGCGGCAGTCGGGCCGTGGGAGGTGTCGTGCACTACGTCGCAACGTTGATCGGGACGATCCCGCCGTACGCCGTGTACGGGCTGGTGTTCCTGATCATCGGCGTGGAGAGCATGGGCATCCCGCTGCCGGGCGAGGTCGCGCTGGTCAGCTCGGCGCTGCTCGCCGCCACCGGCGCCGTCTCCCCGTGGGGCGTGGCGATCGCGGCGAGCGCGGGCGCGATCGTCGGCGACTCCTGCGGGTACGTCCTCGGCCGCCGCGGCGGACCGGCGCTGTTCGCCCGGCTGAGCAGGCGGTTCCCCCGGCATCTCGGTCCGGCGCAGATCGCCCGGGCCGAACGCGCGTTCCACCGCTGGGGCGTGTGGGCGGTGTTCTTCGGCCGGTTCGTGGCGCTGCTGCGGATCCTCGCCGGCCCGATCGCCGGGTCGCTGCGGATGCCGTACTGGCGGTTTCTGCTGGCCAACATGGGCGGCGGCATCCTGTGGGCCGGCGGGACCACGATGGTGATCTTCTACCTGGGACGCGTCGCCGAGCGTTGGCTGGCCGGTGTGTCCTGGGGCATGCTCGGCCTCATCGTGCTGGCCACGGTCGCGACCGTCATCGTGCTGCGCCGCCCTCGCCGGCGACGCGACTGGGCTTACGCCTCGTCGCGGTGCGCGGTGTCGGGCGAGAACGCGGGAAGGCAGATCGCGACGTACTCGGCGCCGTCCGGTCCCGGCGACGAGTAACGCACCCACTCACCCTTTTTCGTGTGTACGGCCTGCCCCGGCGCGATCTCGAGCTGGCCGCCGTCGTGCTCCACGACGAGTCCCCCGCGAACCACGAGGGTGTACTCGTCGAACTCCGGCCGCTGACCCGGCTCCTGCCAACCGGACGGGCTGCGCATGTACGCCACACTCAGCTCCGACGTGCCGGTGTTGACGGCTCCGACGTACTCGTGGATGGTCTTCGGCGGCACGCCAGCGGCAGCGACGGTGGTCGGCTTGGCGATCAGTTCAGGCATACCGCCAGTCTGCCTCAGTTCGCCAGTGAAACGGCGGTTCGGATGGTGCCGGGATCGCCGAGGCAACGCAGGATCAGGTCGGCCACGTCGGCGCGTGACACCGTGAACCCGCCCAGTACGTTGCGGCCGACCGCCGTACGGTAGGACCCGGTGCGCGGCTTGTCGGTCAGCCGCGGCGGACGGGCCATGGTCCAGTCGAGGTCGCTGGTGCGTACCACTTCTTCGGCGCGCAGTGCGTCGTTCCACGCGTGCTTCAGGAACCGCCAGACGATCGGCTTGACGATCAGCCGCGAGACCGGGTCGTCCCCGTCGGTGAACATGCCGCTGTTGCTGACGGTGACCAGCCGCCGTACGCCCGTCGCCGCCATGGCCTTGACGATGCTCGCCGTACTGTCCGCGGTCACCGTGGTCGGCTTGGTGTCCCGGGGGCCGATCGCGGTCACCACGGCGTCCCGGCCGGCGATCGCCGACTCGATCGACGCGGGATCCATCACGTCGGCCCGGACTACGGTCAGGTTGGGGTACGCCACGCGCAGCCTGGCCGGGTCGCGTACCACCGCGGTCACCTCGTCGCCCGCCTCGCAGGCCTGCCGGACCACCTGTTCCCCGGTACCGCCGGTAGCGCCGAAAACTGTGAGCTTCATGCCGATCCCCTTCACGGAACTGGTTGCGCGTACCTGGTTAGTGAGTGTTTACTAACCACTATAGTTAGTGAGTACTCACCTACCTGTCAAGGGAGTAGCGGCGTGGAGCGCAAGGGGAGCACTCGCGACCGGATCCTGGACGCCGCCGCGCACGTGATGCGTACCCGGGGACTCGCCCGATCCACGACCAAGGAGATCGCCCGGGAGGCCGGCTACTCCGAGGCCGCGCTCTACAAGCATTTCCGCGACAAGACCGACCTGTTCCTCGCCGTACTCGACGAACGGGCGCCGGGTGGCCTGCTGCCGCTGCTCAGCAAGCTGCAACCGTCGGGCATCGAGGCGACAGTCGAACGCAACCTGACGGACGTGGCCCGGGCGGCGATCATCTTCTACCGGCACAACTTCCCGATCGCGGCATCGCTGTTCTCCGACCCGGCGCTGCTCGGCGCACACCGCGACGCGCTGGCGGTACGGGACGCCGGGCCACACGTACCGAGCGACGAGCTCGCCACGTACCTCGCCGTGGAGCAGGCCGCCGGAGGGATCTCCCCGGACGTCGACCCAGGCGCCGCCGCGGCCCTGCTGCTCGGCGCCTGTCTGCAATTTGCCTTTCTCAGCCACTTCGCAGACCAGGAGTACGACGAGCGAGCGGCCGGTGATTTTGCAGGTCAACTGGCCAAAACGCTGGTCCGCGGCGTGGCAGATCACCGGAACGGGTGACAAACCCGGGACCTTGGTCCTGAGTAGACCCGAAAGCTGTCGTACGAGTCGGCGAAGCGGCCCGACCGAACGGCCGCGACCGTCGCCACCGTCCAGTTAGTTGAATTCACTATTAGGCGGTCCCGGTCCACCAGGTGGTGGCAAACCGTACCCACTCGCGCCATTCGCCCAGGGCGAGTTCGGCCATACCGTTCGCTGCAGGTAAGCGGGCGGCCGGACACGGGGCAGCCCTTGGTCGGGCTCATGGCCCCCGAGGCGCGGAGGATTACATGCGCCGGCTCTTCGTCCTACCCCTGGTCGCCTTGGTTCTCCTGGTGTCCGCCGGCTCTGCCTTCGCGGACAACCTGAAGAACGACGTGGTGGCCACCGGTAACGACACCATCGTCCTCACCGGCCCGTCCGGTTCCATCGACATCAGGTACTTCATCCAGGCATCAAGCACATGTAACGTCACGAGCCAATCGCCTGCGTCGGTGACGATCAACGTCCCGCCAGGTGCGACGGCTAGCCCGTCGAGGATGAGCTTCACCTCGTGCGGCTCGGCCACCAGCAACTACAAGACCGTCACGTTCGGCTCCGGCACGCCCGGGAACTACCCCATCACGGCGGATATCAACGGCTCCGGCAACCTCAACAGCGGCCCCGCGACATTCACGCTTCACGTGGTGCGTACCAACACCGCGCCTTCAGTCACAGTCTCGGGCCCCAGTCAGGACGGGGCGTATGAGAAGGGATCGGTGCCGGCGGCGTACTGCAACATCACTGACGCCGAAGACGGCACCTCCACCAAGGCGGCGACCCTGAGCGCAGTCACCGGCTCACTCGCGAGCTCCGGCCTCGGCAGCCAGACCGCATCGTGCAGCTACACCGATGGCGGCGGCCTGTCGGCTACGGCGTCGGCGACGTACTCCATCGTCGACACCACCGCGCCGGTGCTGCAGTTGCCCGGCGACAAGACGGTGGAAGCCACCAGCGGCTCCGGCGCAAGCGTGGGCTACACCGCGACCGCGACCGACGCGGTCGACCCGTCGCCGTCGGTCTCCTGCAACCCGGCCCCCGGTACGTTCCCGCTGGGGACCACGGCGGTGAAGTGCACCGCGACGGACGCCGCCGGCAACAGCTCCGCCGGCCAGTTCGGCGTCACCGTGCAGGACACCACCAAGCCGACGCTGCACCTGCCGGGCGACGCCACGGTCGAAGCGACCGGGCCGTCCGGGGCATCGCACAGCTACACCGCTTCCGCCGACGACACAGTGGACGGAAACCTGACCCCGAGCTGCTCGCCCGCTTCCGGCGCCACGTTCGCGCTCGGGCGTACCCCCGTGAACTGCTATGCGGCCGACGGCGCCGGCAACACCGCGACCGGCGGGTTCAACGTCGACGTGGTCGACAACACCGCGCCGGCGCTGCACCTGCCCGGCGACCTCACCAAGGAGGCCACCGGCCCCGACGGTGCCACCGCCAACTACACCGCCACCGCGTACGACACGGTCGCCGGTGACGTCGACGTGAGCTGTGACAAGCCGTCCGGCAGTGGCTTCGGCCTCGGCACCACCACCGTCAGCTGCACCGCGGTGGACGGGTACGGCAACCTCACCTCCGGCCACTTCACGGTCAAGGTCGTGGACACCACCAAGCCGAGCCTGCAGCTGCCCGACGACATCACCGTCGAGGCGACGAAGTCGCAGGGCGCGGACGTGTCGTACGCAGCCACCGCGACCGACCTGGTCGACGGCACCGTGCCGGCCGACTGCACCCCGGCCAACGGCACCTTCGCGCTGGGGACCACGACGGTGGACTGCTCCGCCACGGACGCCGCCGGCAACACGGCCACCGACAGCTTCACGGTGAAGGTCACCGACACCACGGCGCCGGCGTTCTCGAACCTGCCGGACAACCAGGTGCTGGAGGCGACCGGACCGTCCGGCGCCGCCACGTCCTTCAGCGCGCCGACCGCGACCGACCTGGTCGACGGCGACCGTACGGTCAACTGTGACCACGCCTCGGGCGCCACCTTCCCGCTCGGCGTGACCACCGTGACCTGCACCGCCTCCGACACGCACGGCAACTCGGCGGAGACGGCGTTCGCGGTCACCGTGCAGGACACCTCGGCCCCGACGGTCACCACTCCCGGCGACCAGACCGCCGAGGCCACCGGCCCGTCCGGCGCCGCGGTGAACTACCCCGCCGCCAGCGCGTACGACGCGGTCGACGGCGACCGGCCGACCACCTGTGACCCGGCGTCCGGCGCGGTCTACCCGCTCGGCACCACCTCGGTGGTCTGCCACTCGTCCGACACCCGCGACAACACCGGGTACGGCGCGTTCTCGGTGACCGTCCAGGACACCACCGGTCCGGCACTGCACCTGCCGTCCGGCAAGACCGCCGAAGCGACCGGGCCGAACGGCGCCGTAGTCAGCTACGACGCCACCGCGACCGACCTGGTCGACGGCGACGTGACCGTCAACTGCGACGCCGCGTCGGGTGCGCTGTACCCGCTCGCCACCACCACCGTGCACTGCAGCGCGTACGACTCGCGGGGCAACCACACCAGCGGCAGCTTCACCGTCAAGGTGGTCGACACCACCGCACCGACGTTGCAACTACCGGCCGACAGCTCCGCGTACGCCACCTCGGCCGCCGGCGCGAGGGTGACGTACTCGGCGCTGTCCAACGACGTGGTCGACGGCCCGGGAGTCCCGAGCTGCACCCCGGCCTCGGGCAGCACGTTCGCCCCGGGCACCACCACCGTGACCTGCACCGCGACCGACGCCGCCGGCAACACCAAGACCGGCAGCTTCAAGGTCACGGTCGGCTTCTCGATGGGCGGCTTCCTGCCGCCGGTCGACGGGGGCGGCGTCACCAACACGATGAAGGCCGGCTCCACGGCACCGATCAAGTGGCAGGTCAGCTCCGCCAGCGGCGGCTACATCGGTGACCTCGGCATCGTCAACAAGACCGCCTCCGGCGTGGTCAGCTGCTCCGGCGGCATCGTCGACAGCCTCGACACGTACGCCACGGGCGGCACGTCGCTGCGGTACGACACCACGTCCAACCAGTACATCTACAACTGGCAGTCCCCGAAGCAGTCCGGCAAGTGCTACCAGGTCACGATCTGGCTCACCGACGGCACCAGCCACTCGGCGGTCTTCCAACTCAAATAGGCGACCGTGGTTTAGGTAACGCACGGTCAAGGTAAGACCACGATGCCCGGGTACGGATCCCGCCCCGTACCCGGGCATCGATCTGTCCCGAGATTCACCTCCCCGTCGCCGAGGCGGGAAAAGCTAGCCGTCGAACCGCTGCGCGGCGCGCCTCACCGTCTCCAGCAGGTTGGGCTCGCTGATCTGGGAGTACGCCTCGTCCAGGGTCAGCCACCGCAGCGGTGAATGTGGGCTCTCCGGCGTCGTGTCGTCCGGTGTCGCCGTGGCCAGCACGAATCGGATGTCGGCGTGCTCGTGCGCCGGTTCGCGCCTGGCCGCGGGCACCGACACGATCACCACATGGACGATCGAGTCGTCCGGCCACGGGCTGAGATCGTGCAGCCCGGTCTCCTCCTCGGCTTCCCGCAACGCCACGTCGAGCGGCTCGTACTCGCCCGGGTCGCCGTGGCCGCCGACCTGCAGCCACGCCCGCTGCCGTACGTGCCAGCGCAGCAACAGCCGGCGGCTCGGCGGGTGCACGATCAGCGCCGAGCCGGTGACGTGCAGCGGATTCGCCCGACTCCACGGATCGCCCTCGAGCTCACGGACCCGCTTCAGGTCGACGGCTTCGTCCTCCGTACGCGGCCGGTACGACCGCAACGCCTCGATCACTGGAAATCCGCCTCCGAGAGGTAGCGCTCCACCGACTCCACCTTGGCGTCCATGGCACCCGTCGTACCCGGTCGGATGTCGGCCTTCAACACCAGACTGACCCGCGGCGCGACCGCGGCCACCGCCTCGGTGGCCTGTTTCACCACGGCCATGACCTCGTCCCACTCGCCCTCGAGCTGCGTGAACATCGCATCGGTACGGTTCGGCAGGCCGCTGGCGCGTACCACGCGTACCGCCTCCGCGACGGCACGGCCGACGTGCTCGCCCGTACCGAGCGGGGTGAGTGAAAACGCGACAATCATGCGCTCCACCTTCCGTGCCGGGCGGCGGTCACCGTAACCCCGTTCTGGAACTTACCAACAGTAAGTTGCCTCGCTATGCTGAACCGATGCCAGGTCAGCCGGATCCCGCCATCCGGCGCGGCTCCGGTGAGCCGGTCCTGCTGCTGCACCCGTTCTCGCTGACCCACCACGTCTGGCGCGGGGTCGTCGACCAGCTCTCCGACTCGTACGAGGTGCTGGCGCCCACCATGCCCGGGCACTGCGGCGGGCCGCCGCTGCGGGCACGCGAGGTGAGCGCGGCGGCGATCGCCGACGGCGTGGAGCGGATCATCGACGACGCCGGCTGGCGGACCTGCCACATCGTCGGCAACTCGCTCGGCGGCTGGGTCGGTCTGGAGCTCGCCCGGCGCGGCCGCGCCCGTACCGTCACCGCGATCGCCCCGGCCGGCGGCTGGCGCCGCTGGTCGTACGCCGAGTGCCGGGTCGGCGCGATCTTCCTCGCGATGTACCCGGTGCTGCTGATCGGCCGGCTGGTCGGACGGCGCGGCTGGATCCGGCCCGTGGTCAACCGCATGCTGCGGATCGTCAGCCACGACATCACCGCGCTGACCGAGGACGACGTCGACGCGATCTTCCGCGCCACGACCCGCTGTCCGTGCTACCTGCCGATGATCGCCGCCGCGCTGCGGCACGGCCCCATCACCGGCCTGGACGAGGTGCGCTGCCCGGTACGCCTGGTGCTCGCCGACCGCGACCGGCTGATCCCGCCGCGCCGCTACTCGTCGCTGTTCGTCGACGGGCTGGCCGGAGTTGACGCGGTCACGTTGTCCGGCGTCGGCCACGTACCGATGCTGGAGGCTCCCGACCTGGTGGCCGACACCATCCGCGAACACCTCGTACGCCACTCCGCCTCACCCGCCGCCTGACTCCGGGCGCGATCCGCCGGGCACCATCTCCGGCCCACCGACACGATGCCGATCGCGCCGCCCCGACCGGCCAGGGCGGCACTTTCCCGACCGGCTGTGGATAACTGTGTCCCGGCGGCGGACTGTCGGTGGCAGGCTGCAGAATGGCACGCCGGAGTTCAGCGCGAGCGAAGGAGAGTCGTGACCGGACCAGCAGGCCTGCACCAGCGGATCGCCGACGAGTTGGCCGTACGGGAAAACCAGGTGACCGCCGCGGTCACGCTGCTCGACGGCGGATCGACGGTGCCGTTCATCGCCCGGTACCGCAAAGAGGTCACCGGCGGTCTGGACGACGCGCAGCTGCGTACGTTGGAGGAGCGGCTGGGCTACCTGCGGGAGCTGGAGGAACGGCGTACGTCGATCCTGGATTCGGTACGTGACCAGGGCAAACTCACCGACGAGCTGGCCGCGGCGATCATGGCCGCCGAGACGAAGGCGCGGCTGGAGGACATCTACCTGCCGTACAAGCCGAAGCGGCGTACGAAGGCGCAGATCGCCCGTGAAGCCGGCCTGGAGCCGCTGGCCGACGCGCTGCTCGGCGACCCGTCGCTCGACCCGCACGCGACCGCCGCGAATTACGTCAACGACTCCGTCGCGGACCCCGCCGCCGCGCTCGACGGGGCCCGGTCGATCCTCGTCGAACGGTTCGCCGAGGACGCCGACCTGATCGGAGAACTGCGCGAGACGATGTGGACCCGGGGTCGCCTGGTCGCCCGGGTACGCGACGGCGCCGCCGAGAAGGGCGCCAAGTTCTCCGACTACTTCGACTTCGACGAGCCGTACCCGAAGCTGCCGTCGCACCGGATCCTGGCGATGTTCCGGGGCGAGAAGGAGGACGTGCTCGACCTGACCTTCGACCCCGAGCCGGAGCCGCCGGCCGAGGGTGTCGCGTCCCGGTATGAAACTCGGATCGCCGCGACGTTCGGGGTCGCCGACCGGGGGCGGCCGGCGGACAAGTGGCTGGGTGACACGGTGCGGTGGGCGTGGCGTACCCGGATCCTGGTGAAGCTCGGCATCGACCTGCGGGGGCGGCTGTGGCAGGCGGCCGAGGTAGAGGCGGTCCGGGTGTTCGCCACCAACCTGCGCGACCTGTTGCTCGCCGCGCCGGCCGGTGCGCGCTGCACCATGGGGCTCGACCCGGGTTACCGGACCGGGGTGAAGGTCGCCGTCGTGGACGCGACCGGGAAGGTGCTGGCGACCGGGGCGATCTTCCCGCACGTACCGCAGCACAAGTGGGACGAGTCGATCGCGGTGTTGGCGAAGCTCGCGGCAGCGCACCACGTCGAGCTGATCGCGATCGGCAACGGCACCGCGTCGCGGGAGACCGACAAGCTCGCCACTGAGCTGATCCGCAAGCATCCGTCGCTGGGACTGACCAAGATCGTGGTGTCCGAGGCCGGCGCGTCGGTCTACTCCGCTTCGGCGTACGCCTCCGAAGAGCTGCCGGGGCTGGACGTCTCGGTGCGCGGCGCGGTCTCGATCGCCCGCCGGCTGCAGGACCCGCTCGCCGAGCTGGTCAAGATCGATCCGAAGTCGATCGGGGTCGGCCAGTACCAGCACGACCTTGCCGAAGCCCAGCTGTCGCGATCGCTCGACGCCGTGGTCGAAGACTGTGTGAACGCGGTCGGCGTCGACGTCAACACCGCCTCCGCGCCACTGCTCACCCGGGTCTCGGGGATCGGTGCCGGACTCGCCGCGCAGATCGTCTCGCACCGCGACAGGAACGGAGCATTCCGTACCCGGAAAGGTTTGAAGGACGTGAAGGGGCTGGGGCCGAAAGCGTTCGAGCAGTGCGCCGGCTTCCTGCGGATCCAGGGTGGTGACGACCCGTTGGACGCCTCGTCCGTGCACCCCGAGGCCTATCCGGTGGTACGCCGGATCATCGCCGCGACCGGCAGCGACATCAAGGGGCTGATCGGCAACAACCCGGTGCTGCGCACGCTCAAACCGATCGAGTTCGTCGACGACACGTTCGGCGTACCGACGGTGACGGACATCCTCACCGAGCTGGAGAAACCGGGCCGGGACCCGCGGCCGGAGTTCAAGACCGCGACGTTCGCCGAGGGCGTCGAGAAGCTGGCGGACCTGACGCCGGGGATGGTGCTGGAGGGCGTGGTCACCAACGTCGCGGCGTTCGGCGCGTTCGTCGACGTCGGGGTGCACCAGGACGGGCTGGTGCACGTCTCGGCGATGTCGCACAGCTTCGTCAAGGATCCGCGGGACGTGGTGAAGTCCGGCGAGGTGGTACGCGTGAAGGTGCTCGAGGTCGACGTACCCCGGAAACGGATCTCGCTGACCCTCCGGCTGGACGACGAAACGAACCGGTCCGCGGGCGGTTCTGGCGGGGAGCGCGAGGCAGGTGGGCGGACCCGTTCCGGCGACCGTGCCGGACAAGGCGGGGACCGGAGCGGCCAGGGTCGCGGGCAGGGCCGTCGAGCGCAGGACCGTGGCGGGCAGGGAGGCCCGAGCCGGCAAGGCCGGGGGGAGGGCAGGCAGGGCGACCGCAGCCGGGACGGCGGCGGCACAGCGCAGGGCGCAATGGCCGACGCTCTGCGCCGCGCCGGCCTGGGATAACCCAAGATCAAGTACGGCTGAGACCGAAACCCGCCCGGCGTGTTTCGGACTGGCCCGTAATTGATCTCGGTGTCGTCGGTGGTACGACCAACGCGATCAGCGCGACCACGAACAGGTTCCCGAACGACACCTCCGGCATCCTGCACAGTCTCGATCCACGACCACGCGTTACGGCCGTCACCACCACCAGCAGCGGGTCAGGCGGCAAGGTCAGGCTGGGAAGCTGCCGTGGCGGCCGGCGCCGGCGACGAAGCGGGCGGCGCCCTCCATCGCCTCGGCGAGCGACTCGACGCCGTGGCGCAGTTCGTTGGCCATCGCCCGCGGCACGTCCATCCCGTGCGACTCCCGCAGCGAGAGCCGGTCCTGCCGCAGGCAGGTCTGCGGAAACGCGGCGAGCTGCGCTGCCAACCGTTCCGCTTCGACCCGTTCGGATTCGGCCGGCACCACCCGATTCACCAGGCCCATCGCCAGCGCCTCGTCGGCGGCGACCGGCCGCCCGGTGAGCACCAGGTCCATCGCCCGGCTTTCGCCGATCAGCCGGGGCAGCCGTACGGTCCCGCCGTCGATCAACGGCACTCCCCAGCGACGACAGAACACCCCCAGTACGGCATCGTCCGCCGCCACTCGGAGGTCGCACCAGAGCGCGAGCTCGAGTCCGCCGGCGACGGCGTACCCACGAATGGCGGCGATCACCGGTTTGGACAGTGAGAGTCGGGTGGGGCCCATCGGGCCGTCGCCGTCCTCGGTGATCCGGTTGCCGCGGTCGGCGAAGGTGCCGAGTCCCGGGCGTGACGCATGAAGGGAGTCGGCACCTCCGGTGCCGATCGCGGCCAGGTCGGCGCCGGCGCAGAAGGTGCCGCCTTCGCCCCACAGCACGGCGACCGAGGCGGACGAGTCCGCGTCGAACTCGCGGAACGCGTCGGCGAGCGCCCGCGCGGTGGGGCCGTCGACGGCGTTCCGTACGTCGGGGCGGTGCAGGACGACCGTGGTCACCGGACCGTTGCGTTCGATGCGTACCGACATGGGATCACCGTACGGGTCCCGTCAGTCGAGTACGGCGTCGCTGGACGAGGTGCGGAACGGCTGGCAAGCGGCGAGGAACCGGCCCAGCCGCTCGGCCTGCCCTCTGATCTCCGGTACGGCGGTGGTCTCCCACAGGCAGCCGCGGCGCAGCGGGCCGAGCGCCCAGCGGTTGAGTGCGGCGCGGCCGGTGACGTCGATCAGGGCACCGGCCACGTCGACGTCGAGCCCGAGCCCGAGCTCGTGTCGGCGGGCAAGTCCGGCATCGATCAACGACGTGACGAAGCCGTTGTCCGCCGGGCTTCCGGGGCCGGCGCAGTTGACCACGGCGCCGTACCGGCGGGTGACGGTGCCGGTGTCGAGGCGGATGGTGGCCTCGAGGCTCGGTGTGAGCGTCGCCAGGCGGCCGCGCTCGACGACGAGCGCACCCTCGTCGCGAAGCTGCTGGACGGTGGCGGCGACCGGCGGCGGCATCCGGTGCCGGTGCACTTCCCAGTGCCGGGTCGCGTGTCGCAGGAACCGCTCCCGGTCCCGCGATTCGAGGCCACGCCAGATCGCGTCCGCGTGCGGCCGGATCGAATCCACGACGGTACGCCAGTCGCCCGTCTCCCCCACCTGCCGACGTACCGCCCGGAACAACCCGCCGAGCGTACGGTGGCCAGTTGCCCAGTCGGCGTCGCGCCGCCCAGCCGCCCCCCGATGCGGCTGGGGCAACAGACCGTGTCGGGACACCGCATGGACCGGTGCCCGCATTCCCCGGTTGACCAGCGACAACGTCACGTCGACCGCGGTCAGTCCGGTGCCGACCAACAACACGGGCCGGTCGGGTGGCACTGCGTCCAGCGCTCCCGGGCGCCACGGATCCGCCACCAGGCAGGACCCGGCGGCGCCCGGCCCAGCGAGCCCCGATCCGGCGTCGCCCGGACGCGCGCCGTCACCCGGCTCGTGGCGGTCTTGGCCGGCGGTCGCCCAGAGCGGCGCGGCGGGCCCGTGCCCGGTGGCTAGCACCAGGTCGTCCGCGAGCACGGCGCCCCCCGACTCTCCGACGATCGCCATCCTGGTGCCGAGGCCTTCCCGCAGTGCGACGGCCCGGTCGCGTACCAGCCTGAGCCGGCCGGGATTCGCCTCGGCGGCGGCATCGAGCCGTTCGGTGACGTACGCGCCGTACAGCCGGCGGGGGAGGAAACTGCCCGGCTCTACCGCGTCGACCCGGTCGCGGGCCCAGTCGACGAAGTCCATCGGACGGTCGCTGCGTACGGACATCGCGCCGGCCGGCGAGTTGAGCAGGTGCCATGGTTCGGCGACCCCGTACGCAAGACCCCGGCCAGGATCCTGGCCGGGGTCGATGAGAGTCACGTGGGCGTAGCCGAGACACAGCAGGTGGTACGCCACCAGCGCACCACTACATCCGCCGCCTACCACAGCGACGGTACGGCGTGGCCTGCCCGACTCCGGCACGACTCCAGGATATTCATACTTGGTCGGTAGGTAAACCCGGGAATCCACAGAGCACGGCAACCCCACCCGACAAACGGCCGGGGCCACCATGCCGCGAGTCCAACGGCAAACTCGGAGCAATTCGGTCAGCTTTACCAGGATGTGGGAGCACGCCTTGACGCAGACACCCGAGGCTGCCCTAATGATTCCCTAGTAATCCGGTCTAGTTGATGGAGTATTGGATGAACTGGCGGAACAGCAGGAGCATCGGAGTCGTGGCGGCGTTAGCCGTGTTGCTGCCAGGGCTGGCCGCCTGTGGCGCCGGCTCCGCGGACGCGGGGAACGCCGGAAAGGTGACGCTCTCGCTCGTGGCGTACTCGACGCCGCAGTTGGCGTACGAGAAGATCATCAAGGCCTACCAGGCAACGCCGGAAGGCCAGAACGTCACCTTCACCAAGTCGTTCGGCGCGTCCGGCGACCAGAGCCGCGCGGTCGAGGCCGGGCTCAAGGCCGACATCGTCGCGTTCTCGCTGGAGCCGGACGTCACCCGGCTGGTGAAGGCCGGCCTCGTCGCCGACGACTGGAACACCGACGCCACCAAGGGCATCGTCACCGACTCCGTCGTGGTCATCGGCACCCGCGAGGGCAACCCGAAGGGCATCAAGACCTGGGACGATCTGGTGAAGCCCGGCACCGAGGTGATCACCGCGAACCCGTTCACCTCCGGCGGCGCCCGGTGGAACCTGCTCGCCGGGTACGGCGCCACCTCCGGCAAGGGCAAGGACTCCAAGGCCGGCCTCGACTACCTGGGCAAATTGCTGAAGAACGTGCCGGTGCAGGACGACAGCGCCCGCAAGTCGCTGCAGACCTTCCTGGGCGGCAAGGGCGACGCGATCCTGGCGTACGAGAACGAAGCGATCTTCGCCAAGCAGAGCAAGCAGAAGCTCGACTACACGCTTCCGGACGACACGATCCTGATCGAGAACCCGATCGCGGTCACCAGGAACAGCGCGCACCCGAAGGAAGCGAAGGCGTTCCTGAAGTTCCTGCACTCCGCCACCGCGCAGAAGATCTTCGTCGAGAACGGCTACCGGCCGACCACCGACGGCATCCCCGGGGCCGACCAGTTCCCGACTCCGTCCGGCCTGTTCACGATCGAGGACCTGGGCGGCTGGTCGAAGGTGAACGAGGAGTTCTTCGACACCGAGAAGGGCAAGGTCGCCGACATCGAACGCAAGCTCGGCGTCTCGGTCGAGAAGAAGTAACCAGTGTCCACAGCTGTCGCGACCGGTCCGGCGAGGGTGGCCAGCCCTCGCCGGGCCAGCGGCGCGCTCGGCCTCGGCACCGCGGTGCTCTACCTGAGCCTCATCGTGCTGATCCCGCTCGCCGCGGTGGTGTGGCGCTCTACCGACGACGGCCTCGGCCACTTCTGGCGGTCGGTCACCACCCCCGACGCGTGGTCGGCGCTGCAACTCACGCTGCTCACCGGCGGCATCGTGGCAGTGCTCAACCTTTTCCTGGGTACGGTGATCGCCTGGGTCCTGGTGCGCGACCAGTTCGTCGGCAAGAGCGTCGTCGACACGTTGATCGATCTGCCGTTCGCGCTGCCCACGATCGTGGCCGGCCTGGTGCTGCTCTCGCTCTACGGTCCGTCGAGTCCGGTGGGGATCAACATCGCGTACACGAAGGTCGCGATCGTCCTGGCGATGTTGTTCGTGACCCTGCCGTTCGTGGTGCGTACGGTGCAGCCGGTGCTGTTGGAGCTGGATCAGGACATGGAGCAGGCCGCCGCCTCGCTGGGCGCCCGGCCAGCGGTGATCTTCCGGCGGATCATCCTGCCCAACCTGGCCCCCGCCATGGTCTCCGGCACGGTGCTCGGCTTCTCCCGGGCGATCGCCGAGTTCGGCTCGATCGTGCTGATCTCGGGCAACCTGCCGTTCAAGACGCAGGTCGCCGCCGTGAACATCTTCGGCCAGATCGAGAGCGGCAACCCGACCGGCGCCGCCGCGGTGTCCACGGTGCTGCTGGTGGTCGCCCTGGTGGTGACGGTGCTGATCGACGTACTGCAGCGTTGGGGGTCGAGCCGTGACTAGACAGCGCCTGACCAGATACCTGCTGCGGTCTGTCGCCTTGGTGTACCTGTTGCTGCTGCTGGTGGTCCCCGTCGGGCTGATCGGGTGGCGTACGTTCTCCGGCGGCCTCGGTACGTTCGTCGACGCGATCAGCAATCCGTCGGCGGTGCACGCGATCCGGGTGACCGTGGTGGTCGCGCTGTGGGCGGTGCTGCTCAACACGGTGTTCGGAGTGCTCACCGCCCTGCTCCTGGTACGCGGCCAGTTCCCCGGGCCGAGCTGGCTGAACCTCAAGCGCCTGTTCAACGCGCTGATCGACCTGCCGATGGCGGTCTCCCCCGTCGTGGTCGGCCTGGCGCTGATCCTGGTGTACGGCCGCTTCACCCCGGTCGGCGGCTGGTTCGACCGGATCGGCGTACCGATCATCTTCGCGACTCCGGGGATGGTGCTGGCGACCGTCTTCGTGTCGCTGCCGCTGGTGGTCCGTGCCGTGGCTCCGGTCCTCGAAGAGCTGGGCGATGAGCAGGAACAGGCCGCGCACACGCTCGGCGCCAGCCCGTGGCAGACGTTCTGGCGGATCACCGTCCCCGGGATCCGGTGGGCGCTGTCGTACGGGGTGGTGCTGTGTCTGGCGCGGGCGCTCGGCGAGTACGGCGCCGTCGCCGTCGTCTCCGGACGGCTGGTCGACCAGACCCAGACCCTGACCCTGTTCGTCGAAGAGCGCTATCAGAACTTCGACGAGCCGGCGGCGTACGCGGCGGCCACCGTACTGGCGTTGATCGCGATCGCGGCGCTGCTGCTCACCAAGCTACTGAGACCGAAAGGGTCGACCTGATGGCCATCGAGGTACGCGACGTCAACAAGTCCTTCGGGACGACCCCGGTGCTGCGGAACGTGTCGCTCGACGTTGCCGCCGGCTCGCTGACCGCACTGCTCGGCCCCAGCGGCGGCGGCAAGTCGACCCTGCTGCGGATCATCGCCGGCCTGGAGCAGCCCGACACCGGCTCGGTGCTGATCTCCGGCAACGACGCGACCCGGCTGTCGCCGCAGCGCCGCAACGTCGGCTTCGTGTTCCAGCACTACGCGGCCTTCAAGCACCTGTCGGTGTACCGCAACGTCGCCTTCGGACTGGAGATCCGCAAGCGGCCGAAGCCGGAGATCCGCGCCCGGGTCCGGGAACTGCTCGAGCTGGTCCACCTGGAGCAGCTCGCCGACCGGTATCCGGCACAGCTGTCCGGCGGGCAACGGCAGCGGATGGCCCTCGCCCGGGCGCTCGCCGTCGAACCCGAGGTGCTGCTGCTCGACGAGCCGTTCGGCGCCCTCGACGCGCAGGTACGCAAGGAGTTGCGTACCTGGTTGCGCCGGCTGCACGACGAGGTGCACGTGACCACGGTGTTCGTCACCCACGACCAGGAGGAGGCGATCGAGGTCGCCGACACCATCGCGGTGCTCGCCGACGGCGTGGTCGAACAGGTCGGCAGCCCGCACGAGGTGTACGACAACCCGGCCAACCCGTTCGTGATGGGTTTCCTCGGCCCGGTGACCACACTCGACGGTCACCTGGTACGCCCCCACGACATCGAGCTGCTCACCGATCCCGAGCCGGGTACGACCTCCGCGACGATCACCCGCGTCGTACGCCTCGGCTTCGAGGTACGCGTCGAGCTCCGGATCGAGGGCCACGAGGCGTGGGCGCAGGTCACCCGCGGCACCGCCGACCGGCTCGGCCTGGCGACCGGCGGGACGGTGCACCTCCGACCGACCCCGGAGGCGAAGCCACTGAGCGTCTCCGGGCCGCTGAATGCCGGGCTACTGGGCGCCGGACCACTGGGCGCCGGCGGGTCGCTGAGTGTCGGCGCCGCCGAGGCGGCGGGTTAGCAGACGGCCGACGGGGGAGGCAGTGGCTGTGAACGTGTCCGCTCGTACCGACTATGCGTTGCGTGCCATGCTGGCACTCGCCGCCGCCGAGCCCGGTACGGTGACCGCGCAGGCGCTCGCCGCCGCGCAGGAGCTGCCGTTGACGTTTCTGCACGCGATCCTCGGCGAGCTCCGCCGGGCGAACCTGGTGTTCAGCCAGCGCGGTGTCGACGGCGGCTACACCCTCGCCCGTCCGGCGAGCCAGATTTCGATAGGCGACGTGATCCGGGTCGTCGACGGGTCCTTCTCGGGCGTACGGGGAATGCCCGTGATCACCATGCGGTACGCGGGAGCGGCCCGTCACCTCAGCGAGGTGTGGATCGCCATCGAGTCGGCCGTGTTGCACGTGGTCGACGACGTCTCACTCTCCGATGTGGTGTCGGGCCGGCTACCGGACCTGCGTGCGGACAGTCGCTAACGGCGCCACCGCCAGCTGCGACCCCGGCCCCAGCCTCCTGCGCCGGCGAGGTGCAGCGCCACGCACAGCAGCCCTGCCAGCGTCAACGTGCCGGTGTCGAGCAACGGTCCGAAGTGCTGCCCGACGATGTCGAGCAGTAGTGCGATGCCGAATAACACGGCGGCGATCACAGCGAACATGGTGCCCTCTCAGGGGTTCGGGGGATGTTGCTCCATTACGTACCCCCAAACGGGCCGAACTATGGCAGCGCCTCAAGCCTTCGGCGTGTCGAACATGCTCATGAACGCCGTCGCGAAGCCCAACGAGCCCTTCACCCGGACCTTGCCGCGCAGGTAGAGAAACGTCGGTGACGCGTTGTTGGTGGCCAGTCGCAGCATGTCGGTCGGGCCGACCGTGATTTCGGTCTTCGCGTCCTCCGGTACGTCGTGGCTGACCGACACCTGCCTGTCCTCGATGACGGCGACGTAGTGGTCGTACCCGCCTTCGCCCCGGCCGTCCTTGACCCGGAAGTGCATCACGTGCCGGCCGTCGCGGGCACGCTCCGGGATGAAGTGGTCGGTCATCCGGCGGAACAGCTCGTCCAGCACCCGGCCGCGCAGCGCCGGATCCGCCATCGCGGCGTCGATCTGGTCGCCGGACGCCTTCGCGATGATCCGGGCGAAGTTCTGCGGGTCCATTGCGGACAGGTCGACCGACGTACCGGCGTCGGCGAGCCGGCCCAGCGCGGTGAGCAGCTCCACGAACTCCCGCCGGCTCAGCTTCCGCGGGTCGATCCGCCGGCCGAGTACGTCGACGTCCAGCTCCCGCAGCCCCGGGTCACCCGGGTCGGCGTCGCGCAACGCGGCCACCAACTCGCTCGGGCTCAGCTTCGCGACCGATTCCTCACTGAAGTCCATGCGGGCCAGCCTACGGACAGCGGGTGCCCCTGATGGCGAGCATCAGGGGCACGGTCTGTCACCGCAGCGAGTCGAAGAACTCGCGGATGTCGGCGACCAGCACGTCCGGCGCCTGGTGCGCGGCGTAGTGGCCGCCGGCCTCGTACTCGTGCCAGCTGACGATGTTCTTGTGGTCTCGCTCGGCGAACCGCCGGATCGACGTGAAGTCGTTGCCGAACGAGGCGAGCCCGAGCGGGAACTCGGTCGGCTCCTTCGCGTGCTCCGCCTTGTCGTCCTCGTAGTAGATCCGCATCGCCGAGGCGGCCGTACGGGTCAGCCAGTAGATCATCACGTTGCTCAGGATGAAGTCCGGGTCGACGTCCCGGAACAGCTGACCGTTCCAGCCGAGCAGCCCGACCGGCGAGTCCATCACCCCGTACGCGATGGTCTGCGGTTGCTGCGCGTGCATCATGTTGTACGCGCCGATGGTGTCCCAGAACCACTTCATGTGCTCGATCGCGGCCTGGTCGTGCTCGGACAGTCCTTCGAACTCGGCCGGGTCGCCGGACGGGAACGAGAAGATCTGCGTCACGTGTACGCCGATCACGTGCTCGGGATCGATGCGCGCCACCTCGGGTGAGACGAACGAGCCGAGGTCGTTGCCGGCGGTGCCGTACCGGTCGTAGCCGAGTCGGCGCATCAGCTCGGCCCACGCCCGGGCGATGCGGTGCCGGTTCCAGCCCTGCTCCTGCGTCGGCCCGGAGAAGCCGAACCCGGGCACGGACGGGATCACCAGGTGGAAGGCCGGGTTACCGGGCTCGGGATTGGTGAGCGGCTCGATGACGTCGACGTACTCCATGATCGAGCCGGGCCAGCCGTGGGTGAGGATCAGCGGCGTCGCGTCCGGCTCGGGCGAGCGTACGTGCAGGAAGTGGATGTTCTGGCCGTCGATCGTGGTGGTGAACTGCGGATACTCGTTGAGCTTCGCCTCGACGGCGCGCCAGTCGTACCCGTCGCGCCAGTGCGCCACCAGGTCCTTGACGAACCGCAGCGGTACGCCGTAGCTCCACTCTGCGCCGGGCAGCTCGTCGGGCCAGCGGACCTGGTCGAGCCGGCCGGCGAGGTCGTCCAGCTCGCTCTGCGGGGTCTCGATCCGGAACGGGCGGATCTCGGTGTCGGGGCCGGCCTGAGTGTTCTGCTTCGTCGTCATGCCCACCACGCTACGGACCCTTCCGGACAGCTTCTGTCCTAAAGAACTGGCAGAATTCGCAAGGTGTTGGAGACCTCGGCGCGACTACTACGACTGCTCGCCCTGCTGCAGGCCCGGCGCGACTGGACCGGCTCGGCGCTCGCGGACCGGCTCGACGTGAGCGAGCGGACCGTACGCCGCGACGTCGACCGGCTGCGCGACCTCGGCTACCCGGTGCACGCCTCGCGCGGCACCGACGGCGGCTACCGGCTGGGCGCCGGCGCCGCGATGCCGCCGCTGCTGCTCGACGACGAAGAAGCGGTCGCCGTCACGGTCGCGCTGAGTGCCGGCGCTCGCGGCGGCGTCGCGGGAGTAGAAGAGACGGCGGTACGCGCGCTCGCCAAACTCGAGCAGGTGCTGCCGTCCCGGCTGCGCCGACGGGTGGACGCCCTGCAGCGCTTCACCGTCGCGGTGCCGCCCGACAGTCCCGGCCCCACGGTCGCCGCCTCGGTGCTGACGGAGCTGACCGCGGCCTGCCGCGACGACGAGCGGATCCGGTTCGACTACCAGTCCCACGGCGGCTCGCCGAGCCGGCGTGAGGTGGAGCCGTACCGGCTGGTGAACTGGGGTCGCCGGTGGTACCTGGTCGCCTTCGACCTGGACCGGGACGACTGGCGTACCTTCCGGGTCGACCGGATCTCGCTCCGTACGCCGTCCGGCCCGCGGTTCGCGCCCCGCCCGCTCCCCGCCTCCGACCTCGCCGGGTACGTCTCCGGACGGGTCTCCGCCGCCGCGTGGCGACACGACGCGCGGATCACCGTCCACGCCCCCGCCGAGGTGGTCGTCAGCAAGATCAACCCCGCCATCGGGTACGTCGAGCCGGTCGACGCCGAGACCTGCGTACTCGTCACCGGCGCCGACTCCCTCGACACCATCGCCGTGTACGTGAGCCTGCTCGACCTGGATTTCGAGGTCATCTCACCGCCGGAGCTGGCGGACCGGATCCGTACGCTCGCCGCCCGGTACCAGCGGGCGGCCGGGTGACCGAGGAGTACGCCCGGCACAACGGCCACGCCGACTTCCTGCGCGAGCGGATCGACGGCAAGATCGGCCAGTGACCGCGGCCCGCTCAGGTCACAATGGCCGGGTGACCGATCCCGAGGAGTACGCCCACCGACTCGCCGCCGCATCCTTGGCCGCCGGCGACCCGACCGGCTGGTTCGAGCAGCTGTACGCCGACGCCGACGCCGGCCGGACCGACGTCCCGTGGGACCGCGGCACACCCAACCGACTCCTGGTCGAGTGGGCGTCGACCCGGCAGGCCGGACCCGGGTCGGCCGACACCGCGGACAGCCACACCGGTCAGGCCCGTCGCGCCGTGGTGGTCGGCTGCGGACTGGGCGCCGACGCCGAGTTCGTCGCCGGCCTCGGGTACGACACCACAGCCTTCGACATCTCCGCGACCGCCGTACGGTCCGCCCGGCGGCGGTTCCCCGACACGACCGTCGAGTACGCCGTCGCCGACCTGCTGCACCCGCCGGACGCCTGGCGTCGCGCCTTCGACCTGGTGGTCGAGTCGATCACGGTGCAGTCGATGCCGGTGCACGTACGACGTCAGGCCATCGGCGGGGTCGCGGAGCTGGTCGCGCACGGCGGCACGCTGCTGGTGATCGCACGCTCCCGCGATGCCGCCGACGAGCCCGACGACGGACCACCGTGGCTGCTCACCCGCGCCGACATCGACACCTTCACCGACTACGACCTGCACCCCGTACGCATAGAACATCTGAAAGGCCAGCCCGGCAGCTGGCGCGCCGAATTCCGCCGCTGACCAGCCCACCCCCGTGAGCCCGCGAGCGTTACGGGCGGGTTTCGCCGGAGCCGCGGGGGACCAGGGTGGTGGCGTGGCTGATCCGCCGCGCGGGGCCGCGGTCGCCGGAGAGCCGGCGGAGCAGCAGTTGCGCGGCGGTCTGCCCCATCGCCACCGGATCCTGCGCGACCACGGTGACCCCGGGCGCGAGCAGATCCGCCAGCTCGAAGTCGTCGAAGCCCACCAGCGCGGGGCGCCGACCGTACCCGGGAAGCTCCCGCAGTACGCCGACCGTGATCCGGGAGTTGCCGGTGAACAGCGCGGTCGCCGGATCGGGGCCGGTGAGCATCCGGGTCAACGCGTCCCGGATCGCCGGCGGCTGCGGCGGCGCCATGTCGATCAGCGACTCGTCCACCGTCAGGCCCGCCGCGGCCAGCGCGGCGCGGTATCCGGCCAGCCGCTCGGCCGCGGTGAAGATGTCCGGCCGGTCGCCGAGGAACCCGATCCGGCGGTGCCCGTACGAGATCAGATGGTCCACCCCGGCCCGTACGCCGGCCACGTTGTCGGACAGCACGGTGTCGGCGTCCAGGTCGCCGGCGGGGCGGTCCACGAAGACGGCGGCGACGCCGGCCTTGATCTCCGGCAACAGATAGTCGTGCTGGCCGGCGGTCGGTACGACGATCAGCCCGTCGACCCGGCGGGCGCAGAAGTTCAGGACGAGTTCGCGCTCGCGTACCGAATCCTCGGCGGACGAGCCGGTGAGCAGCGTGTAGCCCTCGCGGTGCACCAGCTGCGCCACGGCATCGGTCAACACCGAGTAGAACGGGTCGCCGAAGTCTTCGAGCACCAGACCGAGCGTCGCCGAGTAGCCCTGGCGCAGGATCCGGGCGCCGTCGTTGCGCCGGAAGCCGAGCTCGGTGATCGCGGCCCTTACCGCTTGGGTGGTGGCGGGGCTGACCCGGGGTTCGCTGTTGATCACCCGGGAGACGGTCTTGATGGAGACCCCGGCGAGCGCGGCGACGTCCTTGATCGTGGGCCGCGGCACCGGCCGGCCGGCCCGTACGCCGGCCTCGTCGATCTCCGTCATCTCGTCGTGCCCCTCTCGCGCGTGACAACGTTAGCGCGATGTCGGTCTCCACCGAGGCGGATGTCGCGGCGCGTACGGCAGAGTGATCCCCATGCTGGACGAGTACGCCGACGGCGACCACACCGTCGCCCGGTTCACGGTCATCCCCCGCGACACCGGCCCGCCCCCGTACGTCGACGGGCTGCTCGCCGGAGCCGCCGAAGTCGACATCACGCCGCCGCCGGGGATGCCGAAGGCGGGCCATTCCCGGCACGGCGTCGACGGCGTCGGTTTCCGTACCCGACTGCGGGCCCGGGTGATCCACCTGCGGGCCGGTACGACGTCGCTTGCGCTGGTGCAGTGTGACCTGCACGCGGGGTCGGCGTTGCTGCAACACCTGGTCGCCGAGGCCGTCGCCGACACCGACGTGAAGCTCCCCGGGCTGTTCATCGGCGCCACCCACACGCATGCCGGACCGGGCCAGTTCCACGGCAGCGACTTCTACAACCGGTTCTCCTCCAACCGCGCAGGCTTCGATCCACTGTGGACCAGATTCCTGGTGGACCGGATCGCCTCTGCCGTCAGGGAAGCGGTCGAGACCCGCCGCCCCGCTCGGCTCGCGGTCGGCGCCACCGAGGTCTGGGGGCTGACCCGCAACCGGTCGCTGGACGCGTACGTACGCAACCCGTCGGTCGCCGACGGACGCACCGCGGGTCACCGGGCGTACGCCGCGGTCAACCCCTGGCTGCACCTGCTCCGGGTGGACACCGCGGACGGCGTCAGCCAGTCGACGCCGCTGGCCGCGATGGCGGTGTTCTCGATCCACGGCACCGGCATCTCGGCGCGGGACCGGTCGTACAACGCGGACGTGTGGGCGTACCTCACCGGGGAGCTGCGGCACCGGGTCGAGGCGGCGACGGGCGTACGCCCGATAGTGGGAGCGGTCCAGGGCACCCACGGTGACATGACCCCGGCGGTGACCCCCGGGCAGCTGGTCTTCCCCGAGGCGGAACGCATCGGGCGCGGCATCGGCGAAGCGGCTGCTGCCCTGCACGCCGAGCTTGAGCCCGCGCTCACCGACGACGTCGAGCTGGCCGCCGGCCTCCGTGAGCTGGACCTCGCCACGCGCCCCACGATCGGCGGCCTGAGCCTGGCGGACCCGGCGATCGGCGCCGCCACGCTCGCCGGAGCCCGCGAGAACACCGTGCCCGTGGTCGACCTGATCCCGCCGTTCCGCGGTGGCTTCCCGAAGCCGGCGCACCGCGGGCCGCACGGCGCGAAGTGGATCACCGGATCGCGCTGGCTACAGCCGAAACTGCTCCCACCGGCGAGCTTCCCGAGCGTGCTGCCGTTCCAACTGCTCCGGATCGGCTCGATGGCCCTCTTGGGTACGCCGTTCGAGGTCACCGTCGAGGCAGGCCGCGGCATCGAGGCCGCCGTACGCCAGGCGCTCGGCCCGACGGACATCGACCAGCTCGTCGTCTCGTCGGTGGCGAACGAGTACACCGGCTACCTCACCACCCCCGACGAGTACGCCCACCAGTGCTACGAAGGCGCCAGCACGCTCTACGGTCCGCACAGTCAGCCGTACGTGGCGGCGGGGTTCGCCAGGCTCGCCGCCGAGGTGGTGAAGACCGGCTGGGTGGCCGACCACCTACCCACCCGCCGGTTCTCGCTGCGGATCCACCGCTACCTGCCGACCCCCACCGGCTCGGTGGCGCGCCGCGCGGTCCCCGACCCCCCGAGGTTTTTCGAGGCGACGGTACGCGAAGCCGCCCACTGGGAGCTGCGGTGGCGTGACGTACCGCCGGGCGACCTGCACTGGCACGAGCCGATCGCCCGGGTCGAGGTGTGGTCCGGCGACGGCTGGACCGTGGCGCGCCGCGAGGGCCGGCCCGTCGACGACCAGGGCTGGTGGCTCGGCATCAGCCACCTCGGCCCGAGCCGCCATCCCGCCAGCGACGGCCACGTTTACGCCGCCCGCTGGTACGGCCCGGACCTGTCGCGGCGGCACCGGTTCGTGCTGCTGGCCAACGCCGGTCAGCCGGAGCTCGCCACTCCCGGCTTCGACTGACTCAGACCAGGAGTACGACCTTGCCCCGGCCGTGACCCGTCGCCACGTCACGCTGCGCGTCCGCCGCCCGCTCCAGCGGGTACGTCGCCCGTACGTGCACCGCGAGTTTCCCCTGCTCCCAGAGGCTGACCAGCTCGCCGAGCCGGGCGCTGGTACGGTCGCCCCGCAGCTTCCGCACCCCCAGCTCGTCCGCCAGGTCCATAGCGACGAGCGTGCCGATCCGGTCCCGGTTGCCCACCAGCTCGACCGAGGTACGCAGCGCGTCGCCGCCGGCCGCGTCGATCGCCACGTCCACTCCGTCGGGCGCGAGCTCGCGTACCCGGTCGACCAGGCCGTCCCCGTACGTCACCGGGATGGCGCCCAGCTCGCGCAGGTAGTCGTGGTTGGCGGGGCTGGCCGTACCGACCACGCTGGCTCCGGCGAGTCGGGCGAGTTGCACGGCGATGCTGCCCACACCTCCGGCGGCGGCGTGGATTAGCACGGTGTCGCCCTTCCCGACCTCGAGCAGTCGCAGCGCGCGGTGGGCGGTCTGTCCGCTCGCCGAAAGGCTGCCGGCGACCTCCCACGGCATCGCCTGCGGCTTGCGTACCAGCTGGTCGGCCGGCACCACGACCAGCTCCGCGTACGCCGTGAGTGTGGTGAAGCCGAGTACGTCGTCCCCGGGCGCCCAGCCGGTGACCCCTTCGCCGACCAGGTCGACCACGCCCGCGAACTCGTTGCCGGGGATCTGCGGGAAGCTGACCGTGGCGCCCGGCGGTCCCCAGCCTTGGCGTACCGCCACGTCGGCGGGCTGTACGCCCGCGGCCCTGACCTGGACCCGTACCTCCCCGGGGCCGGGCTTCGGGTCCGGCAGCTCCGTCAACCGGAGCACCTCGGGCCCGCCGAACTCGGTGAACGCGGCAGCTCTCATGCCGGCCAGCCTGCACCTTCAACGAAACTTGAGGTCAAGGTGTGTGTCGGTGGTCACCGTTAACGTTCCTGGCATGGACTGGAAGACCTGGCACGACGGGTACGACCAGCCCGGCTCGACGCTGACCCGCCGGCTGGCCGCCGTACGGGAGCAGATCAGGCTCGTGCTCGACGCGGCGCCGCCCGGGCGCCTCACGGTGCTGAGTCTGTGTGCGGGCGAGGGGCGGGATCTGCTCGACGTACTCGCGGATCATCCGAGGCGTGAGGACGTGACCGCTTGGCTGGTCGAGCTGGACAGCGAGGTGGCGGACGCGGCACGGCGCCGGGCCGCCGGGCTGACCGGGGTCACGGTGATCACCGGCGACGCGGCCGGCAGTGCACTGTGGACGGACATCCTGCCGGTGGATCTGCTGTTGCTGTGCGGCATCTTCGGCAACGTCAGCGACGCCGACATCGCGCACACGGTGTCGTGGACGCCTGCCCTGTGCAAGACGGGCGGGACGGTGATCTGGACCCGGCACCGGCGCCCGCCCGACCTGGTGCCGCAACTGTGCGACTGGTTCGCCGACGCCGGATTCGCGCCGGTCTTCGTCTCCGATCCGGCCCTGCCATATGGCGTAGGAGTTCACCGGTACGAGGGGCCGCCCCGACCCCTCGCACCCGGCGTACGACTGTTCAGTTTTCTTCCGGAGAAGCGGTAGCTTCCTCGTCGTCGTCCTCGGGCCAGGCGTGGTCCGGTACGCCCGGAGTCGGGTCCCGGGACACGTCGAAGCTCGGCGGTACGCCGTCCTCCCGCAGGTGACCGGGGCGGCCCGGGGTCGGGTCCTTCGAAGCGTCGATCCATGTCCGGTCTGGATTGAACTCACGCGGTGTCTCAGTCATCCGCGGAGGATAACTCGACGGCACGTCACACTCCCGGAACAATTCCCTACTTGACAGGTAGGGATTGCGTGAATGAGACTCGATGCATGTCGCAGCAGTCCATCCCCGCAGCCGCCACCAGGGCGGCCGGACCCGCTGCCCGGTGCTGTCGCGATGCACAGCACTGTCCCTGCTGTCGCCGCTGACCGCAGTCTCCAACCAGGACATCTCACCAACCTCCGCCGGACCGGCACAGGCCCGGCTCTCGGCGTACCCGCCTACCCGGACCCGACCTGTCGGCCGGGCGATTCCCCGTACCCACCCCACATCCCCGAGGAGCAACGTGCGCAAGACACTCATCAACCTCACGGTGGCAGCGCTCGCGATCGGCGCACTCGCCGGCTGCGGCGGCAAGGCCGACGCCGCGCAGGTCACCACGCTGCGCTACCAAGGCAACGTCGGCGCGGTGACGTTACCCGAGCTCGCCGCCGACCTCGGCTACCTCGGCAACGTGAAGCTCAAGTGGATCGGCAACTCGATCAGCGGGCCACAGGACATCCAGGCCGCCACCACGGGCGACACCGACTTCGGCGGCGCGTTCAACGGCGCGATCATCAAGCTCGCCGCGGCGAAGGCGCCGATCAAGGCCGTGATCAGCTACTACGGCGTCGACGCGAAGACGTACACCGGGTTCTACGTGCTGAAGGACAGCCCGATCAAGACGGCGAAGGACCTGATCGGCAGGAAGATCGGCGTGAACACGCTCGGCGCGCACAGCGAGGCCGTGATCAAGACGTACCTGTCGAAGGCCGGGCTCACCGACGCGGAGATCAAGAAGGTCGAGCTGACGGTCGTGCCGCCGGTCAGCACCGAGCAGTCGCTGCGGCAGGGGCAGATCGACGTCGGCGCGCTCGGCGGCGCGCTGCGGGACAAGGCGCTCGACCGCGGCGGGATCCGGCCGCTGTTCAGCGACTACCAGCTGTTCGGCAAGTTCAGTGCCGGCAGCTACGTGTTCCGCAAGGACTTCATCGCGAAGAACCCGAAGACCGTACGGACCTTCGTCGCCGGCATCGCGAAGACCATCGAGTGGACAAAGCACACGCCACGCAAGCAGGTCATAGCCCGCCTCTCGGCGATCATCGCCAAGCGGCACCGCAACGAGGACGACACCCAGACCAGGTACTGGCAGAGCTACGGCATCGCCGGCAAGGGCGGCGTGATCGCCGAGCGCGAGTTCACCAACTGGGTCGACTGGTTGCAGCGGGCCGGTGAGCTCAAGGGCAAGCAGGTCGACGCGAAGGAGATCTACACCAACGAGTTCAACCCGTACCAGGGGAAGTCATGACGGCCCCGGCGGTGAAGCTGTCGGTGCGGCACGTTTCCAAGCGGTTCGGTGACTTCACGGCGCTCGACGACGTGTCGTTCGACGTACCGGCTGGGGAGTTCCTGGTGCTGGTCGGGCCGAGCGGCTGCGGCAAATCCACACTGCTGGACCTGCTCGGCGGTCTGACCGCCCCCAGCGACGGTCAGGTGCTGCTGGACGGCTCACCGATCACCGGTCCCGGCCTGGACCGCGGCGTCGTCTTCCAGCAGTACGCGCTCTTCCCGTGGCGTACGGCGCAGGGCAACGTCGAGTTCGGCCTGGAGTCGGCCGGTGTGTCCAAACGGGAGCGACGCGAGAAGGCCCGGCACTTCCTGGACCTGGTCGGCCTGACCGGCTTCGCCGACCGGTATCCGCACCAGCTGTCCGGCGGGATGAAGCAGCGGGTCGCGATCGCGCGCAGCCTCGCGTACGACCCGGAGATCCTGCTGATGGACGAGCCGTTCGCGGCGCTCGACGCGCAGACCCGGGAGACCCTGCAGGACGAGCTGCTGCGGATCTGGCAGCGCACCGGCAAGACCATCCTGTTCATCACCCACGGCATCGACGAAGCCGTCTACCTGGGACAACGCGTCGCCGTGATGACGTCGCGGCCCGGCCGGATCAAGCAGGTCATCGACATCGACCTGGCGTCTCGTACCGCCACCGAGGACCTGCGTTCGGCTCCGGAGTTCGCCGCGTACCGGCATCAGATCTGGAGCCTGCTGCACGACGAGGTGGCGAAGGCCCAGGCCGAGGAGACAGCTCACATCGAGGAGGCCCGCGTTGGCTAGCATCACCCAAGTTCGCCCCGCCCGGACCCGGCCAGAGGTCTCGGCCCCTTCCGCATCGCCGGCCCGCCCGGGTCGCCGTTCGTCCCGCCTTTTCGTGGGTACGCTGCGCCGCACCGCCGCCGTCGCAATGCTGCTCCTGGTGTGGGAGGTGGCGCCGCGTACCGGGCTGGTGGACGCGGTGTTCCTGCCGCCGTTCTCCGACGTACTCCTGGCGTTGCGGGACCTGGCAGTCTCCGGTGAGCTGTGGCAGCACGTCAGCGCCAGCCTGTTCCGGTCGGTCATCGGTTTCAGCATCGCGGTCGCCGGAGCGATCCCGCTGGGGCTGGCGATCGGCTGGTACCGACCGGTCGCCGAGCTGGTCAACCCGCTGCTGGAGGTGTTCCGCAACACCGCCGCACTGGCGCTGCTGCCGGTGTTCATCCTGATCCTGGGCCTCGGCGAGACCTCCAAGATCGCCCTGGTGGTGTACGCCTGCTCGTTCCCGATCCTGCTCAACACCATCGCCGGGGTGAAGGGCGTCGACCCGCTGTTGATCAAGTCGGCCCGGTCGATGGGCCTGTCTCCGGTACGGCTTTTCGCAAAGGTGATCCTGCCGGCCGCCGTACCGACCATCTTCACCGGGATCCGGCTGGCGGGGGCGTACTCGATCCTGATCCTGATCGCCGCCGAGATGGTCGGCGCGAAGGCGGGGCTCGGCTACCTGATCACGTA